>Ga0172379_10000400_pt1 | contig 111078 bp, 62 predicted proteins | sample GrowelOW334metaG_FD_119756 | JGI IMG/M metagenome (GOLD analysis project Ga0172379, IMG submission 119756) | Groundwater microbial communities from an aquifer near a municipal landfill in Southern Ontario, Canada - Groundwater well OW334 metaG | ecosystem: Environmental > Aquatic > Deep...
CCCGAGTTCATTTGAAGCACAGATAAAAACCCAGTTGGCCGCGGCAATGCGTCCGCGCAGGTGGTCCGGGGAAAGAAGCCGGACCATGCTCCGGCGGATCACGACATTGAACCCGTCGAAAACGCCGCTTAAAAACAGCATGGCCATTGACAGCCAAAAGTTTCGCGAAAAAGCGAAAATCAGGATGCTGACGCCGAACCCCGCCACAGCCCAAAAAAGGTTTCGTCCGGCGCGCGCGATCGGCGGATGCCTCGTCGCCACAAGCGTAATAATGAGCGCCCCCATCGAGGGGGCGGCGTTCAAGAGCCCGAGACCTCGGGCTCCGACGTGCAGGATATCTTCGGCAAAAATGGGCAGGAGGATGATCGCCCCGCCGAAAAGGACCGCAAACAAGTCGAGGGCCATCGCTCCGAGGAGGGGCTGGTTCGAGAAAACAAACTTCCAGCCTTGCACCATCGCCTTCAGCATAGGCTCCCGGCGAGCCGGAATCTCCTGCGGCTTTGGGAGAATCCCGTGAGTCAAGAGCCAGGAGATGAGAAAGCACGCGGCAATCACGAGGTAGGAGCCGACGGCGCCCCACGAGTCAAAAATAAAACCGATCACTGCCGGCCCCAAGACGGCACAGGTAATCCAGGTGCTGCTGATCCAGGAAGCGGCGTTGACCGTCAGCGGCTTGGGAACGATTTGGGCTTCAAAGGCCGTATTGGCGGGGTCTGCAAAGCCGCGCGCGACCCCCGCGAGAAAAATCACGGTGTAGAGCCCGGCCAGCGTCGCCGTCCCGGCGCGCCAGGACAAATAGACCAGCATGACCGCGCAGAGAAACGAAGCCGCCCGCGTGATGAGGATGATTTTTCGCCGGTCATAGTGATCGGCGACGTAGCCGCCGATGAAGACGAGCGAAATCGCAGGAATCGCCTCCACAAGCCCGAGCCATCCGAGGGAAAGCGGGTTATGAGTCAGCTGATAGATTTGAAAACCGATCACCACCGCAAGCGCCCGGCTGGCGACGGTGAAGAAGCCCACCGATCCGATGAAAAAACGGATGTCGGCGATTTTTAGGGCGGCGGCAAAATGATGACGGGGTCGGCTTTGCGGTTCCATAGGCTGGGGGCTAGTTTACGACACCGGAGAAAAATGCGTTAGTGAATTTATGACCTGTTCGCGCGCGTGTAACTATGTAAGAATTGCAAGTGGTGGGTCTCAACGTCCAAGAAGGAAAAACCCGCCATATATCCCGGCCCGTCCTGTTGGAGCCGCCGGCGCCAAACCATCTTCGCGGCCACAGTGACCTCCCGCTCCATTTGGGCAAAGAAGATCACGAATTTGACGATGTCCTGGCATTCGATCCGCTCAGGAGTCCACAGCCGAAGGCCGCCTTCGGAGATATCCTTGAGGTTCGTAATCCAGTCCCTGCGATTCTCGTTGATATAGCAGCATTTTGCGAGGTGGTGGCACTCGACCCTTGGGAACCTCCTGCGGTCAATGCCATAGCGCATCAGGCGGTTCTGGAGGATCTCATCCTTACCATGAAATCCGCAACACCCCAGCAGATCTTCGACGAATCTGTTTCTCATAGCGTTATGGCTCCTTATGATCCTCTACTTAAACACTATAGGACATATGGAACCGTGTCAAAAAGATACCGATAAGCGGTCAAAAAACGAGCTCGAAAGGTCAAAAAAGAGGGTTACCGGGAGTCTTTAAAAAACGGATTTTACGCCTTATGCCCGGCTTTTTCAATCTTCTCCCAGGTATCGCGCAGGGTTACGATCCGGTTAAAGACGGGGCGGCCGGGAACGGAAACCTGCGGGTCCGCGTAAAAATAACCGTTCCGTTCGAACTGAAAACGGTCGCCGGGTTTTGCGGCGTTAAGTCCGGGCTCCAGAAAAGCCGAGGAAATGATCTCGAGCGATTTCTCTTTGAGATTCGAGAGGCAATCCTTGCCTTCTTCGACTTCGTTGGGATCTTTCTTGGCGAACAGGACGTCGTAAAGACGCACCTCGGCCTTGACGGCGTGAGCAACCGACACCCAGTGGATCGTGCCCTTGACCTTGCGGCCGTCGGCGGGATTGTTTCCGCCGCGGGTGGAGGGATCATGCGTGCAGTGAAGCTCAAGAATTTTCCCGGTCGCCGGATCTTTGACCACCTTTTCACACCGGATGAAATACCCGTAGCGCAAGCGCACTTCTTTCCCGGGCGCGAGGCGGAAAAATTTCGGCGGCGGGACCTCCCGGAAATCCTCCCGCTCGATATAGAGTTCGCGTGAAAACGGGACCTTGCGCGACCCCTGGGACGGGTCTTCGGGATTATTGACCGCATCCATCTCTTCGGTTTTGCCCTCGGGATAATCGGTCACCACCACTTTCAGAGGATCCAGGACCGCCATGACCCGCGCCGCCGTCTTGTTGAGCTCTTCGCGAATCGAGTTTTCAAGGACCACGAGATCGATCGTGCTGTTGAATTTGGCCACCCCGATTTTTTCACAGAAATTCCGGATTGAAGACGGCGTATACCCCCGGCGGCGGAACCCGGAAATCGTCGGCATCCTGGGGTCGTCCCAGCCTTCGACGATCTTCTTTTGCACAAGTTCGAGCAGGCGCCGCTTGCTCAAGACCGTATAGCTCAAGTTGAGGCGCGCAAATTCGATTTGCTGGGGGTGATGGATCCCGAGTTGGTCGAGCACCCAGTCGTAGAGCGGCCGGTTGTTTTCGAATTCGAGCGTGCAGATCGAATGCGTAATCCCCTCGATGGAATCCGAAATGCAGTGGGTGAAATCATAAAGGGGGTAAATGCACCACTTGCTGCCTGTCCGGTGGTGGTCCGCCTTCTTGATGCGGTAAATCGCCGGATCGCGCATCGTAATGTTCGGGGAAGCCATATCGATCTTCGCCCGCAAGGTCCGCGTCCCCTCCTCGAATTCTCCGCGGTGCATTCTCTCGAAAAGCTCGAGATTTTCCTCAACCGACCGGTTGCGGTAAGGGCTGTCTTTCCCGGGCTCGGTAAAAGTCCCCCGGTAATGACGGACTTCGTCGGCAGAAAGGTCGCACACATACGCCTTGCCTTTTTGGATCAAGGTCAGCGCGTGGCCGTAGAGGCGATCAAAATAATCGGAGGCGTAATACTCGCGCTCATCCCAGTCGAAGCCGAGCCAGCGCACGTCTTCGCGGATCGAATCGACATACTCGACGTCTTCTTTTTCGGGATTCGTATCGTCGTAGCGGAGATTGCAGAGCCCCTTGTAGTCTCGGGCAATCCCGAAATTGAGACAGATCGATTTGGCGTGGCCGATGTGGAGATAGCCGTTGGGCTCGGGCGGAAAGCGCGTGTGCACGCGTCCCCCGTTTTTACCCGATTGAAGGTCCGAATCAACGATATCCCGAATGAAATTGGTCGCTGGATTTTCTGTCTGCATAGAGTAGGGATTATATCAAAATTATTCACCGCACAAACATCTTGTTTCATCCCTCTGACAGGAGTAAATTGAATCTGCTAACCAAGGAGGCATCCATCATGGAAACGAAATCAACGGATCTCACCGAACGCATTCGCAAAGTCGCCAAAGAAATTTGGGAACGCAAAGGCCGCAAATCCGGCAAGGACCTCGAAAATTGGCTGGAAGCCGAAAGACTGGTCAAGAGCGGCAAGGCCTGATTCAGCAAAACTGCAGGGAACGGTTTTTATAAGCCGAACGGGGCCCAGTATTGGACCCCGTTCGCGACATCTTCCGTAGGCAGATCAGATGAATCCGCCAAAAGATTATGCGGCAGTGGAAACGACAACGAAATTCTGTAACAGGGCTTCGACAAAGGCGCGGATCTCGGAACGGAAACGCCCGGTTCCATCATAACGAAGGCCTTGCTTCATCGGTAGGTCTTCAGGATTGGCAACGAGTAATGCAAGAACAATTCCGTCGATGCCCTCATCCAGAGCAAAACATTCGTCAAGGCGACCGGCAATGCCTGCGCCGTTTCCATCCAACTTATTCAAACGGTCTCTCAAGGCACCCGCCGAATCACTTGCAAAACCAAAAACCGAGACCTTTCCGGACCTTGCTATTTCTGGTAAGCGAAAATCAACTTTGGCAGCCGATTTCAGTGCCTCTAAGCGATTGCTCTTCCGGTCTTGAGCCGAGCCTGGGATCACTAGCCGAATTTCCGAACGCCGTGTTCCCGCAAGAGCAAGAAGCCTTTTAAAATCCGTCGGGGTCATTGCATCAATCGTTGCTTGCTCGATCACCAACACAGCCTTATTCATGATCGGCGCAACAAGTGGGTCTCTCACTTCAGAGCGGCCGTTTCCGTCGCGAGAACCCTGAGTCTTAAGCTCCTCATCTTGAGTCTTGACCACAGGCCCTAGGACTGCCGGGGCCTCGGAGGGATGTTCCGCGGACGGCGCTGTTTTGATCAAGTCAAACAACCGACCCAAAGCATCTTCTTGAACGATTACGTGCGGTCCAAAGGACAAAAGACGGTCAAAGATCTCCGGGGCTTCGTTGTCTCGAATTTTTAGCAGGACTGTCAGCGCTCCGATGGCCGCCGATGTCCCCGCACTCGTCTCGGCGCTCCCATCTCCAACCACGAGCAGCTCGAAATCTCCGAGCCCATATTGCTGCTTCATTTCAGCCATGATCTCTTTCTTGCTTTTCTGCCTCTGCCCACCGCCCACATCAATGGAGCTTAAGGTGCTGACGTCGATCAAGTCGACGAGCCCGAGTTTCAGGATCTCGTCCCGAACGGACTTGTCCGAGCCCGTGATGATCCGGAGCGGGATCCCTCTCGTCTTGCATTCCTTTAGGAACTGGAGCGCGCCGGGCATAAGAACCTGTTCCATCGTCTTCCTGCCCGCCTGTAACTCTGCGATCCTCCAGTCTCGCACGATAAAAAGTTTACCGTAAAATTTTTGGATCGTTGCCGCGATTCTAGCCTCGTCAATCCTGCCTTCCAGCACCTTATTACGCTGTGCCTGCTCCAGAACTTCCCGCATTTGTTCGTTAATCGGATTACCTTTCGTCGAGTCAATGTACTTGCGCGCCCATGCGACGTCTTCCGGCTTCAGAACGCCTTTCTCGACCAGCACTTCCAATCCCGGGACCGTATGACCGTTCCATAGGTCCGCTTTGAGGTCTTCGACGATCCTCATCATGTCCGCTTCGCTAACCTTTCTTCCGGAAATAACCGAGGCGGCCACAGGGATGAACAGAACTTCCCACCCTTCCCTCAAGCGCGAGAGCGTACCGTCCCAATCTGCCGCGACAGCCTTGATGACCGCCTTTCGGACAGCCTCCTGGTTTCGGATCTGTAATCCGTCTTTCGATGGCGCGACAAAAGTACGCATCTCGGAGCGGGAATCCTGACCGACACTATTCTCTCGCTTATCCGTTGGCGCTTCAGCAGCGAGCATGCCTCCTTGTTGCCGGTCGGTCTCAAATGCGCTTCCGTCATTTCTCGACTTTGTCGAAGCGTTCACAAAGGCGTCGAAAGTCGCAAACATTGTGGCAGAGTCTCTAAACTTTACGGCGACTTCGGAAATAATCTCGTCAAGGCTCAGTCCTTCTTTCCGAAGCAGAACAAGGCCTCTTTCCGTAAAAGACACTTTCTTGCTGGTTATCCCTGATTGCAGCAAGAAAATAGCCTGCGATCCTTTTCCGTCCTTCCTTTTGGTCAACACAATGGTGTGTTGCATCGGAGACTGCTGATCCTGTAAAAAATTACTAAACGCCAAAGAAACGGATTGCAGGTCTCTTTCATTTGGAGAATACAGGGCGAGGTGGGGCACGGGAAAATCTTTTAAGTAACCGACACTGATTCTTTTTGCCTTTTTTATTTCCAAAAACGAAGGACTCGCCTCAAAAACAGGTTCATGGTCCGGAAGGAACAGGTGGATGTGAAAATGTCTTATTTTCTGGTGCTCACCCGTAAAGTGATATTCCACGCCCAATCCTATATTGAGCCAGAAAGAAATCTCCTCCCCGTCTTTTTCCGTCAACCTTTGCTCTCTATAAGTCTTGCTAAACAGCAAAGACTGATAAGGCCCCTTGGGCAATAAATTGGGAATCATCAGCGGCCCTTCGGGTTCTTCCATGTGACGCATCATTCTGAACTTGGGGTCATTGATGTGCGCCGTGAAAGAGTCGGAATAATATTGTAAGAATCCGGGGGGACGACGGTCCAAATTGAAGGGCCCTACTTTACCCTCAGGAAGATAGGAGGGATCAAAAGCAATACTGACATTGTTCCCCAATCCAAACGGCACGCCTTCTGGGGTCCGCTCCGTCCAAAGCGGGCGATTCCTTTCGAGAGCCCCATCCCAATCTTGTTTATACTGCGACAAAATCTCCGCCGCCGTGAATTGCTTCATGATTTCCCGAGAACGGCCAGCGCTTGCGCGAGTTTTACTCCCCGTAAGAGATTCCGCCTTTTGGATCAAGCTCCTCAAAGTCTCCCGGGTCCCGGAGGGCACGTCCTTGGGCCCGATTTTAGAAAGAATAGCTTCTAATTGCTTCCCCTGATCCAAAAGCGATCGGATCAAATCGGGCATGTTCCGCTCTTCTCCTAGGGCTATCCCATTCTTCAAAATTTCAACTTCTTCCCGAACCCAGCCGGACTTTTGTTCTAAAGGCGGAAATAAATGCTCCGTCGATTTATTCGATTTCAGGAAATCCGAAACACGATAACCGTAATGCGCCCTGTTCTCTACGATCTTCATGACCATATACCTTGACCACAGGATGGAAAGAACCCTCTGTCGCATGGCTTCAGAAAAAGGCTCCCTGCTTAGAGCTTCTAATTCCCGAGAATCCGGCTCAGCGAAAACCCCGCTTTTCACAAAAACATCTATAAGCCCCTTCCAGAACTCGGACAAGAGTTCATCGTGCCTGTTTTCATAATGACGCCATTCATACCCCACTCTGCCCTCCGCCATTGAGATCCCTGCATTAAAAACCTCGTAGGCTCTTCTTTGATCGAACAGCGGGGTCGATTTTTCGGGATTTGCATAAGCCGCCATCGCAGTTGAAGAGGGATAATAAAAATTTTCGAGATTGACCGAGAAGTGGACCGATGGTTTTTCCTGTAACAGCATATAGGCCATCGCACCGCCGACGATTTTCGCGGTTTCCTTTGGGGCATTCGTTCCCACTTGAGTGCCCCAAAAGTACTGCCCCATCCGTCTGTTCCCGGGACTTAACCGCCCTTCGATCGCAAGCTCTTCCCCATTCAGAGTAAAGCGCAGAGTAAAAGCGGGGATCGGATAAGCCGAAATGGCATTCGCCGGTTCATGGGTTAATTCTTCCAGACGGTCATTGCCGTCAAACTCGACCCTTCGGCGATACCCTACAAGCACATTCGAATCTCGAACATGCGGCTGCCCGTCAACGATCCCTGTAAGGATCCTCCGGTCCCTCGATACGAAGGTTCCATCCGGAGGACCGATCCCTTTGACATCCAGGCTAAAGTCGTAGCCCGAGGCGTCTTGGGCAATCATAAATCGCCCGTTGTGAATCAATTCTCCGGTCCTTCCGGGGGCTTCAAGATGATCCCGGGTAGTCCCCATAACGACATCCCATCCCGCAAGCCTGACACCGTTCTTGTAAGTTAACGGCACAAGATTCCCTCTTACCAGTTCCTCCAATTGTTGCTTCACCTCCGAAGGCAAAAGTTGCCATCCTGAAAATTTCTTGAGTCTCAAATATTCAACAGGCACTCCATGCAAAGGAATAATTTCACTTGCCCTGGCAAAAGGAGCTGTCAATGAACCCGCTTGCTGCAAATCAGGAATGTGGCGTATGTTCGCTTTTGATGGGCCGCGCGGATCGACATAAACTTCCATTTTTCCGTTTGCTCCCCGGGTGAGCATGAACGCATTGGATGGATAGGCCCTTACATCCTCATCGTTCGAAAGGCGAAGAATTTCCGCGGGAGCAGCATGAGTGATCGGCATTGCAGTAACTCCCTGTTTTGCCCATTCAGCCAATCGGGTTCGCATTTCGGAGCGGGGAACGGGCTGGCCCGATGCGCTCCCATCCTGGGTTGCCGGTAAAATGTTTCTGGTGCTTTTCCTTAGCGCTCTCATCTCTCTAATTTGGTTGAACTCTTCGAGATGTTGCAACAGCGATTTTCGATCCAGCACGTTGCCAAGAAATACGGGCTTTTCTCCGATGCTCGTAAAAAGATCTCCGTTCGGATGGACGTACACATAGGTCATGTCTACCGGCTGCGTTGGAGAATGCCGGATCTTGATGTCGGGAAATTCGCTTTCGACTTTGCGCACCACGCTGTCGAACTCTTCGGGTTGCAACTCAAACTGTTCGCGATTGTCTTTGCCCCGGCCAAAGGGGACAAACTTATTAAGCCTCCACGTAATGCGCTTTGGCAACCCCCACTCGCGAAGTAGCTGCCCCAATTCCACGATCGAATCCCGGTTAGCCCGGCCGACAACCGTAAGGACCTGAAGTTCGAAAGGAAAAGGATTGCTTTGAATATAGGCTAACGTCTCTTTGACGCGGGCAAAGTGACCGCGATTTCGAAAGAAACGATCATTGATCGATTCAGGACCGTCGAGCGAAATACTGACAAGGTCGATTGAATCTCTGATCAGCGGAAGAAACTTCAAGAGGGCCAGCCCATTGGTATATAAAGTCACCTTGAATTGAATTTCCTTAGCGTACCGAACCACCTGCTCAATTTGATCCAAAACAAGCGGCTCGCCTCCCGTAAATCCAATGTTGTACACCCCCTGGTTCCGTAGCGCTTGCAGCGTCGCCCTGATCTGATTCAGGGAACTTTTTTTGATGCTATTGAGATTCGGGCCGCAGCAATGGGGACACCGAAGATTACAGCGGGACGTCACATGGAAATTAACGACCGGAGGAAGCGTGAATGGCTGAACAGCGCCGGATACACCGTCAACGCGCCCAAGATTTTGCACGGAAGGATCTGGAATCTCTTCATTTCCTCGCGCCTCGGATCGCGTAAGGCTACCGCTTGCGAAGGTTTTCAGAGCTTGCTCCACAGCTGAACTGAGAGACCGGGAATCGAAGTTAATATTTTCTCGGATAGCATTTTCCATAACCCGTAGTTCGGCCCTTGCTAACAGGGGATTTGCGCTCTCCCAAACCTCGAGCCTACTCTCCGCCCTTGTGGCCATTTTAAGATTCGCGGGTAATTCGTAAGACAGACGGCCCTCAATCATGAGACGCTTATAAAACTCCTCGTGTCTCGGACTGGGCGTAGTGAATCGCGGGCTGACGACGAGGTAACTAATCTCCTTGGCCTCAAGGAGGCGTTTGATGTTTTCCTTGTGAAAACCACCGTATACCAGCACTGCGAGCGCAGGATTCGTTTTCCCATTGAAAAATCCGGCAAATGATCTTTCGATTGCTTTGTCTCTGGCTTCCGCGATCTCGTAGAACTGGATGGCTTCCTTAATGTTCCGCTCCCACATCCTTGAAAGGATGAGGGTCTTGGGGGCCTGGCTAAAGATGAAGCGGGCAAATGAGTCCGTATCAAATGCCTTAAGACTTGCTTTGACCGCCTCATATTCCTCCTGAGACACCTGAAGGTCATTCAGGCGATGAAGAAGGTTGAGGATTTTGTAGTATTCGAAAAGCTGTTTATCGACCGTATGATGCAAGTAAGTTTCTGCGACCACTTGCTCAAGATGGATCACTTCGCTGAAAATCTCACGAGCATCGATGTGTTTGGCTTTTTCGATAACAACAGGATCGTTCGATCGGACAGCTTCGAGGATAAAACCGATAAGACCAACTCCCTTCTCTGCTTCGCGTTTCCCAAGCAAAGGCATCGTCCTCTCAAGATACGTAAACAGGTCCAGCTTTTTTGCGTCAAACCCTTCTTTCGTCTTGAGCCATTCCTTAAGTTCCTTAGGAAAGCGGCTGTCGGAAAGCGCCTTTAATTCCTTTTCAAGGGCCTTGAGATCTTTTGTAATAGTGCCCTTCTTTACCGAAGAAAGACGGTACTGATTGACGTTTTCTTTGTGGAGCTTGAGGGAATCCGCACCCATGAGGTCGAAATCCTCAGCCCGGTTGATGTGAGCGTATTCCGCACCGCCCAGGCGAAGGTGATCCATCAAAAAGTAAGCGACCTTTTCTTTGATCTTGGGGTCTTTGATAAACCCGAAATATTTGTCCGTGGGGACCGGACCTTCGTAGCCTTCTTCAAAGACCGTCTTAACGCCGTAGTTCGCGACCAGATGGTTGATCATATTTGCAATATTCTCCTGGGCTTCAAGAGAGTCGTGGGCGTCTTGGATGTAAAGAATGGTTTTGTTTGATGTGCCGTGGAACGATTCATCGATGCGGCCAAGTTCGGGAGGGATCCGAATCTCCGTATCACGGACTAGGCGATGGAGACCGGATGGAGTCCCTCCCTGAACTTTTGAGCTGATGGGTTGTGCAAATGCAGTTGGGGGAGCGTAGGTAAAAAGCTCCATGAACAGAAAGAGGGCCGCAGTCATGATAGCGATGCCTCTCTTGAATGGATTTATCCCAAAGGGAGTATTTTGTATTCTCATTTACCTCGCCCGAAATATTTTCACAAAATGCTTGATAGCTAAAAGTTAGCATCTCTTCCCCATATGTCAAACTAAGGGTTAAGCGGGGCACCCTATCCGTGCGCCATGTTATAAATTGCTATGTATTACAAAAATCCAACTCTAGGACTTTCTCTATCTCAGGTTGTGTAGCATGTATGTGTCAGGAGGCCAGCATGGCAGAAATGGACAATATCGCAGAGCAAATTGAGGCGTTGAAAACGACGGGGACGGCGAAGTTATTGGAGCAGTATTAAGAAGCTTTTAGGCGATCAGACTGCCCTGGAAATCGAATCTTTTTGATCTGGCAATAGGTGCGTAATCACCACCAATCCACACGAGACCGTCAAGGTCTCGGTGGATGGTACTCAACCAACAAGGTTGAGTGCTCGCCTGCGGTACGTACGAGAACGTCAAGTTCTCGACGTACCGTACCCAATCAACAAGATTGGGTGCCGGCTCGTGTACTTTGCATGGTACCAACCCGGCGTGAACATACATCCTTCGACCCGAAGGATGATGTGAACGCACCTAAACCGACCGTTTAGGTGTCGGGGTTGGTACGTAACCATCACTCGCCTGCCGGCTCGTGTATGGTTACGCTGGGCGACCTGGATTTGAACCAAGACTAAGTGGTCCAGAGCCACTTGTGCTACCGTTACACTATCGCCCAATGTTTTTCTGGAAACATACTATTCTAATGAAATTCTGGAAATGAATGAAGGCGCATTCTACAAAATTGGGTTGAAACCGTCAATGCGTCCCTATTTGACCGGCTGCCCCAGGAATTTCCGGACTCGCCTCAGGCAGGTTTCCTGTCCCAGAACGCTCATCAGTTCGAAAAGACCGGGGCTTCCCGTCTGGCCGGTGAGCGCGAAGCGCAGCGGGTGGATCAGGTCTTTGGCCTCGATCCCCCACCCGGCGGCGTTCTCGCGGGTCACCCGTTCGACTTCCGCGTGGCTATCGAAATCTTTCATCTGAGCGGCCTGATCCACCCAAGCCTCCAGATGCCGCTTCAGGATCTTATTGTCGAGAAAAGACCGGTAGAGCACGGGCTCGTACTGTTCAATCTCCGAAAAACAGTAAGCCGCCTGGACCGGAAGGTCCCGGTAGGTCCGGATCCTTCCCCGGTAAAGCAGGGCAAGTTTCCGCCACAAGTCCGCCCCCAACGACTGTGCCCTGTCCGGAAAAAAGGAAGTGATCTGCTCCAGAAATTCCTGCTCGGATAATTTCTTCATATGCTGGGCGTTGAGCCACTGCATTTTCTCGAGGTCGAACCGGGCGTTGGCCTTGGTGATCCGCTTCAGGGAAAACTTCCGGACGAGATCTTCGAGCGTGAAAAATTCCTGATTGTCCGCGCTGTTCCACCCGAGAAGGGCCAGGTAATTCAAAATGGCGGGGGCCAGGAACCCTTCTTCTTTGAAGCTCTTGAGCGCGACCGCCCCGTGCCGTTTGGAAAGAGGCGTCCCGTCGCTTCCGAGAATGAGTGGCAGATGGCCGTACTTGGGCGGCTTCCACCCGAGCGCCTCAAAAAGCAGGATTTGGCGGGGGGTATTCGACAAGTGGTCGTCGCCGCGGATCACGTGCGTGATTTCCGTCTCGTGATCGTCGATCACGCAGGCCCAGTGATAGACCGGCATGCCGTCGGATTTGAGGATGATCAGGTCTTCAAAAAGCGCGGTGTCAAATTCGACTTCGCCGTGGACGAGGTCCTGAAAAACGGCCTTGCGCTTCGGCATCTTAAAGCGAATCGCAGTCTGGCCGTCCTTCTTTTCCTCATACGCAAGGCCCCGGGCAACGAGATCTTCGGCATGGCGGCGGTATAGCTCCAGCCGGTCGCTTTGCCGCAAGGGCTCTTCGTCCCACCCGAGGCCGAGCCACTTCAAGGCATCCAGGATTTCTTTCTCGTATTCGGGCTTCGAGCGCTCGCGGTCGGTATCTTCGATCCTCAGGAGGAAGCGGCCCTGCTGGTTTCGCGCATATAGGTAATTGAAAAGTGCCGTGCGGACGCCGCCGATGTGGAGATAGCCGGTCGGGGAGGGTGCAAATCGGACGCGGATCATACGGAAGGGTCCGTCGGGGTCCGGCTCACTTCAGGCGACCGTCCCTCTGTCTTCGACCGACTGGATGAGCTTCTTGATCTTTCCCAGATCCAGGGGTTTTTTGAAACAGGCCACCGCTCCGCTGGCGATGATTTCCTTCTCTTTGTGAGACGGAATGAATCCGGACATGATCGCGACGGGAACGTTGCTGAGCTTCCGGATCTCGGAAAAAACCTCGCTTCCCTCCATGCGGGGCATCAGCACGTCCAAAAACACAAGGTCATACTGCTTCTCCTGAACCATGTGGATGGCCTGCTCGCCGTTGAGGGCCGTGTCGACTTCGTGCTCGTCTTCCTGGAGAATCTCCCGGAACTCCTCGCAAATCATCTTTTCATCGTCCACAATCAGGATTTTGGCCACCGCGCCGCTCCTCGCTCCCCCGGAGTCTTCACTCGGGGAATTTAAAATTTTCCCGTAACGTTGCAAAATAACTGCGCTTCGAGCTCTTGACCAGCTTCAGCTTCTTCTCTGAACGGGTGATCTCGACATTATAGCTATCGTCGATTTCGACATTTTCTTGACCATCGGCCGTCAAAAGTGCCTTGGCGGAGCCGTGTGTGGAAAGGATCCGGACGACCATTTTTTCGTTTTGGTCGACCACAAGGCACCGGAGGGCCGAGGCGTGGGGGCAAATCGGCGTGACCACCAGCGCCTCGACTTTCGGGTGGACGATCGCCCCGCCCGCCGAAAGCGAGTAAGCCGTCGACCCGGTCGGAGTCGAAATAATGATGCCGTCACCGGCGAAACTCGTCAACCGCTCCGCGCCGACGCGAACGTCGAGGCGGAGCAGGCGCGAAAGGCCCTCACGGCTGATCACGATGTCATTAAGGGCCGTCAGGAGGTGCTCGCGGCGGCCGATGCCGTTACGGACCGTACAGGAAAGCATCAGGCGGTCCTCGAGCACATAGTCTCCCTTCAAAAATTGATCCAGCTCCTGGAAGACCTCCTGCTCTTTGACTTCGGTCAGGAAGCCGAGGCTCCCCATATTGACCCCAAGGATCGGGATCGAGCGGGAGGCCACATGGCGCGAGAGATTGAGGAGGGTTCCGTCTCCGCCGAGACAAATGACAAGCGATGAGCCCTTGAGCGTTTGTTCGAGGGACTGGCGGTCCGTATCGACGACAGCGATGCCCCGGCGGCCAAGCCAGCGGCGCAGCGAGGTAAGCAGCCGGCCCGCATTTCGCTTATGCGGATTGGCAACGATTCCGATTTTTTTTGCGGCGCGTCTGGTTCCCATGGCCTCTCTCTTCAAGTCTCCAACGCCGGAGAAAACGGAACGAGGTGTTTGCGCCGGATCTCGCAGGCCACCCGTTCGGCGATTTTTTCCGCACAGAGTCCGTGCCGCTCGAAATAAAGTTCGGGCTTTCCGTGCTCGATGAATTCGTCCGGAAGGCCGAAGCGGTGAAGGCGCACTTCGGAAAGGCCGCTTTGCTCGAAGAATTCCAAGACCTTGGACCCGAAACCGCCGGTCAGCACGTGCTCTTCGAGGGTAAATAAGGGATAATTCCGGGCCGCGCAATCGAGAAGGATCTTTTCGTCGAGCGGCTTGGCAAAGCGCATGTGGACCACGCGAAGGTCGAGCCCCTCGCGCAAAAGCAGGGCCCGCGCGGCAAGCGCGGTTTCGACCATCGTGCCGAGCGCAAGAAGCGCCCCGTCGCGTCCCTCGCAGAGGATCTGTCCCTCGCCGATCGCAAACGGCGGACAATCGAGAGCCTCAAAAAGACCCTGCACGTTTCCCCTCGGGTAGCGCAGGGCAAAAACATGGGGATATTCGAACGCGAGCTCGAGCATCCGCGCAATCTCGTTTTGGCTGAGCGGAGCCGCGATCACGGCGTTCGGCACATGCCCCAAATAACTGATATCAAAAATCCCGTGATGCGTGGCTCCATCGGCCCCGACCAGCCCTGAGCGGTCCATCAGCAAAACGAGCGGGAGGCGCTGAAGCGCAACATCGTGCAGGATTTGATCGTGGGCGCGCTGTAAGAACGTCGAGTAAACCGCGCAAACAGGCCGCATACCGCCCTTGGCCAAGGCCCCGGCAAAAGTCACCGCGTGCTCCTCGGCAATCCCGACGTCAAAAAACCGATCGGGAAACCGCTTCTGAAACTCGCACAGCCCCGTACCCGAAGGCATCGCCGCCGTGACGGCCACGATCCGTTTGTCCTTCTCGGCGCACCGGATCAAAGCCTCGATCACCGCCTTGGTGTAGGAAATCCCAAGCCTGCCGTTCTTCTCGAGCTCCTCGGGGCCTTTGAGTTTTTCGCCGGTCTTGATGTCAAAGGGCGTCACGCCGTGGCATTTTTCGTCGTCGCGCTCCGCAAAGTCGCAGCCCTTACCTTTTTGAGTCACGAGGTGGAGGAGACTGCAGCCGGGCAGGGCCAGCACCTTGCGCAGGGTCAGCACGAGATTGACGATATCGTGACCGTCCACCGGGCCGAAATACCGGCAGCCGAGCTCTTCAAAAAGAAGCCCGGGGATAAAAAGATGCTTCATGCCTTCGAGGCTGTTGGCCGCAAGCCGGCGCAGCCTCGGAAATTTCTCCACCTGCCGCTCGACCTCGCGGCGCACGCGGTTATAGAAGGGATTCGTAATGATGTCATTCAGGTAGCGGCTGATCGCCCCGACGTTTTTGGAGATCGACATCTTGTTGTCGTTCAGAATGATCAGCATGTCCTTTTTGAGATGCCCGGCATTGTTGAGCGCCTCGTAGCTGAGGCCGCAGGTCATCGCTCCGTCCCCGGCCACCGCGACGACCTTTTGCTTGCCGCCGCGCAAATCGCGCGCGCAGGCCAGTCCTAGGGCCTGAGAGATCGCGGTGCCCGCGTGACCGACAGTGAAGGCATCGTGCTCGCTTTCTTCGGGCGACGGGAATCCGCTCAAGCCTCCGGTCTTTCGCATCGTCTTCATCCGGTCGCGGCGTCCCGTGATCATTTTATGGACATAGGCCTGGTGCCCGACATCCCAGCAGATTTTGTCTTCCGGAGAGTTGAGGACGTAATGGAGGGCCATCGTGAATTCCAGCGCGCCGAGGCTCGCGCCCAAATGCCCGCCGGTCTCGGCCACGCTTTCGATCAGAAACTGGCGGTACTCCTGCGCCACCTCCGGCAATTTCTCGATCGGAACGGCCTGCAGGTCTTTCGGTGAATTAATTTTATCGATCCACTTCGGCATGTTTCCCCCGGGGCATCCGGCTTAACAGAAAATCGGCGAGCCGTTGAAGCTTTTCGGCCCGCTTTGCAAACGGCCGGATCTCTCGCTTGGCGCAGGCGACCAAATCACGTACCTTCTGGCGAATTTCCGTGTCTTTGAGGAGCCGGGCATATCCGTCCCGATCCACAAGATCATCGATCGACTGAAACGCCAGGCCGACAAACTCTCCGTACCGCGTCATGGCGTCGATCCCGTCGCGGGAAGCGCCTGCGGCCAAAGCCCCGCACACCGCGCTCGCCTTGATGAGCTTGCCCGTCTTATGGATGCTGATAAAGTCAAGCATCGGAAGCTCACGGGCTCCGGCCGGAGTCGTTAAATCGGCCACTTGGCCTCCGATCATACCACAAGTCCCGGCGGACGTCGATAACTCCTCCGCCATGAGACGGGCCTTCCGGGCAGGCTGGACGCGGCTGAGGGCTTGAAAAGCCAGGGTCAGCAGCCCATCCCCCGCCAGAATCGCCATGGCTTCTCCGAACTTCTTATGGCAAGAGGGTTTACCGCGTCTGAGGTCGTCGTTATCCAGGGCCGGCAGGTCGTCATGGACGAGGGAGTAGCCGTGGACAAATTCCACGGCCGCCGCCGCAACCAGGGCGTCCTGAGCCTTCCCGCCGCAAGCCTCACAGGCGGCCAGGACCATCACGGGGCGGAAGCGCTTTCCCCCGGACAGGACCGCATAGCGCATGGCTTCGTGAAGGACCCCGGGATAATGTTTTTCCTGGGGAAGCAGACGGTCCAGCGTCTCCTCGACAGCCGATAATTCGGCCTTGAAACAAGTTTCGTATTTCAAATTAAGAGATCCTCATTGTTTTCGTCTTCCTCGTCCTGTTTTTTTTTCTTGTCCGCTTTGGGCCCTTTTTTGGGCTTTGCTTCGGCGCCCGAGCCGTCCTCTTCGGGCGTAAACGGTTCCCTCACGAGCGCGCCGTTCAAGGTTTTAGTCAGCACCTCGATCTTTTGCTCGGCCTGGGCCAATTTCTTCTGGCACGCCCTCGAAAGCTCGACTCCCTCTTCATAGCGCTTCAAGGCTTCCTCGAGCGACACGTTGCCCGCCTCAAGATCGGCGACGATCTTCTCGAGCCGCTCCATTGCCTTTTCGAATTTGACGTCCTCACTCACATTTTACCTCCAGGCCTCAGGCCGGTCACTTGCGAATCAAATTGTCCGCCGGCAAGCCGCGTGCGGACGATGTCCCCTTTTTTGAGTTGTCCGAACTTTTTGACAAGCACCCCTTCCCGGTAAGTCAGACTGTAGCCGCGCGCGAGGATCCCCAGGGGGCTCAAGGCTTCAAGCTGGCCGACGACTTTTCGGAATTCCTGCTTCTTTGCGGTCACGGCCGCCTTGAAGGCCTGCTGAAGATCGCGCACGACCTCGTCGAGCCTCTGTGAAAATTGCTGGATGAGAACGGCCGGCTGACGGAAGGCGTAGCTGGCTTCAAGCTGGCCGAGGGTTTCCTGCCAGCCGTCGAGAACGTGCCGGACGGCATTGCGCATCCTCTCACCGAGCTCCCGGATCCTCTCCTCGAGCTCGTCGCGGCTGCGCACCACCAGCTCAGCGGCCGCAGACGGCGTCGGAGCCCGCAAATCGGCGACCAGGTCGCAAATGGTCCAGTCGATTTCATGCCCGACGGCCGAAATCACGGGAATGCTCGAAGCATAGACGGCCCGCGCCACGGATTCTTCGTTGAAAGCCCAGAGGTCTTCGAGGCTTCCCCCTCCGCGGCCGACGATCAAAACGTCGATGTCCTCGACCGTGTTCATGTGCCGGACCGCCTCCGCGATTTCCGCGGCGGCCCCTTCTCCCTGGACTTTTACGGGATAAAGAAGCACCGGCGTTCCGTGAAAGCGTCGAGAAATAATATTCAGAATGTCGCGGATCGCGGCGCCGGTCGGCGAAGTCACGATGCCGACCGTTCGAGGGTAGACGGGAATCGGCTTTTTGCGCGCCGGATCAAAGAGCCCTTCCTTTTCGAGTTTCTCCTTCATCTGGAGGAAGGCGAGCTGGAGCGCCCCGACGCCCCGCGGCTCGACCCTCTCGATCGACAACTGGTATTGCCCGCGGGGCTCATAAAGCGAAATTTTCCCGAACGCAAGCACTTTGAGGCCGTCTTTGAGTTCGAATCTCACCGCCTGATTGAAGCGGCTGAAGAAAACCGCGGAAATCTGCGCGGTCTCATCCTTCAGAGTAAAATACATGTGCCCCGAGGTATGAAATTTGAAATTTGAAATTTCGCCCTCGACCCACACGGCGCCGTACCGGCTTTCGAGAACCTGGCGGGCCTCCCGGTTCAGGCGGCTGACAGAATAAATTTCGGGCGTTTCCTTCTGCAAGATCGGTCCTCCCTAATCGGCAATCACAAAGTCCATGGCGACGTCATCTCCGGTCGCTGGGACCCGGGCGACAACCTGCTCCCGGAAACCAAGGCCTACTTTGAACGCTCGTTTCTGGGCCTTCAGAAACCGGTCGAAATACCCCGCGCCGCGCCCAAGCCTCCGGCCCCGCCGGTCGAAGCCGAGACCGGGGCAGAGGATGAGGTCAAATTGCGTTCCCCGGACCTCCCTGCTGCCTTTTCTCGGTTCGAGGATCCCGTACGCACCAGGCCTGAGGTCCCGCTCCATGTCCCTAATCTCGAAGGTCTTCATCGTCCGGGCCCGCAAAGATACGCGCGGCACGCAGACCTTCTTTCCCGTCGCCAGGGCCTTCGCGATGACCCGCCGGGTGTCGACCTCGGTCGGCAAAGCGACGTACGTCACAATCGACCGGGCCTTTTTAAAAAATTCCGTGCGGATCAAACGTCGGACGATGGTGAGGCTTTTGCGTCTTCGGGACGGGACCGGCATCGCGTTCAAAAGTTGCCTCAATTCCCGGCGGAGCCGTTCCTTGCGCCGGGGAATACCCGTACGATCAGCTCGGGGCATCGAAATCTCAGGCCTTCGCCTTGCCGTCAAGCCAGGACTGCTTTTCCTTTTCAAAGGCTTCCCGCTCCTCTGCAAGCGCGCTTTTTTCCAACTCCAGCTCCTCGTTTTTCTGCTCCACGAGCTGGCGGATGACGTCCTTTTTTTTCTCCAGGTCCCGGATGCGGTCGGCAAGCGTAGGGCTTTCATCGGACTTCCGCGGAGGAGGTGCCTCTTGAAGCTTGGCCGGCGCAGCGGCTTGGGCCGCAGGAGCCTCAGAAGCTTTTTCCGGACTCCCCTGATTTTTGTGAGCCTTCGACAATTCGGCTTGCAGACCCGATAGAGAATTCTCGGCCTGGCGCAAAGCTTCGGTCTTCTGCTTGACCTGTTCGGACAATCCCTTCATCTCTTTGCGCCAGCCTTCTTGCTGGGTCTCCAGACTCTTGATCCGCTCCTCGAGCTCCCTCACCTGCTTCTTGGCGGAAGCCGATTCGCCCTCAGTCGCTGCGGCATCCCCCTTGACAGCGGGCAGAGCCTCTTGCCGGGCCTGCCATTCGGCGCGCGATTTCTTCAAATCTCGGATGCTGAGGTCGAGTTCTTCCTCCCGCCGCGCAAGGAGCGCTTCCTTTTCCTCCAGGTATTTCTCGCGAAAAAGGTAATCGTCCTCGACGATCTTTTTTTCGACAACGGCCGGGTCCGCGCCTTCCCCTTCCTCAGGCGCGGCGGGGAGTTCACAAGGCCGGAACAAAGCGCTGCCTATGACGAATAGCCCAAGCAAAATAATTTTCTTCATTCGGAGAATACCTGCCGGTTCCTTTAGGATTGTTCAACCTCTTGCCACGCAAGCTCTTGCGAGGATTGGAGTTTACACCCAATCCCCCCGTTTTTCCATGATTATTGGAGGGCTTCGTCTTTTGCGGGCATCGCGCTGATCGCCCGCGGCATGTGGTCGACGGGCTCGATCGCTTCCACTTCTTTCTTACCGCTCGCCCCAAGCTCCTTGAACTTTCGGGCCGAAGACAGCAGCCTCGTTTCGAAGGAAGCCGTCGCCGCGTTATAGGATTCGACCGCCTTCCCAAGCGATTTCCCTACGCTGTTGAAGTGGTCCACGATCGTGGCGATCCTGTCCGAGATCTCCTGCCCCAGGCTGCTGATCTTCTGGGCGTTCTCGGCCAAGACTTCCTGCCTCCAGCCATACGCGATCGCCTTGAGCAGCGCAATAAACGTGGTGGGGGTCGCGATGACCACCTTCTTGTTGAGCGCGTTCTCGATCAGGTTCGGGTCTTTCTCCGCCGCCGCCGCGAGAAACGAATCGTTCGGGATAAAGAGGACGACAAACTCCGGCGCCAGCGGGAACTGGTCCCAGTACTCTTTTGCCGAAAGCTGCTTCACGTGCTGATTGATCTGCGCCGCGTGCCTGAGGAGCGCGGCGTCACGCTCGCCGTCTGTTTTCGCTTCAAGCGCCTCGATAAAGCCGGCCATTGAAACCTTGGAGTCGACCACGACCTCCCGGCCGGTGGGAAGCTTCACGATCATATCGGGCCGCAGGCGCCCGTCTTCGGTCGTGACGCTCTCCTGCTCGACGAAATCGCAGTAGCTCGACATCCCCGCAAGCTCGGCGGTCTTCCTGAGCGCAACCTCGCCCCAGCGGCCCCGCACCTGCGGGGACTTCAAGGCATTGACGAGCTTCGCGGTCTCGCCTTGGAGGGTGACCTGCGCCGCCGCAAGGCTCGAGAGCTGCTGGCCGACAGCGCTCATTTCCCGAAGCCGTTTTTCCTCGAGCTCTTTGGCCGAAGCCTGATAGTTGGCTAACGCTTCGTTCAAAGGCCCGACAAGCGTCTCGATCGCTACCTTGCGCGTTTCGAGCTCTGCCTCGGCCGATGCCTTCAGCGAGCCGAACTTCTCTTCCGCCAGCGTCAGAAACCCCTTGTTGTTGGCTTGAAGCGCCTTCGAAGCGAGAGAGTCAAAGGTTTCCGAGAGCTTCGCTTTGGCATCCTCGAGGAGGGCCCTTTGTTCGGCAATGCGCTTCTCCGATTCCTCGACGCGGGTCTCGGCCTCCGTCTTGGCCGCTTCCGCTTCTTCGAGACGGTGCCTCAGCCCGTCAAAACCGGTTCGCGCAGCATCAATCTGGGCCCTGAGTTCCTCGACCCGTGCTTCTGCCGCCGCAACCTTACCCTGATCTCCTTGGGGTTTTGCGCGCCACGCCATGACCGCCCCAAGGACTGCACCCACCACCGCGCCGAGCAAAAAAAACGGAATGAAATTCGCGACACTATTCATATCCCCTCCCTAGAATGCCTGGATTATACACGCATCGTAACAGCATCCGTTTTTTCTTTAACTTTTCGATCTCGCACTTCAGGTAAAATGCGAGATCGTTCTTGTCGGTCACATCCACATTCAAGGCTCTATGCCATTAGATTCAAAATAACTTTGACCATCATTTTTCTTTCAGAGGGTCTGCTGGCTGCAATCATAAGGGTTAGCGCAACCAGCGCATTATCATCAATACGTTTTGATCCGTCATGTCGTTTCAGGATCTTATTTTTCTGCAAAAAACAGACGAACAAAGCCGCCGCAATACGTTTATTACCATCCACAAAGCTGTGATTTTTTGTAATAAAATAAAGGAGATTAGCCGCTTTTTCTTGAACCGTCGGATAAAGGTCTTTTCCGCCAAAGGTTTGATAAATCGTGCGGACGGAACTTTTAAACCCGTCGTCTTTCTCTTGCCCCATGAGACTTGAATCCTTAAACTGTCCTTTCATGGCATCAATGATTTTGCGGGCTTCCGCGTAGGTCAGTTCAAAACTCGCTCTTTTGGTTCCCTGAGGCTTAGGTAACCGCTCGTGGTCAAAGTCATCGAGGATATCTAGAGCGCGAGAATATTCTCTAATAACCTGGGCAATCCCCCGAATCTCTGGCGATGCGTCTTCGGCAAGCGCAACATTCCCGATAAGAGTAACCGCTTTCTGCAGTTCTTGATATTTATGCTCAACGAGTTTGAGTCGTGTCTCATTAAGCGTATACCCCTCAACCAAGTGCCTGCGGATTACATTCGTGGCCCAAATGCGAAATTGGGTACCCTGCTTGGAATTGACCCGATAACCTACAGAAATTATGGCATCGAGATTGTAATATTGAGTTTTATAGACCTTCCCATCCGCAGCAGTATGTGCAAAATTTGCACACACTGAAGACTTGTTTAATTCTTTAGTATTAAATATGTTACGGATGTGTTTGGTGATGACACTGCGTTCGATATGAAACAACTCCGCCATATCCTTCTGAGTGAGCCAAACGGTTTCAGCTTTGAGATGAACCTCAAGCCGGTTCTTGTATAAAACCACTTCACCACCCTTATTTAATTCGTTTTGAGTTTCCATGATAGATCAGCAGACCTCTCAGTAAATTAAAATGCAGGGAACAATGCGGGTCAGACCCCATTTTTTTCCTATTTTTTGCATATCCCCGCCCTAGAATGCCTGGATTATACACCCATCTTGGGTTGCAGCAAATTTCCAAATCCTGAGGATGTTATTCGAGACAGCCATGAGGAAATCTGGTATTATTTGGTCGCTGTAAGGATTCATGTAGGATAACGCCCCCATAGCTCAATTGGATAGAGCATCTCCTTCCTAAGGAGAGGGTTGCATGTTCGATTCATGCTGGGGGCAACCTTTTTTTGTGCATCGGCAACGTGAATCGAAGGGAGCCCCGCAAACACGACGTCTAGGAGTGTTGCTTTGCGGGGCGGGTGGCCGACCCGAAGCCCGAAGGGCGCCGATTCATGCTGGGGGCAATCTTTAATACTGCAGAATTGAGAAAACGTCGTAGCCGGAGAGCTTTTCGCGGCCCTTGAGGAAGGCCAGCTCGATCACGAAGGACATCTGCACGACCGTACCCCCGAGTTTTTCGACCAGCTGAGCCGCCGCCGCCGCAGTCCCGCCCGTCGCAAGGAGATCATCCACGATCGCTACCCGTGCGCCCGGCTCGATCGCGTCCTTGTGGATTTCGAGAATGGCTTCGCCGTACTCGAGGTCATAGGCCACCTGCTCGGTCTTGTAGGGCAGCTTGCCTTTTTTGCGCAGGGGAACAAAGCCCGCCTGCAGCTTGTAAGCGATGGCCGGACTGAAAATAAAACCGCGCGATTCGATCCCCACGATCACATCGGGCTTTTTCGAGCGCAGCGATTCTTCGAGGACATCCACCGAAAGCTTGAAGGCCTTGGGGTCCTTCAGAAGCGGCGTGATGTCTTTGAACACAATGCCCGCTTTCGGGAAATCCGGGATATCACGGATCGCCGTGCGGAGAATTTCAAATTGTTCGGTGTTCACAGGGGTCATTTTCCGAGATAATTTTCAAATTTGTCGTTTTCGACGGCCAGAAGCGCCCGAATTTTCTGCAGCGCGACCGCCTCGATTTGCCGCACCCGCTCGCGGGTAATTGCGAACTGCTGGGCAACTTCCTCGAGCGTGTGAGCTTCCTCGTCTCCGAGCCCGAACCGCAGCACGAGGATCCGCTTCTCGCGCTCTTCGAGGTGTCCGAGCACCTTCTGGATCCGCTCGTTTTTCAAAGCTTCCCCGATCTGCACGTCGGGGGCGTGCGCGGCGTCGTCCTCGATCAGATCGATCAGCTCCGCCGTCCCGTCCAGGCTGACCGGCGCATTCAGGGAGCTGGGCTTGCCCGCGATATTTTCGATCTCTTTGATCTTGCGGACAGGCACTTCCATCATCTCCGCGATTTCCTTGCGGGTCGGCGCCCGGTTGAGCCGTTGCGTCAAACCGTCGCGGACCTTCCTCCAGCGGGAGATGATCTCATACATGTAAACGGGAATCCGGATCGTCTTGCCCTGGTTCGACAGCGCGCGCATGATCGACTGTTTGATCCACCAGGAGGCATAGGTCGAAAAACGGTAACCCCGCTCCGGATTAAATTTTTCGACCGCCCGCATGAGCCCGATATTGCCCTCTTCCACCAAATCCGAAAACGAAAGGCCCATATTGGCGTAGCGCTTGGCGATCGAAATCACAAGCCGTAGGTTCGACCGGATCATCCGGTGGCGCGCTTCTTCCTGAACCGGGCCGCCGTCGCCCTGAACTTTCTGCGCCAGCTCGATTTCCTCCACCGAAGTCAGAAGAGGGATGTTCTCGATCTGGGTCAGGTAAATCTTCATCGGGGTCCGGTCGAGCGTGACTTCGTCGCCGCGCCCCCCGCGGCCTTCCCCGGCTTCTTCCTCGGCTTCACGCCGCCCCCGGCGCCTTTCCTCCGGCGCCTCCAGAGAGGCTTCATTCGCCAAAAGCTCGTCGGCCTGCTTTTTGAGCTGCCTGGCCGTTGCCACCAGGTCCGGCTCGCCCCCCTGGCCGCCCCCCTTCTTTTTGGCGGCAACCTTGCTTCCGGGCAGCGCCGGCATCTTCCCTTTCTTCCGTGCCGGAACAGCCTTCTTCCGGCCTTTTTTCAAAAGCCCGCGCCCTCGCGCCTTCCCGGTTTTCCGGGAAGGCTTGGGGCACTTTCGACGCAAAACAGTCTTACGGATTTTCTTTTTTTTCCGTTTCATGCACCGGAGCCAGCGTTATTTCTTTTTCCCGTGGATCACGGCCTGCGCAGCGGCCAGGCGCGCGATCGGAACGCGGTAGGGCGAACAGCTGACATAATTCATTCCCACGCGGTGGCAAAACTCCACCGACGCCGGATCCCCGCCGTGCTCTCCGCAAATACCGACTTTCAGATCTGGCCTAGTTTTACGGCCTTTTTCGACTCCGAGTTGAATTAAAAGTCCGACCCCTTCCTGATCCAGGCTCTGGAACGGATCTTTCTCGAAAATCCCCCGCTGGAGGTAAGCTCCCAGAAAGGAACCGGAATCGTCGCGCGAAAACCCGAGGCCCATCTGGGTCAGGTCGTTCGTGCCGAACGAGAAAAATTCCGCGCTTTCGGCAATGCGGTCCGCCGTAATGGCGGCGCGCGGAATTTCGATCATCGTTCCGATCATGTACGAAAGCTTCATTTTTTTCTTCTCGAAAACTTCCTTGATCGTGACCAGCATTTCCTCTTTGAGGAGATCGAACTCCTTTTTCATCCCCACGAGCGGAATCATGATCTCCGGAAGGACTTTCACGCCCTTCTTTTTCATGTTGCAGGCGGCCTCCATGATTGCACGGACCTGCATCTGATAGATTTCCGGATAGGAAATCCCAAGGCGGCAGCCCCGGTGCCCGAGCATCGGGTTGAATTCATGCAGGCTTTCGACTTTGCGGCGGATCGTCTCCACGGGAACGTTCATCACCTGCGCCATTTCCTGCTGGTTTTGCTCCTCGTGCGGCAAAAACTCGTGAAGAGGCGGATCCAACAGGCGCACCGTCACCGGAAAGCCGTCCATAGCCTCAAAGATAGCCTCGAAATCCCCGCGCTGCATCGGCATCAGCTTCGCGAGGGCCTGTTCGCGGCCTTCTTTCGTGTCGGCGAGAATCATTTCGCGGACCGCGATGATCCGGTCGCCTTCGAAGAACATATGCTCGGTCCGGCAAAGCCCGATGCCTTCGGCGCCGAACTTACACGCGACCTTCGCGTCGGTCGGCGTATCGGCGTTCGTGCGGACCTTGAGCTTACGAAGAGCGTCGGCCCACTTCATGAGGATTCCGAAATGGCCCGAGAGTTCCGCCTCGAGCGTATTCAGCTGGCCGGAGTAGACTTCTCCCAGACTTCCGTCGAGAGAAATAAAATCGCCTTCCTTCACGGTCCGAGTCCCCACCTGGAAGACCTTTGCCGAATAATCGACCCGCATTTCCCCGACGCCTGCGACACAGCACTTGCCCATGCCGCGCGCCACAACGGCCGCATGCGACGTCATGCCGCCGCGGGCCGTCAGAATCCCTTTGGCCGCGTGCATGCCGCCGATATCTTCGGGAGAGGTCTCGATGCGCACCAAAATAACCGTCTCGCCCTTCGCCGCCCATGCCTCGGCATCGTCGGCGTTGAACACCACTTTGCCCGTGGCCGCGCCCGGAGACGCCGGAAGCCCCTTCGCCAGAAGATCCTTTTTCTGCTTGGGGTCAAACGTCGGATGGAGGAGCTGGTCCAGCTGCTTGGGCTCGACTCGCAGGAGGGCCTGTTCCGTCGTAAGTTTCTTTTCCTTCACGAGCTCAACGGCAATGCGAACCGCCGCCTGGGCCGTGCGCTTGCCGTTACGCGTCTGAAGCAAATAAAGTTTCCCTTCCTGGATCGTGAATTCAATGTCCTGCATGTCCCGGTAATGATCTTCGAGCCGCGCGCGGATCGCGACCAGCTGCTTGTAAAGATCGGGCCACTGCTTGGCCATGTCGACCAGAGGCTCGGGCGTGCGGATGCCCGCGACGACGTCTTCGCCCTGGGCGTTGACCAGAAATTCGCCGTAGAATCTGTTCTCGCCGGTGGACGGGTTGCGCGTAAAACAAACGCCCGTTCCCGACGTATTGCCCATATTGCCGAACACCATGGCCTGGACGTTGACCGCCGTTCCAAGCAGCCCTTTGATGTCGTTCAGTTCGCGGTAGCGGCAGGCGCGCGGATTGTTCCACGAATTGAAAACGGCGTTGATCGTCTTTGTCAGCTGATCGTAGGCGTCAGAGGGAAACTCTTCGTTCGTGTTCTCCTGATAAGCCTTTTTGTAAAGCCGTACGATCTCTTTGAGGTCGTTGGCGCTCAGCTCGGTGTCCAATTTCACGCCGATCTGGTGCTTTTTCCCCTCGAGGATATGCTCGAACACGTCATGTCCGATGCCCATGACGACGTTGCCGAACATCTGAATAAAACGGCGATAGGCGTCCCACGCAAACCGCTCGTTCTCGGTCTTGATGATCAGCCCCTGGACCACGTCGGAATTGAGTCCGAGGTTCAGGACCGTGTCCATCATGCCCGGCATCGAGGCGGCCGCGCCGCTGCGGACCGACACAAGCAAAGGGTTGTCGCGATCGCCGAATTTTGCGCCCATCGCGTCCTCGATCTTCTTGAGGTTTTCGCGGATCTGGGCATCGAGACCGGCCGGCCATTTTTTTCCGTTCTTGTAAAATTGATCGCAGGTCTCCGTCGTAATCGTAAAGCCGGACGGCACGGGAATTCCGAGGTTGGTCATTTCGGCGAGGTTCGCGCCTTTTCCGCCGAGAAGATTTTTCATCTTGGCGTTGCCTTCGGCTTTTCCTTTGCCGAAGAAATAAACGAATTTTGAAGATTTGGTCTTTTTCGAAGTTTTCTTTGTCATAGTCTTCATTGCCTTTGTTGTCTCCTTACTGTCTTGAGGTTAAATTGGACCTGCAATCCGGAAACGGCCTCCGAAATAGGAGGAAGCAAGCCGTAGTCTCATCGGTATGGGAAAAGACCATCCCTACCAGCCCGCTGTTCATCTGAGGAACGGACAGAGCTGTCTTGCCTGTGACGTGATTCTGGGATCTTCCGACTTCGGGGATTATATCACTCTTGGTCGAGTTTGGATAGTCTGGAAAGATCCGCCAGGGATTCGGTGTAGAGCCTGTTGACCGCCAGCATCAACAAGTGCCGGTTGCACCGGACCGCCGAATCCTCCGCATTGACCAGGACCTTCTCGAAGAAACGGTTGAGAGGATCATAAAAAAGGCTTCCGAAAAGAACTGTCGTTTTCTCATAATCCCTTTCGGTCAAAAGGGTTGTGACCTCACGGCCGCGCCCTTCCACGAGGTCCATCAGTTCTCTTTCGGATTCGCTTTGGAGCAGGTCCTTGCGGATCTCCCGGAACTCGAACTGGCGGAACCCCTTGAGAATATTTGCTGTCCGCTCCACGACCTTGGCCGCCTTCAAAAAGGCGTCCGGCCGGGATTTGGAAAGCGCCTCCAGCTGACCGAACCGGTCATAGACATCCGCCAAATCCTCGAAAGAAGAATCGCACACGGCCTGCAGGATTTCAAACGGCCTCGTCCCGCTTTTTACGCCCGTTTCGAAAATCACGCGGTCTTTCAGAAATTCCTTCAAGCGCTTGATGAGATCTTCCTTCGATAGCTGGAGGACCCCGCCGTACTCTTCGGCGTTCCGGGTGACGAATTCACTCAAGGAAAAATGAAACCCGAAAGCCCGGAGGATCTTGACCAGACTGCCTCCGGCGCGCCTCAGGGCATAGGGGTCTTGGCTTCCCGTCGGCTCGATCCCGGTTCCGAAGGCTCCGGCCAAAAGGTCCAGCCGGTCGATCACCCCGAACATCGCGCCGAGCGGCCGAAGCTGACGGCTCAGCTCGCGGTAATCTTCCGCCAAGTTTTTCGGCAAATATTGGGATCCGATCGCGCGGGCCACCTCTTCGGATTCGCCGGCTTCGAGCGCGTATTCACGGCCGACGATCCCCTGCAGATCGGGAAATTCGTACACAAGCCGCGTCATCAGGTCCGCCTTGGATAAGCGCGCCGTCCGCGCCAGGGACTCTAATAAATCATGGCGCCCGATCAGGCCGCAAAAAAATCCGGCCAGTTTTTCGAGCCGCTCGGACTTTTGGCGCATCGATCCGAGTTTTCCGAGATAAACGAGCTGGTCGAGAAGCGGAACCTTAGACTCGAGCCCCTCCCGGGTATCCGACTCGTAAAAGTAGCGGGCGTCCTTCAGGCGCGACTCCAGGACATTTTCATATCCCGAGCGGATGAGATCGAGGCCGTGGCGTTTGCCGTTCAAAACGGCCAGGAACCGATGGGTCATGCGCCCCTCGCGGTCGCTTAGGGCAAAAATTTTCTGGTTCTTTTTCATGCAACTGGCCAGGACCTCGGCCGGCAGGTCCAGGTAGGTTTTCGAAAAACTTCCCGCCAGCAGGAAGGGCTCTTCCACGAGGCGAGCCGTCGTGGCCACAAGTTCTTCATCAAAGGCCGCTTGATCGAACCGCCCCTCGAGAGCTTCCCGGATCTTCGCCTCCCGCTCCGCGGGTTCGAGAAGGACATGGGCTTTGCGCAGGGCCGTGCGGTACGCGTCCCAGTCGGCCAGGCGAACCTTGAAGGCCTTGGGCGAGAGGAACCGGTGGCCGCAGCTGAAAGCGCCGCTGCGGACATCACCGAGAGAAAACGGCATGACTTTGTCGCCGAGGAGCGCCAGGATCCAGCGGACCGGCCTCGGAAACCGGAATCCCGAGGACTCCCAGCGCATCCACTTGGGAAAAGGAATGCCCGCGAGGACCTCCGTCAGAATCGAAGGGACAACGGCCGCCGCCGGACGCCCCGAGAGCTTTTGACGGATGCACACGAAATTGCCTTTCGGCGTCTGCTTGACGACGATCTCTTCGATGCCCGCCTTTTTGCTCCTCAAAAAACCTTCCAGGGCGGGAGTCGGACGGCCGTCGGCGCCGTAAGCCTTTTCGCAGGAGGGGCCGGTCACTTCCAGCACCTCATCGGTCTGGCGAAGCGATAAATTTTCGACCCACAGGGCGACGCGTCTCGGGGTCGCGGCGGAATGGATCTCGCCGAAGGTCAAGCGGTTCTTTGACAAAGCTTCCCGGACCCGCCCGGCAAAATGACCTTCCAGAGCCTCGAGGCAAGCCTGGGGCAGTTCTTCGACTCCGATTTCTAGAAGAAAATTTTTTCCTTCTTTAGGGGGCTTCATCGGGCCGCAGCCTTCCGTTTTTGTTTTTTTGACGCGGCTTTCTTCAAAGGAAAACCTTGGGCCTCCCGGCTGGCCAGGTACCCTTGGGCACAAAGCCGGGCGAGGGCCCGGACGCGGCCGATATACCGGGCGCGCTCGTTGACGCTGATCGCACCCCTCGCGTCCAGCAGGTTGAAGGTATGAGAGCTTTTCAGGCACAAGTCGTAGGCCGGCAAAATCATCCCCTCTTCGGCAAGCCGCTTGGCTTCTTTTTCGTAATCGTCGAAATGCCTCCTGTAGAGCGCGGGGTCGGAGCCTTCGAAGTTGAATTTCGAGAATTCCTTCTCGCCCTGCAGGTGCACGTCCCCGTAGGTGATGCCCTCGGTCCATTCGATATCGAAAATGGACGCTTTCCTCTGCAGAAACATGGCGATTCTTTCGAGGCCGTAGGTGATTTCGCAAGAAACAATTTCCAGATCGATGCTTCCGCATTGCTGAAAATAGGTGAATTGGGTGACCTCCTGGCTGTCGAGCCAGACCTCCCAGCCGAGTCCCCACGCCCCGAGCGTCGGGGATTCCCAATCATCCTCGACGAAACGGATATCGTGGGAAAGAGGATCGATCCCGAGCGCGCGCAAACTGTCCAGGTAAAGGTCCTGAGAGTCGCGCGGCGCCGGCTTGAGAATCACCTGATACTGATAGTAGTGCTGGGTCCGGTGGGGATTTTCGCCGTAGCGCCCGTCGGCGGGACGCCGGGAGGGCTCCACGTACGCGGCGTTCCAGGGCTCGGGACCGAGCGCCCTCAAAAAAGTATGCGGGGAAAAAGTTCCGGCCCCGACTTCGAGGTCGTAAGGCTGCATGACGAGGCAACCCTTTTCGCTCCAGTAAGCGTTCAGCTTCTGGATCAACTGTTGGAACGTAAGCGCTTTGGCCATAACGGCGTGCATTGTAACAAAAAACGGCACCCGCCGCAAGGCGGGTGCCGCTGCCGTCCGAAGTTCGATTTTGTTTCCTCAGGTGTTGAGGGTGACGATTAAATCGAAATCTGACTTTTCATTTTCTCGAGCTTGGCCTGTCCGATCCCGCGGACTTGACCGAGAGCCTCGATTTGCACGAACGGTCCGTTTTCATTCCGGAACTTCACGATCCGTTCGGCCGTCGAAGGCCCGATCCCGCGTACGGCCAAAAGCTCCTCGGCGCTGGCCTGGTTGATATTGACCACTTTCAACGCCTGTGCCGGCTTTGCCTCTTCCTGTATCTGCGCCGCATGCAGTCTCTCGGCGTTCAGGACCGTGAAAGTCCCGGTAACGGCAAGGGCCGCAAGGAGCATCCCAAGCGTCTTCGTCGTTTTGGGAGTCAGGCTCATAGTCGATCACCTCCTTTCATCATAGAGTCGATGGAAAAAGAGCATATCTAAATTATGATTATTTGTCAATTATTAATTAATCTATGCTAAATAGCTTATAGTAACAAAATTGTTTAATTTACAACATATTCCGTTTGACTTGGGCCGCTTTTTGGAATACGCTGGATTCCATGCTGAAGAACCTTGGGGAGCGAATCCGGAAGCTGCGTAAGGAAAAGGGCATGACGCTTGTCGAGATTTCCGAAAAGACGGGCATCGCGCAGGCCACGCTTTCACGCATTGAGACGGGAACCATGCTCGGGACCGTCGAAAGCCACGAAAAAATCGCCGAGGCGCTCGGAACCGGACTCGGTCAGCTCTACGCCGAAATCGACCGCCGCTACGACGAAATCGCTCACCAGACGAAAGACGCCCCCAAGAAAGTGACCCAGCAGGGCAAGGACGTGCGCGTCGAGCTGTTGACGGCCCAAAGCTCTTCCAAGAAAATCACTCCCCTCCTGATGACCCTGCAGGGAGACAGCAAGACGGGCCTCGAGCACCTCGAGCGGGGCGTGGAAAAATTCCTCTATGTCCTCGACGGCGAAATCACGGTCAAGATCAACCAGCAGGACTACGTCCTCAAAGCCGGCGACACGCTCTACTTCGACGCCTCGCTGCCCCATCAAATTTTGAACGCCCGGGCTTCTCAGGCAAGGGTCCTCGTAGCGGTCTCTCCTTCAAAAATCTGAACCGGCCGGTTCAGCAAAACAAAATCTCCCGTTTTCCGCTCAAAAAACATTCCATCGAGAAAGTCTTTCGACCGGAGTCCGGCTCAAGCCTGTCGGGGACACGTAACGTCAGCGCGCCGCTCTCCTGCAAACTCCATACGCCGATGTCCCGCTCTCTGAAAAAATCCGACGCTTCGGGATCCGGACGCGTCATAATCACCGCCGCGGGGTCTACAAACTCCGTCAAGGTTTCGAGGGTGGCCCCTTCGCCCGGCGCGACCCTCGGGAAAAAAAGGACCTCGACGTCCGCGAGAGCTTCCGGAATCCCCGCCAAGACTTGGACGGTTTTCGCATCCAGCCGGGGAAGCATCAAAAAATGGAACGAAGGGCTGGAAACCAGGAGGATCAAGCCTCCGGGGACTTCGCCGAGCACGGCGATTTCGCCGGCCGTTCCGGACTTCACGCGGTCTCCCGGCTTCAAGGCGACGCGGTTCACCTTCCTCGGGACCCACCGGACGAACTCGCCTGATTTGTTTTTCGGAAGCCACCGGGGATGGCACAAATGATCCGCGGAGAAATCCCGCAAAAGGGCGGCAAGACCCCCGCAATGCTTTTGGCTCCAGTCGGCCAGCAGGATCCCCGAAAGATGCCTCACGCCCCTCGAGCGCAGATAGGGCGCAAGGATGCGTTCTCCCTGGTTCGACTGCCCGCCGCGGCCGGCGTGGATGAGCCACCGGCTCCGGTCCTCGAAACGGACGTCCACCGCTTCGTTGTTGCCAAGAGACAAAAAGGTCATTTGAAAGCCTCCCTTTTCCGGTCCGGAAAAAAATGAAAACGCTGCCGCAAGGACCGCGCCGGCAAGCGCGGCGCGAATCCACGGGAAGGCCCCATAGCGGGTCCTGGAAATGCCCGCGGCCGCGCCCAAGGAAACATAATAAAGCGCCATCTTCCAAAGAGGCGGTGCCGGAAAATGAAGGCATCCCCAGGGTACGAGCGACCAAAAGCGGATCCAGCCAAGTCCGCAATCGAGACAAAAACGCGCCAGAGCGGCCACGACCGTTCCGAGGAACGGGATGCTTCCGGCGCCCAGGGTCATCAGGGACAGGATCAGAGCCAGGTGGAAAAACGGGATGGCCAGCAGGTTGGCCGCAAACCCCGAAGGCGAGAACATATTAAAATAATAAATCACGAGAGGAAAAGTCCCGAGCGACGCCGCCGCGGTCTGGACGAGCACCTCCGCCCACCGCACCGTTCCTGCGAGCCCCCTCAAGAGGGTCATGAGCGCAAAAACAGATCCAAAGGAAAGCTGGAAGGAAACCGAGGCCAAGCATTTCGGGTCGACGGCAACCAGCACCGAATACGCGAAAAAGAAAGTATTGAACGCGTTCTTCTCGCGCTCCAGGAGCAGCGCGAGAAACATCACCCCCGACATCCACCCTGCCCGCGCGACCGGCACCTCTGCGCCGGCGACAAGGACGTAGGCGAAAGTGCCGAGCAAGCCCGCGCAGGCTGCCGCTTTTTGGGAGACCCGGCAGGCGATGAGCAGGGCGTAAAAACTCCCGACGACCATCACGATGTTCATGCCGCTGACGGCGATCAGATGACTCGTACCCGTCTTCATGAACGCATGATTCAGATCGCCGGAAAGGTCCTTTCGGTCCCCAAGAATCAACGCCTTGAAAACTCCCGCCGACGCCGGATCGAAAAGAGCTCCGATGCGCCCGCTCAACGCCGCGCGGACCCGCCCAAGCCAATGGACGGGCCCCTCGGCTCCGCAGGGTCGAACGACGCGCGCGCACCGGCTTCCGTAGCCGCGGAAAAGGCATTCGATATTGCGGTTGGCGAGATATTTCCGGTAATCAAAATTCCCGGGGTTCGCGGCGCCCAAAGGTTTCTCCAAATTTCCGAAGAGCCGAACCCGGTCTCCATAGGCAGGGACAACGCGCGTCTGAAAAAGAAAGGCCTGAACCCGGCCTCGGACTTCGAGCAGCCGGCCGTCCGGACTTTTTCCCTGATAGAGATTTCGAGCGGCGAGGATAAAATCGATCTTACTTTTCTTGCCGCTCACACGGACCTGAGGGACACTGACGACTTCCCCCTCGAGACTCATCCGGCCCGAATCCGCCCACTTCGACACGGCGTTGCCGGCGCTCCGGTACCGGGCCTCGGTCTCGATCCAGCCCAGCAGGGCCACAGCCACCATGAGAAATCCCAAAAACGCTGGGCCGCCTCTGCAATGCCACAGAAGCGGCAGGATCAAAAGAAGCCATGCCCAAAGCCACGGCAGGCTGGCCCCCGGCGCCAAAATCCCGCTGATGACGCCGGCCGTCAGAGCAATGGCAATCCAAAGAAAGGGCACCCGCATGATTCTCTCCTAAAACCCGATCAAAAATTTGCATTTCAGGATTGAAAAATTTCAATCCGTGACGGGGCTTCCGCATGCCGCCGTATGGCCCGAACCGCGCAGTAGGTTCCGAGCAGAGCAGCCAAAGCCGCCGCGATCCAAAACAACAAGGTGTGTTGGTAGCGCTTGAGGGTCATTGAAGTATTATTTATTATACATATATTATATATATAATCAACATATCTCGGAGAGACTGCTTTGGGGCAGGAAAAACAGAGGAAGATTAGAGGGTTAGAGTCATTTGGCGGCCGTCGACATCGAGGACCACCGAATTGTCCCGGCCCCGGATGTCCTTGACTACCGCCCCTTCGCGCAGTTCGTCGCCGATCCTGACGATGCGGTCATTGATAATGGCCATTCTCTCTTCGCCTTGAACGGTCATCCCCGTCAGGACAAAACTGCCCTGTGTGGAAGACGGGGCCGAACGAGGTTGAGGTTTGGCGGGCAAAGTGACCGGCGCGGCCCTGACGGGCCAAGGCTCCATCGCGCGGATTTTCGGTGCGCTCATGGGCGCCGCGGAAAGGGCCGCCTGCTTTGCATCCGGGGAGGAGGTCATCACGGCATAAAGAATCGCGGCCTGGGCCGCAAAAAAAACAACCGCCGCGAGAAGCTTGGGACCGCGGCCCCAAGAGGCCGCCTTGGGCTTGTCCGGACGGGCGGCAGGCCTGGGCCCAGGAAGCTTCTGGGTCGGTTTCTTCAGAAAAGTATCGAGCGTAATGTCGCCATGCGCCGGCCCCGAGTGTTTCTCCAGGGCCTTTTGGATCAAGCTCATGCGCGGACTCCTTCCAGATCTTCGTGCGCGCACTCGACCATGGAAGTCATGATCAACTTGGAATTTTCGGTATAGGCCGCCATCAGGGCGCGGTCCGCCAGCACGTTGATCAGCCTCGGAATCCCTCCGGAAAATTGATGCAGGAGGTCCATCCCCTCCTGGGTAAAGAAATTCTGCTCCGCCCCCGCGACCTCGAGGCGGTGGGCAATATAAGCGCCGAGATCTTCACGTGACAGCGCGGGCAGGTGGTATCGAACAGTAATTCTCTGGCGAAGCTGCTTAAGGTCCGGGCGGTTGAGGTAATCTCTCAGCTCAGGCTGTCCGACCAGGATGATCTGGAGGAGCTTGCGGTCCGGCGTCTCGAGATTCGAGAGCAAGCGTATCTGCTCAAGGGCCTTCACGGTCAAAAGCTGCGCTTCATCGACGATGACGATGGCATTGAAGCCTTTTTCGGTCACTTCGATCAGGAAGCGGTTGAGAGCGTCGTAGCACGCCTTTTTGGTCTTGCGAGCGGGGTGCAGGCCGAAGTCCTCGACGATGACCTGGAGGAGTTCGGATTCGGAAAGCTTCGGATTGAAAACGAGCGAGCTGTGGACCTGCGCGCCGAGCCGCTGAAGGAGCGTGCGGCACAAAAGGGTCTTGCCCGCCCCAACTTCTCCGGTGATCTGAATGAAGCCGCAGCGGTTTTCGATCCCGTAGAGGAGCGACGAAAGGGCCTCGCGATGGTAGCGGGTCGAATAAAGAAACTTCGGGTCCGGCGTCAGGTTGAACGGAAACTCGCGGAGCCCGAAAAAAGTCAGGTACATGGTCAGAGAGCCTTGAATTCGAAGACCTTCCCGTCTTTACGGGGAAGGTCCATGATGAAAGGATGCCGCCGCTCGTACGAGCAGACGGTTTTCTTCCCGGAAACAAAATCCTTCACCGTCATCTTCCCGCGGATACTTTTTAGCGCCGGCAGATAAACGCTCGCGCTCTTGTCTTCGGCGCCGTTGTTGGTCGCCACCAGATAAAAACGCTTGCCCCGCTGGAAAAGCGCTGTCTTGATGTCTTTGGTCACGCAGCGGGACCCGATCGGGACCTTCAGGTATTCCATGAGCTCGAGGAGGATGTCCCGCGTCGGCTCGATCCCGAGGTGGATCAATCTCCCCCGGCCGACATTTTTCATATAGCCGACGGCCTTGCGCCCGTAGGCCCCGAAATCCGCCCAGATTTTATCGGCGTCCACATGATCAAAACAGTAGACCGAGCTGACCATCTCGACTTTGGGCCTCGAAGGCGCCAGCTGAACCGAAAAGTTGCGCTTGAACTCGAACAGGATACTTTGAGGGTCTTCGAACCCCACCACCGAGCACGGCTGAAACCGGTCGTCTTTGCGGGGATAATCGCGAAAAGCGATCAGGGTCCCGCCTTCCTCGACGTAACGGCGCAGGTTCTGCTGCGACTTGACCTCCAGCCATTGGTTCCCCGAGTAAAACAGGAACCGCTTCTCGCAATGCGCCGACCTCGGGTCATAGAGCTCGTAATCGATGTCGGCGTTGTAGAGCATCTGGATCATCGGGGTGTTCGGCGTCAGGGTCCGCGCGGCGTATTGGAGCGGATTGAAGGTCACGGCCACTTCGCTGATTTTTTTCCAGGAAGGCGGGTGCGTCTGGTTGAAGATCGTCACCAGCTGTTTGAAGACCTCGTAGAGTTCTGAGCGAATGCGCCCCCACTCGTTGATCGGAGACATGTACCAGTTGTCGCGGTTGACCAGCATGTACCAGTTCCATCCCGCGATCCCGCCGAGAAGTGCGCTCAAAGTGATCAGGCGGTAGTGGTTCGGGGTCAGAACGCCGGTCTCGTAGTGGCGGGCGTGCCAAACCCCCGAAGCGAACTCCGCGATGAACGGGATCTTCGAAACGCTCTTGAGGTAACGCACCTTGTCGATGAATTTGCGCTGCTCGAATTCGTCTTCGGCCAGCTCGCTCGACGGGTATAAGTCGACCCCGACGAGGTCGGAAGCCGCCTGCATTTCCGCCCAGTCGTGGGCGTAGAAGAACGGATAAAGGTTCAGATAGATCGGAATGTCCACGTTCATATCCCGGTAGGCCTGGACATTCCATTCGGCACATTTGCGGGCGTAAAAATATTTGAATTTGAAGTAGTCGATATTGCGCTTCAACTCGTGATCGCCCTTGAGCGGGAGCCCGGATTCCTTGTGGAGCATCGTCGCGATGAAAGGCCCCGCCTGATCGAAGGAAGTATAGTGGGTCCCCCAGCACTGATTGAGGTCGTCGAGCTGGTTGTGATAGAGGTCGCGGATGAATTCCTGAAAGAGGCCGGGCTTTCCGTTCAGGCCGTATTGATAACCGAAAGTGTCGGGCCAAGCGTCGATTTCATTGTCGGCCTGAAGTAAAATAATATGTCCGGCGCGGCGGGACGCAAAATAGGGCTGGATGACTTTCAGAACTCTCTGCAGATAATTTTTCGCGTATTTCAAAAACTGGGGATGGAGGCGATGATATTTGTACGCGTAATCGGGAACTCCGTCGTTGGGCCACTCGCTGTAAATGTAGGGGCCGGGGCGGATGATCACCCGGAATCCTTCGCGGCGCGTCAGCTCGAGAAAGCCTTTGAGGTTGCGGGTCTTATCGGTCTTGCCTATAAAATCAAAACGCCCGCGCTTATACTCGTGGTAATCCCAGGGGACGTAGGTCGAGATGACGCGGAGCCCCATTTCGTGGACTCGCGAGAGAATTTCTTTCCAGTAGGTGGGGTTGAGACGCCAGTAGTGGACCTCTCCGGAAAGAAGAGGCACACGCTGTTTGCGGTCGATCCAAATTTCATTTTTTCTGATTTCGACTTTACGCATGCACCATCCCGAGATGAAGCGGCCGGAAAAACCGGACGTTCTCCTACCCTAGTACTATATTAACGACACGCCCGGGAACAATGATTACCTGTTTTATCGGACGGGCTTGAGTATACTCGCGGATTTTGGCGTCTTCCAGCGCTGTTTGGCGGACATTCTCCTCGGTCTCGTCCCGGGCCACGGTAATCCGGGTCCTCACCCGGCCGTCGACCAGGACCGCCAGTTCGACGCGCTCTTCGACCAGGATCGATTCGTCATAAACCGGCCACTTCTCATAGACAAGCGTCGCACAGTGCCCGAGGCGGCTCCACAGCTCTTCGGCCATGTGAGGCGCAAAGGGAGCCAGAAGGAGCAAAAAGGTTTCGAGAACTTGGACGGCGTGATCGGCGTCTTTGAGCGTCTCGTTGACGAAAATCATGAGCGCCGAGATCGCCGTATTGAGCCGTAGGGCTTCGCAATCCTCCGTGACCTTTTTGATCACCTGATGGAGCCGGCGCAGTTCGGCGCGTGTCGGCTCCCGCCGAATGAGATTTTTATGAAGCCCGTTTTCGGAATCGATAAAAAGCCGCCAAACGCGCCCGAGGAAACGGTACACCCCCTCGAGCCCCTGCATGGACCAGGGCTTCGTCATTTCAAGCGGGCCCATGAACATCTCATAGAGCCGAATGCTGTCGGCTCCGTATTGTTCGATCACTGCGTCCGGACTGATGACATTGCCCCGGGATTTGGACATCTTCTGATTGTCTTCGCCGAGGATCATGCCTTGGTTGACAAGCTTCCGGAAAGGCTCCGGGGTCGAGACCGCCCCGAGGTCATACAAAACCTTGTGCCAGAAACGCGCGTAAAGAAGATGGAGGACAGCGTGCTCGGCCCCGCCCACGTATAAATCCACCGGCATCCAATATTTCTCTTTTTGGGCGTCCGCAAGCGCCCCGGCGTTCCGGGCATCCAAATACCGCAGATAGTACCAGCAGGAGCCCGCCCACTGAGGCATGGTATTCGTTTCGCGTTTGGCCGGCCGTCCGGTCGCCGGATCGACCGTAGTCACCCACTCCTGGATTCCCGCCAGCGGGCTTTCCCCCGTCCCGATGGGCTTGTAGTTTTCCGTCTCGGGAAGCCGCAGGGGCAACTCTTTTTCCGAAATGAGCTGCGGCACGGTCCGCCCCGCCCCGCCATTTTCAACGTGAATGACCGGGATGGGTTCTCCCCAATACCGCTGGCGGCTGAAAAGCCAGTCGCGCAATTTGTACTGCACGGACTTTTGGCCGATCTTTTTTCCCTCGAGCCACCGGGTGATTTTTTCCTTGGCTTCCGGAGTCGGCAAGCCGTCGATTGAAAACGATCCGTCAGGGGTCGCGGAATGGATACAAATCCCCTCGCCGGTGAAAGCCGCCTCGAGAGAAGTGCGGCCATTGGCAGCGTCTTTCTTCGGATCCTGAATGACTTCGACGACCGGCAAATGAAATTTTTGCGCAAATTCGAAATCCCGCTCGTCGTGCGCGGGCACCGACATAATTGCGCCCGTTCCGTAACTTAACAGCACGTAATCGGCGATCCAGACGGGAATGTTCTTGCCGTTGACGGGATTGACGGCGTAAGAGCCGGTAAACACTCCCGTCTTTTCCTTGGCCAAGTCGGTACGTTCGAGATCGGATTTGCGTTCGGAGCGGCCGACGTAATCGGCGACTTCCTTGCGCTGCGCGTCGGTCGTGATCTGCGCGACGAGCGGATGCTCGGGAGCGAGCACCATGTAAGTGGCGCCGAACAGCGTGTCGGGCCGTGTGGTAAAGACGCGAATCGTCCCGGCGCCTGACTCGAGCGGGAAATCGACTTGGGCGCCCGACGACTTTCCGATCCAGTTTCTCTGCATTTCCTTGATTGGCTCCGACCAGTCGAGCGCGTCGAGGTCCGCAAGAAGGCGTTCGGCATAAGCCGTAATTTTGAGGACCCACTGGCGCATGGGCTTGCGGATGACCGGATAGCCTCCGCGCTCGCTTTTTCCGTCGATCACTTCTTCGTTGGCGAGAACAGTCCCCAGTTGGGGGCACCAGTTCACGGGGATCTCGGCCTCATAGGCCAAGCCCTTTTCGAAAAGCTTCATGAAAATCCACTGGGTCCAGCGGTAATAATCGGGGTCCGTGGTATTGACCTCGCGGCTCCAGTCATAGCTGAAGCCGACGCGCCGGATCTGGCGCTTGAAATTGGCAATATTCACAGCCGTGGTCTTGCGCGGATGAGTCCCCGTCTCGACGGCATGCTGCTCGGCGGGAAGGCCGAAGGCGTCCCAGCCCATCGGGTGCAGGACGTTGAAGCCGCGCATCCGTTTGTACCGGGCAAGGATATCGGTCGCCGTGTAGCCTTCCAGATGCCCGACGTGGAGTCCGAAGCCGGAAGGATATGGGAACATGTCGAGGATGTAGTACTTCGGTTTTTCCGAACCCGGTTCGCCGGGGTCGGGGCTGCGGAAGGTCCCGTGCTTTTCCCAGTAGTCTTGCCACCGGGGCTCGATTTCGTCAAAAGGATAGGTTTTGTAGCCGCTGGCCATATAAGAAAGGTGTGTTGTTGCTCGTGTTCACAGCACCTATCCAGTTGGGATAGGTGCGATGCCACCACTCGCCCGCGGTACGTACGAAAACGTCAAGTTTTCGACGTACCGTATCGAATCATTGAGATTCGATATCGGCTCGTGTGTGGTATCGTGCGAGAGGAGAGAGTCGAACTCTCATGCCCTTGCGGGCGCTGGATTTTGAGTCCAGTGCGTCTGCCGGTTCCGCCACTCTCGCATGTCGTGTCGTGGAAAATCTCTTACCGGATTGGACTTCTGCGCTTAAAACTGACTGGACCAACTAAAAAAACTGATGCCAGCGCCGTACAGGACTTCTTTAGTCCTGACGGCGTGGTACCATTTCAACAAGAAATGGTGGACCGGAAGGGGATCGAACCCATGACCTCCACAATGCCATTGTGGCGCTCTCCCAGCTGAGCTACCGGCCCACGTACTATTCTTTACTCCACCTCTCAACTATTCGTGAGAGGCCTATTGTTTGGCCACTCCCTAGCATAACAGCAGTCCCACCGAAGGTGGGACCGGCCCGTAATCATACACAACGCGAACAGCGTTGTGATGATTACGCACCGAACCTACCCGGTTCGGTGCATCGCCAACGCATATCGCATTGATAAGCATTCAAAAGAGCGATTCTATCTTCTCAAGCAAGATAGAGGCGGTATACTAATCAAAAAAGCTTTACTAAACAAGCCACAAATCGAGCTTATCTCGCGATCGGGATTGTTTCCGGACGTGCTGGAATCCCATCCTGATCGCCGGGAAGCAAGCCCGCCACGAAATCCCACAAGCCGCTTCCGGCCCTTTCGATCGCGCGAAATGAACCGTCAACAAAACCCGTAATGTGACGAATCACCGGCCGGCCCTTTTGCTCCTGTGAGTATTCCTTCTCGGCATTATAAATCTCCAGCGGGGAGCGGGAAACATTGCTGAAGCCCCGGGCGAAGTCGCACGACATGTTCTTCACATACTGATTGGCCTCTTTACCGACCAGCTTGGCCGGATAGGCTTCCGCCCGAGCCGCACAAAGCAAAAGCACCAAAAACCCGGAAATGACGGTCCTCTTCATAAGCGTCTCCTCCGCTGAAACTTTTCGAACACGCACAAGATTTAGTGGGTCGCCGTCGAATCCGGCACTAGGGATAACGGCTCATTGGCCATTTCTCTAAACAATCTGTTAAGTTTTGAGCCCGGCTGTCGATTCCACAAGATGCCGAAACTCTTAAAAGAACCGGGCCGTTAACCGATTGATGAGATGATGCTCAAACCCCTATACACGTGCTCAAGCTGTCACTGGTCGGGCGATGAATCCCACTTTGTGACCAAAATCCTCTCCATCATGTACCGGCCCAAGCACGAAAACATCCAGGCCTTCAAGCAGATCAAGTGCCCCAAATGTCACAATCTTGTGACCATTATCTTCGAGACCCTTGACGGGAAAATGGTGAAGTAGGGTCCTCCTTTAACAACCGCATCGCTTCGTAATCGGTCATATCCAGCTTCAGCGGCGTAATCGAGATATACCCGTCGTTGACCGCCTCTTCGTCGCTCGTTCCGTCCGGCTCGTAAAGTTCGATCTCCCCGGCCAGCGTATAGACTTTTCTTCCGTCGCGCTCCTGCTCGGAGACGAATTCCTCGATGAACCGGGAGGCCGCCTGCTTGGTGATTTTGATTCCCTTGATTTGCTCCTTGGGAAGCGCAGGCACGTTGATCGAGATCAAAACTTCCCGGGGCATCCATCCGGCCTGGTACGCCCCGGCGATCTGCGAGACAATTTCCATGCAGGGAATAAAATCCCGGTAGCTCTTGCTGCAAAGCGAAACCGCCACGGACGGGATCCGGTTGATCAGACCTTCGCGCGCGGCCGAAATCGTTCCGGAATAGTAGACGCTCACCCCGGTGTTGGCCCCCTGGTTGATCCCGGAGATGAGGAGATCCGGAGCAAAAGATTTCAGCTCCGAAAGAGCGAACTTGACGCAGTCGGCAGGCGTTCCGTCGACCGCAAAGCACGGAGCCCCTCCGAGCTTGGATTCAATGACCCGAAGCTTCTGGCCGAGAGAAATGGAATGGCTGGTCGCAGATTTTTCGCTGGAAGGCGCGGCGATCATAAGGTTGGCCTGCGGGGCGAGGCAGTCGACGAGGGCCTTGAGGCCGGGGGCCGAGGCGCCGTCATCATTGGTCAAAAGAATATTCATGAGTGCATCTCCTGCCCTTTTCTCCTACCTTTTTTCGGCATTATAGCACAATCCGTAATGCGTCAGGAAAACTCCCAGGTCCCCCAGCATCTTCCGGAAACGGCTTTGGCAAAAAATCCGGTATTCGCGGTCTCTGGCGGAAGTCATCGAGCTGATCGCCTTCAAGGCGACATCGGTTTGCCCCGGATGGCACATGATTTCGCTCGTTCCCTCCGGGAGGTTGCGCAGGACCTCGGTGAGGGCATGGCCGGTCCAGGAGCACGCGGGATCGAGACTTCCGAACAGGAAATCCGGCGTTCCCGCGCGCCTTTTTTGCTCCATCGAGCGCGAGCGGCGGACCGGAAGCTTGTAGCGCTTGGCCGCGGCCACCAGAGCCTCGAGAAACAAGGACCGGTCGTGCATCTGATGGTGGGTATCCAGATGGGTCGGCAACCGGCCGAAGACTTTCCGGAACCGATCGATCTGCCGGCAATACTCCCCAAAAACTTCCTGCCGGACGGGCTGGCCGACGAGGAGCCTGCGAAGGCCCAAAAACTCGCCTTCGGCGCCCGTGAGCGAGCGAACTTCTTCGGGAGCGGATAAGGGCTGTCCGAGCGTCACGTTGAGGTGAAGGCCGACCCCAAGACTTTTGCGCGCCTTCAGCCGCTTGACCTGGGCACTTCGAAGCGGCAGATTGATCAAAAACGTCGTACTGCTGACGATCCCCCGGCCGTGGCAATCCAGGATGGCTTCCGTCACGGCTTTCGTCAAGTTGCAGTCATCCGCGTTCACGATCAAACGCTTCATGGGTTCCTCACGACGGCGACGACCGCATATTCTCTTTCGTGCGCAAGGGAAATTTGAAACGTGTCTTCAGACGGACGGACGCCGTGCTTGCGGCAAAAGCCGGGCGACAAGCGAACATAGGGCTGGCCGTTGGGACGCCTGCGGATTTCCATCTGACCGAACAGTTTCTCATCGGCTTTCAGGCCGAGCACTTTCAGAACGGCCTTTTTCGCGGCATAACGCGCTCCGTAATTTTCATGACGAAGTCTTTGCGAATCGCAGTACCGGCGTTCGGAAGGGGTAAAGAGACGGCGAAGAAACGGTTCGCCGCACTTCCCGGCCAGTTTCTTGAAGCTTTCCAGGCGGATGAATTCGACTTGGTGACGGATCGTCATGAGGAACCGCTCAGGGCCTGAAGACCAGCAGCGCCAGGGTAACGACAATCACGAGGGAAATGATGTAGAAATTATTGAATTGCCAAAAATCATAAATCCGGGTCCAAAAAGAGCCTTTGGCTTCGTGCGGCCGGAAGGTCGAGGACATCGTCTGCTGACGCAGAGTCAGGACTTCTTCTTTTCGAAAGCGCAGGTAGCTGCCTCCGATTTTGTACGCATGCAATCTTCCCGTCTGGATATAGTGCTCCACCGCCTTCTGGTCCGTCTCCAGAAAGGTCTTTACCTCTTCAAGCGACAACATATTATTCATCATGTTGGCAAACGGCTCCCCTCAACAGATGGGATGACACCCAAAGGATGGCGGCCTCTAGCGGAAAAATCAGGTCCGGATATTTTCTTCCTGGATCCAGCGGTCGATCGAGGATTTCGAAAAGACCCAATTGCCGTCTTCAAAACGGGCAGGGATCTTGCTTTTCGACGCCCACTCTTCGACGATCCGGGCTTCGACTTCGAGGTAGCTCGAAACGTCCCTGAGCGTCATCATGACATCCTCGGAGTCGGACGGGTTGCGGACCCCCATCATGGAGATCTGCCCCTCGATGACCGCCCCTTCGGAAACGCTCAGCCTCGGAGTCGTGACATGCCCCTGAATCACGGCGGGCGCAATCACCGAAAGTCCCTGAAGGGCAAAAATGTCGCCCGTGACTTTCCCGGCCACAATGATATTGTCACCGTTGATCGTGGCCTTGACTTTGGCATTCTCGCCGATCGTCAGATTGCCCCGGGTCTCCAGTTTCCCTTCGAAGCTGCCGTTGATGCGCAGATTCACGGGGTCCTTAAACGCGATGGTCCCCTGCATACTCGCATCGACGTCGAGTATCTTTTCGTCCATCTCTTCTCTTTTCTTGGCCATGAGAACCCCTCCTCGTTAGGGTGGCGGATTGGGAAACAGTTTCATTATGCCAAAACCACCCGAACTGTAAAGGAAAAACGTCGGGAAAGAGGGTCTTCCGGCTCTCAAACGGCCGGGGCCTGTTCCCGGAGGCGGATCGGCAAAATCACCATGGGGAGGCCGGCAAAACGAATCCGTCGCAAAATAGCGTAGGCCGTTTCATTATGGAGAAGGCGGTGGTACCACTGCGGCTTCTCGAAAACGATCTCGCCAGCAAAAAAAACGGTATGCGAATACTTTTCGGAGATCTCGATGCAGAGTTTTGAAACCGCCTCTACGACTTCGGTCCCCAGGTGATATTCCCCCCGGGCAGGAATCCCCATCCTCCGGGAGAACTGAGTGTAATGCTCCAGCATCTTTTCCGTCCGGGCAGTGATCATGTGAAGGCGGCTGTCTTCCTTAAAAAAGTCCGAATTGACGACGCCGACCGTGATAAAAACGACATTTTTGAAGGAGCGCGGAAAAAGCCGGAAAATATTTAAAAAGATGTGCATCCCGAGCCCGCTGTACCCACCCACCAAAATCACCGCCGTCGGCTCTTCCGGATCAAACTCGGGGGAGGCCTGATCGGCTCCGGGAACCTCGGGAATATTTTCAAAAGCCTTGTCGATCTCCCGAATTTTCACGGCCACACGGAAATAATGCCGCTTAATGATGAAACACAGCGCGATGAAAATGCCCGTAATGACCACCGTCAGCCAGGCGCCTTCCCGGAACTTCTCGACGATCATGACGCATAAAATGGAAAAACAGAGGACAAAACCGACGGCTTGAATCAGAATATTTTTCTTCCAGGTTTTGTCCGTCTTTCTGCGCTTGAACCAGAACCGTATCATCCCGGATTCGGAAAGTGAAAAAGTCAGGAACACATTGATACTGTACATCACGATCAGAATCCCGATATGTCCGCGGGTATAGGCCAGCATGATCATGGCCGCCGCCCCGATCAGCAGAATCCCGTTCTGCATGGTCAAGCGATCCGACAAGGAGGCAAAACGCCGCGGCAGCCAGGAATCAATCGCCATGTTGGCCATAATCCGGGGGCCGTCGATGAAGCCTGTCTGCGCCGCCACGAGAAGGAGGATCGCCTCAGAAGCGATCGTGACATAAACCAGCCAGGTCCCCACGGGAATGGACCCCCAATGAAACCGGCCCATCAGGTCCGCGGCCAGTACCGCGTTCAGGGTTTGTCCTTGAGCCGGATGCACGTTGGCAAGCATATAACAGAGCAAAAGACCGCCGGCCGTGATCGCCAGCGATACGGCCATGTAGGTCATCGTTTTCTTGCCCGTCTCGACTTTGGGCTCTCTCAAAATTCCGATTCCGTTGGAGACGGCTTCGATTCCGGTATAGGTCCCGGCGCCCATGGAGTAGGCACGCAGAAACAGGAGGAACAGCCCCCAGACGCCAAGCTGTGCCGCTCCGTGTTGAAAGCCGCTTTGGACGCCATGCGCCACGGTGCCCACCTGCGGCAAATGCGCCAGGATCCCGCCGAAAATCAAAACAAAATGAGTGACGAGAAAAATCAGAAAAATGGGGATCAGCGTGGAAACTGATTCTTTGACGCCGCGCAGATTCATCACAATCAGAAAAAGAATGGCGGCAAATTCCACCGGTAATTTATAAGGCTGCCAGGCAAAGGGCAGAAGACTGAAGAGGGCGTCGCCTCCGCCCGCGATCGAAACAGTAATCGTCAGAATATAGTCTACAAACAGGGCGCAGCCGGAAACCACGCCGGCCGGCTTTCCCAAAAGTTCCGTCGCCACGACATAGCCGCCTCCGCCCGTCGGAAAGTGCTCGATGATCCGGCTATAGGCGTAGGAAATGATAAAAACGGTCCCTGCGGTCGCAAGCACGAGAAGAATCGCAAGGTAGCTGTGTTCGCCCAATACGCGATAAGCTTCCTCGGGGCCGTACGCCGAAGACGACAACCCGTCGGCGCCAAGTCCCACCCAGGCAAGCAGCGCCACGAGGGAAATCTTATGACCAAGGGACGGGTCGTGAAGATTGCGGGCGGACCCCAGGAATATTTTTTTGATCCGGGAAATAAACGACTGAGGCAGCGGACTTTCTGAAATGGTCTTGTTCATTGAATTTCCTCTCCGATGCCTGCGAGGTTAGCTGTCGGGCTAAGGTCGAGAAGAGCAACCTTTCACCTTGCGGTGATTCGCCCCGGGAACTTCTTTGGGTCCCCCGCTCCGTGGTTACGGATTCGGCATATAAGTGGCGGATTATACGCCGAACAGTGGGAAAGTCAACGCGTCGATTTTTTTACGCAGAGTAGGGGCCATTCATGAATTGCCCTGCTTTAGGCAGCGCTCGCAAGTGCTTTTGACGCAAGGTGTTCGGTGAGGAGTCGAAACATCACGAGATTGACTGAGATTTTGCCGTTCCGGAAGGAAAACATTTGCGTAAAGTCCTGGTCGGGATACTGCTTGGACAAGCGTTCGAATTGGACCGGGTGGGTGAAAAATCGGCCTACCAGCTGTTTCCTTTTTTCGGCATCGTTCAGATCCGAGGCCTTTGTGATGACATCGCCGGCAAGCGCCGCAATCACAATCCGTGCCACCTGATCGACGACCTCCGAAAATGCGCCGTAAGCCTCTTCATCGCGAGTCGAATCGATCTCGACCGCATCGGGCTTGCCCGACAAATCGATCGCCCCGTCCTCAACCTGAATCACAAGAGACACCTTTTCATTGGCAACTTCCACGCCCTGCACCCATGCACGGGGACGGGCATGCGCCACATCTCCGATCTTTTCGGTCTTCAGTCCCGAAACGTCCGGTGCCAGAGTGCCGTTGGCAAGTAACGCAACGATCTTCTCCGGACTCCCGACGGCCTCAATCGCATCCCGGAGAATCCCCTCACGACCTTTCAGATTGAAGGTAATGGCCGTCGCCTTGTCGGTATTTCTCAACACTTCAGCAAAGGCGCGAATGGCTGCCTTCGCCTGCCGTTTCTGCTCTGACAGGCGCGCCGGATCTGCCGCCGTCTTTTGCATTTCCAAAGCTTCGATTTGATCGACCGCCGCATCATACATTGCGAGAAATTCCTCGACCCCGACCCGCTTCACCATCGCCGCCGTCCGCACGCTCAGCCGGTAAAGTTCGCTGCGCGGCATCTCTTCCCTTCGGCCCAGCACATAGTCGGCGATTTCCCCAGCCGCCTTTTCAGCCGCAAAAACTAATTTTTCCTCTTTCGCATCCGAACGTTTGCGCATTTCCTGCCGCACTTCGTTGGACGTTGCCATCATTCCCGAAACGGCCGCGCCGGATGTTCCGGGCAAGCTCAAGTCCAGCACAAGAGGAGACCCGGGGCTGTCCGGCGAGGACTCCGCGAATCCTAATTCGCGGACTAAAAATTCCCGCTCCTCCTCCTGGAGGAACGGCGTCTCGACGACAACTTGCTCCAGCCCCCTTGAAGCCAGCCAGGGGAAGAGAATGTTACGGAACCAATCGGTTTTCAATTTTGCCTGCAATTCCTTGATCTGGGCCAGATGGCCGATATCGTTCGCATAGCCTCTTGCGTGAGTGAAGTTAAGCGCAAAATCTCCCTGGATGCTCTGAACAACGCCCTCATCGCCATCATATTTATACCTCAGCACCACCCGGGACGGCTGATCCTGGTCCCTCTTGAGGGAAAGGTCAAACCACGAACCTTCGACAGTCGCAAGCCAAACCCGAAGTGCATCTTTTTCGTTTCGATCGATCCACACTTGTGAGGAAGCAGGGAACGTCGGCAAAAGGGATAAGAGTGCATCCTCCCCGGGAACCCCGAGGCCAACGGAGCTTTCCGGACCCGCTTGCTTCGAAACCCGGACAAATTCCGGCCGCGGGACATCCTGCTCAAGCGACTTCGAAAAATCGAGAAGGGCCTGCCAATGCGCGTCAAACTCCTCCCCGGGACTGCGCTCCATCGCTTTTTGGATGATCTCTGTTTCCTGGGAGCCGCTTCCAAAAGTTTCCCCCGTCAGATCAAGGACCTTCTCGCGCAGAGGGCCCGCTGTCATTTTTTCCCATTGAGCCACGTAAGCCTCGCGATAGGCCAAGCGCAGTTTCTCCCTGCCCTCCGCGGACCTCCATCCGGGCATGCCGAGTAAAACCGCCAGCTCGCCTTTCCCCCGGCGGATATCGTCCCTCAAAAAGCCGCTGTCCCGATTGAACATCCACCCGTGATCAATGGCGTAAATCACGGGCCGGCCGTCTTCGCGAACGATGATGAAGTTGGCGCCGAAGGAGAAGGGCGGGAAAATAACGGCCCTTCGGTCACCGCGATTCGTCAGATCCGACATGGCGGCCGATTCGGCCAATTGCTTGACCATCGAGGCCGCATCGTCTTCGGAGTCAAACGAGTAAAGCCGCGGGTAAGAAAAGTAAAAATGACGGTAAGGTGTTGTCCCTTTGATATCTTCCATGAAAAGATAGCTACTGATGCGCGGATCGTCCTCCTCATAGGCATGAACATTCCTGACAAACGGAAGGCCCGCCATTTGGGCGAGGTCGTTGAAATAGGACTCGAACTTATCGACCTGCCGGCCGGCTAATCGGGGATCCTTGCTCTTTTTTTGGCAAATCTGTTTCAGGAAAAGCGTCGCCGGCTGTCCATTCCTCTGAAGAGTGATTTTGAGCACCATGGCGTCTTCGTCGTCCCTCCCCGCGCGGGTTGAACTGAAATCCACGACACCGGTAATCTCAAAGCCCTGCTCCCAGACGGAACGAGTATCTTCAAAACCTTCCATCATTTTTTCGACCTCGGGCGAACCGGCGGCCATCCGGCGAAGATAGGCCCGCAGCGCCGCCTCCCTTTTGGGCAGCGACAGCTTCGCCTGGACCACGCGGTTGCGAATCTCGGACGGCATCCCGTTGATGAAATCTTTATGGATTTTCGCAAAGGGCGTTTGAACGTTTTTGATCCAATCGGCAAGCCCTTCTTTTCCGGCCGGGGGCGGCAGAGGCTTGATCGGAACAGTGAAAGCCACAGGATCCAGTAGCGATTCCAAAATCTCGTCCGGGTTGGATTTCATATACCCGGCGTGCTTCGCGACAAAATTCCGGGTGTACTCTCCCAAAAATTGCTTTTGATCCGGAACAATTGCTCCTTCTTGCAGCAACCCCTGATCATCAATACCCGTGGACGCCGGAGCGCCGGAGCGCATTTCGGTTCTCAGAACCGCAGGCATCTCGACACGTCTTGCAATCACGCCAACGTTGATGCTCGGCAAGCCCGAAGCGGTTCGCGAAGAGTCAACCGTCCCGACCCATTCCAGTCCGGCCTCTTTCAAAAAGGGTCCGATGGTCGTCATATCAAAGTGATTGATATGCTCCATAATCGCCACCGCCGGAATGCCTTTTGCGGGCGTATTCGGAATCCGGAGAAAAACCATCCCCCCAGGGACCGTCACAGCCGCCAGCTGTTTCAGGAACGCCGTCGGATCCGGAACATGCTCGAGAACCGTCAGGGCTGTGACCAATTTAAATTGCCGATTGGTACGGATGAGACCTGCAAGGTCAGGGACCCTTTCAATGCTTTGTTTGTCCAAATCCCCCTGAATGCTGTCTGAAACGGAGTAAGGCTCCTGCATCACCACCGTTTTCCAGCCCTGTTCTTTGAACGCCATGCCTAAGGCCAAAATATTCGTTCCCGAACCCACATCCAGCACGGAATCTTTCGGGAGATCCGGAAAATATTCGCGGTAGCCCTCCATGATCTCACTTTGGACCCGTTCCCGCGCACTGGCCAGCCGTATATCAAAGGACCAACTCGCGTCGTCTCGCCGTCCAAAATAAGTGGGGCACGGTGATTTGTTGTACCATTTCAGGGAATACATCAAATTGAAGTACGCATCCCCCGGTCGCCCTTCGTTTTCCATGTAGCCCGTTTCCGGATTCCTGACGACGTAAAAAGGAATGCCGAGAATATGAAACCTCGCTACGCGAGGATAACCTTCGCCTCTAAAAGTGAAGGAGGAAAGGGTCGGAAGCAGCTCTTTGAAAAATTGTTCGATTTCGGGTTGCGTCAGTTTCGTCTTGGGATCGCGGGCCTCGGGTCCGATATCGGCAATCATCGGGACGGAAGTGTCGACGAATCTGCGCAGGAAAAACAATGCCAGCCCGCGCGTGAGCGGATATTGAAGCCCCTTAAACAGAATTCCCCTCACATCATCCGTGGATCGCCGCCAAATGCCGCCCCTCATTTCCTGGCGGGAAATTTCGGTCACAGGCGTTACTTGCGGAGCCTTCCCCCTTGTTTCCGAGCGAAGCATCGCGTCGAGCATTTCCTCCTGCTTTTCGCGGGGGACGCGGATCGGGCGGTCATCAAACTGGCTCAGAAGTTCGGACACTCGCGGTGTTCGCAGGTCTTCTTTGCCCCGCAGCACGGCAAGCGCTCTTTCGATGATCACAGGTTCATACTTCATCCGGATGAGTTCGCTCAGACTCGCTTCGTGGGCTCGATATAAGGCCGTCATCCGGTCCGGAGGATACGAAAACCGGATCGTATCGAGAAACGTCCTGAAATGCTCTAGGGTCCGGGCTGCCTCCAGCGGGAAGTGGGAGGATGTCCGGGGCGATTCCAATGACCAATCAAGCCGTATCGATAATTCCAGGAGCTTATGGGCCAGCTCAGTCACTTCAACGGACCCCTCCTCGGGGCTATCTTGAACTTCAGGGAGAGCCTGCCAAGCCATGAATCGGCTGGCTTGGAGAATCCAGTCGGTGTTCCGCTTAAGCGACTGATCGGAAGCCTCGACGAGCCGCCGGACAAATTCATCGAGGGACACCCAATCATTCGCGGGAATAAGGTCAGCCTCCCCGCCGCGAAGCCAACGGAAAACTTCTTCCATTTGCTGCCACCTGATTTCTCTTTCCATGTTGCGCCCGTATCCAATGGTCTGTAATCCATAAACGACCCGGCCGGACCATCCGTGGCGGCCTCCGAAACGGGCGGCCGCTCTGGCAATCTTTCGAACGAAACTCCCCCGCCACCAAGCTCCGAACACAACCGGATCGACAATTTTCTCCACACGTCCGCTTAGCAAGGTTTGCCGAACGTCCCGATATTTCCCGGAGCCTCGCGGCCAAATCGCCGGCATTCTGTAATTCAGGTATTTGGAGAGGGCTTCAAGCCCCTCCTCCGGGCTCAAGGTTTCTCGCGCCCACCGGACCCGGTCCTCTATCTGACCAAGAAGCGTGTGAACATGCGTGCCGTTGGGGGCTTCGTCCTTTAATCGTGCGAGATAGCCCGCCATTTTCTCCATCACTTGCTCCGGTGCCAAACGCTGCTCCGCGCGGGCAAAAATTTTCGCATCCAGGATATCTTTTGCCAGACCGCTCTTGGCGGAGGCAACCTCCCAAGCCGCCTGGAGAATGTCGGGGGCAATCGGGCGCTTATTATTTTCCATCAGGCTGATATAGGAAAAATCCAGAGCCGGAATTTCTTCACGGACGTAGCGGGTAAACGGCCGGTCTCCTCCGTGGGTCTTGAGATACGTCCCGATCCATTGCCCAAAATCTCCCTGGGAGGGTTTGCGTGCTTTGTCGGCGCGCGCTGCCGAGCGGAGCGCGCGAAGCGTAGGGCCGGCCTCCGCTTTGTAGAGCGCCCTGATTTTCCCGAGCGCTTCTGCGGGAATCAAAACGCCGCTGTCTTCGGAGTTTTTGGCCTCCCAGGACCGGAGCTCTTCGGGGGTCACTCCCAACTGCGGAGCCATTCCATCAACCGAATAACCGAGCGCTTCACGGAAAGCCTTCACATGATCGCCGATTTCCGCATGGAGTAGGTGGCGCGCTCCGTCCAACACGGAAGCCTCAGGCGTTTTCGTGCCGTTCAGCCATTCCAAAACGACTGAATGCCGGACGCGGTCATCTTTCCCGATTTTCTCAGCCACGAGCTCTCCGAACGTCCTTGTACTCAAGTCCAGATAATCCATCACGCTTTGCAGTTCTTCCCCCGCCGCAAGGTCCCGGTCTCGTTGTGGAGTCCCGTCTGAACGCATTTCGGCGCGCGGAGCCGACAGCCAGACGAACGCCGGATCTTTTTTGATCGCTTCGAACTGCCGCTCCCATTCCGACATCATGACCGCCGAAGGAGAACTCGGAACGGTAAACCGTCCGGAGGGAATCTCCTTTTTCAGGAGCGATACTTCGAACTCAAACGGGGCTTGCGGACCGCTCTGGCCGATCGTGATCTGCATCGAGTTCCCTTCGGGATCCGTGACAAACACCAGTGCGCGGCCGTCGTCGGTTATTTCCAGCACCGGTCCCCACCGCAAAACATCCTCCGTCGAAAGCACCGTCAGGACCGCAGGTGCCAGCGATTTCGAGTCTTCAGTACGCTCCAAAGCCTGAAGGCTTTTAACGATTCTCTCGGCATGTTCCAGATAGGATTTAAAATAACTTTCCCATTGCGGGCTCACGGCCCCTTCCAGATGGAGCAGTATTCCGGATTGTTCTTTCTGCAGGAGGCGCCGGATCAATTCCAGCCGCGGATATCTCGGATTGAGAATAAGCTGCCGGAGCATTTTTCTGACCCGCCCGTCATAGCGCAGGAACAACCGCGATTCTTTACCGACGCTTTCGCCGTCAGGGGCTTCCTGCTCGAGCGCATAATGGGAGGCGGCAAGCAATAAATTCTTGACCGGAACGCGCACCTCCTCACCCTCCATCGCGCGCATCTCATACCTTTCGAAAGAATCCGGCAGCAAAAGGGCGAATGGGCCGCGCGCGAACGGGGTCCTCGCTCTTTGAGCCGCTTTGGGCGCCTCATAAGGGATCGTCATTCGGATGATCTGCCCGATGCGCCGGCCGCGTTCATCGGTCAGCGGGAAGTCATATTGACTTCCGCGCATTCTTCGGCCGGAGAGGTAAGAGCGCATGTAACTGGCGACCCCTTTGCGCGCACCGAAGTAAAATCCTCCGGCTTGCTGCGCGGAAACCGGAGCGGCGCGAAATTCTACGGATTTTGCCCCCTGATCGATCACGTCGACGCTCAGGAGTTCGTCCCCAAAGCGCCACCGGACCATCACAAGGTTATCCGCCGCATTTTTATTCCCGTGAATCACCGCGTTTTTGACGGCCTCGCGAAAAGCGTCCGCGAATTTTCCGTCATCAAGCATGCCGGGGAAAAAGCGCCGGCAGACGGCCCTGGCAATTCCGGCAATGTCCACCGGCGCAAGCGGACTCAAGACCAAATTTCTCAGGAGGATGGCGTTCGTTCCCCGCCCGAAGGCACCAAAGACCCGATCGAGCGCGGCCTCCATTCCCTCCGAAAAAGCGGAGGGATCGGAAAAATATCCCTGCAGGGAAAAATGAATTAGGCCGGTACGAACAGTCATGTCCCCGCGTTTCCTTGCGGCCCGGATGAAATCATCCGCCTTCTCGACATCATCGAACAGCCGTCCGAAACGCACGTCCCGCAGGATGAAGCTGGCTTTCGGAATACGTTCCAAAGCGGTCTTGGGCGTTTGTCCGGGCTGAGCCAGCAGTCTTCTCGCTTCCTCAATCACGGAAATGTCGACGCCCGGCGCGCGGCCGTCACGAATCTCCGTTTCCAGCAAATCCAGCAAGCTTCCGGTGTTTTCGATCATATAGGCATCGGGTTCCCCGCGAAAATCGTCGACCGGCAGCAGATAGGCTTCCGGCTCAAGAGCCCGCATTTCGCTCCGCGATTTGCGGATCTCCTTCTCAAGTTCGCGCTTATCCCGGCTGAACCTCGCGGCAAGCTCCGACGCCGTTTCTGGCGGCAAGAGGTTCGTGTGCTTGAGTCGATAGCTAAGGTAACCGGCCATGCCGTAGCGGCGCAGGTGATCACGAGGAACTCCCGTCATTTTCCGGATTTTCCACGCAAGCTCAGCCATGAACGCGGCGAATCGCGCGACAAAATCGGCATCGATGTTCCGGCCTTTATCTTCCCGGACAAAATGTTCGACGGCCGTTTGATAATCCACCATCCCCATGAAAAGTTCTTCGGCAATCCGCAGATTGCCGAAAATCTGCCCGGCCAAATTTTCATAGGCCGCCGCCCATGAAAGATCAGCTCCCCCGGCGGTCTTCAGCAGTGACTCGATCAACGCAGTCGATGCCCTCTCCAAATCGAAATCATCTCCGCTCACCTCGCGCAGGGAGGCGGTCACATCGTTCATCCAACGTTCAAAGGAAATCATCCATGGCGCGGGCTGAACGGGAGAACTCGACGTCACCGAATACGCAAGAGTGTAAACAAGGAAGGTCCAGGCATCGATGCCGTATTTTTGGGCCATTTTGTGAATCTCTCCCAAGGCCGAAGCCCGGAGAGTTTCGCCGTCGCCGGCATGGCTGCGGACCAGTTCCACCGCCGCTTTCATTTCACGGTCCGACAGTGAATGCGATGAGGGCAGCCATAAAACACCTTTTCCCCCGCCCCCCCTCATTTCCATGCGCTCCGCCGGCTCGTCGATCAACGGAACTTCAACCCAGTCTGAGATTTGGCGCAAAACATTTCCTCCGGCGCCCCTGGGACGGATATCCCTAAAAAACCCGTCCGTTCCCCGAACATAGGTCCCGTTTCTGGATCCTGGATTATCGGAGAATGTCCCGACATCCCGGATAAACACTTTGATTTTCCCGTCCACCACCGTTTTCTTGAGTTCGCCGTGCCTGCGGGAAACTAGGATGTTATAAAAAATATAATGATTGTTCGTGTACCGCCCAAAGGTGTAGACGTGATCGTTCTCGATCTGGTGACGGATCCCCATGGCCCCGTTCGTTCCGATGATTTCCACGTTTCCGTTACTGTATTCATGGATCTCGAGCCCACCCGGCACCTCCCGATCGGCCGCAGCAAGGGTTAAAGCCCCCTTCCGGACAATCTGCGGCGGAGCCGCAAAAGGCGCCCGACGATTGGGGGCGGGGTTGTCGAATTGTTCCCGCGCCCTGTCGAACCACCACGGCACAGCATAGCGTTTGAGATAAAGCTCCCTCCCCGTCGTTTTGAACCGTGCCCCCCACATGGTTTCCGGTCCCTTGACCAATTCCGTGCCGTCATGCTCCAAAAACTGTCCCTTCTCGTTGACCGCCAAGCCGAGGCCGATGAGCCACCGGTCGAGTTCGGCATGGTCGTCGTACCTTGCGACGTTCAGCTTCATGCCGGGGACTTTCCCGTCGGTCAGCGCCTTAATGCGCGCGGCAAAGATCGAATGCAGATTGGCGCCCGTCTCGTTGAGGGTCTTGACGAACCAGGAAGGCCTTCCGATGCCGTAGACCATTGCCGCTTCCAACCGTTTCCATTCTCCGGCCTGCTCGGGTCCGGCTAGTTGGGAGTGCGAAATGCTGCGGTAAACGAGATACGTCTTCCCCTTATACCCGAAGAGGACATACTGGCGGTAGGGGCGCTCGGCGCCCTGAGCGTCACGCCCGGAGGAGCGAACCTCGAGCGATTGTGGATAAAACAGATACTCACCCGTTTCGGCTCGTTCCCCAACTTCGCGCGTAAAAGCATCGAAATCAGAGGCCTCGGAGACACGCATCTGGGCATAAGCCGGGATCATCCTCGAGATAGGGAGCGGCTCTTTGACATATTCACTTTTCGGACGGTCAAACTCGCGGTACCGCCCGACGAAGAGGTCAAAGAAAGGACGTCTTTCGCGCAAAACACGGCAGGCCTCGATCGCGGGGATCACTTTATCGGCTTTGGCAAGTTGATAGAGCGTATTGAAATAGCCGGCCATCATGACGCCGGGAGCGGAATGCTCCTCGAAGACATGATGGACCATGGCAAGCCGGAAGTCGGCGAAGAAATCCGAATTGACGTATTTTCGGAGCATCGCTCCGTCATCGGCGAGGAAAAATTCCCGAACATTGCCGGCAATCGTGCTCCTCGAGCTCATGATGTCGCCGATGATCGCGGCCGCGTGCTCCTGACGGTTTTTAAAAAACCCGATATTCGCGATAAACTCCGGGAGATCGCCCTGCTTCCTTCCCAAGAGTCCGTTCAGGTAGCATTGAAAGACCTCAAAGATTTCCCGCGTGGCTGTCTGATCGATAAGGAAGGCCTCCTGACCGGGTGCCCCCATGGTATGAGGAGTCACTTCAATTTGCGCTTGCTCAGTAACCTCTAAGTGAAACTCCGCGGCCTCTTCAGGCAGAGGAAACGCCTCGTGAAAAACGCGCCAGGCCTCCTCCACCTGCTTTCTCACCTCCCCGACGTCCGCAATGATGCTCTCGGCATGCGAAGCGACCCAGGTATCGAACATATTCGGTTTCTGAATTTTCAACCCGAGGTGAGCATCCACCTCTTTTCCGAAATCGATGACGAGGTCCTCCATTTGGGCCCGTTTCTGGGCGGCCAGCTCGAGAGCATTCTGGATGTTCTCGTCCGCCAGCATTTCCTGTCCGAACTCTTCCAGAGAGATCACTTGCGTATCCGCGTCATAAATCTTCCCCTGCGGCGAAATGCGGTACCATTTTCCACCGTACTCGACTTGAACCTGCCCCTCGACAAACCGGGTCCCCGGCTGATTTTCGCCCTCTGCGCGCATTTCCGCGCGGCGGCTTGGTCGGCCGAGCTTCGAATGAAAAACATAGGACAGGGCGTCGATGAGCCGACGCTGTCCCATAGGATCCGGGCGGCTGTCGTTTCCGCTCGTCAATTCGGAATAAGGAACCATGGGTCGCTGTGCATCATAAAATTCCTCGGTGAGTTTTTGGAAGAACTCAACGAACGGACCCCTGTTGTAATAAATGATTTCCCTTCCATTTTCGAAAATCTCGGGCATCAAGGTTCCGACAACACGCCCGGAAGAACCTTCAAAGTAGGCCTCGATGAGCTGCTGACAGGCGATCACCCCCAGCACGTTTTCAAAGATCACATTCTCACGCCGTTCCTCGTCGGCCTCATGTTCCCAGTCTTGATTGAGCATCGGTCCGAGGTATTTGCGGTAAAGGTAAAGCAGGTCGCGGATGCGCAAAGCGAAGGTCCTACGGGCGTCGCCCGTGAATAAACGGGGCGTCAGCCCCTCGATGCTCCCGATGGGAACTTCGATACGCTCGCTTTGAGGCAGGTCATGGACGTACGTTTTCGACCGGTCCGCCGACTGCGAAACATTGCCCGCATAAAGGGCCGGGTGCGTGAAGCCTTCGTCATGCAGCAGCCTGAGCGTGCGGGCCAGAACTGGAATGGACGTCGTCACTTCCTCGATGGTCGTTCCTGGCAACCGTGCTTCGGGCATATCTTGATCCGTCGCGAGCAGCACGAATCCCAGGGATTTCATGCCGTCGCCATACGGAAACTCGAGGCCTTCGAAGCGTCCGTAGCCGAGCGGCGCCGACGAAAATACGCCGTTCGCACGAAGATGTTCGCTGTGATAAACGCCGTGAGTGTTTTCAAATTCGTTCTTGGCGTAGTCATAGAACATTCCGCCGTCGGGACTCGCATGGGCCCCAGGGTGCACCAGGTCGCCCGTCTCGCTGACCGCCGCCGGGTCCGGAACGAAGCCCATGCCCTGATGCGGCACAAAAGGCTTCCGAGCATCGAAAACGACCCCTTTGGCGTAGACGTGCGTCCAGAGCCTGCCGTCGATCTCGACCGGCTCCGGCAGTTCGATGCGGATGGCGCGAAGATTATCCGTCCTCGAACGGTTTTGCGACACCTGCTCTTCGATCGCCTTGAGATTGGCTGCGGTCAGAAGCTTTGAAAATTCCTGCGCATTCAAATAGACGGTAGAATTCCTGTCGCCGAGGAAACGTCTTTCTTCGAGCTGCGGCAATGCCCCGGGTTCGCCTTCCCGGATTTCAGAGCGCCCCGCAGCCACAAAATAGCTTTCTGCCATTTCTTTGAAATCCGGCAGCCCGCGCTTGGGCCCAAGCCGAAGAACGGATTCGGGAAGCGGCTTTTTTTCTCTGCTGTAGATCAGAGCGGCATAATCGTACACCGACCGGAATATCCTCCAATAAAGGGTGACGTATTTTTTCTTTGCAAGCTCCCGGATCACACCGGTCCGTTCCTTTTCGATCATCTGCCAATCGCCGTAAACCGCCGGGAGGAAGAGATAGTAGATCGCGAGCATCCTCTCATCATCTTTCTGGTGATAAGCCGTCATTCCGTCATCGGAACTCAGCCAACTTCCGATTCTCTTTTTGACCATGGGCAGATTGAGAACGGGAGGAGGACCGTCCTCGAGCTTCTCCAGGGCCGGCTCGCTTCTGGCCCCCTTGGCCTCGATCATGCGGTTGATTCCCGCATAAATCGCCTGCTGCTCGTCATAGGAAATTTCCCGGCTGATCCCGGAAAGGAGGATGAAGGTATAATCCAAATCGCTGTTTTTTCCGGCATATCCTTTCAGCGTGCTCCCCAGGGGAATCAGGGCGATTTGGACGTCCGGGGCATGCAAAATACGCCGGGCAAGGGTTTCCGCCTCCGGACCGATCCGCCTTAAAATATCGCGCAATTCCAGACTGCGTGCGGAAATCGTCGCCCCGTCGAGAAAATACTGATCGGCAGGCAAAAGCAATTCGGACGGCTGAGAAGCCATCCTTCTGATCTTGTAGTGTTTGATCGTAGGTTTGACGGTGCTCGCGGTAGTGTGCAATCCGGGCCGGTCCCACGGAGACGTTCTGCGTTTCCCCGGCGTCTTCTGGTAGCGCCCGGGGAAAGTCGCGTACCGGGGGAGTACCGATTGCGTCCGCATTTCGGAGCGCTTCAGCGCCGCCTGACGCTCCTGCCAGCCGGCAAACTCAAGCTTCAAGCCGGAGTTTGACGGAACCTGTGCGGCCGCCCAGTCGACAAAAATTTGCCTCCAGCCCTCAAAATGCTCGGCGTCGTCCCCGGGGAACTCCGGTTTTTCGGCATTCGCAATCACGGGCAAAGGCGATTCCTTCAGCCATTTGCCGATGAGAAACTTTCCCCATTCATAGGCGGCCCCCGAAATACTTCCGGAAGGATTGAGACGGCTCAGCCACATGCGGGCTTGGGGCAGCGAACCGCCGTTTTGCTGGAGAATTTTCTCCAAATTTTCAAGAGCGGATCCGAACTCCGGAGACTTCGGCACTTCGTTATTTTCATCGAGCTCCACGGCGAAGCCCCCATAGGCTTTGAGCATATCCCTCAAGAATCGGTTGACCGACAAGCGCTTGTCGATAAGGGTCTTCTCCCTTTTGGGACGTGGGGCTTCTTGTTTTTTGACTTCCCGGATCTGCTGAACCCTTTCGTTCCTCGAAAGAGTCAAAAGGGCAAGCTTGTCCTTGGACACTGTAAAGAAAAGATTCGAAAACTCCGGCGTCGTCGCCGTAAGGGCCTCGAGCCGCGGCCCTTCAACCGGAAGGGTCATGATCTCGCCCGAAGCCGATTGCGGTAAATCCTGAAAAAGAGAATCGAGAGTGCCTTGAGCTCTCTCGGTATCGCCGGCATCGATGGCCTTCAAAATCGTATCGGAAACGATGACCCGGAAGGAAACGGGAGTCGTTGCCAAAGACGTCCCGGAAAGTCCGAGGTTGTCACGAACATCGAGCCATGCGTCCGGAACGCGGCGAAACACTTCGAGCGCACCTTCATATTGGATATTTTTCCGGCCAATTTCTTTTTCCAGCCAAATCCGGGGATTGAACCACCATCCCGGAAGATGACGGCTCCAGCCGTGCGGGTCGCGCTGGGCTAAATAATATTTGGACTCGGCAAGCAAAGTTTCATGAGTGATTTCGTCTTCCAGAAGGATGTCAACCTCGACCCCGCTGCCCGCCCTTCCTTCCACCTTCTGATCGAAGCCAAGCACTTTGTATCCGCGCTGCTTCATCTGCCAGGCGAAAAGGATTTCCGAAAAGAAACCCAATTGGAGCGCCTCGTCGATTTTCCTTCCGAAGAGAACGTGCCGGAGCACCGTCTCGAGGCCCGGGGTCCCCGCCAAATCACGGATCGCCCAAAGGACGTGGCGCGCGCTCATGGCCCCGTGAAGCGGCGGATCCGTGGCAAGCCAAATCAGGAGCCGGACGTTCGCCTTCGAGAGCGGCTCCGGAAAACGTCCGAGAATTTCCTTCAACCCCGTGAGGGCCGCATCGGGCATCGCAAGCGGCGCCGCCATTTCTTCGACATATTGCAGATCGTGCCGCTCCGTGCGCATTTCGGAGCGAAGGGATTTGAGAAGATCCACCCACGCATTGAAGGGCGGACTGGCACTCCCGGAAGGGCGTTCGCCGCGAGCCGGCAGAATCACTTTCGATTTATCCACGCGGTAAATGATCCAATGACGCCCCTCTTCGCCCTGTTCCGTCCCATGAGCGACCTCTTCGAGCACGGCTCCGCTATCCCGGAGAGTCTTCAGCAAACGCTCCATCCTCGCACGCTCACGTGCCTCCATCGCGGCTCTGATCGAGCCATAGCCTCTGTAGGTGGCCCAACCAACGAGCAAGTTGAGCCCGGGCTTCAGGACACGGATGCTCTCAAACGCAATGCTGCGCCGGACTTCTTCTGGAATGATCGGATCACTCAACACGCCGTTCAAAACAACAAGATCCGCGATACCGTCCCCAAGCTTGTTATTTTCAAATTGTGATGCGGTTGCCGGCTCAACCGTCAGTTTTCCGGGAAAGGTTAGATTCCATGGATTGCTCAGCTCTTTCCATTGATTGTTCATGATTTCGAAAGGTTCAAAAACGGTGACATCCGCTCCCCGGAAAAGGCTGAGCTCTTCCCACGGAACCTTTTCCTCACCGGGCTTGCCGGAATTGTCGCGAAGACTTACCGGCGTTCCGCTGCCAACCGACACCACGTTCGAGGCGGCCCCAACCCCGATCGATTGGAGGACCTCCATAGCCTGTTTGGCGTAAGAGGGCAGCTCTTCAAAATCAGAAAAGGAGACACCGCGCATTTCCTTTCTTTCCGCACGGATTTCTTTCACCCCTGCCGGTTCAGACGCCGGCGAGGTAGTTTTGGCCGCCTTGGTTTTCACCGGAGCCGGCGTTTGCTTCTTGGCAAAAAATGACCGGACGACATTCACCAGAATTTGGCCGCTTGTGAGCGTGCGCATCCAAGTCCGCTGGGTCCAGGTGCCGAGGCTAAAAATGTAAGCGGCCCCGAGGGCAACCCCGCCCCATTTCGCGGCAGTGAGGATCATCCGGAGGGTTTCCGGCGACAGGGCATTCTCCCCGGCCGTCAAATCCCAAGCGACTTTCCCCACCGTCAAAACAACCGCCGTCGCCACAAGCTTGGTCCGGCCCGGGTAAGTCCGCGTCACTCTCGCCAGAGAATCCAGGACGCGATCGATCCGTGTTTTTTTGGGCTCGAGAGAATGTTTGATCCGGTTAATCGTATTCCGCTTGAGTTGATAGGCCAACCGGACATCTCTCAAGAGCTCGTCCGTCAGCTCCGCTTCGCCGGCGAGGCCCGCAATCTTTTGCAGCTTTCGTTCCGCCCCCCGGATCCTGTCTCTGCGCGAGGTCAGGAATCCGGGCTGTGTGGAAATTTGATTAATTTCTTCGACCAATCGCTCCGCCGCATGTCTTTTGATGAGGGCCAGCTTGCGGTCGAAGGCTCTGCCCAGCCTTTCGCTATCCCCATAGCCCGCCTTTTTAGCCTGCGCAATCAACCTCGCGAGTTCAGCACGCGCGCCTTCCAGATAAGGATCCAGGAAACCGCCCGCCGAGTCATTCAGGGTCTCGATCGCAGCAATGATGTCCCTCAGCAGCGGCTCCGACCGCATCTCCTTCCTTTCCGTGCGAGTTTCATGGGTTCCTCCCGCTTCGGACGTCACCGGGGTAGTTTTGGCCGCCTTGGTTTTCACCGGAGCCGGCGGTTGCTTCTTGGAAAAAAATGACCGGACGACATTCACGAGAATTTGGCCGCTTGTGAACGTGCGCATCCAAGTGCGCTGGGTCCAGGTGCCGAGGCTAAAAATGTAAGCGGCCCCGAGGGCATACCCGCCCCATTTCGCGGCAGTGAGGATCATCCGGAGGGTTTCCGGCGACAGGGCATTCTCCCCGGCCGTCAAATCCCAAGCGACTTTCCCCACCGTCAAAACAACCGCCGTCGCGACAAGCTTGGTCCGGCCAGGGTACGTTCGCGTGAGCCTCTCGAGGAAATCCAACCCCCGGTCCACCCATGTTTGCTTCGGCTTGGGCAGGCGATCTTTCGCGGACTCTATCGCTTTTACCTTCATTTGGTACGCCAGCCTCACCTCTCGCAACAGCTTGTCGCCGAGTTCTGCCCTCTTAATCGTTAGGGCCAGCTCCTGAAGCTTCGCTTCCGCTTTTCGGATCGCTTTTTTTCGTGTGGATAAGGGCCCCGGGGTCGTGGTGATCTGTCCGATTTTTTCGACCATGAATTCGGCCAAGTGCTTCTTAATGAGGGCCAACTTGCGGTCGTAGGCTCTGCCCAACCTTTCGCTCTCCCCATAGCCAGCGTTTTTAGCCTGCGAGATCAATCTTGCAAGCTTGGCTCGCGAACCTTCCAGATAAGGATCCAGGAAATCGCCCGCCGAATCATTCAGGGTCTCGATCGCAGCGATGATGTCCCTCAGCGGCGGCTCCGAACGGATTTCATGCCGGACGGCCTCGCGAACTTTCGAGTCCGTGATCATTTGCCGCAGGCGGCCCATGGTCTTTCGCAGGACATCCTGATCTCTTCTGAGCACCCCTCTGTGGAAATCGACATCTGCGTTTTGTAGCGCGGCCGAATCCCCCTGCCAATTCGCCAAAAACTGTTCCACCAGGTCATAAATCTTGAGCTGGCGCTGCTGGGCCCAGAAAGCCCAGGTCATCGACTCTTCGACAGAGAGCAACCCCTCGGCATAGGAGCCGGTCATCCCCGAGGCCGCAAGAATTCCGATGGCCCGCAAAGCTTCTATACTGTCGAGGACTCTCTCGGCTTGCACCTGAATCCTGCGGGCCCATGACACTGCTTCCATTTTGGGCGGCATCCTGCGATCAGCGGAAATAGCCATTTCCCAGTTCACCCGCTGCACGACCGATTCAACGAAGGAAGCCTTCTGCGCATCCGTCAAATCGGCCGGGATGACATAACCGGTCTCGCCTTCAACCCGACGTTGCTCCGGGGACAGTACGCCCAAATCGCCAGCATAGGTCACTTCGACTTTTTCTCCGCGAAAAGTCAGAGTGATTTTGGCATGCTCGTCGCCTTCGGATTCCTGCGTGGCGGGAGCTTGATAGACAAGTCCGATTTCCTCGGCCCGGGCATGCTGAAAAATCAGGCTATCCTGGAAAGACCCGACCATTTCATAGGCCGCCCGTGACGCCGCCCGCTTCAGACCCGGGAGAAGATCATCGGCGCGAGTTTCGGCCCGCATCTGCGGCTGCGTACTGAACCAGCGGACCTCGCGTTCCTCGGTCCGTCTGGTTTCGGCCCGGACCAAATCCGCAGCGACAGGTTCCCGGCGTTTTGCAAAGTAAAGCCGCTGTTGGCGATCCACATAAACCGGCCCATAAAGCTCGCTTTGAATGCCTTCGAGAGGACTCAACCCCGCAAGATCCGCCTGATCCGGAAGAAATGAAACCGTAACGCCTCGGAAATTGACCTCCCAGGGATTGTCCGGAGGTCCGACGATGACAAAATCACGGTTGGGGACAGACATTGTCACGTTGAGCGCTTCTGCGTCATTGCCGGTGTCCTGAACGGATTTTACATGATCGGCAATAAACTTGAAGAAGGTCTCCGACTCGACCTCATAGCCCTCCCCCATTTTGGTCACATCGGACTTCCGGAGCGGAACCGCTAAGTTAATCGAAAGCTCCCGGCCCCCCTGCATTCGGAGGAGTCCAACGGCTTCCGTGACATCGTCATACCCGTAAGTATCAGAGTATTCCCATTCGGAATTTCCGCCCCACAGCGTGAAGTGAATGGTCTCGATTTGACCACTGTGGTCGGGTTGGTAGCGAACTCCCATCTCGCCTGCAACCTTGGCCAAAATCCGGTCCATATGCCGGTCCGCTGCCGAATTGCCGTAAGTCGGTTCTTTGAGGAGCACCAGCTCGCCCTCCCGGGTCAGACGCAAACGCACCAGCCGCCGCGCCACGAACTGTCCCTTCTCGTCGAAAACAGCAATGATCTTGTTCCATCCGTTGGCAAGCGAACCCGCAAGCCCGCGGTTGTAGGCGGGTTTGTAGCAAGCTTGGCAGGATCCGAAATACGACGGATTTCCCATATTGAGGATCGTCGCAAAATTGTCCGTAAATCCGATATGATAATTGCCGTCGATTGTTTCATCGTGCGCAACGTAATACCGGTTCTTCTGCCACTCGGCCTGAAGGCGTTCGCCCTGCTCTGCGATCTCGGCCGTTTGTTTTTCATCGGGCTTTTCGATTTTTCCGGCTTGAGCTTCGGTCCATTTCGCAAACAGGGTCCGGTAATCGTTGGACTGGTACCGGTAATCGGCGAATTGCCCGCGGGCCTGGGACATCAGCGCCGCATGCATCGTCCGAATCACTTCGGGACGGTCTGAATTGTGATAAAGGAATTGCGCAACGGAATCAAAGAGCGTGTGTCCATCCTGATTGACCGGCAAGGTAGCGGCATAACGCGCCAAGAGCCGCCGGTTCAGCATCGCCTCTTCAGAAGTCTCTTGGACAACACCTGTGAAGTATTGATAGAGGGTATTCAGCTTATCGCCCTTGGCAAACAGCACAAACTGCTGGACACTGCGCCGCAAGCGTTCCAATTGCAGGGGCAACCGCTCTTGATCCGAATCCAAAACAGCGGCCATGTCCCGCAAGATGCGGGGTCTCCACTCCATCGCGTAATCTCTCGCCAAAGGATCTTTTTTCTTTGCGCCCACCATCTTGAGATCGAGGAGCAGCCCGGCGAAATCGATCAGGTTTTGAGCAATGGCAAACGAAAGATACTGCGTCCGGTCCTTGGAAACCGGCACTTTCTCATCAATCGCTTTGGGACTGACCGTACTCACCTTCCATTTTCTGTCTAGAATCCGAAGGCTCAGGCGCAGCAGCTTCGCGTCTTCAGGCCTGAAATTTTGGTCTAACTGGTCGACCGCATTTCTGAAGATCAGCTTGAGCGACCGGAACTGGTGGAGTTTTTTCGAGGTGAAAAGTTTGAAGAAAAGCTCCGCTTCCTCTGCAGTCCGCGTTTCGTCATCCGTGAAATTCATCAGGAAAGGCACGAGAAAATAGTAATCGAGTTTGCGCGCCTGCTGGCGGTGAACCTGCCGGGCGCCATCGGCCATTTCTTCATAGAAAGCTCCGGGATTCTTCGCCGAAAATTTCAGGGCGAATTGATCGATGTGCTTGTGCGTCTCCGGGTCGGAAGAATTGAAATAGATATCGAAAACGGCTTTCAATCGATAGGGGTTGTGGTGATGCGTCAAAAGATAGGTCGTGAGGGCCAGCTTGGCGTCTTCATTGAACAAATCATAATTGGTGGTTTGAGGTTGGCGCTGTCGGACCGCGGCCTCGATGTGATTCAAGACCCGAAGGGCATCGAGCAAATGCTGTGCGGTCATTTCTTCCGGGAGAATACCGGGCAAACCGGCAATGTCCATCCTTCGGAACCAGTTGCGTGCATTCTGAAGGTAACAGGCTCTTCCCTGCTCTCCCGTCAGATCAAAAAACCGCTGAATCTCGTCCAAAACCGCTTGATTTTGCTCCAAAGTCCCGCCGCCGGCAAAATGCGGAAAGTCCTTCGCGGCAATCATCAAGTGGTCCACCGATCGGCCATGATTCGCTTTGCTAAAGGCAAGTAACTTCGCATAGCCGTAGGTGGGCGCGGCCTCCCGGAGATAGTCAACACGGTCCGCAGTCCACAAGCCCGCCTCCTCAAATCGTCCGATCAGTTGCTCCCACAAATCATCGTTCGCGGGGCCTTCGGGCGCCGAAAGCAAAAGATCGGCGGCGGCAACGATTTCATCCGGGGTCAGAAGCTGCGCGAAGGGGCTGGCAGAAATCTTTCCGTCAGGGTCCACGAGTTCCGTCAGAAATTCCATGACCGGAAGAATTGTTTCGGTGTACCCGTTGTGTTCAGTCTCGGAGATGGCCTCGCCCTTATGCCAGAAATATTCATCGTATTTGTATTGAGCAAAAAGAGATTGGATCGTTTGCGGGTAGGTCTTAAGCAGAGCGTCCCGCAACTGCCGGCGCGCCTCCGCTTCTCCCAGAAGTTCTTCGAGCCTTGTCCGGACCAACCGCAAGGTTTCAACACATGCCGTTGATGGCTTGTTCTGCTGAATCAGCGAACCCGCCAGCGCCACCACGCTGTTCACATAAATGCCGATCAGTTGACTCTGACCTGCGCCCTCTCCCATGACGGCCCGTGTCCGCTCGTCGAGAAAGTTCACCGCAAAGTTTTGGGCTTGGCGCCTGGGCTCCGTGGCATAGGCAACGGGCGCAATCGCATGCTGCAGAGCCTCGGAGTAAGCCGTCTGTAGAATGAGCCCTTTCTGCTGCGCCCCAAGCCGATCGAGACCCGACTCCACCTCGAGGACCGCCCTTTTTGCGTCAAGACGCATGGGCACGTCTTCGTCCAAGAGAGCGGAAGCCAGCAAACCCAGATAACCAACCGTTTCCTCTCGCGAGAAAGAAAAGGTGGTCAGTGACTGTTTCAAAAAGGTGACGACCCACCCACGCATTGAAAAAACAATGCCTGCTATTTGGGTATACGAGCTATCATAGGCTTGGATTTGAGGCGGCTGCGTGATCATCCGAGACAGCGCCTCGACACCTTCTCGAATTTTTGCCTGATCCTGAAGTGCCGCCGTCACAATCGCTTCAGTCTCAAAGGCGATCCCTAACAGTCGATCAAAAGACTCTTTATCCCCGCTAAACCGATTTTCTCCGATCCGGCAATCCCGATCGAAATTCCGGACCATGTCCGGGAATACAGCCCCGTAGGCATCTTGAATGACGGCATCGCCATTTTTCTTTCCAAAAACATTCTGAATATGCTTTTTGAGTTCAGGCAGAAGTTCCCTGGCAGATTTCGTGTCGGCACAAAGGCGCAGCACTTCGGGCAAATAGGCCGTCAGAGTCTTCTCATACCCCAAGCCCAATCGGAGAAGCACGGAAATCATCGCGGGGGCTCCGAGAGCACGGCTTTCCGGGCCCCGCCGCTTCATCTCATCGACAAACAGGGGGAGGGTGCCCGCATAGGCGTTCGAAAGGGCCTCTTGGGCCCGGGCGGGATCGAGCAGACCCTGCAGCATTTGTTCCGTTCGTTCAAGAACCGCTCGAATTTCCACGGAAAGCTTCCACCCATTCAGGACTGTCAGGGTCGAAACAGCTGATTGGAATAGACTCAAATCTGCAGCATCAAAATAGGACAATCCCTGCTGAACGACTGCCGCCAAACGATCGGCAGAATCGGAACTTTCCTCCATAGCGTTCTTCATCATGGCCGGCCAAGCCGCTTGATAGATCGCTTTGATTTTTTTCCTTCCCTGCTGGGGGTCCAGCTTTTCAATGGCGGCTTGGAAAGCTTGGAGCACGGAGGTCACCCTCCGAGCATACAGATTCTCGGAAACAATAGGATGAACAAGCTCCTTGAATAAATCAAGGACCGCACCCAACTGGCCGCCCGATACTCTGCCGGCGGCATATTCGATGGCCGCATAGTACGCATAGGGCATGGAAGCCTCCCTTTTGCCTTTCCAGTCAGACAAGGCCGATACGTACAATCCGTCGATCAACGAATCCGCCTGCTCTTGCGGGGCATACCGGCGCATGCGTTCCTCGATCAGCGTCGCGCGCTGCTGGATCTCTTCGCCCTCCGAGACCGTTTGGCTCTCCGGGAATTTCCCGAGTAATTCACCCAACACTTTGCTATAGAAAACCGCCAGCCGGTAACGATTCTGCTCGTCCTCTCCCGCCCAAGACAATATTTTCTGTTCAAGCCGCTCGGCAGACTGAATCGCTTGTTGCAAAACACGATCATAGCTGCCCGAACTGGAGGCAGGACTTATGAGCTCCATTCTTTGTCCCTGTTCATACAGGGCATCTGAGAAAATTTTCATGACAGCATCAACCGCCCTGGGAGAATCGCCCGCAATCCGGCGGACCGAGGCCTCGCAAATGTCCTCCGTCTCACGGATAGCCTGCTGCCACGCCTCCGCCTTTTCCATCAAGTGATTACCGGCCTCACGGTCCTTCTCCGGAATATCGAAAATCGACTTCATTCCGAGAAGCCAACCGTCAAGGATCCGTTCTTTGCCGTCTCCGACATGGGCCACAACCCTCTGCTCAATCTCCGGCAAGGCGGCCTTCGCCAACTCCCTCGTGGGCCGGTCATAATCAGTCAGCCGGAAGATGATTGCCGGAAGAAGAATCGAAGCGATGTCCTCCTCGTAGCCCTCCGGCAACGTCTTGATTCCGTCGAGAACGGCCCGGAGGATATCGCTGCGGGAGGTCGTCCCAGCGCCTTCCTGATCAATCCTCTTGAGTTCATCTCTCAACATCCGCGGCGTCTTCGATACCCTTCCATCGGTATCCGCAATGATCCCGCCCATTTTGGCGTTTTGCTCGGGCACCAACCGGCGGACCTTTGTTTCAAGTTGATTCTCAAAGTCATGAAAGAGCGCAGCAGCCGAACCCACATCACCGGCACTTCGCGCGGCCATCCCCAAGGGAACGGACTCTGCCGGCGCCGGTGGCAACCGCCTTTGCATTTGCGGAGTCAGGCTTACGCGCATCGCCATTCGATGGACCGCCGAAAGCATTCTCCCTTTATTCTCGAGGTGCCGGAGATCATAAAGGAGATCGGGAAAAGCAAAAAGATAGGCGCTCCCTATTTTTTCATCCGCAGTCTCCGGCGAAAGAATCCTCAAACGCCCTTCGAGCTCCGCCATCTTCAATTTTACCCGTTGGATGGCAGCTGCCATTTCAGCCGGGTCACCGGACTGTGCCGGTTCGCGCAAATCCCCGAACACACGCCGCAAGGACCGGATCACTTCCTCTTCGCTCATCCGCGAAATCTCCGTGCCCCTCATTTCGCTCCTCGGCCGTGCTTTCGCGAGAATCTCCCTGAGAAAGGAACCGAATTCAGCGTTGCGGGGCGGGAGCCCAAGCAAAGGCTCGGGAAAATTTTCCACTTTGTACAGGGCATATTCGTTTCCGCTGAAAGTAAAGTGGGATTCCCCTTTTTCATTTTTGATCAGAGTTAAATCGACTTTAAAAGGGATTCTGAGATTCTTCAAAAGGCTGCTCGCATGAAAGAGAACGCCTTTTATACTCGAAACCTCCTCTCGCTCTTTTCGGATTGAATAGACACCGCTTTCAGCGAGAAGAAAGCATTGCTCAACGGAGTTGACTTTGACTCCCAAAACGCTTCGTATCTCCGGATAAACTTTTTTCGCCTCGCTAATCAACCGGCGAGCATTCTGCAAATCACGGAATTGACGGCCGTCATTCATAAAAAACAAGCTGCTCAGAAAAGTAAAAAGATTGATGTTGATAAAAAAAGTGACGAGAGCCGACTGTCGGTCTGCAAACAGAAGAAAAGAAGCCCCTGCAACGATCAAATTGATGAGGGGTCCTGCCAAGGTCGCGGCAATCATGTGCTCAAGGGAGAGACTGAACTCTGTGACCGGCTGTGCGCGGACTCCAAACAGCAAGGGGTGAAAGGAAATATTCTTGACTTCGGGTTTTCCCCTGAACCATTCGTAAACACGCAGGGCCTGATTGGCAAGATAATGGCCTGATTCATGGATCATTACGGCAGCCAGCCATAACCAGGCATGCGGAAAGCTCAAGATCCACGCGATCGACATGAAGAAAAAAAGGTTCTTCAACGCTCTGTAGCTGTCGTAGGCACGAGTGCCTTCCCGCATCTCCCTTATTTTTGCTTCCTGCCAGGGCTCAAGGGCGGGCAAGCCTTGCATCATTTTTTCCGTATCGATGCGAACTTCCGGAGGCGACACTTTTCCGAAGGTCTCCTCACCGGAGGTTCGCATTTCGGCGCGTTCGAGTTCTCCGGGAACGGCCGCAGGCGATGCGGGTTCCGGCATTTGAGAAATTGCAGGGCGAAGGCTGACGATCTTGGAGTCGAGCTCACGCTTGAATTTGTCCCGCAACAGATCCAGGCTCGACCTCCGCCCCTTGAGAATGGCATCATTCGCCCGATTCACGTAATCCACGATGAGACCGTTCAGCTGACGAGCCTCGTCAAGCGTCGAGGCGCGTTCGCGTACTTTCTGCCAGGCCTCCATCTGATCCTCGATGAGTCCTTGATAGAGGGGCGTTAGGACATTCTGACGCTCAAGAGTTTTTCTCAAGTACCGAGTTTGAGCGAGTTTCACGAGCTGAGGCACGCCGTTCATCATCACCGTGACTTCCAGCCCCTCGCCGGTCATCGAAAGACGGCGAAGCGCTTCGTATTCGGGCCCGGCAAATTCCGCCAGAAATTCGTTTCCCTCTAAATGATCGGTCAGAATCGAAACCCCGCGTTTTCCGGCGCGGCCCACCCGCCACCGGGTCTGCCCGTTGTTGCGCTCGATCGGGTTTTGGCGCGTCCCGATCACCACCAGTCCGGCCACATCGTAGACATGGCCTTCAAAGAGAAGGCCGTCTCCGACCTCGGCCGAAAAAGGAACCGCATTTAAAGTGACCGCCGACCGTTGGCTCGCAACTTCCTCCGGCAGTTTGACGTCAAGCCCGCGGCTCGCCATTTCCACACTGATCGTGACCGTGAAAGGATTCCCGATCGACTGCCAATAGGCCGCTTCTTTTTCGGGCCGAGTCCCATCGATGATCCGGACGTCCGCCTCGCTTTTGAGGAACGGAATCTCGCGGTTCTCTTTCATGATCGCTTCGTACAAAAGCCGGGCCTCTTCGGAGCGGGTCGCATTGGCGTTAATCAGGACCGGATAGCCTTTCTCATAAAGCTTCCGGACGACCTCTGCGATGTATTCCCATTTCTCGGCCTCCGTTTCAGTGTAGCGAACGAGATCGACCCGGTCGGGGGTGTGACGGCTCTCGATCTTTTCGAGTTCCATGCCGTACTGCTTGAGAAGCTGCTCCTCGGTCCATTCGTCGACGATCCCGATGGCCCCGCTTACGGAGGTGTTCGGCTGGGTCAGGAGCCTTCGATAAAGGTAAGGCATCATCATAACGCCAAGGACAAAACCCTCGTTGTGCGGTTTGACGTTCCCCTGGCTTCTTCTTTCCCGGAGTTCGATAAAAGTGTGAATAGCACGGCCCCAGCGCCTGTCAGGCTTGAGTTCCCCCGTCAGTTCATCGCGAATCACCACGGTTCCGTCCTCGAGAACGGCGTACTGGGCGCCTCTCCGGTAAAACTCCTTCACTTCGACCGACGCACGCAGCAAGTCCTCGAGATCTTTATCCTTGAGGAACCGCGAGATAAGCGCCGGAAAATTCTTGGACGTCACTCGTCTCATCTTTTCGATGACGTAACGCTCCTGGGCGAGGAGCCTTTTCGTCAGATAGGTTTCGAGGTCCTCGATGAGGAGACTTGGGTCCCCCTTCCAAGCCACCCGTCGTTCGTCAATCCGGTAATCCCGGTCTTTTGTAAGGCGGCCCGCAAATTCGGCGATGGCTTCGTAGAAAATCTGTTCGAGGGGATCAAGTTCCTTCATGTCGTTGAAAATAGCGAGCGGTTCATTGACCGCATCAAAAAGAGGGGTATCGGCTTCGTCGATAAACACATGGACGGGCTTGCCTTCTTCGCGGAACGGCAATACCGGCGAACCTTCGCCGAACCACCCGAACCAATCCTCCATCCATTTGAAACCCATCTGGTCGAAGGGCTCAAAGATCACGTCGGATTCCCGGTACAGCTCTCGCCCGGCATTTGCAAGCGCGGCCCCCTTGACCCCGGTTCCCACGGCTTCAAGGCAGGGATACTCCGGCACGACTTGCCCTCTCTTTTTTCCGCGCTCTTCGGGCGACCGGACCCGGTAGGGTTTGCCCTGCAAGAACACGGCTGTCTTGAAGCCGAGGCGCTCTAAAATCATTCCGGTCATTTGTGCGTCGCGTGCGGCAAGCGGATTATTCCAGCCGTGCATTTCCACCTTTACGCCGCTCAAGGCCTTAAGATACGCGGCCAGCGCAAAGGCCAGTGTCTTGCCTTCCGAGGGAAGCATGTTCGCAATCGTTCCGTTATTTTGCATCACAAGAGCGGCTTGAATTTGCTCATTGGCAGGCGCCCCTCCGGTATGCGCGGCCATGGGGTTTTCGGGATCGCGCGCGAGCGTCTCCGCGGCAAACGAGAAAAAGGCAATCGCCTTGTCGCGCCAGTAGTCGAAGTTGACGTCCTGCCTGCGCGATTTATCCGCAAAGTTGTCGCGGATGGATTCCGCCTCCGCGGCGAACTTCTCGTCAAACCCTGTAAACTTCTCGCGGTAACCCGCCAAAAATTCCGAAATCCTCCGAAACCCCGCCTCACTTTTTCGGTTGACCCTTCCGCGGGCAGCCTCGCCCTTCAGCCTTTCGGAAGGCCTTGAGATCCCCGGCTGTTTCAAGAGTCCTCGGATCGCTCGCGACTCATTTTCGATTTTTGCCTCAATCTCCGCAAAATACTCCGTTTGAGTTTCTGAGCGCATTTCCGTGCGAGAAGGGGGCTTCACCCGCCCCCACAACTCCGGCGGCAGTGAGACACGGTAGAGCGCCCATTTTTGTCCGTTCACTTGGGCGGTCACCGGCTGGCCGTCTTCGTCCTTTGCGAGGGTTCCCGTCACAGGATACGGAAGAGTATAGGGTTCTTCTAAAATGCCGCGGACTTCATAAATCAGCGGAATGTCTTCGGAAATAGAGCCCTGAGGAATCTGTTGCAGGCGGTAAACCTGATTCCGGGTCAGGAGGAATGCCCCATCCGGCAGTTTTCCAAAATCGCGAACCTCGATTTGCCCGCTTTTTGCCGGAGCAAAATCCTGCCCGAGCCGATACCCGAGCACAGGCTGATCCCGTAGAAAACCGCCCGGGGCTTTCAGTTGATTGAGTGCCTTGATCAGGTTTTTCAGATGCCCGATCGCCGCGCCGTCGGAATAGCCATATCCCGGAATGTTCAAAGGCAGCAGGTTTCCCACAAAGCTGACCAGATTGAGCACGGCCCACAATCCGCCGGCAAAGGCACCGAATAAATTCGGCCAAAGAGCGTAAGGGAATCCGCCAAGAAAGGACGCGAACAGATTCGCCCACGACCCCGCGGCTTGAATGTCGATTTGCTCCGGCAGTTGTTCCGACAATTCATGTTCCATCTCGGTCAAGAGCATTTGAGGATAAAGCTGATACCGGATCTTTCCATAGCGGGCACTCCCCGTTTGCCGCGCCTTGCTCCGTGCTTTCGCGGCCTCGATCCCGTGCCCCGCTTCATGAACGGCCGTCACTCCCCAGAAAGAAAAGAGAGCTGTGAGGACCAATGCCGCACTGGCCCAATCCCCGCTCAACGCGGCAAGAGCAGAATAAACAGTTGCGAAAGAGCCGAGAATCGCGTCTAAGGCCAACGTGGCATTTTTCTGACTTTCCATCCGCCCTTGGACTTCACGGACGGCCGCGATCTGCTGATCGGTCAAATTGCTAGGGAGCATCGCTCCGGAGCGAAGCGGCAGCCCTTCAAGTTCGCTTCCCCTCATTTCTCCCCGCAGCGGCGGCTCCTCTGCCCCCATCAGAGCGGAGCCGTATTCCTCCAACAAACGAGCCTCAAAATAACTTTTAATTTCTTCCGTTACAATTTTTTGTGAGGGACTGGCTTCCTTGCGGATGGATTCCTCCAAAATCCCGAGGAATTCCAGGGCTTCCTCCAAAGTCATCGGGTTGTTGTCTTTGATCTTCTCATAGTGAGCTATCAGAGGTTTCAAGTCTGGAGGAGCAGCCCTGATTTCGACGTAATACGCCAGCAAGTCCAGAAAATCCTTGGGCGTCACGACATTCTCCCGTTCAAAATCGGCCCACGTTTTCAGTTTTGACGGGTCGATGGGTCTCGGTTTGAAGGGATAGATCGCCGGCGTTTGTATCTTGTCCAGCAATTGCCCCAAAGTCGGCATTCGCTGGCGGCGATCCGTATCATCTGCCATCTTTGTGATCACGCTAAAGAAATCATGCAAGAAGAGTGAAGCCCCTACGGCACCGGACGCACCCCAAGACGGCGTGGAAAAACTTGTGGCAATCGCGGGAACACTCCCGGCCAACCCCTCAGGCGCATCGGATCTACGCGACAGGGACACGAGTTTGAGTCGGAGCCTGCCCTCTTGTGACATCACCCCGCTATACCAGACAGTCGGATCCTGGGTTTCGGTGATGATGTCCCACACTTGCGCGTTCGCCCGGATATTCTTTTGTCCGACCCCCTTGATTCCGGTCTTGGGCGAGTAGCCTTCGACCAGCATCAGGTCCGCAACATGGGTTTGATTGAGAAGCAATTCTTCGACATTGCCTTCCTCGGGCAAATGGCTGGCAATCACGATGACGGGAGTATCTTCAGGTAAATCGAGCTTTCTGCGAAAACTGCCGTCGGCGATCTCGGCGGTGGTGAGCGCAAGAACTCCTCTTTGTTCAACCATCGCCCGGTCATAGAGCGATTCGCCTTCGGCCATTGGCTTCACTTCGGAATAGAAACCATCCGTGGGAAAAATCCTCACTCCCGTTCGCCCTTGTGAAATCGCAAATTTCTCCTTAATCCCCTGCGATAAATCGCCGTATCCGGCAGCCACTTCGATGACAGCGGGCATTTTCCCCGTCTGGTCATGGACCTCTTCGATTTTTTTCCAAAGTCTTGCCGAAAACTGGGTGATGGCCTCTTCGGTCCAAAGATGAAATTTACCCGAATAATTCGTGAGGCCGTCCAAAAGGGTATCGTCAAAACCTTCAAACAACGCGGCCTCCGGAATTTCGTTGTCCAGGTATATGCGCAGCACGTTGAGAAAATTCATGGCAACGGTCACGGGATATTTCCTCAAGAGTTGGGTCAGATCATAAATGACACGCTTGACGCTCCGGAGGTTTCGTTTATTGCCGAAGTATTTTTTTGCGGCAAAAGCCGCCGCGGTGTCCCGGACCATCGCAGAAACGCGGTCAGCAGCCTGCCTAACCTCTTCTTCCGTCATTTGATCCGGCGGCGGATAATGCCATTCGGCCGGCTGTGCGCCTTGAGGCCTCCGAGCCGCAGTCTCCCGGGCAAGCTTCGGCTGGGCCGCGCTGCGAATCTCCGGCCTCGCAGGAAACTGAACCGACGCAGGCGCGGGCTTCCGCACTCGCGCGGAAAATTTACCGATCAGGTCGGCACGCAATTCGCCGCGGGCCAGCGGCATGAGGACAGCCGGCTGAGCGTTTTTGAATGCAAGAAGCTTGAAGATGTTTTGGGCCGTGACCTGGCCTTTGGCCGCTAGGTCGCGCAAACCTTGTGCGAAACGTTCGGAGGCGGCGGCGCGGCGGATCCCGGGATCACGAGGAGAGATTTCGTCGAGGAACCGCGTGTAACCCGCAGCCCGCGCAAGCTCATTTTTTTCCGCCAGGTCGCGGATGATTTGATCGCGCCATTGTTTTCGCGACAAGAGGAGCGCCGGGCCATCGGCCAACAGCTTGTCGCGGGCGGCGCGGACAAACGCGTCGTATAAATTCACCTTCCCGTTTTTGACCTCGAAATAATCGCTCCAGGAGACCTCCCCGCGCATTTGCTCACGGTAACGGAGATTGTCCGGAATGCTTCGGATGTCCGGGACGATCACCAGATAAGAGATCCCTTTGGCCTTGAGCCGGCGCGCCAAGCCCTCCGTGTGGAATCCCCCGGCCACGAGCATGGAAGCGTCCGTTTTTCGCTTTTCCGTCAGCGAAACCAGTTTGGCCAAAAAGACGCCGTCCCTTTTTTCCGAGGTCCGATAGAACTCCAGGTTCGGACGCATCCGGCGCAAAAGCACCGTCATGTCGCCGGCTTCACGGATGCCGTCGGCCTGAAGAGTCCACTCGTGCACCCCACGGACATACTGCTTAATCCGGCTCCAGTCTTCGCTCGAAAGCTCGAGGGATGCCAGGCGGCGGAGAGTCTCGAGCATACGAACGCGCCGGTCGAGGTCCCGCTCGGCGTCATTTCGGAACAGCGATTCTTTGACCTTCCTGGCGTAGAGCTCGAATTCACGGTATAGTTTCGTTCCCCGGATATCGCGCATCTTCTTCTCGTGAGCGGCCAGGCGGTTCATCCCGGCGGAAACTTTCACGCGAACCCGGTATTTCACGGCCAATTCTTTCAGAAGAAGGGCCAGGCTCTGCGAACCCATTTGGCCGGTCTGAAAATTTTGAAATCCGGTGTTCAGCCTGGCGAGATCTCTGGTGATCTCCTCGTCGGGCTTCTGTCTTTCCAAGGCCGTGAGGATCTTACGGACAACACCTTGAATTTCCGAAGACTCTTCAGATGAAGAGCTCTCCTCACGAAGATACTGCCGGTAAATCAGCGCCAAATCCGAGCCCTGCTCCGGCGCCTGCATGGCCGCCAGCTCGTTCAGGACTTCGGGAAGGCCCGTATCATTCGCCCGGAACCTCTGCAAAATTCCGTCCAGGCTGAGAAGCTCGGCTGAATAGATCCGGGTTTTCAGGCTCTCGAGATCTTTTGCCATACCGTCAAGTGCTGGGAAAATATCCGTCTGGCGATCTGCGGCATCCCGAAAATACCCAAGGGCCTCCTCATAGAGACTCCAGTCTTCGACCCCCTCGTAACGGATGCGCTCCGGCCCGAAGATCGAGGCCGCGGTAGCGCCCGCCATTTCCCCGGCCTCCGTATAAGCCCCGAAAACCTTCTCCAGCCGTTCGCGGTCGGTATAACTCCTGAAAAATTGGGGGTCGAGAGCCGAAGCGGCCCCTTCGAGCCCGACCGTATCGACTCCGTATTCGGATTGGAAGAAACGGATTATTTTTTCGATACTGCGCTGAGCGTCGGGAACGGCATGGGCGTCCTGGATCAAAATAAAAGTTTTACCGGAGTTGCCAAGATAAAATTCATCGATCGTTCCGATCTCTCCGGGCAAAAGGACCTTGGTGACATCGCGTAGGGATTTCCCGATGCTCGAAACAGTCGCCTGGGTTTGGAGGCTTCCGGCAGACGCAGCGCGGACTTCGGGCGTCCACACACACGTCGCCGTGAAAGCGGGCAATAAGATAAGCGCCGTTAATTTTTTAACGTTCAACCGAAAGTCCATTTTTTAAAAAACGTATATATCTCCCTTTCCTTCCTTCGACGTCAGGAAGTTCATTTGGCATGCATAGCATGGCCCAACTTAAGTGTAGCCGATAGTATTGAGATTTCAAATATGAGCTATCTTTAAATAGTGTCAACGATCAATAAATAGCACCGAATAGCTCAAAAACGCCCTTTTTCGATCAAACACGCTCTGGGGGGAAAAACGGAAGGAAATGAGGCTAAGCGAGAAGCCTGGCCCTGACGGTGACATGCCCAAGGACGCCCGGCAAAAGGCGGCCGTACCACTGGTTGAAATCAAACCACCATTTGTAATTTTCGAGGAAAAAACCGCGCGCGCGAATCAGGAAATCACCGCGGCACTCTTCGGCCTGAAAGCCGCTTTGGAGCAAAACCCTTTTGAGGTCGGGAAGGGTGAAAAAACTGACGTGCCCGAAACGCTTGAGAACTGCTTCCTTCTTCTGCCAGGGATTGATCCGCGGAGTGATATGCCGGCGCCACAGAATTCCCGGCCACAACCCGATGGGAACCCCCACGAGCAGGAGGGCTTTAGGCTCCAGCGCCGCCTTGAGTCTTCTCAAGAATTCGCCCGGGTCTTCGAGGTGCTCGATAATATGGCTGCAGACGACCGCATCGAATTTCTGATGGAATTCACGGAAGTCACACTGCCGAAGGTCCTTCAGAAGCACGCTCTCATAACCCCGCTCGAGAGCGATCTTCTTGCGCTCTTCGAGGATATCGATGCCGAAAAACCGGACCGGGGTTCCGTTCTTCCGGCAATAAAGCAGCATCATCCCCTCGCTGCACCCGATATCAAGCACCTTGAGCGGCCTTCCGAGCCGCACAGACTCCTCATGGAGGTAGCGGGCCATCATGAGATAGCGCGCCTTGTCGAGAGGGTATTGGGTCCGCGAGGGCTCGACGCCGAACGCCAGATACGTCTGGGAACTGTACAGACCCGGGAAATATTTTTTCATCAGATTCTTAAGCATGGGAAGGCATTCTCGACGCAAGGCGCTTATTTGTCAATTCTTATATCAGGCATCACCGTAGACCTCCCGTCGATGGCCGATCTTGATCAGCGTAATGTTTCGGCCCCGATCATCGACCTCATAAATGATCCTATAATCCCCCATTCTAAGCCGGTAATAACGGTCCTCTCCCTTGAGGAGTTTGATGCCGGCAGGCCGAGGATCATTCCTGAGGGCCTCTATCTTGGAGAGGATCCTTGTAAGATGAGGGTGCTGAATTTTCCGCAATTCTTTTTCCGCGGATTGCTTCATGAAAAGGTTATAAGAGGCCATCTTTTTTCAAATCTTTAAGCACCGCCTCATAAGACCGGGAAGGTTCACAGACGCGATTGCGAATCGCATCCAGATCTCTCGAGTCTTCTTTTAGAGACAACTTGAGGGCTTCATTGATGACCTCCGAGATACTCATCGACATTTCAACGGCTTTGATCCGAAGAGCCTTGTGGATTTTAGGATCCAGGTAGACGGTCGTACGAGTTTGAGTCATGAATCACCTCCGAAAACACTATAACATACTAATGTTATGATGTCAAAATGTCGTTCCCCTCCATCTTGAGCAGTGCCGTTTTCATTTTCCGACCGCCCTGATATCCCCCGAGGGCGCCATCGGACCGTATCGTGCGGTGGCAAGGAATGAGAATGGGAAAAGGATTGGCCGCAAGCGCGGCGCCGACCGCGCGGGAAGCGCCGCGGTTTCCCAAGCGGTCTGCGATCGAGCGGTAGGTGCTCAAGCGGCCGCGCCGAACTCCGCATTGAGCGCGGAGAACTTTCCGCTGGAAAGGCGAACAGAGATCGAGGCGTATCTCTCCAAGCCCGAAGGTGACGCTTTTGCCTTCCAGGAAATTGCCGATCCGCTCTAAAAGCGCTTCGATTTTTGGAGACGTTCGGGCCTGCGCACCGGGAAAGAATTTTGCAACGCTTTTCGCAGGAGGTCTTCCGGGAGAAGAAAGAAAAATACGAACGACTCGAGGCCCCGCATGAGCGGCCGACCAGACCGCGGCCACAGGTCCGAACGGACTGCAGCGCATAGAGAAGCAATGAGCGGGAGCCCCCGTTTTTCTTATCATGTGCCCTTCCGCTCCTTTGCTTTTTGGGTTCCGGCCCTACTTGCAAGCATCCTTTTAAAGTCCCCTGGCAAACCCGGGGCGAAGCCGGGTTTTCCCGTTCAGTGCGGATTCAAGGATCTTTAGGAGCGCGGCTTTGTCTTTTGGAAACGCCCCTTCGAGCGGCAAATAATTCGACGCATGATCGGAGCGGAAGACGGTGCGCTTGAGTTCTAGGCCGCTCAAGATCCCGTGGCACTCCTCGAGGAGTTCGCGCGCGTCCAGCTCTTCGAACGCTCCCCTCTTCACCTCTTCTGCCAGTGGCGTCCCGGGGACAGTCATGAGTGAAAGGAAGGAAAGATAGCGCGGCTGCATCGCGTTCAGGGCTGTGACTGTGTCGCGGACATGCTCTGCGGAGCGTTTGCGGCCGCCAAGCCCGAGCAGGACCATCACGGAGGCTTTGATCCCCGCTTTTTCCGCGCGCCGCACCGCTTCGATCATCTCGAGAACGCTCGACTCCTTTTGGCATTGGTCGAGCACGGATTGGCTGCCGCTTTCGAGGCCCATGTAGAGCAAATTCAGCTTGCGCGCGGAAAGCTCCTCGAGTTCAGCGTCTGTTTTGCGGGTAATGTTTTTGCCGTTTGCATAGCTTGAAACGCGCGAAAGACGCGGGAAGGCCCGGGCGAGCTCATCTAAAACCGGAACGAGCTTCGGGTTTGAAAGGACGAGGGCGTCGCCGTCCATCAAAAACACCCGGCGCGCCTCGGGATAGTGGCGGGCGCCGTCATGGATATCCGTCGAGACCTCCGCAGGCTCCTTTGGGCGAAAGGACTTCATCTTGTACATCCCGCAGAAGCGGCAGTGATCCGTTGAACACCCGACCGTCACCTGCAAGAGAAAGCTTTCGGCCTCTGCGGGCGGGCGGAAAACCGGTTCGATAAGGCTCATCGTTGGACTTCACCCCTGATTGTGGCGCAAGAAAATGACCTCAAAGCTTAACATGTCGAAGCGGGAAATCGCAAAGGCTTTGATCTTTCCTAGGGCTTTCCCCACCCATCTCCCGTATAATAGCCGGCCAACAACAACGGGATCGAATCAAAAATGCCAAATCGTCCTTCCAATCAATTTAGCGCCCTGAAAAACACGGTGATTGCCGAGGAAAAAGTCGGCGAGTTGAAATACTCCGACGAGGAAATCCTGGCGTGTGCCGCGGTGCTGGAATATTTTGCCGAAGACAACACCCGGCTGGCTTACCTGTCGCGGGAGCAACGGATTGCCCTCCTCACGGCGGCGGGTCAGCTTTCGCGGCCGGACCGCGCAGCCATCCGCTTGCAGCGAAGAAAAATCCACCGGCAAAAAATAGTCAAATACGAACGCCGCCTCCGCAACTCGGTCGGCATCCGAAGCGCCCGTGAGTCGGCCGTTTTCCAGGCTCCGCAGAGGGTCCTCGAGGAAGGAGCCGATGAGACCCCGGGCCAGGAACTGGTCAATCCGCGCGCTTGTTACATCTGCAAAGCTCTTTTTACACGCGTTCATTTTTTTTATGACGCCCTATGCCTCCCCTGCGCGCGGTTGAATTATGAGAAACGCTTTCAAACCGCTTCTCTCGAGGGACAGGTCGCGCTGATCACCGGCTCGCGGCTCAAGATCGGCTATCAGGCCGCGCTCATGATGCTTCGCGCCGGAGCACGCGTCATCGCCACCACGCGCTTTCCGGTCGATTCCGCGCTCCGTTATTCCCGCGAAGCCGATTTCAACCAGTGGAAGGACCGGCTGCACGTTTACGGCCTCGATTTGAGACACACGCCCAGCGTCGAAATCTTCTGCCATTACATCCAGCAAAAATACGACCGTCTGGATCTGCTGATCAATAACGCCGCTCAAACCGTCCGCCGGCCGCCCGGTTTTTACGCCCATTTGCTGGCCAACGAAACTCTGCCATGGCAAGACTTGCCTGAAGAAGCCCGCTCGCTCCTCGACCCCTTCGAGGCCTGCAAAAAGGAGATTGCCGCCCACGCGGCCCCGAGGTCCGTTGAGCAAGGGGCTTTAGAGGTCACGTGGAACGGAAAAATCTCGGGCGTGGGCCTTTTGGCCTCGGCAAAGCTCTCGCAAATACCTTATGTTCACGACTCGAATCTTTCCGCCGAAAAATTCTTCCCGGACGGAAAGCTGGATGCGGACCTTCAACAGGTAGATTTGCGCGCGGTCAATAGCTGGCGCCTGCGCCTGGGGGAAATACAAACCGCGGAGATGATCGAGCTTCAGCTGGTCAACGCGATCGCGCCCTTCGTCCTGTGCAATCAATTATCGGGCATGATGAAGCGCGATAACACCGGGCAAAAACATATCGTGAACGTCTCCGCGATGGAGGGAAAATTCCACCGCTTCACAAAAACCGACCGCCATCCGCACACCAATATGGCGAAAGCGGCGCTCAATATGCTGACTCACACCTCGGCGAGTGATCTGGCGAAATCCGGCATTTTTATGAACGCTGTGGATACGGGGTGGGTCACCGACGAAGACCCCTTCAACTTAGTCCGCGCGAAACAAGCCATGCACGACTTTCAGCCGCCGCTCGACATCGTGGACGGCGCCGCCCGGGTCTGCGATCCGTTTTTTCACGGCATTCTGACCGGCAACCACTGGTACGGCAAATTCCTCAAAGATTATTTTCCCTGCGACTGGTGAAAAGTCCTAGGCGTCCCCTTTAGCTTTTCTGCTTTTTCCCAAGATCCATGGGAACGTTCATCTGGGCCAGAACTACCGCGGCTTTGGCAGGTTCCTTTTCATTTGGCTTTCAGACAAGACAAAACCTGTATCCAACACCGGATTCCGTTTTGATCTGTGTGGGTTTGTTTGGATCCGACTCGATTTTCTGCCGCAGGTGAGTGACATAAACGCGTAGGTAGTGGGTCCGATCTTCCGAATTTGGCCCCCAAATTTCTCTGAGGATCTGGCGATGGGTTAGCACTTTTCCCGCGTGTTGGACGAATAATTTCAAAAGAGAATATTCGATTCCGGTCAATTTGACTTCTTTTCCGTCCACCACAACGCGTCGCTCGGCAAAATCAACGGCCAGTTTACCGTTCTGAAAAACAGGAAGGCCGGTCTTTTCGGGAGCATGTCGCAAAATCACGCGCAGGCGAGCCAATAATTCCTCTTGGCCAAATGGTTTGGTCACATAATCATCCGCCCCGGCGTCAAGCGCACGGACCTTCTGTTTTTCATCATCCCGCACGGATAGGACCAAAACCGGAACCCTGCTCCACTCCCGAAGCCGCCTGAGCACTTCAACGCCGTCGAGGTCCGGTAACCCCAAATCAAGAATAACCGCATCCGGTTTTTTTTGAATGGCCTCCATCAGTCCCGATTCACCGGTCTCCGCCTCACAAGACCGATAGCTCCCGCCTTCAAGCGTTCTCACGAGAAGTCGACGCATTTGAATCTCATCATCAATCACCAGAACAAGGGGCAACTGATTCATGACATTCCTCCCTTCTCTTCTCGGAACAATTCCACAGGCAATCGAATTTCGAAACAAGCACCGCCGTCTTTCTGATTGTAGGCTCCGATCTCGCCTCCGTGGACCTCGACGAAACGTCTTGCGATCGACAGCCCAAGCCCTAATCCTCCGGTGGGAACGTTTTTCCCGCGGTAAAATTTTTCGAAGATTCTGTCCGCATCTTCTTCCGCAATCCCGGGCCCCTGATCGATCACACTCATGACCAGTGTTTTCTCATCGATGTGGGCGGAAATAATGATTTCGGTTCCCCTCATAGAATAAGCGGCCGCATTCGATAAAATGTTTGTAAGGGCTTGGCGGAGAATTCCTGCGTCAATTCGGACGGGCGGCAAAATATCCGCATACCGGGTCACAAATTTATGGTGGCTGAGCGGCTCTTCCAAATGTTCGAGGGCCGATCCAACGACATCCCGAATATCATGCCAATCCAGATCAAGCTGCCAACTCCCGGAATCAAGTCGTGTCATATTGAGCAGGCCGTTCACCGTTTGAAGCAGACGGCGGCTGGCGGTGCGAATTTCAAGAACAAGCTTAGGGAATTCCGCATCTTTGCCCGCTTTTTCCAGGTGTTCCACTGAACCGGAAATGACGGTCAAAGGGGTCTTGAGTTCATGCGAAACACTATCCAAGAGAGCGGTTTGAAGTTTTTCGGTTTCGGCTTTGACCTTGGCTTCCTCCGCCATCTTTGTCAATACGTCCTTTTCTAGAATCACGGCCATTAAAGAAGCAAAGGAGTCCACTAAACTCCGCTGGTCCAGAGTCCATACTCGATCCTGTAAGGGATGAATCACGAGCACCCCCAAAGATTTGTTCATGGAAACCAGAGGAAAACAAAAATTCCCGGCTTCCGGCAGAGTTTCCGTAAAGCGCCCCGCGACCTGCCGCTTCTGAAACGCCCAGGTGGCCACACTTTTCTCCTTCCCCGAGAGAACCAGGTCTCCGCAGCTGGACTTTTCAAAATCCGGATTTCCATGCGGATTCGCAAGAAAGATCGCTCCGCGGACCTTCAAAACTTCTTCGAGTTTTTCAAGCGCGTTCTTAATGGCTTCCTTGGACTCACGGGTCATGGCGATAATCCGGGTTAATTGATAAAGAGTATTCAACCGGTCTTCCTGTTTTCGTTCGGCTTGCTCGCGCTCCCGGAGGCGCGTCGTGATGTGGCCCATGACCAGAGCCGTCACAAAAAACATAACAAACATCATGGCGTCGTAAGACTTATTAATCTGGAAGGTGAAGCGGGGCGGGATGAAAAGATAATTCCATAAGAGCGCGCTCAATCCCGCCAAGAGCAGAACCGGCCACCGGCTCAAAATCATTCCCGACAGAACGACTGCTAAAAGATAAATCAAAGCAACTGAAGAATATCCGCCGAACTTTTCGACAAAAAAGCATGCGACAGTCACCGCCGCCGCAATCAGAAGTGAGATTAAAAAATCCCGGGGTTTCGCCGCAACATAGTGACGCCTACGGGGTTTTGTTTTTTCCTTTCCAAGGTTTTTAACCCGAACCATGTGGATGTCGATATCGCCGCTTTGATGGATCAGCTGCCGGATCACCGAACCCATCCTGAACCACTCCCAAAAAGGGTTGCCGGAAGGCTTCCCAACGCAGATCTGGCTGACATTGTTCTGACGGGCAACTTCAAGTAAAGTCCCGGCCACATCCGATCCGGATTTCAAGATCACTTCAGCGCCAAGCTGTCTCGCCAGAGTGAGATTCTGGGTCAAACGTTTCTTTTCATCTTCATCGAGCGTGTCCGCCGTTTCAACATAAACCGCCAGCCAGGAAGCATTTAAAGACGCCGCGGCAAGACGGGTCCATCGGATCAAGCTTTCTGAAAACGGCGTCGCCCCGACAGCGACCATGAGACGGTCTCCGGTTTTCCAAGGCCCCTCGATCTTCTGCTCGCTCATGATGACGCGAAGATCCTGGTTCACGCGCTCCGCGGTAAGGCGCAGCGCCATCTCCCGCAGGGCAGTAAGATTCTCCTCGCGAAAAAAATTGTCGGCAGCTGTGACCGCGCGCTCGCCGAGATAAACTTTCCCATCGTCAAGCCGCTGGCGCAGTTGCTCGGGAGATAGATCGATCAGCGTGATTTCATCGGCTCCGTCGACAATGGAATCAGGCACCGTTTCCCGGACCTTCACCCTCGTAATTTGATACACCGCCTCGGAGCGGCTTTCGACATGCTGGACATTCAGGGTGGTGTAAACATCGATCCCCGCGGCAAGAAGTTCGAGAACATCCTGATAGCGTTTGGGATGGCGGCTTCCGGGAACATTCGTGTGTGCCAGTTCGTCGACCACAACAAGCTGAGGGCGGATCATAAAAACCGTATCAAGGTCCATCTCCTCAAGCAAGGTCCCTCGATACTCAATCTTGATCTTGGACGCAACGGTCATGCCTTCGAGCAGCGCTTGGGTTTCCTTGCGGCCGTGTGTTTCAGCCACACCAATCAAAACATCGATGCCTTCCGCTTCCTTTTGACGGGCGGCTTGGAGCATGGCGTAGGTTTTGCCAACGCCGGGGCACATTCCGAGAAAAATTCTGAGCTTCCCGCGTTTTTGTCTGGCTTCTTCACGTTTGAGAGATGCTAACAGCGCATCCGGATCAGGACGTTTAGTTTCCATAGAGTTATTATAGCGAATCCACCGCTAAGTTCAGTCGAAAAACATTCACCCGCGGCTCACCCAAAATGCCAAACTGTGGGGCCTCCGTATACTGACCGATAAGATGATATAGCCTCTGGCGTTTCTCTTCGCTCAGCTTTCTTGCGCGGACAATACGGTCCGCTTGGAGCCTTGCGGCTTCTGGGCTGATGTGGGGATCTAATCCGCTTCCTGATGCAAAAACGACGTCGGGAGGAAGCGACGCGCCTTGGAAAAGATGGTTGGTTTGTCTGAATGCCGCTTCCCGTTTCAACGCAGCCTCTTTAAGAGCGGCGCTGGTCGGCCCCCAATGACTGGCGCCAGAGGGCACTGTGACAAAATCGGCCGCGGAAGGCCGCGGCCAAAAATACCCGTCTCCCCGAAACTTTTGGGCCAACAATTCCGAGCCGATCAGTTTCCCATTTTTTATCACCAAACTTCCATTTGCCTGGTGATGAAAAAGGAGTTGGGCCACCCCCGTAACAACCGCCGGGTAAACAACTCCGGTCACTAAGGTCAAAACCAGAAAGAGCCTTAAGGCCTGAATCCATAGTTTCATTGTGTCCTCCTCACACCAAATGTAAAGTGACCAATAAGATATCAATGAGTTTGATGCCGATGAACGGCACGACGAGTCCGCCGACACCGTAGATCAAAAGATTCCTTCGCAGCACGACCGCGGCCCCCTGAGCTTGGTAAGTGACACCTCGTAAGGCAAGCGGAACAAGCGCGATAATAATCAATGCATTAAAAATCACCGCGCTCAAAATAGCGCTTTCGGGCGAATCAAGCCGCATGATGTTCAGTGCGGCAAGCGGCCCATTCCCTCCGTGAAGAGCGTAAAGTCCGCCAAACATGGCGGGAAGAATCGCAAAATATTTTGCCACGTCATTGGCAATACTGAAGGTGGTCAAGGCCCCCCGAGTCATGAGCAGCTGTTTTCCGGTCTCTACAATCTCAATCAATTTAGTCGGATTACTGTCCAGGTCGACCATGTTGCCCGCTTCACGCGCAGCTTGAGTGCCCGAGTTCATAGCGACACCTACGTCCGCTTGCGCCAAGGCCGGCGCGTCATTGGTCCCGTCTCCGGTCATCGCCACAAGCCTTCCTTGCGACTGCTCCTCACGGATTCTCTTTAATTTGTCCTCCGGTTTGGCTTCGGACATAAAATCATCCACTCCGGCCTCGGCCGCAATCGAAGCCGCCGTGAGCGGATTGTCGCCCGTGACCATGACGGTCCGTATTCCCATTCTTCGGAGTTGGGCGAAGCGTTCCTTGATTCCGCCTTTGACAACGTCTTTGAGTTCAATCACACCCAGAACTTTTGTGTTCTCCGCTACCACAAGCGGGGTGCCTCCTTTTCTGGAGATACTTTCCACCTCTTCTCGAACCGCGGAAGGGAATATTCCGCCACCCGATCCCACAAAATCTCTGACGGCGTCGGACGCGCCTTTTCGTATTTTTCGGGTCGGTTTTGCTTCGTGTTCGTAAAAATCCACCCCACTCATTCGAGTCTGGGCCGAAAAAGGAATGAAACGCACTTCGTGCTTAGCCACTTCTCTGCTTCGAAGACCAAATTGGTTTTTCACGAGCACGACAATCGATCGGCCTTCGGGAGTTGTGTCAGCAAGCGAAGAAAGTTGAGCGACATCCGCCAACTCTTCGGCTTTAACTCCCGGCGCCGGAATTAACCGAGTTGCCATACGGTTCCCAAAAGTAATGGTTCCCGTTTTATCCAGCAAGAGTACGTCAATGTCTCCGGCGGCTTCGATCGCGCGCCCACTCATGGCCATGACATTTCGTCGTATGAGCCGATCGATACCGCTGATGCCGACGGCACTGAGCAAACCCCCAATGGTTGTAGGGATCAAGCAAACCAGCAGGGAGATCAGGATTGGAACTGTAAGGTTCACAACGCCGCTGTGCCCCGAAGCTTTTTCACTATATTGGGCAAAAAACGGCAGGGTAAAAACCGCCATGAGGAAGATCGCCGTCAAACTGACCAATAGGATCTCGAGCGCAATCTCGTTTGGGGTTTTCTGACGGTGAGCGCCCTCCACCATGGCGATCATCCTGTCGAGAAATGCCTTTCCAGGCTCTGAAGTGACACGGATCAAAATGCGATCGCTAAGCACTTTCGTTCCGCCGGTTACCGCGCTTCGGTCTCCGCCGCTTTCCCGGATCACCGGCGCAGATTCTCCCGTAATGGCCGATTCATCAACACTGGCAATCCCTTCAATCACTTCGCCATCCGCAGGAATCGTATCTTGGGCGGAACACTCTACGATATCACCCAGCCTCAGGTCCCCCGCGTTCACGCGTTCAAATTTCTCATTGAGCATCCGTTTCATCGCATAAACATGCGTTCGCATTTTGCGAAGCGCGTCAGCTTGAGCTTTACCCCGCCCCTCAGCAATCGCTTCCGCAAAATTGGCGAAGAGCCCCGTAATCCAGAGCCAAATCGTGATTTGCAGATTAAACGTCGAAAAGCTCCGGCACAAAAGGACGGCGGTCAGTATCGCTCCTGCGTAGACAACAAACATGACCGGGTTCTTGGCCTGTACGAGCGGATTCAGCTTCTTGAGGCTTTCAAAAATGGCGGATTGGATCATTTCCTTTTTCATTAGAAAGCCCTCCCTTGCAGCATCAGAAAATGTTCACTGATCGGCCCCAGCGTGAGAACCGGCAAAAAAGTCAATGCCCCGACGATCAGGATCACGGAAACGAGCAGCAAAACGAAAAGTCCTCCGTCGGTCGGGAAAGTCCCGGCAGAAACAGGTGAGGTCTTCTTTCCGGCCAAATTTCCAGCGATTGCAAGCGCCGGAATAATGACCACAAAACGGCCAATGAGCATAGCCATCCCAAGCGTGACATTATAGAAAACCGTGTTGACGTTCAGCCCTGCAAAAGCACTTCCATTATTCCCGGTCGCCGAAGAGAACGCGTAAAGGATCTGGCTGAGGCCATGAGGCCCCGCATTGCTGACACTCGAGGTTCCCCACGGAAGCATATTTGCCAGGGCCGCGCCGCCAAGAATCACGGCATTGGGAATAAGAACCGCGGCAATCGCCCAACAGATCTCGGGCCCTTCTATTTTTTTTCCGAGATATTCAGGCGTTCGCCCTACCATAAGTCCCGCAATGAAGACTGTCAGAATCACATGCATTAAAATTCCGTAAAAACCAGCTCCCGCTCCACCAAACACCACCTCTCCGAGCATCATATTCAGCATAGCGATCAAACCTGCGAGAGGCGAAAGGCTGTCATGCATGGCATTCACGGACCCGTTCGATGCGGAGGTAGTGGCGGTTGCCCAAAGAATACTGTTGGTGATCCCAAACCTGGTTTCCTTTCCTTCCATCGCAGAAGACGTTCCGAAAACCGGATTAGGGATCAGCTCGGCTTTCAAAGCAACGCCGAGGGCAAGCGCAAAAATAATGCTCATGGCGGCAAGCAGCGCCAAGCCTTGCCGTTTTTTCTTGATCATCACGCCGAACATATAGACCTGAGCGGCGGGAATCAGCAGAATGGCGAACATTTCGAGAAAGTTGGAGAACGGCGTCGGGTTTTCAAAGGGATGAGCACTATTGACGCCGAAGAATCCACCGCCATTGGTGCCAAGTTGTTTAATCGCAATTTGTGAAGCGGCGGGCCCAAGGGGAATGATCTGCTCTGAGCCTTCAAGGGTCGTTGCTTTAAGATAGGGCGTGAAGTTTTGAACAACCCCTTGCCCCGCCAATAGCAACGCCCAAAGCAAGGACAACGGCACCAGCACATAAAGTGTCGAACGGGTCAGGTCCACCCAAAAATTCCCCAATCCGTTGGTGGATTTTCGAGTCAACCCCCGTATCAACGCCAGCATGACCCCAATTCCGGTTGCCGCGCTTAAAAAATTTTGAACCGTGAGACCCAACATCTGAACAAGGTAGCCCAGGGATGATTCACCGCAATAGGCTTGCCAGTTCGTATTGGTCATGAAGCTGACGGCTGTGTTGAAGGCCAGATCCCATCTTACATTGCTAAGCCCCTGTGGGTTCAATGGCAGGGTTTTTTGAAAAATTTGGAGGAGATAAACCGCCAGGAATCCCATGGCATTGAATAGCAGCAGAGCAACACTATACCGTTTCCATCCCATTTCTTCCTTTGGGTCAATACCGGCAAACCGATAGGTCAGTTTCTCCAGCGGACCAAAAACCGGCGACAAAAAGTTCTTTTCCCCCTCAAAAACCTTTGCCATAAAACTTCCGAGAATCGGGGTGGCGGCAATTAAACAAACGGCGTATAAAAGAATTTGACTAAAATCAAGTAGGTCCATAAGGTTTCCCTCGCTTTCAGTTCTGATAAAAGCGTAGCAGTGGCAGGACACAAAAGATAATTAAAAGGGGGGCTGAAAGCATTAAAAAAACATTAAAATGGAAAACTATTCGTTGGAACGATTAAAAACTGATCGGCTAAATAAGCGCATACCGGAGAATAGCGCTTTTGGAGCGCGGGTTGTCGTAGATCTCCTGCGGGGACGGACGGATGGGATCAAGGCCGATGGCCTTGTAGGCGCCGGTTTCGAGCCCTTCCTTGAAGGAGCGCGTCACCCGGTCATCTTCTCCGGAATGGAAGGTCAACACCGCTGCCCGCCCCCCCGGTTTCAGGCAGTACGGCAGATTCCTGAGGAACTGTTCCAGCACGGCGAACTCATCGTTCACCGCGATCCTGAGCGTCTGAAAGGTCCTCCGGATCGAGCGCGTAATGTCGTTTTCGGTGAAAGAAGGCGAAACGCCGGGCAACGCGTTCCTGACCGTATCCGCAAGCGCGGTCGTCGTAGAGATCGTGTTCCGCTTCTCGTAAACCGCCCTCGAAATGACCCGCGCGTAGGGTTCGTCCGAATATTCCCGCAGCATGCTTTCAAGCTCTTCTTCCGTTAGGGAGCGGAGCAGGTCGGAAGCGGGCACTCCTTTTTCCTGATTCAGCCTGAGGTCAAGCGGCCCTTGCGCTTTGTAAGTGAAGCCGCGTGAAGGATCGTCCAATTGCATCGAGGAAACGCCCAGATCCGCGAGAATAAAATCGAATCCGCCTCCGGCTTCGGCGAGCAGCTTCGGAACAGCGGCGAAGTTTGTGCGGCGCACGATCAGCTCTTTTTCCGTAAAACCCTGAGCCCGAAGCCGCGTTTCAGTGCGCTTAATCTCGATCGGATCCACATCCACGGCCCAAAGACGCCCGCCCGGGAGGACGCGCTTCAGGAGTTCGCCCGCATGCCCTCCGTATCCAAGCGTCGCGTCAAGCCCCGTCTCGCCGGGTTTCGGATCCAGGGCTTCAAGAACTTCCCTCACACAAACGGGACGATGGGAGCCCGCGGGCGTCTTGCCGCTCGCGAGGATCCTGACGATCTCTTCCGGGTATTGATCGCCGTTGAGCTCTTTGTATTTTTCTTCGAACCGCCGGGGATTTCGTCCCGGATATCTCGGACGCCTTTTATGCGGGGATGGCGCCTTCAGGTCCGGCGCGTCCGTTCCGGAATCCTTTTCGGCTTCAGAGCTTGTCATATTTGGTGTGCTTGCCTTTAGATTTTTCAATGGGGTATTTGCGCGCGTTCTTCGCCATCTTGATCTCGATCGCCTTCGCAAGATCGATCTCAAGATTGTCCGCGAGTTCGAAGAGGAACATCGCCACGTCTGCCAGCTCGTCGGCAATCTCGTCCTTGCAGGCCTTCGCGTGCGCCTCGACCTCGTCCGGTTTTTTCCACTGGAAATGTTCGAGCACTTCCGCGGCTTCGAGGACGAGCGACAACGCCACATCCTTGTGATTGTGGAACTGCATCCAGTCCCGCTCATCCCGGAACCGTTTGATCTTTTCGGTGATCTGTTGGATCTGGTTCATGAGTGTTCCCCCGGCCTTTTGGATTTTTGAAACCAGCCCTTGACCGCCTGAATAAAATCGCCCTGGATCTCGATCTCGCCGTTCTTCACAGTACCGCCGGTCCCAAATTCGGTCTTCCATTCTCTCGCCATGCCGTTCAACCTTTCAGAGCCGTACGTGTGAAGGCCCGCGATCACGGTCACGGTTTTGCCTGCCCGCTTCTCGAGACGGATTTTCGGCTTGGGGCTTGCCGCTTCATCCGGTTTCATTTTCGGCGGCTGAGCCCCCCTGTCATCGGGGCCGAGCTCCCATCCGGGACCGCTTGTCATTTTTGCCGTCATTGTTCCCTTTCATGACGCAACGCCAACGGTAAGCTTTTTTGATTTTCAACGGTCATGCTGACAAAACCTTGAGGGATACTGCAAGAGACAAGAATCCAAGCGCTGTTTCGCGCCCTATGGAGCGGCAATTTTCCTCCGCAAATCGCTTTCGCTTTTGCGCAGGTTACGGCTTCTCCTGATAATTCGGCGCTTCACGCGTGATGATGACATTGTGCGGATGCGACTCCGCCCTGCCCGCTTCCGTCAGTCTCGCGAATTGCGCGATCGTTCGAAGATCTTCGATAGTCTCCGCGCCGATGTAGCCCATGCCGCGTCTCAGGCCGCCGACATACTGGTGGATGATTTCTTTGAGCGGCCCTTTGTACGGGACCATCCCTTCCATGCCTTCAGGCACCAAGTCGCTTTTCCCCTGATTGTACCGCTCGCGGGAACCTTGATTGCTTTCCATCGCGCCCAACGACCCCATCCCCCGGTACACCTTGTACTGCACCCCTTGATGAAAGCGGAACTCCCCCGGACTTTCCTTCGTACCGGCGAGCATGTTGCCCATCATGACCGAGTGCGCTCCCGCGCCGATGGCAATCGGGATGTCCCCGGAAAATTTCAGGCCGCCGTCCGCGCAAACGGGGACACCGAATTTCGAGGCCACTTTGGCGCATTCGTAAATCGCGCTGACCTGCGGCTTGCCGATTCCCGCGATGATCCGGGTCGTGCAGATGGATCCGGGCCCCTGCCCGACTTTCAAACCGTCGGCACCCGCGCGGCATAGACGCTCCGCGGATTCAGGCTCGGAAATATTCCCGGCCAGAACATCGATATCGTACTTTTTCTTAAGCGCTTTGAGCGTCTCGATGACGCCTTTGGAATCACCGTGCGCGGTATCGATGATCACCAAATCGAGCTTTTCGTCGATGAGCTTTTCTACGCGTTCGAAAGCGTCATCATACACCCCGACCGCAGCCGCGACCCTCAAACGTCCGCTCTTGTCGACGTTGAAAGCCTTCGAATCGCCGAACAGGACACGTTTAACGTCGCTGAAGGTATACAGCCCTACGACCTTTCTATCTTTATCTACGAGCGGTAGCACTTTCTTCTTGCTTTCACTCATGATCCGGTAGGCCTCACGCAGGCCGATGCCCGGCTCGCCAGTGATGACCTTCTTGGTCATGATCAGCTTCGCCTTCAGGGAACGGTCCTCGCAGAAGTCGAAATCGTTCTTGGTCAAGATCCCGACCAGTCGGCCGCTGTTGTTAGTGATCGGGAAGGAATGAAAATTGAATTCCCGCTCTTTTTTATAGGCAAGAATCTCGCCCATAGAAATATTTTCATCAAAACAGATCGGTTTTTCGATGAGCCCATTGAGATGGAATTTTACCTTAGCGACTTGGGAAGCCTGCTCTTGCACGCTAAAATTCTTGTGAATCACGCCGATGCCCCCGAGCTTGGCGATCTCGATCGCCATTTCGGCTTCGGTCACGGTATCCATCGCCGCGCTGACGATGGGGATCTTCAGCCCGACATTTCTCGAGAACTTTGATTCGACATTGACTTGGTCCGGCAAGGTCGCGGAGTATCCGGTCGTCAGCCGAACATCGTCATAGGTAAGGGCAATGCCTTGACCGCTGATCCTACTGAAAAAGGCGTCGCGTTTCGAGATAAGCTTTCGTCTGACAGCCGGCGTTAGAACATTTTTTGATTGCGTCATAGGATCCTCAAATGGAATGAAATAAAATGCAAAAAAGACCGGACAAGCTCTCTTTCTTTTCCAACCCTCCGGCTTTTGTAGTTTTATACCACAATTTCTATCGCCCTTCCCTAAAATTCCGCTGGCCTCTCACGACTGAGCGATCCACCGACTTGGGCACACTGATCACGGTAAGCACTTCTCCAACAAACCGACACTTCAAACGATCCGTGCGTCGCATCTTCCGGGATAGGTACAGATAAGCTAAAGTTCGTATTCATACTCTCACCTTTGGGGGTGTAGTAATCATAGACTTTGGTATTGCCATCCACAGTGACCTTAGCCGCAAGCCACATTGGGTACTTATCGAAGCTGGTCATACTGACTTTCCATTCAGGGATTGACCAGCCGGAGCCTGCTAGGGTTAAAGTGGATCCAGCAACCAGCTTACCGGTATAACTCGCTGAACTTGTGTTCCCCACAGGGGTGCGAACGAGGTCGCCACCCCCCGATATGGTATATTTAATTCCGATCGCATTCGGCGTCCCATCTTCTTTATACATGTAAGCTACCTCACCACTAGCTGGCGTCGGCGTAACCGTCCTTGATCCTTTACCGGACCCTTGAGTGGCGGCCGTGACTGTGGCGGCAGCGGTGGCATTCGTGGCGCTATCGCTTGCCAACGTCGCCACCACATGGTAGGTACCCGCCTTGTCAGGCGCGCTATAAACGCCCGCATCGCTCATAGTTCCACCACTGGCCCCTTCCTGCACCGTCCAGAGAACCTTTTCTGTGATGCCCGGTGTCGTGAAAGTGACATTCTTACCCGCATCCACGGAGGCCGTTGGCGGGCTGATGGTAATAGCCGCATCGGAAACTTTCAAGTTGAGGGTCACATCGGTGGCCTGGCTGTTCACCGCCATAATATAGAGTGTTTCATTGTTCTTGACGGTCAGCTTGGTGCCCCGGCTTCCCTCATACGAATAGAGAGGCACCGGCTTCTGCGTCACACCTCCCGGTACGCGCTTATCGTTGGGAAGCACAACAGCACTGACAGTGACCTTATCCCGTTCAGACGTAGCCGAGGCGATCACTTTTAGTGCACGCTCAGTCTGAGAGGCGTTGAAACCCACAGCGATCCGCGACAATATGGCAGTGTAATTCGCCGGTAACTTAATGTCATATGACAGCGGCGAATCTGTAGCTGACAGCGACTTATCTTGGCTTACGATCCCGCTAGTCGCAAGAGTCGTTCCGGTTGGAAGCTCGAGAGGGCTGTTCGAGTTAAAAAACGTGTCTGCCGCAAAGCCATGAAACAACGTATGCAGGGTGGACTTACGCGTTTTGTTATACTCGTCGAGTCTTTCGAGTGCCGTGGCAGTCAACCTCCCCGTGGAGTCGAAAGCGGCGACAGCATCCCACAGGGCCTTAAAGCCGATAGCTCCGTCCCCCTTCAACTGCCACTCTATAAAGTGCGAGGTACTGTAATCATGAACTTTGTCCGCTAGGGTGATGGGCTGTTGGAAATAGGTCGGTGCTATGACTGGTAAAGCGTCCGGCTTACTTATTCCATGCGCCACCGGGGCATAATCGGCGGTAGCTTCCATAAACCATAAATCTCCTCCCATTTCAGGAGTAGCAAAATAACCGTTCTGCACGGCGTGGAAAAGCTCATGAGCCAGGTCGTGCCGTAGTTCGGCGTAACTCATGTGGTGCAGGGGAACGCGGATTTCACCCAATAAAGCACCTTCGTTCCAAACGGCGGAAACGGTGTCCTTGTCCAAAATCACATAGGTCTTGTTGCCAAACGAGATGGCTCCAGCGTATGCGCCCAATGCGCCGCCTGCGTTGATCCCTACGGATCCTGCCTTAACCCCTCCCATGATAGCTCCTAAGGGCCCCCCTGCGACTCCTCCTGCTACGGTTCCTAATACCGTTGTGATTCCCCCCACGACTACGGCTCCCACCAACGTCCCCAAAAAAATACTCGTAACCGGTTTGGGTATAAAAGTGAGCCGCATGCTGTAGCCTGCTTTTTCATATGCTTTGTAGGCTTCCTCTAAAAGCGTGCCCACATCATCCGCCAGATTGACCGTTGGCAACTTCGGACTGGGGACGATGTCATACTTACTTTTCGGATCATAGTAGATATAAAAATGCTCGGTCTCCTTCAATTCCCAACCCTTGACCAAGGCTAGGACTTCAAAGTACGTCAGATGGGTCGTCGGGATCAGCATCACATTTCTTGCGGCATCCACCGCGAAAGGTGTGCTGATCCACCGCTTGTTGGGGACATCCCACCAGCCAACGGATAATGCTTTTTCGGGGGAAATGTTGGAGGGAAGCCGGGAAGGGTCGTAAGCGATTTCAATGGTCAAAGACTCTTTGAACTCATGAACATTGCCCATTGAAATATCATAGACCGCTAGCTGATCAAAACTATGAGACGGGTGGGCCGGTAAATTTGGGGCGCGGCTAATGGTCACGGTCTGCTGGCCCTCGAGGGTGCCGCCCGGGATTATCACGCCGACCTCATCTTTGTAAGCCACCAGTTGGGCAGTCGACGATGGCTCCAATGTCTTGGAAACCAGGATGTCAGCAGCCGCTTTTTGCGTCGGCGCAGGTGCCTGTGTGACCTTGGGTGCCCTCACCGGTTGGTTGGCGACTTCGGCGACAGGCCGTCCCTTGATGACAGTCATGCCTCCAGCAGAACTAGAGTTCCACGACCACGACGCTGGATGGCTGTCGATGACGGTATAGACGCCGGGCTTGAGCACAAAGTTAGGCTGGCACACCCAGTACATGTTCGTCGGGTTTACTGCCGGGTCTGGTCCGCCGCTCGCCGCCCAGGGTCCGTATATTGTGCCGTCTTCATGCCTGAGCGCGATCGTTCCGGGAGTCTGCCCCATTCCTCCGTTGTAATGGTAGGTCGAAACATAAGTCACTAGGCACAATTGATCGATCCTGAAGGTCGTCGCAACGGTCGGACCGTTCTCGACGCGGTAAATATTAATGTTGCGGAACAACTCCCGCTCATCAGCGGCAAAAATTCTGCCTGGATACAGCGTCGTCATAAAAAAAAGAGCCGCAATAATAAAGGCTAGGGACTTGGAGGCTACGCTCGGGCTCTGTTTCATGGATTGCTCACCTCTTGAATTCCGGGTTGAACAAGTTCGGGGTTCCGCTGAATAAGGACATCTTCATTATCGGGAGCTGCGGCAGGGGTGGACTTTGAGTGATGAACCATTCACATCTCCAGTCGCTCGGACGATAGTCAAAAAGCTGTGAGACCGGAAGGATTATACCCCAGACGACATATTCCGATCAGGATTTTCTCCTGATCATACCTAACGAATCATGTTTTTAAAAAACTTTCGTCAGGTAACATTCAAAGCCCTCCGCTTATCCAGGTCGCCGTCTACAGGAAGATCGCCCGGAAGGTTGCGGAGTTGCGGCATCTTAACATGCCCTATGCGGCCATTGCAAAAAGCCTGAACGTCTCCAAGCAGCTGGCAATCATAGCGTTCCGGCATTATCACAAACAGGCTCCGGGCATATAGCCCCACGCGCCTGCCAAAGGTCAACTTGACGTGTAAAGATCGTTCAGCTCGGAAAAATGTTCCTCGGAAACGGCGAGGATGGTTTTCCGCCATTTTGGAGGTAGCTTTTTGAGAATTGAGAGCACCCTCTCTTTTCCTTGGGGATTCTCAAACAAGAGCTCCAAGAGCCCGACGGCAGATTCAAGGTCCTTTTGCTTTTTCTCTTTCTTGGTTCGTCTAGAACTAACGATCAACTTATGAAGCGCAAACGCAGCCGGTTCAGGAATTCGGACTTCCACACCCTGATAATCTACCACCATGGTGTAATCGGAAAGAAAGTTCAAATACCGTATCGCCTGCGCGTTGACATGCAGATTCCGCACACTCACAGGCCTGGAAGTTCCCTTTCCGATTTCAGGGATCAAAAATTCAAGCCGAAGCTCAGGGTGATCATAGACCACCAACCCCGACATCCCATGATAAGTCGGAGTAAAACCAAACTCTTCAAGAATCGCAGGGACATTGACTTCTTTTTTGGAACGCTGTGGACGGGGTATGAGAAAATCTACATCCAAAGTACGAACAGCAGGGAGATCTTCAAACGACCCTGGCTGCAGACGGTAGAAATAAAGACACCAACTTCCGATCAGGATCAGGTCATCCAAAATACCGGCCGCCTGAAACCGCTTAAGAATCTTTGAAAGAATAGCGAATTGCTCCTTTTCAGCCACGGACCATCCTCCTGACGTTCCGAAGGTTCTCACGCACTTCACGAAGCTTTTCTTCATAACGGCGACGCAGATCCATTTTTCGCTCAAGCTCTTTCAACTCCCCGACCTCAAGTTTTCCAAGGTATTCATAAACTACCCGAGCCCCCTTCCGGTAAGCGCGATAGGCGTACTCCTTGTCTTTGATACGCTTTTGTTGCACGCTACCCTTGGGAAGTTTTCCGATCTCACGGACATAGCTTGCTTCCGCGCTCTTCAGCCGCTTTCGCTCCTCTTCAAGAACGCCTTTAAGAACCTTCATACTTTCCTCCAGTTACCCAACAAATCAATAATATTGATAACATGTTAGGTAACCATTGTCAAGAGAGTTAACCAACAAGATATGAAGATTCGGATTCTTTGGTTAACTCGCAGATGAAATGTTCAAATAGAAGAGCATCCCTAGCAGGTCTTGGAACCGTAAAGATCTCTGGCAGGCACATCAACGTCCTATCTTCTCCTGGATATTCTTGGGAGGAAGATAATTACCTCCGGTCACGACCTTTCGTCCGGTCTTCCGCTCCAAAGCGAGTCTGGCGCGCTTCGCAATTCCTCCGCCTTTCCGGCCGGCAGCCGCGTTCGCAGGCACTCCGCGTGCCTGTACGCTCTCAGCAATTTGCCGGGTAGACAGCTCTGCTAAGGCGGTAAAGATCAGCTCTGCTTCGGACATGTGATCGCGTAGATTCTGCGTTTTAAGACCTTTGAGAGCTTTATGTTCTTTAACCGTCACCCCGGCCCATTCCTGGTGAATGATATTGGTCAGAATGGCATAAGCATCGCTTCCCTTGACATCATGATCCTGCCAGTAATCCGTCAGTTTGTTCCGGGTTTCCTGCCCCATCATTCTCTGCTGGATCCACTTCTCACTGCGGCCATGCGTTTTCCAGTTCTCACGAGCCCGGTCCAGCGCACGCGCGGGATCGGCCATTTCCTGCATCCGTTCATATCCCACTTTGGCCAGCCAGAGCTTGATTGGCTCGGCTTTGGGGCTGGGAACAGACTGCACAAGACGCAAAAGAGTTTCAGCAGTCGCGGCATCGGTCAGACGCATCTTGCCGTCCTCAGCGGCCATTTTCAACCGGTTACAATTTGTAACCACTTCGCTCCCTTCCTTCTTCAACCTGTTCTTTAGGACCTTCCAGTAGTTTCTGGCAGCTTGATAGTCTGGCTGCTGGATCAGGGCCTGGATAATATCCACCACCGAGAAATACCAAATCTCGGCCTCGTCATCGTAAACACGGCGAATTTTGTACTTTTCAAACACAGCAAGATCAGCCTGGGGACTTGTCATAGATTTTCCTCGATGATTATCTTTGCGTAGTAACCGTCTGCGATTCGCTCGAGACAATTATAGGCCCGGGAATTATTCCTGCCAGAAATTTTCTCCTCCAATGTCGTAAAAAACCAACTTATTTCATCGAATCTCGCAAAAGAGGGAAAAGACGACAAAACAAGACCCTTCAGTACCCATTGCTTATAACCTAAATTTAACGCGATACAGATCTTTTCCTACCATTGCATCAAATCGTAATACAAAATATTTCGTCCAACTCCACCATCGCCTGTTATAAAACTTTATTTCCTTAATTAAAGTGGATAAACTTTCATCGTGATTATGCGCCACCGGTAAACCGGCAGAGACTCTCTGGCCAGTATCAACTGTGACTTGCAACTTCTCAAATGCTTCATTGGGTTTTGTCGCAAACTTCAATGTGTAATTTTTTGTCGGAACATCCTGATCTGCTTGTTCATGCCCCTTAATAAGGGCCGTTGCTTGTATAACAGCATTTGCGATATACACAATTTGCCCGGTATTATTTTGAAAGTCTAGACACAAGTACTTACACTCTTGACCTGCTACCCAACCACCAGCTTCACGAATAATTATTTGTAAGTTTCGAATTGAGGGAACCGTTCTATTTTTCCACAAAATAAGTACAATTGGCCAAAGAACCAAACTGATAATGATTGAAAACCAATTAGGAAGATCGTGCATCTTTATCCATTCCCAAATGTGCGACATATTTCATTCTCCCTTGATTTCTACTTTACCTACATTTTGTTTGTCACAATTCAAGCAAAAAACGACATCGGTATTGTTCATTCAACCTCTCCCCAAATCAAGGACTGACCACTTCACCCTCTACTTCTTTCACGCCCTTCTTTACTGTATTACGCACGTGCTTTAAGAAGGATGCAATCACGGTGATACTCCAGATAACTCATCTGTCCACGCGCAAAGACACCCGCATTAAGAGTTCCGTCTGTTGGCAATCCCATTCTGTTTAGAGATGTTGCATGAGCAACCGGCGAGATAATGACACGGCCATCACCATTAAAGGAAATGAACCCTTTTCCAAATAAATGATCAACGCTGGGCGTCAAAAACAATCCATTCTGACCATCAAGCCGTTCCTGATTAGTGGCCACTCGCCATGGCTTGATGTGGCTCGCAATAAGATGCTCCGGTCGATCCACACGGGTAATACGACACCACTTTTCGACTGCAGCAACACGATTACGAAATAAGCCTTGCCCTTTGCGGGCCTTAATAATTTGTTCTTTTTCTGTTGAGGCAAGCCCTTGATCACCTTCAAGCCTGAGGATCTGTATTTGATCCCACTCCTCGATGAGATCAGATTCCTTTTCGGCATAAGGAACTTCCGATTCCTTCACAACGCTGTCTGAGAGCACTTGCTGAGTGATTGCCTCCGCCTCGACACCTATCAACGCTACAAGTGCTCTGGAAAAACCATCTGGAATTTCAGCAAGATAGATCTGATTTCCTACACCATCTTCACGAATAGGCGAATATTTTTGCGGAAGAAATTGTTTCAGCAAATCCATATGCCGCTTAGGCTGTATCTTGCTGTCAAGAATTCGAAAGTCCACATCAACGCGCCAGCCAATGTTGTCCCAATTGGCACCAGCGGTACCAAATACCTCTGGCTTAGGACACGTATAAGCTGGGTGGACGGCTATACCGAGCGCCATAATTTTCGTATCGTTATACGAAAAGACTAAATCACCAGGAGCCACTTCGCGCATGGTTTCATAAAAATGGTTTATCGAACCGTCCTGGTTCTTCTTGGGCGACCAGAGATACCCGCCAGAGACCTCATGCTGAAAAGTTCGGTTCTGGTTAACCCACCAAAAGCGCATTATTTTATTTCCTTATAATCTGCGTGTACACGTCCAACCATTGGCATTTCCAGAGTCATTATGATGCCAGCACCCTTTATTTTAATTTTTGTCCAAGAATTCCCACCAACTCGCCTATAACCATAAAATCTTGCGCTTCAGGATTATTAATAATAATAGGTTGATAATCAGGATTTAGAGGATTAAGGCTGATTTCCTCATGAGACCATGTCCCATCTTCTTTAAAACTTTTTTTGCTCGCATATTTCTTTATGGTGTATTTGCCGCCCGTTTCCGGATCCTCTATTCCCAAATGCTGAACCAAAACAATTTTGCCATTTCGCGTCCCAACAACGGGTGCACGGAAAACACAATAATCACCGTCGTGGATTCTGGGTTCCATTGACTTTCCAGTAGCACGGACAATAAACATATTACGGTTTAAACGACCCATCTCAGGCACCCTGATCCAACCTTCTTTCTCGACTAGCTGCCCCTCCCCAAATTGACCACAAGCAGCCTCGGCAGTGAAGACCGGCAAATATTCCACATACTCCAAATGTTTTTCAATATCGATCTCGAGCCTTATCCGCTTTTCTTCTTCAGCGCTAATAACATCTGAATACATCAGCGCTTCTTTGAAATCGGGGTCTCCATCAATATGTTTCCGAAAATACGCCTCGACTTCTTTGTCGCAAAAATAGACATAACACCCCTTCATCCCACGCGTCATGAGTACGCGGTAAATATTCCGAACGTAGGTTTCAAACGCTTCCGGATTATGCCGCAATGTGCGATCGTAGGTTGCGGACATATCCGCCACCAGCTTGTTTTTCTTGGCATCATACTTAAGGTCGGGCCCCACAATGACACCTATATAATCAAATTCGAAACCCTGTGCCGTGTAAATGCAGCCAATCTGCTCAACCGCCTGTGTCTTGAAGGCCCATTGGTACCATTTTGGAATGCCCCGTTTCAGCCCAGGCACATCTCTAGCTTCCCATGGCATTTGGAAATCTCCGATTTTCACATCGGGCACTAAACTCCCGTCGGCTGCCGGTTCACTCCATGGCCAACAGTAGCCGGCGACAAGCCGAGCCGAATTGGGCTTTCGTTGTTCATGAGCCTTAATAAATTCGTACAGCTTAGTTGGTGAAGCGACTATTCTGAATTCATAACGTTCATCCTTGGTTAGATTAATGGGCCGCTCAGAATGGCCAAGGACAAATTCAATCCAGTCCAGAAAATTATCAGAACCAGCACAACGAAATTGCGACACAAGCTGAACCGTCTCGCACGCAGCCCCATATTGAGCTGCAACATCTAGAATCAATTGCGTCGAGCCCACTTCTTGATACCGCACCCCCTGTTTGTCATCGATGAAAAACACTGCCGTTTTCGCGCATCGGATCAGCTGTTCAACTTGCGACATATCTGTGCGGTCCGCTTTCTTCGTATATTGTGAATTACTGTTTCGTGCGATGCGATGGGCTTCGTCAATTAATACAACATCGATATTATTCGCTTTGACTTTGGAAGGAATAAACCGACTCAAGTTCGAAAACATGAGCCTGCTCTCGACTCCAACAACCTTCATCAAGGCCTCTCGAAAAGGCTTTGACTTACAGCCATAAAAAACAGATTTTTTATTTCTGGCAAGATCAGCAAGCAAATTCACAGCGATCACAGTTTTCCCGGTTCCTGGGCCGCCTTGAACAATAACGACGTTTTTCTCTCCCTTTCTTTCCGCTTTACGAATTTTTGCCATAATAACGTTCTTGGCCACTAACTGCTCATTTAAAAGGGAGAATACAACTTTGTTTTGATCAACAATTTTGCCAACATTTTCGAGTAGCTTCTTCGAAGGTTTTATAGGGCTTTGCATAAATCGATTGAAGATTTCGAAACCGTTGCCCTTTGCTAATAGTCTTTTCAATTTTTCTGCAAGCTTTTGAACATCTTCCTTGCAATAAACTGGAAATTCCTCGATTAATTTCTGATACCGCTCGGCAAATAGCCCCCGGCCAGAATCTTTCTCGTAATTGTGGCAATAGGCACAGCTATAAAGTTGATAGTCGCTATCCACCTCGAATACTTGGACGAAATTTATTAAATGGTTATGGTATCCCTCCACCTGCTGCGCAGGATGTGGTACTTTTCTTTGCCCTCCTCCGGTGTAAGTCTCAACGACATTCTCCTCATCATCTAGTTCTTTAACTTGGGTCCACTGCTTGAGCTCTATCAAAACAACATGGCAATGATTATTCTCCCCTTTGCCGAACAAAAGGCAGTCGATGCGTCCTGTGTTGAACGGCACCTCATACTCAAGGACAACCATATTGTCTGTAAGATCAGCAAGATCGATTAGATTCTTTAGATGTTGGCAGGAATTATTCCAAGCGTTGAATTCAGACGGTTGGACTCCATGACCTACGGAGGATTCGAATGTATTAGCCATAATGTCAGCAATGCGATTATTTACAACATCGGAGGTAAACTGCTTGGCATTACCGCGATAGAGAAGCATTATGGCTTAAACTCTGTATACTTTTTTGCATTACCCTTTGCTTTGTGGATGGGATATTTTTGAGCGTTCTTGGCCATCTTGATCTCGATGGCACGAGCAAGGTCGATGTCGAGATTGTCCGCGAGTTCAAAAAGGAACATCGCCACATCGGCCAACTCGTCCGCGATCTCGCCCTTGCAGGCCTTCCCGTGAGCTTCGACTTCCTCGGGTTTCTTCCACTGGAAATGCTCAAGCACCTCCGCGGCTTCCAGCACGAGGGACAATGCCACGTCCTTATGATTGTGGAACTGCATCCAGTCCCGTTCATCCCTAAATCTCCTGATCTTCTCCGTCAGCATTTTGATTCCGCTCATCGCTTTAGATCGCCTTCACAACACATCTCGGTTTTCACAATGGTGTTATTCTAACCTTCCACCAATCAAAACACCATAAGGAACAGCGCTGTAAGGAGAAACATGCTATGCGTTAAAAGCGACAACGTATTGACGCGGTGGGAGTAATTTAGATATCGAGGATCTCCGCGCAGTGGCGGTATTCTTTATGGGTATTCGGCCGAATCTCGCAAATCGACTAAAAGACGAGATTCGAAATATCAAACTGCTTTGAGTCTAAAATGATTCATTTTATAAAAACGCTCAGAATAATTGATTTTGATAATGCTTCTTTATCTTTGTCGCTTATGAACGAAGCGCCACATTAAGAACAAAAGCTTTGATCTTGGCATTGCCATCGGAAAGCGCCGCCGCCTGTTCATTAAAGAATTTTCGGGCATCGGCTATTTCCATCTTGGGAGGCTTCTTCGAATCGTCTTTGTCCCACTGGTCACAATTGAACCAGCCGATAAGATAAAGTCCATATTTACATTTGAATTCTTTTAAATATCTATCCCTTAATTGTGTTTGCATGGCAGTTCGCAATTCTTGATGCCAGCACCCTTTCGCTTCAATTACAACTCGCATCTCATCAAATTCATTCTTTTCAAAACCCCTCGGGCTGACCGCCGTAACAAGAATATCCGTTTTTTCACCACGTCGTATTTCAACCTCACGGTTAATGACTATTCCCCGATCCGAAATGCTTCCTTTGAGGCGGCATGCAATCCAATTACACAAATCAATCTCATCTTTAGGCCAGTATGATTTAGATGATTTATTATTCCAAAGGAAACGAACGGGTGAATTCTCGCCCTGCAGATGAATTTCTTCTTCCTGCAAAAAACTAATTAACAACTTAAGCAATTCACTTTCATTACTGATGAAACGTTTTTTGCTGTCTTTAACAAGCGTTAAGACCCATTCCGGCGCTGGAGAATTCCATGATTTATATCTTTTGGCTTCTTGGGCTCTTAATAGCACATTTTCGAACCAATCATATTGAGGGAAAATCTTCATAACCCTTTTTAGCTCGATGCACGCTTCTTTTGTGCCCCGATTTATAAGATAGTCTAATATTGAATCCCTCCACATAATGACGCTTTGTCTTGGGCTTACGATGCCACCCTCTCGATTTTCTTGTTCTCCGTAAGGATATTTCTTTGTTAACCAAATATATAAATCAGCAATATGACTTTCCCTTAAGCTAGTTATCAATGTCGAATCATGGCGCCCTTCATGCGAAACTCTTTCCAACAATTCACGCCCAAAATCGCTATCTTTTTCTACAAGTGTCCAAACACGCTCCCAACTGGTCTTTGGCTTACGTGTTATTAATTTAATCGCTGCAATAAAAGCCTTCTCTCGCGCTTCGCCTTCTTGGGGTATGGAATCAGGGATTAAAGATCTGGCAAAAACCTCGGCGTCCTGAACATCTTTATCAAAAAGCAGTTCGAGCAAAGAGCCCACCATTTTTGAATTTAAAGCCTTGTCATATATTTTTTCAATAATCACTTTTTTAAAAGCATCATCCCAACAGAACCTAACCTGCTCTCCAGCAAAACATTCTGCGTTTTTTTTGTTTTCATTGTCTATCAAGACTAAGACGGATTCAATGACAGCGCCCGGTGAATGAGAATAAGCTTCTTTTGCCAACTCCAAGCAGGACAATTGGTTTTGATTAGCTGCAAAGTGCGGTGGAAAGAGAAAGATGAACGGAGCCCAGTTTTCCCATGTCGCTTGCGGAATTCGATTGAATGATTCCGGCTTACTTTTCAATAAATAAAACCCTCTATATCCGGCAATGTCTGATTGAAAAAAAACTCCTTCTTTTAAACGTTTTTCTATATTGGGCTTTTGTTTTTGAATATACGTGCCAGCTGCTTTTAATAACCTTTCTTGCATATTAGAATCTAATAACTTCCAATTCTCCAACGCAGTAAAATCCACAAAAAAATTCCCTTCGTGGCGCCGCGTTTCGAGATTCACTGTCATATCGCAATTTAGTTGCCACCATGAAGCTAGATCCCCCTTATCAAAACCATCTAATCGCGCAGTCACTATTTTTAAAAATTCGACCGGCTGCAAAGGGGCTCTATCTCTTTTTTTTACTTTTTCAAGAGTCTCCACATGGAGATCATGGCTTTCTTTCATTCGAATTGCTTCTGGCGAACCCATTCTTACGGGTTGCAAAAACCAACTAAACACCTCTGCGAAAACTGCGTCCTTTTGGCATACATTGAATATATCTCGATTGTGGTCCGACGAGTTTTGAGAAAACCAATCGCATGATCTTTCGATCATCTTGCACCATATCATTTTCTTATTCGGATCGGCGACCTCAAGACCTTTCTCTATCATCCAGGGCATATCTTCAGCGCACAAAATCTGCGTATAAGACAGCCAAAACAGGTCTTCATCTTTTTCGATGATCGAAACTAATTTTTCAATTATTTTTTTGCGCACACTCTGGTTTTGTTTGAATTTATCATTAAATTTCGATTCATGTGTGCTTCTTAAAAAATCCAAACCTCCTTTTAATCTAGCTTTTAGAACGGCTACAAAAGCATTCATATTGGCTTCGATGTGCAAGTGCTCCCAAGCGCTCATCAAAATCTTCTCTGCCAATTCCCTTACATGAAAAGCCTCCCTGTGAAGGGTTTCAAAGATTTTTGCTTGAGATTCAACCCAATTAAGCGCAAAGTGCCAATCTTCTGGTTTAATAAACTGATAAATCTCGTGAGATAAAAACATCTCGTAGCTACCGATATAGTTGCTGCTTTTTGGAAGACTTAGCGATTCAAAAAGCTCGGCGGCTGATAATTGCTCTGGCCATAGGCTTCGCAAAGCACACCCTTTTAGATCATCTCTCGCATCCTCAGGGGTTCCTTTAATCAATGGTTTAAGCTTTAACTTGTCCGGATTTGTGCCGATTCGTTTAATTGCATATGCCGCATGAATTCGGACGATTAAAGACTCTTTCGAATTAAGTGCTATTTTTAATAAAAGATCTGTAAGAGAATTCGCATTGCACATTTCAGCTACTTCGATAGCAAATCTCCTCAATTCATAATTTTTATTCGAATCTTCGATTATGCTTTGTAGCTGTGTTGCCAAATCAGGATGGTCGAGATTACGAAATCTTAGTTTAATTTCATAGGACGGAGGCGATACCTTCTTACCTTCTAGAAGCAACAGCCAATTTCTTACAATGGATTTTCTTTGGGTGGGACTGGCTGGAACATCGCTAAACAATAAGGTTTCTGGATCGTTTTGCATAACCTTGGCAAAAAGCTCAGGAATAATCGAACATAGCCATGCCGCTGTTTCCTGCAATTGAGGAATAACTCTTTCTTCTTCGTCGTCTGAAATAAACAACAGGGAATTAATTTGAGGGAGCGGAATTTTTGCAATATATCTAGCAGCAAGATATTCCGCATACGTTTTGTGCGCCCATCCTATTTTTTCCAAACCACGAGAAATAAATAACCCGGTATCCAATACCTCCCTGAGGTTATTGCGTGTCAGCGTTGTTATCGAGTTGTCAGGCATTAATTGATCGCCAATTAATTTTTCTAGTATTAAATCCTCGTCATTGTTTGATGTTATAGAACCACTCCATATCGTTGACTTGTTTGAAAAAACCGTTAATGCAGCAAGGCAACTTGCTATATCTAATTTTTTCGCTGCAGGAAGAATCCCCTGCAAACTCGTGTCTCTGCGCGAATTACTTTGCTCCTCACATAAATGAAGGCAGCCCGTTTCATAAATTTGATGCTGAGTTGCTGGCAAAGACTTGTTCTTAGCATAGTTATCGATCAAAAATTTTAGCGTAACCGGTTTAATGGCAAAAGGCACCGCGCTTTTTTCTTCTATTTCCTTTAAAAAAGTTTTCTCATTAAGATTATTTGCAAGAGCTGCTTCAGCAACATCGCGGCGTCGAAGAGGGGCGAGTTCTAGGATCTTTATATTTTCTTTAGCCCATAGGCTTTCCAGGCCTTCTTCTAAAGATTTTGGCCAAACGGCAGCTCGGCACGCAATCCTTAAGAATAAACGTTCCCGCGGACAACCTTTTAGTTCATCAATGAGAAGCTGTGAAAGAGTATCAATTCTTAAAAGAGCCTCGTCCAAACTATCTAGGAACAGATGCAGAGGGTAGTTTCCATTTACCCAGTTCTGAAATTCAGCACAATCAAAAAGTTTTTTCTGTAAACGGTCTTCGGCACTATACGCACTCAAATTCAACCAGAAGCATTTACCACCCGATTGCTCAACTTGCAATTTAATGGCGTTTTGTTCTTGCCATAGAGTCTGGGACTTTCCAATACCCGGTTCACCCAACAAGCCGAGGCAGGGAACGGGGAGAAATGCGTTGAGAGAGCATAGATCTGGATTTGAAAATAGCCTGTATTCCGTATCTGGATCAGAAAGAAAACCGCCATCATTTAAATTGATGGTTCCACCCCGAGGGCACCAGAATCTCTTCCAAGAATAGATCTTTTTATTTACTGTATGAGTTGTCATAGCGGCAGTATTATATCGCTCATTTTTCTCAAGAGAAACTTATCTATCTGAATTGAGAATTGGAACTTCAGCAATTTCAAGCGAGGTTTTTTTGTGGCCTTTCCAAGCCAATGTCGTCATTTGCCGAGATTACTACATTACCCCGGCGGAGCCCCGAGTCTTCTTCAACAACAATTGTTTGATAAAAGCCAAACTTCTTTTATCTTTTCTAAGGACGGTTTGGAAAGCTTAGATTCAACATAAGCAATCTCTTCGCGGGTTTTCAGAATCATCAACTCGTTCAGATGAACTTCTTTGTCAGCATCATCATGCGCAGAGTGTGCTGCCTGGAAATCTTTTAAAATCATATCCTGTATTGTTCGCTGTTTATGAAAATTTAAATCCGGCGATTGCTCTATGCTTTTCGCAATGCTTTGCAAACACTCTTCGCGGTGTTTCGCTTGGCTAAGATTGATTAATAGCACCTCAAGTCTCGCCATCGCATCCTTCCAAAGATTAATCAAAGCTTTTTCCTCAAAAATATCCATACCTTCACCTTTCAGAGTCATCGGGTCCCATTCACAACAGGATTCTTTTTGTTTATGCCACTCAAAACAGTTATATAATTTTGCAAACGAATAAGAAGTTCGTCATAAGGCACGATTGTTACATTCTTCAGACCTTGACTCAGTAAACGAAAATCATCCTGGATCAATTTCTTCCCCTCAAATTGATTTGAGTTGCCCGCAAAAATAATACCCCTGGGCTTTATAACTCTCAGATCGATGCCGAATATATCTTTCACCTTACTCCTTACTGCATCCCCCATCTCCGCAATCGCCTGAATATAGTTTTCAACTTGAGCAATAGCCTTTGATATATCCCCGCTCCAGTAAAAATTTTTATGGCTCCTATCTTCTAAAAGAAGCTTTGTAAATGGAGTTTTAATTTCAAGAATATCAAGATACCCATCACATGTAACTAATAAGAAATCCGGATAAGCGGTCCCGACGAGGCCAATGTTCGCTTTAGGTATAAGCTCGATATAACCCTGTTGAATAAGAAGGATATTTTGCTTTAAATAATCCTGCCATACGGCTTCTGCTTTATCTTTGCGAATACACCGTTCCAAATCCTTTGCCAGTTGCTGCAAGACTTTTAATTCCACGCTCGCCTTTAATTTATTTGCCATAGTATTTTTTGAAACACCACTTGCGATAAATTTTGGGATGAAATTCGCGATAGCATTTTTGTCCTGTTTCGACAAGCGAGTAGGCATAAAATGATTCGTGAGAATGCCCGCGAACAGACCGTCTTCGTAACTAAACAACCGACTTCCCTCCTGGAAGTACTTCGGAAAAATAAGAGAAAAGGTGGCTGCTATTGCACGCTGAGTCACATCTTTCTTTCTATTAATTAACGCGGAATTCATCTGCCTCAAATCGCTAAGAGAAAGGAATACCTGAAACATTTTTCCTCTTTTAAGAACTTTTGACTTGGAGTCGCAAAGAATAAGGCTGAATTTCTTGAATCGAGCTTCGAGGGCCTCGAGAATATTTTTTCCGGAAGTGAACCCGCCATCGTCACGAATCATTTTAGGGCGGGGACCAAAATAATGGACTTTGAAATTCTTCCACTTTTTGCCATATCCTTTAAATGTGATTTTTACATATTTGCGTTTTTTCATAACTCTCCGCTTAAAATCCCTTTGTTAAATGGTGCTGGCACCGTTCTACTTATCTACAAATCGGCAACGGTTAGACCCGATATTTCCCCATCAATAATTTTCCTTCCAAAATCAACACAAGCAGTTACAGCTTCTTGGCGCGACGCAAAAGTGTTTCTAGCGCTAAAATCTCGGCTGACATAACCAGAACCATGATCCTTGGCTATCGACACATCGGTTGTCCACTGTCCTGTCTCCAAAAGCTGGTGCGGTGCCGGTTGAATCTGGAACCCCCGATAAGCGACCTCTTCCATATCACGCGCCTCCTCTATTTCTGGATGATTCCGATTACCTGGAAACGGCTACTTTTCGTCCACTTTACGTGCCCCGCGAGGTAACGCCATAGCACCGCGGTGTCCAAGTACCGTTCTGCCATGTTCTATTAATGCGTAGAGTCTCTACTCGTATGGAAAAAGTTTCAAGGAAAATTGCGGGTTTTTGCGGCAGAGGGAATGTCGCTCAATGCATAAATTGCGTCATCATGACCTCTTGATAACCCCCAAATGGTATGGATGTATACGGCCAAGATTGGAGGTTTACATGTGCCGAACAAAGCTCAAGAAGCAGGTTGGCAAAATAATTAGGAATTTAAGACAGGAACGTGGATGGTCGCAGCTGGAAGAGTGGAAAGGGGTCACACCTATTTTTCTGCGGATAACTCAAGATACTCACATTTAATTAGCTGTGCCCCCCTTTACTGCTTATGCGTAGGCATCAGGAGAACTTGTCGCCCCCGAAACGGCTCAAACTGCAAAGCTATTTCTCCCGATTCCAGGGTCTACAGGCCGTCTGGGACTTCAAACAAAGACTCTGCCGCTTGCCGCTCACCAAACACATTAACCAAGTCCAACGGGATCACCGAAGGATTTCATACGAAAATGGAATTGATCAGCAGGAGGGCTTACGGATTCAGAAGAGCCAAGCCATTCGGCTCTACATCAAATAAGGGGGCAATAAAGATATCCGATAACTATTGAGATGTTCCGACCAAAGAACGCTCAATAAGGAGATTCTTTATGCCCCCGATGACTAGTTTACTGAATATTGATGGC
>Ga0172379_10000401_pt1 | contig 111032 bp, 101 predicted proteins | sample GrowelOW334metaG_FD_119756 | JGI IMG/M metagenome (GOLD analysis project Ga0172379, IMG submission 119756) | Groundwater microbial communities from an aquifer near a municipal landfill in Southern Ontario, Canada - Groundwater well OW334 metaG | ecosystem: Environmental > Aquatic > Deep...
GCGACACCGGTGCGACGCTGACCTACGGCATCGCCGGCGGCACCGTGAACGCGGGTTCGAGCACCTTGGCGGGAACCTACGGCAGCCTGTCGGTGAATACCACGACCGGTGCGTACACCTACACCCCGAATGCCACCGCGATCAATGGGCTGACGGCCAACACCACCGATACGTTCACCGTTTCGGTGAGTGACGGGGCGCTGAGCACCACGGCGACGTACACGGTCAATCTGACCGCGGCGAACGACACTCCGGTGCTGGCGACTCCGACCGCGGCGTCCTACACCGACACTGCAGCGCAGGATAGCTTCACCGCCGACACCGGCACCTTGGCTGGCACGGATAGGGACAGCGGCACGACGCTGACCTACGGCATCGCCGGCGGCACAGTGAACGCCGGCGTCAGCATCCTGGCCGGAAGTTACGGCAGCCTGTCGGTGAACACCGCGACCGGCGCGTACACCTACACGCCGAACGCTGCGTCGATCAACGCCCTGACCGCCAATGCGACCGACAGCTTCACGGTGAACGTCTCGGACGGCACGGCGACGACCACCGCGACTTACACGGTCAATCTGACCGCGGCGAACGACACGCCGGTGCTGGCGACCCCGACGGCGGCGTCCTACACCGACACCGCGGCGCAAGACACCTTCGCTGCCGACATCGGCACGCTGGGCGGCACGGATAGGGATAGCGGTGCGACGCTGACCTACGGCATCGCCGGCGGCACGGTGAGCGGCAGCACCAGCACGCTGGCGGGAACCTACGGTAGCCTGTCGGTCAACACCGCGACCGGCGCATACACCTACACGCCGAACGTCACCGCGATCAACGCGCTGACTGCGAACGCCACGGACAGCTTCACGGTGAACGTCAGCGACGGTGCATTGAGCACGACCGCGACCTACACGGTGAACCTGACCGCGGCGAACGATGCGACGGTATTGGGCGGTGCAACGGCGGTTACCGTGATCAACGACACGGCGACCGCCACGCCGTTCTCGGCCTACACGATCGCCGATGCCGACAGCGCCCAGTCGTTGACGCTGACGGTTGCGCTGGACACGGCAGCCAAGGGCGCACTGTCCAACCTGAGCGGTGGTGCGTATGACGCCGCAACGGGCGTCTACAGCTTTACCGGCACGGCGGCACAGGCACAAGCGGCGATTCGCGCGCTGGTGTTTACGCCCACAGTCAACCGCGTCGCCTCGACGCTGACCGAAACCACGACTTTCACCGTCAGCGTCAACGATGGCATCGCGGCAGCGGCGAGCGATGCCACGACGACCGTGGTGTCGACTTCGGTCAACGATGCACCAGTCCTGTCGGCGAACGGCATTGTGCTCACGACGACAAACGAAGACACCGCCTCGGCTGGCGTGACTGTCGCCGCAATACTCTCTGCATCGGGTTATAGCGATGCGGATAGCGCTGCGCTGCAGGGAATGGCTGTGACCTCGCTGGCAGGGAAGGGGGGCTGGCAGTATTCCCTTGATGGGACGTCCTGGGTCAGTTGCGGCGCCGTGTCGGACACTTCTGCTCTGTTGCTCGATGCGACAACCCTGATTCGTTACACCCCCGGTTCGCAAGGGGCAGAGTTGGTAAGCATCGGTTTCGTAGCTTGGGATCGGACCTCTGGAAGTGCATCGATCATCGGCATGCGGCAGACCGCCGATACAACGGTGCGCGGCGGGAATGCGGCATTCTCCGCGACAGCCGTGCAGGCGTCGCTCGATGTGATCGCGGTGCCCCGGCCTTTGCCTCCTAGCCCGCCACCGGCTCCGCCAGCACCGCCACCGGCTCCGCCAGCACCTCCGACTCCGACACCGCCTATCGTGGCGCCGGTTGTGGCGCCTCCGCCGCCGCCGCCACCGCCGGCTGCGCCGATCACCGTCCTGCCTGTTTTCGATCTGCCGCCTGGCACGATTCCGCAATCGAGTCTGGTAGTCGATAACGGTATTGGAAATCTTTCGGTCGGAGCGGGTGAAACCTTTACCTATATTATTCCGAAGGATGCCTTCCAATCCAGTTCGTCCGATGCGCAATTGAGCTTCAAGGCCACTCAGGCCAACGGCGCGCCGTTGCCGAACTGGCTGCGCTTCAATTCGGAGACGGGGACATTCAGCGGCGTCGTGCCCGAGGGCGAGAGAGGCGATCTGCGCATCCGGGTCAAGGCCGTGGACGAAAAGGGCAACGAGGCGGTGACGACCTTTACGATCAAGAGCGGCGTGGTCGCGCGGGAGAATGGCGAGCGCCCCGAGAACGGCAACCAGCGGGAGAACGACGAACCGCGCGAGAACGACGAGCCGCGTCAGCGTCAGCGCGGGGCAGCTCCGCTGTCCGGCCAAGGACTATTGTCCGTGCTGGGCATTCCAGGTTTCAACCTTGCGCCGGACGATGGCATCCAGCCGGAAGTCTTGCCTGAGCTGCCGGTCGAACAGCAGGCCGACTCGTCGGATGGCGGCAATGGCGAATCCGTTCAGTCCGAAGCCGCAGGCAATGCACCGCAGCTATCCGCACAATTGCAGCGCGAGGCGCAACGGTTCGGCCAGGCGCGCGAGGCTACCTTGCGTCATCTGGCTGCCGTGGAGCAGGCGCGTCAGCTGGCATAACCATTTTTAACGAAATACAATCCGTTACCAGGGAGAACACAACGATGTCCAAGCAAAACCAACCATCCGTAAGATCTATTTCTAGCCGTCGCCTGACCATGCTGCCGTTGACCGCGCTGATTCTCGCGACGCTGGGCGGTTGCGCCATCACGCCGGAGCCGCTGACCGGTGCCGAACGCAAGGAGCGCATTCAGCAGGACATGAGCGCCTTGTTCAAGGATGTCGAGCCCTTGTCCGGTCCGCTGAGCCTGCACGAGGCGCAGGCGCGGGCGCTGAAATACAACGCCGATGCGCGTCTTAAGCTGATGGAAGAGGCGCTGTCCAATGCGCAGCTCGATCTTGCGCATTACGACATGCTGCCGCGCATGACGATGTCCGCCGGCTACTCGTCCCGCAACAACGATGCGCTGTCCTCCTCGGTGACGCTGAACAACGGGGTGCTGACGCCGACCGGAACCTATTCGGGCGCGCAGGAACGGAGCCGCACGACGACCAATGCCGTGCTCGCGTGGAACGTGCTGGACTTCGGCGTCAGCTATGTGCGCGCGCAGCAGCAGGCCACGCAGACGCTGATGGCCAACGAGCGCAAGCGCAAGGTGGTGCAGAACATCATGCAGGATGTGCGCCATGCGTATTGGCGCGCCTATGGCGCGCAGAACATCCTGCCGCGGCTCGACGCGCTGCTGGTGCAGGTCAACGATGCATTGAAGCGCAGCCGCAGCATGGAAGAGCAGCGCTTGATGGCGCCCATCGATGCGCTGTCGTACCAGCGCGGCCTGATCGATCTGTACCAGCAGATCATGCGGCATCGCCAGGAGTTGGCATCCGCAAAGACCGAACTGTCGGCGCTGATCAACGTCAAGCCCGGCACGAAACTGGTGCTGAGCGGCGACGACAACATGGATGAGTTTCCCGGCGCGAAAATCCTGAACGACATGGATGCGCTCGACCAGGCCGCGCTCGCCAATCGTCCCGAGTTGCGCGAGGAAGATTACCGCAAGAAGGTAACCGTGCTCGAAGCGCGCAAGGCATTGTTTTCGCTGCTGCCGGGCATAGAGATCAATGCCTCGGCGAACCATGACAGCAACCGTTTCCTGTTCAAGAACGACTGGACAGAAACCGGCGCGACGGTCTCGTTCAACCTGCTGCGCGCGTTCTCCTATTCTTCGATGAAGGATGCGCAGGAGGCGCAGGCCAAGCTTGACGACGCACGCCGCGTCGCGTTGAGCATGGCTGTGCTGGCGCAGGTTCGCATCGCCGGAGAACGTTACCGCGAAGCCATCACCGATTATGCGATCAACAAGCAGGCCGCGGATGTGGATGCGCGCATCGAGAAGCATGTCGTCTCCGGTGTGGCGGCCAATTCCGAATCGGACATGACGCTGCTGCGCGCCAAGGTCAAGGCCGCTCTGTCGGAGATGCAGCGTTACGTGAGCTATGCCGGCCTGCAGATGTCGTATGCGCGCGTCGCCAGTTCGATCGGCGTCGATATGTTGCCGGACTCGCCGAAGCTGGACGACCTGAAGTCGTTCTCGGATCAGATTTCGCGCGTGGACGAGGCATGGCAGAAGGGCGATTTCCAGCAAGGCTCTTCCGCGCCTCAATCCGTCGCGACGCAAGCGGCGGAAGCTCAGCCTGTTGTTGTCGCGCAGGAGCCGCAAACGACAGAATCCAAGCCGGTTGCAGTGCAGGAGTCGCAGCCGGTTGCGACGGCAGAGGCACCGGCGGTCCAGCAGGTCGCGGAGTTGTCGGTAACAGTGAAAGAAGCTAGATGAATCAAAAGTTGTTGATGGGCGGGGCGCTGGCAGTCGGCGTCCTTGGAGTGGTGTTTTTTTCAGGCGGGAAAGAGCCGGCTCCGGCGGCTGCATTGGCGCCCGCGCCGGCTTCTTCTCCTGCGGACGCATCGGCGGCGGCGTCCGCACCGGTGGCGGCAATGCTGAAAGCGCCGGAGAAGAAGGCCGATGAGGTGCGTGTGCTGATCGCCGCGGAGGGCGAAAGCGTGCTGGCGGCACAGATGGCTGGGCGCATCGTGAGTATCGGCGCGAAGCTCGGAGACCGCGTGCATCAGGGACAGGCCATCCTGCGTTTCGATTGTGACGAGCAGCAGGCGCGGCTCAACATGGCGCGGGCGGAATGGGACGGCGCGCAGAAGGTTTACGAGGCGAAGGCCAAGCTGCAGTCCATGCAGTCGGCCAGTCTGCTGGAAGTGAGCCAGGCGGCGGCGGAAGCGGAGAAATTCAAGGCGCAGATCCAGCTCTTCCAGGCGCAACTGCGGTTGTGCAGCATCAATGCGCCGTTCTCCGGTCGCGTCACCAAGCTGCGCATCAAGCCCTACGAGAGCGTCGTCGTCGGCCAGCAATTGGTCGAGGTGATCAACGACGAGAAGCTCAAGGTGCAACTCAATATCCCGTCGTTGTGGCTGGCGCGGGTGAAGGCGGGCAACCCGTTCGAGGTGCGCATCGACGAGACTGGCAAGAGCTATGAAGCCAAGGTCCGCCGTATCAACGGAAAGGTCGATGCGGTCAGCCAGTCCGTAGAGATCGAGGGCGAATTGATAGGTCGCCCAGAGGACCTGCTGCCGGGCATGAGCGGCGTCGCGATATTTCCGGACGCCGCGCCGGACGCGCAGCCGGACGTGAAGAAGTAGCGCGCGCCGGAATGTCCGAACCTACCCCACGTATGGAAACGCTGGGCAGCCTGTTGCAGATCGAACAGGATGTCCGACAGGCCCAGAGCGAACGCGCCGTCGAATTCATCGCCGTCAACGACACTTGCCGGTTGTTGCCTTACCGCCAGGCCACGCTGTGGCGCACCGGGAACGACGGGAAGTCGTCGGTCAGGCTGGTGTCCGGTCTCGCCGATCTCGCGAACGATTCTCCCTTTAGGCAGTGGCTTAACCGCGCCATCCCCCATGCGATGCGGGACGATGTTCCGGGCAAGCCCCGGATGCTTGATGCGGAATCGCTGCCCGGGGAATTCAGAGAAGGCTGGGCGGAGTGGATGCCCGCGCAGGTCGTCGTCGTCAGTTTGCCCACGCCCAGCGGCGATGTCTGCGGCGGACTCTGGATCGCCGTCGACAATCCGCCGGGAGATGCGGAACTCGCGCTGTTGGAACGGCTGGCTTGGGCTTACGGTCAGGCGCTGTGGGCATGGCGACCGCATATTCCTTTCTGGGTGAATTGGCGGGAGAAGCTGGACGAGCAGCGCCGGAGGAAACGGCTGTGGATCGCGGTGCTGGTTGTCGTGTTGTTCCCGATGAGGCTGACCGTGCTCGCTCCCGCCGAGATCACCGGCAAGGACGCCAAGCTGCTTGGCGCGCCGATGGACGGCGTGGTGGCGCAGTTCTACGTGAAGCCGAACCAGCCGGTGCAGGCCGGCGCTCCGTTGTTCGCGCTGGACGATACGGTGGTGCGCAACCGTAACGAAGTCGCGCTCAAGTCCCTCGCGGTCGCCCAGGCGGATTACCTGCGCGAGACGCAAAAATCGTTCGGCGACGACGACAGCAAGGGAGACTTGGCCGCATTCAACGCCAAGTTCGAGGAGAAGGTCGCCGAGGCGCAATACAGCACCGATTTGATGAACCGTTCCACGATCACCGCGCCTGAAGCGGGCATCGTGGTGTACTCGGACCCCAACGACTGGCTGGGCAGGCCGGTGCAGACCGGAGAGCGCATCGTCCAGATCGCCGATCCCAAACGCATCGAAATCAGCATCAGTCTGCCGGTGAACGATGCGCTCAATCTGGAGCCGGGCGCGAAAGTCAAAATGTACTTGAACGCCTCGCCGTTCGACACGGTGGAAGGGGTGCTGACCCAGTCGAGCTATGAGCCTTTCCCGGTGCCGGAGGGCTTCGTCGCCTACCGGCTCAAGGCCGATCCCCTGCCCGGCGAGGATACGCCCCGGATCGGGCTGAAGGGTACCGCAAAGATATACGGCGGCTGGCGACCATTGATCTACCACATCTTGCGCAAACCGATCTCCGTGCTGCGGCGCACGCTGGGGATTTGATGCGATGCTTCTGAGTTCGTCGTGCGGTGAGAATCGGATTTTCTGCCGGGTTTGTCGGTTCGGCGAATTTCGCGAACAGCGCCCCGTGCGGTAGAATGCCGGCCCATGAATACCGTCCAGCTTTCCGTCGTCATTCCCGTCTATAACGAGGAGCAAGGCCTGCAGGCCCTGTTCGATCGCCTGTATCCCGCGCTGGACAAGCTCGGCATCGCCTATGAGGTCGTGTTCGTCAACGACGGCAGCCGCGACCGTTCCGCCGCGATCCTGCGCGAGCAGTTCCAGAAACGCCCGGATGCGACGCGCGTAGTGCTGTTCAACGGCAACTTCGGCCAGCACATGGCGATCATGGCCGGCTTCGAGCAGAGCCGCGGTCAGCGAGTGGTGACGCTGGACGCCGACCTGCAGAATCCTCCGGAGGACATCGGCGTGCTGCTGGCGAAGATGGACGAGGGGCACGACTATGTTGGCTCCATCCGCCGCCAGCGCAACGACAGCACCTGGCGTCATGTCGCCTCGCGCGCGATGAACGGGCTGCGCGAGCGCATCACCCGCATCAAGATGACCGACCAGGGCTGCATGTTCCGCGCCTACGACCGCCATGTCATCGACGCGGTCAATTCCTGCCGCGAAGTGAACACCTTCATTCCGGCGCTGGCCTATACCTTCGCGCGCAATCCCGCCGAGGTGGTCGTCGGTCACGAGGAGCGCGCCGCCGGGGAATCCAAATATTCGCTGTACAGCCTGATCCGCTTGAACTTCGACCTGATGACCGGTTTCTCGTTGGTGCCGTTGCAGATGTTCTCGATGCTGGGCATGCTGATCTCGCTGTTCTCCGCGCTGTTCTTCGTGCTGCTGGTCGTGCGCCGCCTGATCATCGGGCCGGAAGCGGAAGGGTTGTTCACGCTGTTCGCGCTGATGTTCTTCCTGATCGGCATCGCGCTGTTCGGCATCGGCCTGCTGGGCGAATACATCGGACGCGTCTACCAGCAGGTGCGCCATCGTCCACGCTATCTGGTCGAGGCGGTGCTGGAGCAGCAGGAGAAGGGCAAAGAGGGAAGGGTGAAGGGGGAAGGGAAAAGGGTAAAACCAGCTGCGGTTGCCGGAGAGCCCGATCCATTTATCGTGGAACCTAAAAAGAAAAAGGCCAAGCCTGCCGAGGCTGAGCATCCCTCGTTGTTTTCGGATAGCCAGGAATGAGCCGGGCGGTCGTATTCGCCTACCATAACGTAGGTTTCCGTTGCTTGTCGGTGCTGCTGGCGCACGGCGTGGATGTTGCGCTGGTGGTCACGCATCGCGACAATCCTAAAGAGGTCATTTGGTTTGATAGCGTGCAGAAGCTCGCTGAGTTGCACGGCATCCCCGTCATCACGCCGGATAATCCGAATGCGCCGGAAGTGGTCGACCAGATCGCGGCATTGCAGCCGGACTTTTTCTTTTCCTTCTACTACCGCGAGATGTTGAAAGCTCCGTTGCTGGCTATCCCGAAGCAAGGCGCGCTGAACATGCACGGCTCATTGCTGCCCAAATATCGCGGTCGCGTGCCGGTGAATTGGGCGATAATCCGCGGCGAAACGGAAACGGGTGCAACGCTGCACTACATGACCGAGAAGCAGGACAACGGCGACATCGTCGCTCAGCAGGCCGTTCCCATCCTGCCGAACGATACCGCGCATGAAGTGTTCCAGAAGGTGACAGTGGCGGCGGAGATGGCGCTGAACGGAGTGTTGCCCGCATTGCTGGCGGGCACTGCCAAAGCCGAGAAACAGGATTTGAGCAAGGGCGCATATTTCGGCGGACGCAAGGCCGAAGACGGCGTCATAGCCTGGTCGCAGTCGGCGCTGGAGATACACAACTTGGTGCGCGCGGTGGCCCCGCCGTATCCGGGTGCAACGACGATGCTGATGGGCAAGCCCATGCGCATCCTGCAGACGTTGGTGACCGGTTGCACCGTGACAGGCGAGAAGCCGGCCTTCTACGTGAAGGACGGCAAGGCCTATGCGATCTGCGGCAGCGGCGTGCTGCGCGTGGTGCGCTTCGAGCTGGACGGCGTCGAGACGGGCGCAGCGGAATTTGCCGCCAAGCACGGCGATACAAGATTTGAATTCAATTGTTAAGGAAGTGAAATGAAAAAAGTACTGATCCTCGGCGTGAACGGTTTCATCGGTCACCACCTGTCCAACCGCATCCTCGAGACCACCGACTGGGAAGTCTATGGCATGGATATGAGCACCGACCGCATCAGCGACCTGATCGGCAAGCCGCGCTTCCATTTCTTCGAGGGCGACATCACCATCAACAAGGAGTGGGTCGAGTACCACGTCAAGAAGTGCGACGTGATCCTGCCGCTGGTGGCGATCGCCACGCCGGCCACTTATGTGAAGCAGCCGCTGCGCGTGTTCGAGCTGGACTTCGAAGCCAACCTGCCCATCGTGCGCGCCGCGGTGAAGTACAACAAGCATCTGGTGTTCCCGTCGACCTCGGAAGTCTACGGCATGTGCCACGACGAGGAATTCGATCCGGATAATTCCGAACTGGTCTGCGGCCCGATCAACAAGCCGCGTTGGATCTATTCCAACTCCAAGCAACTGATGGACCGCGTGATCTGGGGCTATGGCATGGAAGGCCTGAACTTCACGCTGTTCCGTCCGTTCAACTGGATCGGTGCCGGTCTGGATTCGATCAACACGCCTAAGGAAGGCAGTTCGCGCGTGGTGACCCAGTTCCTCGGTCACATCATTCGCGGCAATAACATCAGCTTGGTTGATGGCGGCCACCAGAAACGCGCCTTCACTTACATCGACGACGGCATCGACGCGCTGATGAAGATCATCGACAATAAGAACGGCGTGGCCACCGGCAAGATCTACAACATCGGCAACCCGACCAACAACTTCGCGATCCGCGACCTGGCCGACATGATGCTGAAGCTGGCGAACGAGTATCCGGAATATGCCGAGTCAGCCGCCAAGGTGAAGATCGTCGAGACGACTTCCGACGCCTACTACGGTGCCGGGTATCAGGACGTGCAGAATCGCGTGCCCAAGATCACCAACACCTGCGAAGAGCTGGGCTGGAAACCGACCACGACCATGGCCGACACGCTGCGCAAGATTTTCGATGCCTACCGCACCCAGATTGCCGAGGCGCGCGGACTGGTCGATTAACGACAGTTCTGAGTGCTGAGTAACGAGTGCTGAGGAAAATCCGCAGACTCAGCACTCAGCACTCAGCACTCAGCACTCAGCACTCAGCACTCAGCACTCAGCACTCAGCACTCAGCACTCAGAACTCAGCACTCAGCACTCAGAACTCAGAACTCAGAACTCAGAACTCAGAACTCAGAACTCAGAACTCAGAACTCAGAACTCAGCACTCAGCACTCAGAACTCAGCACTCAGCACTCGGTACTCAGCACTCGTTTTCATGAAACAACTCGCTCTCAAGATCGACGTCGACACCTATCGCGGCACCCGCGAGGGCGTGCCGCGTCTGGTCGATGTGTTGCAACGCTACAACGCGCAAGCGACCTTCTTCTTCACGCTGGGGCCTGATCACATGGGCCGCGCGATCAAGCGCGTGTTCCGCCCGGGCTACCTGTCCAAGGTGTCGCGCATGTCGGTGGTGGAGCATTACGGCATCAAGACGCTGCTGTACGGCACGCTGCTGCCCGCGCCGGACATCGGCCGCAAGTGCGCCGACATCATGCGCTCGGTGCGCGACGCCGGCTTCGAGACCGGCGTGCATTGTTACGACCACATCCGCTGGCAGGACCATGTCGCGGACAAGGACGGGCTCTGGACGCGGCGCGAGCTGCAGCGCGCGGTGGATCGCTATACCGAAATCTTCGGCGAGAAGCCGCATGCCCATGCCGCCGCCGGTTGGCAGATGAACCGCCATGCGTTGCGGATGATGCAGCATCTCGGTTTCGATTACAGCTCAGACTCGCGCGGTGCGCAGCCCTGCATCCCGACCTGGAACGCCGAGATCGTCAATTGCCCGCAGTTGCCGACGACGCTGCCGACGCTGGACGAGCTGATCAATCGCGACGGCATCACGCTGGACAACATCGCGCAGCATGTGTTGCGCATGACCAAGGCGGAGCAGCCCTTCGGCCATGTGTTCACGTTGCATGCCGAACTGGAAGGCGGAAAATGGATGCCGGTGTTCGAGCAGTTGCTCGATGGCTGGCAGGCGCAGGGCTACGAACTGGTGTCTCTTCGCCAGTATCTTGCCGGCCTGAATCTCGCGGCCTTGCCGCGCAAGGAAATGTCGTTGCGCGAAGTCGAAGGGCGCATCGGCAAGTTGGCGGTAGTGGCGTAGCGCACGTCTTCTCATTCGATTGTGCAAGTTCCGCGATTGCGGGTATATTCGCGGGCAATTGCGTGAGGGGGCTGGGATGTCGGAAGCTAGGGGACTGGATTACTGGGTTGCGGTGCTGATGCAGGCAGACTTGCCGGTGCTGAAACAGACAGCCCGCGGTCTGGAAGAATTGCGCGCCGACGACGAGAAGCTTACCGCGATCGGCGTCGCCGACATCATCGCCCACGATCCGATCATGACCGTCAAGCTGCTGCGTTACCTGCAGCAGCACAAGCACAAGATACAGACCACCGAAGTCATCCAGGTCGAACAGGCCTTGCTGATGATGGGCATCGAGCCTGTGTTCAACAAGGTGCCGCCCGCCCCGCTGATCGAAGACGCGCTGAAACACAAGACGCCGGCGCTGCTGCATCTGCTGCGCACCATCCATCGTTCCCATCTTGCCTCCGAGTACGCCAAGGACTGGGCCGTGCGCCTGCGCGATCTGCATTTCGAGGAGGTGCGTATCGCGGCGCTGCTGCACGATATCGCCGAGATACTGATGTGGTGTTTCGCGCCGGACGAGATGCTGGAAGTCGAGGAACTCAGGTTGCAGGAGCCGACGGTGCGCACCCGTGTCATCCAGGCTCGTGTGTTCGGCTTCACGATGTTCGAGTTGCAGCGCGTGCTCGCCGAGCAGTGGGAATTGCCGCAACTGCTGCTGACGCTGATGAACGATTCCTGCGCCCATCTACCGCGCGTGCGCAATGTCGTGCTGGCGGTCAATCTGGTGCGCCATTCGACAAAGGGATGGGACGACCCAGCGTTGCCGGACGACTACAAGGACATCGCCGATCTGTTGCGCATGCCGGTCGAGAGCGTAAGGGATATGATCGCCGTTGATGCCGGCATCGCCTGCGACATCCATCAGCCGCACCGCGGCATGGACGACTGACGGGCGGAGTACCTAGGTCTCGGGTCAATCAGGGATTGCGTCAAACACCGCGACTAGCCCCGGATCAGTTATGCCCGCCCAAACATGAGGGACGCAACTTAGTCCTTGCCGAACAGATCCCTGCTGTAAACCTTGTCGGCCACGTCGCGGATGTCGTCGGTGATGCGGTTGGCGACGATGACGTCGGCTTCCTGCTTGAATTGCGCCAGGTCGTTCACCACGCGGGAGTGGAAGAATTCCGCTTCCTTCAATGCCGGCTCGTACACGATGACCTCGATGCCCTTGGCTTTGATGCGTTTCATGATGCCCTGGATGCTGGATGAGCGGAAGTTGTCGGAGCCGCTCTTCATCACCAGACGGTGGATGCCGACCACCTTGGGATTGCTTTCCCCTCTCCCCAACCCTCTCCCGCTTGCGGGCGAGGGGGCAAACGTATTTGCCTCCAGTTTTCTTATGATGCTCTCCGCGACGAAGTCCTTGCGCGTGGTGTTGGATGCCACGATGGCGTTGATGAGGTTTTGCGGCACGTTCTGGTAATTGGCGAGCAGCTGCTTGGTGTCCTTGGGCAGGCAGTAGCCGCCGTAGCCGAACGACGGATTGTTGTAGTGGTCGCCGATGCGCGGATCGAGGCTCACCCCCTGAATGATCTGCTTGGTATCCAGGCCGTGCGTGGCGGCATAGGTGTCCAGTTCGTTGAAGTAGGCCACGCGCATCGCGAGGTAGGTGTTGGCGAACAGCTTCACTGCCTCGGCTTCGGTCGAGTCGGTGAACAGGGTGGGGATGTCTTGCTTCACCGCGCCTTGCCGGAGCAGACCGGCAAAGGTCTCGGCGCGTTCGGAGCGTTCGCCGACGACGATGCGCGAGGGATGCAGGTTATCGTAAAGTGCGCGGCCTTCGCGCAGGAATTCGGGCGAGAAAATCAGGTTGTCGCAATTGAACCGGGCGCGGGTCTTGACCGTATAACCGACGGGGATGGTCGATTTGATCACCATCACCGCCTGCGGGTTAATGCTCAGGACGTCCTGGATCACCGACTCGATCGATCTGGTGTTGAAGTAATTGGTTTCCGGATCGTAGTCGGTCGGCGTGGCGATGATGACGTAGTCCGCGCCGATGTAGGCTTCATGCTTGTCCAGCGTGGCCTTGAAGTTGAGCGCCTTGTGCTGGAGATATTCTTCGATCTCGGCGTCTTCGATGGGTGATTGCTTGCGGTTCAGCATGGCGACCTTCTCGGGCACGATGTCGATTGCGACCACTTCGTGGTGCTGGGCAAGCAGGATGGCGTTGGAGAGTCCGACGTAACCGGTTCCGGCGATGGCGATTTTCATGATTAAGCGGTTGGTTCAGGTGCAAACAAGAGGCGCATTATGCCGCAGAACCCGCGGCGCGTCAGCATGCCGCGCCGCTGCGATGCGCGTGGCCCCGGCCTGCATGATGGTCGCAGGGGAATCGTGTACCATTCCTGATCTGGCCTGATGCGTTGTCGCGAGGGGGAATAATGGAAGTTGTGATTGCAGTCTGTGTCGCCGAGGCGCCCGGTTTCGCGGTGCGGACAGCCTCGATTACGTGGGCGCACCGCTTCCCGTCGCGGCGAGGAGTCCATCATGCCGGCTAACCCGACGCCGGACGTTGCGCAGCGGCAGGTATGGTGGCTGCTGGCCGCGCTCTCCGCGGGGTTCCTGCTGATCTGGCTGCTGCCGACTCCCGCCGTGTTTCGCGGCATTGCCAATTACCAGCCTATGCACATGACGATGGAACTGTTCTCCATCGTCGTCGCGATGCTGATCTTCGGGGTGGTGTGGAACGCCTATAGCGACGAGCGCGCCGGCAACGTGATGATCATCGCGTGCGCGATGCTGGCGGTGGGGCTGATCGATTTCGTCCACATGCTGTCGTTCAAGGGCATGGCGGATTTCGTCACCCCCTCGGGGCCGGAGAAAGCGATCAATTTCTGGTTGGCCGCGCGTTTCCTCGCCGCGATCGCACTGCTCGCGGTGGCGATGCGACCATGGACGCCGCTGCCCTCCCCGCACCGGAAATATGCGCTGCTTGCAGGCGCGCTCGCCATCGTGCTGTTCGTCGTGTGGATCGGGTTGTTCCATCAGGACCTGCTGCCGCGCACCTTCATCGAAGGACAGGGACTCACCGGGCTGAAGATCGCCGCCGAATATCTGATTGTCGCGATATTGGCGGTCGCCGCGATGCTGTTCTACCGGCAGGCGCGGCGCGGCGCGACGCACGAGGCTGCCAGCCTGTTCGCCGCCGTGGCGATTTCGGCGCTGAGCGAACTGAGTTTCACGCTGTACAAGGATGTCACGGACGTCTTCAACCTGCTCGGCCATGTGTACAAGGTCATCGCCTATCTCTACATCTATCGTGCGATGTTTGTCACGCTGGTGCGCGAGCCCTACCAGCGGTTGGGTGCCGCGGAGAAGGAGTTTCGCACCACGTTCGAACTGGCGGCAGTGGGCGTGGCGCATGTCGCACCGGACGGCCGCTGGTTGCGCGTCAACCAGCGGTTGTGCGACATGTTGGGTTACAGCCGCGAAGAGTTGTTGGGCAAGACCTTTCAGAGCCTCACCCATCCAGACGATCTGGAACTCGATCTGGCTTATGTGCAGCGCATTCTGTCTGGAGAGATCGAAAATTACTCGATCGAAAAGCGCTATTTGCGCAAGGACCGCGAGATCGTGTGGGTCAATCTCACGGTCGCGCTGGTGCGCCACCGCGACGGCAGCCCGAACTATTTCATCTCGGTGATCGCGGATATCAGCGAGCGCAAGAAGACCGAACAGGAATTGCAGGCATACCGGCAGCACCTGGAAGAGATGGTCGAAGATCGCACCGAGCAGTTGCGTCATGCCAAGGAGGCAGCCGAGGCCGCCTCCTTGGCCAAGAGCGCGTTCCTGTCCAACATGAGCCACGAGTTGCGCACCCCGCTGAATGCGATCCTCGGCTTCTCCGAACTGATGGTGAACGATCCGGAGACTCCTGCCGCGCAGAAGGCCAATCTGGACATCATCAACCGCAGCGGGACCTATCTGCTCGGCATGATCAACGATGTGCTGGACCTGTCCAAGATCGAGGCGGGCCGGTTCGAGCTGGACATCAAACCTTTCGACCTGCTGATCATGCTGGAGGATGCCGGCAAGTTGATCGAGCAGCGCGCGCTGAGCGGCAACCTGACCTTCAGCCTGGATCTCGATCCGGACATGCAGCGCTATGTCTGCGGCGACGGCGGCAAGCTGCGCCAGGTGGTGGTCAATCTGCTGGGCAATGCGGTGAAGTTCACTCGGGAGGGAGGGGTGATACTGCGCGCCGGAACCAGGCCGATGGATGACCCGGCCATGGTCAGCTTGCGCATCGAGATCGAGGACAGCGGCATCGGGATACAGGCGGACAAGTTTGGCGAGCTGTTCAAGCCATTCGTGCAACTAACCGAACCGAGCGGGACCAAGGGAACCGGTCTGGGGTTGGCTATATCGAACTCGTTGATCGAGTTGATGGGGGGGCGTATCGACGTCGAGAGTTCGCCGGGCAAGGGCACGACATTCGCTATCGACCTGCCGTTGCCGTTGAGCGATGCGGCGGAGGTGTCGTCCAGAGCCAGTGTGCCTCCCGTCGTGCAGGGGCTGGCACCGGGCCAGCCGACCTGGCGTTTGCTGGTGGTCGACGATAACCAATCGAACCGGGTGTTGCTGGTCACCTTGCTGGCGCAGGCCGGTTTTCAGGTGCGCGAGGCCGAGAACGGACAGGAGGCCGTGCTGGCGTTCGAGCAATGGCAGCCGCATCTGATCTGGATGGACATGCGCATGCCGGTGATGGACGGTTATCAGGCTTCGGCGAAGATACGCGGCCTGCCGGGCGGGGATGCGATAAAGATCATCGCGCTCACCGCCAGCGCCTTCAAGGAACAGCACGAGCTGATCTTGCAGGCCGGTTGTGACGAGGTGATGCACAAGCCCTACAAAGCCGCGGAGATATTCAAGGCGCTGGGCCAGTATCTGGGCGCGAAGTTCATTTACCGGGGAGAGGAGCCGGCAGCGTCTCATGTCGCGGGGCAGCTTACCGCGTCCAAGCTTGCAAATATCCCGGCGGAATTGCGTACCGCATTGCGCCAGGCCGCACTTGAGCTGAACACCCGAGCCGTAGCCGACTCCATCGAGAAAATAACCGGATTGAACGCGCAGATCGGGACCGGATTGCAAACGCTGGCGCAGCAATATCGCTACGACCAGATCGTCAGTCTGCTGGATGAGGCGGGTTGATATTGAAAACGACGGGAAACATGTGATTACCAGCGAACCATACAAGAGCGGCTCCATCGTCATCGTCGACGACAACCCGGATAATCTGCGGGTCTTGAGCAGCGTGCTGGAGCAGGCCGGGTTCGTCGTGCGCCCGGCGATCAGCGGCGAGGTCGCATTGCAGTCTATCCAGCTGAGCTCCCCCGATCTGATCCTGCTCGACATACGCATGCCCGGCATCGACGGTTACGAAACCTGCCGGCGCCTGAAGGCCGATCCGCTCACCCGCGACATCCCGGTGATCTTCATCAGCTCGCTGCAGGAAACCGGCGACAAGGTGGCCGCCTTCGCGGCCGGCGGGGTCGATTACGTGACCAAGCCGTTCCAGTTCGAGGAGGTGTTGGCCAGAGTCCGGGCGCATATGGAGCTGCACCACATCAAGCGCCATCTCGACGACCTGGTTGCGTCCAAGACCAGTGCGTTGCGCGACACGATGGCGTCGCTCGCCGCCAGCCAGCAGCGATACCGCGCCATCCTGGAGCAGGTCATCGACGCGATCGGCCTGACGGTCGAGTATCGCGATCCCTATACCTCCGGCCATCAGCACCGTGTCGCCGAACTGGCGCAGGCGATCGGCCGCGAGATGGGGATGCCGGAGGACGCGCTGGAGGGGCTGCGACTGGGAGCGCTGGTGCACGACATCGGCAAGGTGCGCCTGCCGACGGAGATACTCAACCGCCCGGGACGCCTGAACGAACTCGAGTTCGAGTTGATCAAGACGCATTCCGAAATCGGCAGCGACATCATCAAGGAAGTCAGTTTCCCCTGGCCGGTCGCGCAAATGATCGCGCAGCACCACGAACGCATCGACGGCAGCGGTTATCCGCACGGGCTGAAAGGGGACGACATGCTGCCGGAAGCCAGGATCATCGCGGTGGCCGATGTGGTCGAGGCGATGGTGTCGCACCGGCCCTACCGTCCCGCGCTCAGCGTGGACAAGGCGCTGGGGGAGATACGCGAGGGGAGCGGAAGGCTGTATGACCCGGACGTGGTCAGGGTGTGTCTGATGCTGTTCGAACAGCAGAACTTCCAGTTCAGTTCGGTGGCGTTCTGACGTCCCGCCGGCTATCCGGTCACCGCGCGCAACGCGTCGCTGACCCGGTGGAAAAGATCATCTGACAGACAATCGATCTCGATGTTGTCCGGCATCGAGCGCAGCCAGGTGAGCTGGCGTTTTGCCAGCTGGCGCGTCGCGGCGATGCCGGTCTCCATCAGTTGGCCTTCGTTTATCTCGCCGTCCATGTATTGCCAGGCCTGCCGGTAGCCGACGCAGCGCATCGAAGTCATGTCGGGGTGCAGCGGGTATTTGTCGCGCAAGTCGCGCAGTTCGTCGATCAATCCATCCTTGAGCATCTGTTGGAAGCGCACGGCGATGCGCTGGTGCAACACGCTGCGCTCGCTGGGGACGAGCGCGATGGATGTGATGTCGTAGGGCAGTTCGTGCCGCGTCTGCTGCTTCAGCAGTGCCGACATCGGCTGCCCGGTGAGGCGGTAGATTTCCATCGCGCGCTGGATGCGCTGCGTGTCGGCGGGGGCGAGGCGGGCGGCGGTCTCGGCATCCACCTTGGCTAGTTCTGCATGCAGGCGTTCGATGCCGTGTTCGGCGATCTCGGCGTCAAGCGCGGCGCGCACTTCCGGGTCGGCCTGCGGCAGTTCGCTCAGTCCCTCGCGTAGCGCCTTGAAATACAGCATCGTGCCGCCGACCAGCAGCGGTATCTTGCCGCGCGCGGTGATGTCCGCCATCAATCGCAATGCATCGTGTCGGAACGCGGCGGCGGAGTAGGCTTCGGTCGGGTCTATGATGTCGATCAGGTGATGGGGCGCGCGGGCCAGCGTCGCGGCGTCCGGCTTCGCGGTGCCGATGTTCATGTCGCGGTACACCAGCGCGGAGTCCACGCTGATGAGCTCCACCGGCAGGCGTTGCACGAGTTCCACCGCAACGCCGGTCTTGCCGCTGGCGGTGGGGCCCATCAGGAAAATGGCGGGTGGTAACGGATTCATGCTTATGCACCGTCATTCCGGCGCAGGCCGGAATCCAGATTGAAAATATCATCCCCGCGAAGCGGGACGGCATCTTGGTTTTGTCCGCTTCGCGGGATGTCTCTTTTTGCTGGATTCCGGCCTGCGCCGGAATGACGGATTATCGGGTTCATGCCAGCTTCCTGTCGCGCGTCTCGCGCAGTGTCAGCGCGGCCAGCAGGCTGATCGCGGCGGCGACGGAGACATAGCCGCCGACCCATGCGAGGCCACCGTGCAGCACCAGTTGTTGCGCGATATAGGGCGCGAGCGATGCGCCGAGGATGCCGCCGAGGTTGTAGGCCGCGCCCGCACCGGTGTAGCGCACCGATGTCGGGAACAGCTCGGGCAGCAAGGCCCCCATCGGGGCGAAGGTCGCGCCCATCAGGAGCAGTTCGATGGAGAGGAATGCGGTGATCTGCCACATCGAGCCGCTGCTCAGCATCGGTGCGAGCAAAAAGCCGGACAGCAGCGCCGCGCTACCCGCGACGATCAGCACCGGGCGGCGTCCGTAGCGGTCGCCCGCGATGGCCGCGAGCGGCGTGGCCGCGGCCATGAACACGACGGCGACGCACAGCATGCCGAGGAACTGCGGGCGCGGGATGCCCAGCGTGGCGACGCCGTAGCTCAGTGCGAACACCGTGGAGATGTAGAACAGCGCGTAGCACACTACCATCAGCAACGCGCCTTGGATCAGTGGCTTTGTATGATGCGCAAATAGCTCGGCCAGCGGCAGCTTAGGCGGCTGGTGGGACTTCAAGGCTTGTGCGAACACCGGCGTCTCGGCGAGCTTCAATCGCACGTAGAGACCGATGACGACCAGCACGGCGCTGGCGAGGAATGGGATACGCCAGCCCCAGTCGCGGAATTCCGCATCGTCCAGTCCGAACGACAGCAGCAAAAAGCTGCCGGTCGCGAGCAAGAAGCCGACCGGCGGGCCGAGTTGTGGGAACATGCCGAACCAGCCGCGCCTGCCTTCGGGCGCATATTCCGCCGCCAGCAACGCAGCACCTCCCCATTCGCCGCCGAGGCCGATGCCCTGCCCGAAGCGCAGCAGGCACAGCAGCGCGGGTGCGACCCAGCCAACCATCTCGTAGCTCGGCAGCACGCCGATCAGCGTCGTCGACACGCCCATCACCAGCAGCGACGCGGCCAGCGTCGTCTTGCGCCCGATGCGGTCGCCGAAATGGCCGAACAGCAGCGCGCCCAAGGGACGTGCGAGGAAGGCGATGCCGAACGTCAGGAACGCGTTCAGCGCCTGCACCGCGGGATCGTCGTTCGGGAAGAACACCGGCCCGATCACCATCGCCACCGCGAGGCCGTAGATGTAGAAATCGTAGAACTCGATGGCGGTGCCGATAAATGAGGCGAAGGCGATGCGGAAGATCGAAGGAGGCATTTTTTGTAGGGGCGCGATTCATCGCGCCCTTGTATTTCATTTATCAGGAAAGGGCGCGATGAATCGCGCCCCTACGAATTTATTTCCCGCGCATGAACATCTTGTCCAAGTCGCCCATGGTCATCTGGAACCAGGTCGGCCTGCCGTGGTTGCACTGGTCGGCGCGTTCGGTCTGTTCCATCTCGCGCAGCAGCGCGTTCATCTCGGTGATGCTCAATGCGTGGTTCGCGCGCACCGAGGCGTGGCAGGCCATCGTCGCGAGCAGCTCGTTGCGGCGTTCGGTCAAGGCGCGCGACGCGCCGTATTCGCGCAGCTCGCGCAGCACTTCCAGCGCCATGGTTTCGGCCTCGGACTGCTTCAGCATCGTCGGCATCGCGCGCAGCGCGAGCTGGGTCGGCGACAGCGGGGCGAGGTCGAAGCCCAGCTTGTGCAACGCCTCCTGTTCCGCCTCCACGGTCGCGACGTCCAGCGGTTCGGCGTAGAAACTCACCGGGATCAGCAGCGGCTGGGCGGCGATGCGTTCGTTGTCCAGCGCGGCCTTCAGGCGTTCATACACGATGCGCTCATGCGCGGCGTGCATGTCCACGACGATCAGCCCCTGCGCGTTCTGCGCGAGGATGTAGACGCCGGAGAGCTGGCCTAGGGCGTAGCCGAGGGGATGCTCAACTGCGGGAAGAGGGAAGGGGGAAGGGGGAAGGGTAACGTCAAAAGCGGGCTCAGTTTTACCCTTCTCCCTTCTCTCTTCTCCCTTCTCCGCTGTTTGTGTTTCCCACAGCCGGTAGGTCGCCTGCCGTTGCGCGGCGTCGAACGCGATGCCCTGCTGGCGCGGCGTGTAGGCCGGATGCGGCGAGGGCACGGCCGACTCGCCGTTCGCCGCTGCGGGTTGCGGAGCGCTGTCTTTCATCGGCGCACTGAGCGCCTCCTGCACGGTATGGAACAGGAACTGGTGTATGCCCTGGCTTTCGCGGAAGCGCACTTCGCTCTTGGCCGGGTGCACGTTCACGTCCACCTGTTCCGGCGGCATGTCGAGAAACAGCACGAAGGCGGGGTGGCGCTGGTGGTGCAGGATGTCTTGGTAGGCCTGTCTTAGTGCGTGGCTGGCGACCTTGTCGCGGATGAAGCGGCCGTTGACGAAAAAGTATTGCGCGTCGCGCGTGCTGCGCGAATAGGCGGGCAGCGCGGCGAGGCCTTGCAGCGACAGGTTCGCGGCCCGGCGTTCGACTGCGACGGCTGCTTCGCCGAATTCCGGACCGAGTATTGCGGCAATTCTTTCAAGAATGCCGCTTACGTTCGCTCCCTCTCCCGTATGCGGGAGAGGGTTGGGGAGAGGGGCTGCGGGCAGTTGCCAGATCGTCTTGCCGTTGTGCTGCAGCGAGAAGGCGACATCGGGACGAGACAGCGCGATGCGCTTGAACGTCTCGTCGCAGTGGGCGAATTCGGTGGAGTCGGATTTGAGGAATTTGCGCCGCGCCGGGGTGTTGAAGTACAGCTCGCGCAGTTCGATGCTGGTGCCCTGCGGCTGGCTGGACGGGATGGGTTCGCTGATGTGGCCGTCTATCGCCTCGACCTTCCAGCCATGCGCATCCTCCGCGGTGCGGCTGCTCAAACCCAGTTGCGCGACCGCCGCCATGCTCGCCAGCGCCTCGCCGCGGAAGCCCATGCTGGCGACGCGCTGCAGGTCGTCGAGGCTGGCGATCTTACTGGTGGCGTGGCGCATCAGCGCGAGTGGCAGTTCGTTTTTCGCGATGCCTTTGCCGTTGTCGCGCACTCTCAGCAGTTTCACGCCGCCGCCTTCGAGCTGCACCGCGATGTCGGTAGCACCCGCATCGAGGCTGTTCTCCATCAGCTCTTTCAGCGCGGAGGCCGGGCGTTCTATCACTTCGCCGGCGGCGATTTGGTTGATCAGCAGGTCGGGCAGCAGGCGGATGGAATGGGGCATGAAAGGCGCTTATTGGATGAGCGGGCGAGATTATAGTGGGGTTTTATGTTGGGCGAGAACCGGTATAATCTCGCGCTCTATTCGAAGTGCGTCTGGCGCAGCCTGCACCGGACGATTTACAAGATGGCATTTCAAAAAACCGTAGCGAGCGGCTTGACTGCAAGGCGCACGAACGACAACGGCGGTGAAGGAACGCGCGTAGCGCGTCATGCTGAGGCCAAGGCCGCGCAACGCCGCAATCGAGTCGTGCAACAGGTTTTCGAGGCGTCCAAAAGATTGAGGAGAGGTTTATGCGTATAGGCATTCCTGTAGAGACTCACGCAGGGGAGAAGCGGGTTGCGACGGTGCCGGAAGTCGTGGAGAAGCTCGTCAAGCTGGGTTTCAATGTTGCGGTCGAGTCCGGCGCCGGAGAGGGCTCGAATTTTAGCGACGAGGCCTATCGCGCGGCAGGCGCCGAAATCATTAACGGTGCGGCGGCTCTGTGGTCCGCGTCCGACATCGTGTTCAAGGTTGTCGTTCCGACGAGTGCCGAGGTGGACTTGATGCGCGAAGGCGGCGTCTTGATCGGCTTCGTCTGGCCTGCACAAAACCCGGAATTGATGCAACAACTGGCTGGCAAGCGCGCCACCGTGCTGGCCATCGATGCGCTGCCGCGCATGTTGAGTCGCGCCCAGAAGATGGACGCCCTGACCTCGCAGGCCGGCGTCGCCGGCTACCGCGCCGTCATCGAGGCCGCCAACGTCTTCGGTCGCTTCTTCAACGGCCAGATCACGGCTGCGGGCAAGGTTCCGCCGGCCAAGGTCTTCATCGCCGGCGCCGGCGTAGCCGGTCTGGCCGCGATCGGCACTGCCGCAGGACTGGGCGCTATCGTGCGCGCCAACGACACCCGCGCCGAAGTGGCCGACCAGGTCAAATCCCTGGGCGGCGAATTCGTGAAAGTCGAATACGAGGAAGAAGGCGGCGGCGGCGGCGGTTACGCCAAGGTGATGAGCGAGGGCTTCCAGCAGGCACAGCGCGAGATGTACGCCAAGCAGGCCCGCGAGGTGGACATCATCATCACGACCGCGCTGATCCCCGGCAAGCCCGCGCCCAGGCTGATCACCGCCGAGATGGTGCAGAGCATGAAGCCGGGCAGCGTCATCGTCGACATGGCGGCCGAGCGCGGCGGCAATTGCGAGCTGACCGAGCCCGGTCAGGCGGTGGTGAAGCACGGCGTGACCATCGTCGGTTACACCGACCTGAATAGTCGTCTGGCCAGGCAGTCTTCCTCGCTGTATGCAAGCAATCTGTTCCGCCTGACCGAGGAGTTGTGCAAGACCAAGGATGGCATCATCGACGTCAATATGGAAGACGATGCGATTCGTGGCCTGACGGTCATCAAGAACGGCGAAGTCACCTGGCCTGCACCTGCGCCGAAATTGCCGGCAGCGGCCGCTAAACCGGCTGCGGCCAAACCGGTTGCAGCACCTGCCACTCATGGTCACGGTGGCGCACCGGCTTCCGCAGGAAAGGTGGCCGCAATGTTCGGTGCCGCCGCATTGTTGTTCCTGCTCATCGGCGCTTATGCGCCCGCGGCGTTCCTCGGGCACTTCACGGTGTTCGTGCTCGCGTGTTTCGTCGGTTACATGGTGGTGTGGAATGTCACCCCCGCCCTGCACACTCCCTTGATGAGCGTCACCAATGCGATCAGCAGCATCATCGCCATCGGCGCACTGGTGCAGATCGCGCCGCCGCTGGAGCTCGGGCTGGATCGTCCGGATGAATGGATACGCGGGTTGGCGGTGGCGGGTGTCGCGCTCACTGCGGTCAATATGTTCGGCGGCTTCGCCGTCACTCGGCGCATGCTGTCGATGTTCCGCAAATAAGGATAAATGAATATGTCTGCAAGCTTGGCAACGGTTGCTTATATCGGCGCAATCATTCTCTTCATCCTCAGCCTGGGTGGTCTGTCCAGCCCTGAGTCTTCGCGGCGCGGGAATCTCTACGGCATGATAGGCATGACCATCGCCGTGCTGGCCACGGTGTTCGGCCCGCGCGTCACGATGGCCGGAATCCCGTGGATCATATCCGCGATGGTGGTGGGCGGCAGCATCGGACTTTATGCCGCGCGCAAAGTGCAGATGACGCAGATGCCGGAACTGGTCGCGCTGATGCACAGCCTCGTCGGTCTCGCTGCCTGTCTGGTCGGCTTTGCTAATTACATCGATCCGATGGCGGCATTGAATTTGTCCAGCGCCGAAAAAGCGATCCACGAGATCGAGGTCTATATCGGCATCCTGATCGGTGCGGTGACCTTCTCCGGCTCCCTCATCGCCTTCGGCAAACTGTCGGGCAAGATCGGCGGCAAGCCGCTGTTGCTGCCGGGACGGCACTTCCTGAATCTGCTGGGCCTGTTGATCGTCATCGCGTTCGGTTACCAATTTCTGCACGCCGAAACGATCAGTGCGGGCATGATCGCGCTGACCGTGATGACGGTGATCGCCTTGCTGTTCGGCATCCACATGGTGATGGCCATCGGCGGCGCCGACATGCCGGTGGTGGTGTCCATGCTGAACAGCTACTCCGGCTGGGCGGCAGCGGCGACCGGCTTCATGTTGAACAACGACTTGCTGATCGTCACCGGCGCGCTGGTGGGATCCAGCGGTGCGATTCTCTCCTACATCATGTGCCGCGCGATGAACCGCAACTTTATCAGCGTCATCGCGGGCGGATTCGGTGGCGGCGCACCGGCCAAGAAGTCCGGCGGCGAGGCGCAACCGGCGGGCGAAGTGACCGCCATCAGCGCAATCGAGACGGCGGAACTGTTGCGCGATGCCAAGAACGTGATCATCGTGCCGGGATACGGCATGGCCGTGGCTCAGGCACAGCACACGGTGTACGAGATCACGCAACACCTGCGCGAGAAAGGCGTCAACGTGCGTTTCGGCATCCACCCGGTCGCCGGCCGCATGCCCGGCCACATGAACGTGTTGCTGGCCGAAGCCAAAGTGCCTTACGACATCGTGATGGAGATGGACGAATTGAACGGCGACTTCCCGGATACCGATGTCGCCATCGTGATCGGCGCCAACGACATCGTGAACCCGGCAGCCCAGGAAGATCCGGGCAGCCCCATCGCAGGCATGCCGGTGCTGGAAGTCTGGAAGGCCAAGACCTCCATCATGATGAAGCGCAGCATGGCGACCGGCTATGCGGGCGTGGACAATCCGTTGTTCTACAAGGACAACAACCGCATGTTGTTTGGCGATGCCAAGAAGATGCTGGAAGAAGTTCTGGTTGCGCTGAAAGCATAGCGGGCGTCCGTTGGCCTGATTTTTCAGCAATGCAACGACAAGAGCCGCAAAATGCGGCTCTTGTCGTTTTACGTAAATACTTATGCCATCTTGGTCTGCCCTGATTACAATCTCCCCAGAGAATCAGAATAACTATAACAAGCCGTCAGGCCGATAGAGGGAGGGCATGATGCTGCGCAAATTATTCGAGCGTTGTCCGGCAGACGAGGAAGCCGATGCGCTGCAAGTCGAACAGACCAAACTGCTTTATGCCAATCTTCCGGCAGCGATACTCATCAACGCGCTGCTGGCGCTGATTCTGGCGGGCGTGCAAAGCGCCGAGATTCCTTCCGAGCAGTTGTTGCTGTGGCTTGCAATACTGGCCGTCGTCCTGCTCGGCAGGCTGGCATTGCTGCTTGCATGGCAACGTGGCGAGGCGACTCCGGCAAGTTGCACATGCTGGTTGCGTCGCTTCCGCATCGGCGTTATCGCGACCGGCATAGCCTGGGGAATCGGCGCCGTGCTGCTGTTTCCGCCCGGAGACATAGACCATCAATCCTATCTTGCATTTGCGCTGGCCGGACTGAGCGCCGGAGCTATTTCGTCGTTGGCGGTGGATCGTGTGTCCACGATCGGCTTTCTGGCGCCGATGCTGTTGCCGCTGATTGCGCGTCTCGGGTTGGAAGGCGGCAAGCTTGCCTTGTCGATGGGCATCATGGTGATGCTGTTTTTCGTTTTTATCGCGATGAATGCCTCTCGGGGCAGGCATAGCCTGCACGAAAACTTCCGTTTGCGCATCAAGGCTGAGGAGCAGGAACGGATGTTGCGCCAGAGCGAGGCGCGGCTGAATCAGGCGCAGCATACTGCCCATATCGGTAACTGGGATCTGGACTTGGTCAGGGAAAATCTGTACTGGTCGGACGAGATCTACCGCATATTCGAAATCGATCCGGCTGCCTTCAAACCATCCTATGAATCTTTTCTTCATGCCATTCATCCGGAGGAGCGCGATGCGGTGAATCAGGCTTATATGCATTCGCTGGAGACACACGAACCCTATGAGATTACGCACCGTCTTTTGATGAACGATGGGCGGATAAAATGGGTGACCGAACGTTGCGATTCGCTTTTCGATGCCGAAGGCAAACCCTTGCGTTCGGTCGGTACGGTGCAGGACATCACGGAACAACAACTCGCCGAAAATACCCTGCGCGAAAACGAGGCCCGTTACCGGGCGGTCACCTACACAGCCAGCGATGCCATCATTACTGCAAACAATGCAGGAAATATCGTGAACTGGAACCGGGGGGCCGAGATTATCTTTGGTTTTACGGAAACAGAAATTATTGGTCAGCCATTGATTGTGTTGATACCGCAGCGATATCGCGAGCGCCATCTCGCTGCGATGAATCAGGTGCTGGCCGGTGGTAAATCACACATCATCGGCAGTGGCGCTATTGAACTGGAAGGGCTGCGCAAGGACGGTAGCGAGTTCCCGCTGGAGATGTCGCTGGCCAAGTGGGAGAGCAGCGAGGGGATGTTTTTCACCGGCATTATTCGCGATATTTCCGAACGCAAGCAGGCCGAGAAAGAGAACAATGAATTGCGTCTTAATCAGCAAGCCTTGCTGAATGCGATTCAGGAATCCACCTTCCTGATGGAGCGAGACGGCACGTTGTTGCTGACTAATGAGGTGGGGGCGCAGCGTTTGAATACGACGCCGGATGAATTGGTCGGCAAGAACGTTTACGATATTTTTCCGCCGGAGGTGGCCAAGTCACGCCGGGCAAGATTCGAACATATCGCCCGCACCGGTATGCCGGAGACCTATGAGGACGAGCGTGCCGGACGGCGTTTTTTGAGCACCAATTATCCGATTCGCGATGCGGGCGGGGCGGTTTCGCGTTTCGCCGTTTATGCGGCAGATGTCACGAAACAGCGTCAGATTCAGGCGATCGAAGAGTTGTTCTCCGCGATCAACCAGCGGGTCTTGTCGGGCGGGATCCTGTCTGATGTGTTGCATTTCATCTGCGATGAGGTGGTCCAGCTGTTCGATCTGGACCTGATCTGGCTGGGGCGCAAGGAAACGGACGGCGCCGTGAGCATCATGACCCATGCGGGGCCGGCTTCGGGTTATGTAGAGGGATTGCGCCGTCTCGGCGTGCGCTGGGACGATACGCCGCAGGGACGAGGCGGCACGGGAACGGCCATACGCAGTGGCCTGGTGCAGTCCATCAGCTCGGACAACCCGGGTTTCAAGGTGTGGCGCGAACTTGCGCATGAATATCGCTTCCAGTCGATGCTGGCCATTCCGTTGCTGATACGCGGCGAGGTGTATGGCGCGTTTACCCTGTACTCCAGCAAGTTGGACATGTTCAGCTCTACTACCAGAGACTTGCTGGCCGGCATCGCTACGCGTATCAGCGTTGCAGTCGAGGCGGCGATGGACCAGCAACAGATACGTCTGCTGAGTTCTGCTTTGGCAGAGGCGGGCAACGGCGTGATGATCACCAACCCGCGCGGCATTATCCAGTGGGTCAATCCGGCGTTCGCAAGGCTGAGCGGCTACAGCAAGGAGGAGTTGGCTGGACAGACGCCGAGACTGCTGAATTCCGGGCAGCAGTCCGAGGAATATTATCGGGTTATGTGGGAGGCGATCACCAGAGGGGAGACCTGGTGCAGCGAGACCGTGGAGCGTGCGAAGAACGGGGATGCCTATACCGTTTCGCAGACCATCACGCCGATGCTGGATGACGAAGGCGAGATCACCCATTTCATCGCGATTCATGAGGACATCACGGCCCAGAAAAAAACGCAGGAGCGCATCGCGCATATGGCGCATTTCGATGCGCTGACCAACCTGCCGAACCGTGCACTGTTCTTCGATCGATTGGGGCAAGCCTTGTCGTTGGCCCGGCGCAATCGTGGCGGCCTGGCATTGCTGTTTCTGGATCTGGACGGCTTCAAGCAGGTAAACGATACGATGGGTCACCATGCCGGAGACTTGCTGCTCACCGGAGTGGCGGAACGTTTGTGTCTATGCGTGCGGGAGAGCGACACGGTGGCGCGTTTGGGCGGCGACGAATTTACGGTCATTCTCAATGAGACCCATGAGCATCACGATGTCGCCAGAATCGCCGAGAAGATCATCGAGGCCATTGCGCAGCCGTTCGACTTGGCGGGGAAGGCGGCTTATATCGGTGTCAGCATCGGCATCGCGCGTTATTCGGAGGATGCGAACAGCGAGGACGAATTGATGAGAAATGCCGATCAGGCAATGTATGCGGCGAAGTCTGCGGGTAAGAATACCTACCGTTTCGGTTCTGCAGGGTAGGGATGCGGCAAGGCCGTAATGCAAAAAGAGCCGCGATTCGCGGCTCTTTTTGTTTCTGGAACGGGCGGATGCGTCAGGATTCCAGCAGGTCCGTTGGACGGAAGTCGTACGGATGGGCTTGCAGCGCCGGTTTCATCAGCATGTCGTCATCTCTGATGTGCTCGCTTGCCCAGTTGCTCAAGAAGATGAAGTAATGGGTCGAAGCGCTCTCTGACCACCTGCCGTGCATGTCTATCAGTTCGGCTTCCATTTGCTGAAGCTCGTTCAATACGTACTGGTGTTCCTCTATATGCTGCTCGAACGGGTGGTCTATCGTCTTCGCGATGAGCTCTTCATTCCTGAAATGAATGCGGACAGTATCCTCGAATATCTTGAGCGTTCGAGAGAATACCGCGGTGTCCTGAGCGCGCATTGCGCGTTCGACATCCTCGATCATCTCCAGCAGCCTCTTGTGGTCGGCGTCGAGGAAGGCATTTCCGACGCTCATCATCTTGGTCCATGTCTGTTGTTCCATACATGACTCCGGTAGCGGTTAAAGACGACTTCAGAATCCCATCGAAGCCAGCAGGTCGTCCACGTCGTCCTGCCCTGTGACATCTCCCTTGCCGCTCTTGACCGCGGGGCCGGCGGTCAGGCCTTCCTTCGAGATCAGCGAGTCGTCGTGGTTAGGGGCATATTCGCGCAGGATTTCAAGCAGGATTTTTTCGATATCCACCGCCGCGACGAGGATCTTGTTGACCATCTGGCCGGCGACGTCGCGAAACTCCTGCGCTTCCATGATCTGCATCAGGTCATGATGCAGCGCATCCTCGGCGGCGGCGATCTCGCCCAGTTCCGAAATGGTCTCCTGCACCAGCGCGTGGTGTGCGAGGTCTTCAGCGGCCGACAGCTTCTTGCTCAGGCGGGCGCAGGTCTTGCGCGTGGATTTGGTCAGCGGCAGCGAATTCTCCACCGCGCTGATGGTTTTCTCCGAGGCCTCGTGCATCGTCTGGTCGATGAAGCTCAGGCGCTCGCGGGCATCCGGCATCGTCGCTGCGCTGCGCTCCAGTCCCTTGGAGTGACCCAGTTCCTTGAGCAGGCGATGCAGCTGGGCGGCGGCCTGTCCGATCTTGTCCACCTTGTCTTGCGCGAGGTCGGAGCTTCGTTTGGTGCTGGTCTTGCGCGTTGTCATCTGTCTACCCTCCCTGAGTGTCTGAGGGAATGATAGCAAAGTAGGTCGGGCATGGGCAGGGCGTTCGTTATTTCCTCGTGGTGCGGATGACGAGGAATGCGCCCAGCAGGCTTTGCAGCAGATAGGCGATGCTGGAAATCCCGTGCCACATCCTGAATTCGCCGGCGTACGGGCTTTGCGACACCTCCAGCGGCAGGGCCTGCGCCTTCAGTTCCGCCATCAGCGGTTGGAGGCCGAACTGCGACAGCAGCACGATCAGCAACATTGCGACGGTGACCCTGAACATTGTTTCGTGCATCGCAGCGCGACCCGTGAGGGCAACGCGCCAGGCCAGCAGATATGTGCCGCATACGATGCCGAGATAGCCGAGCATTGCAAACATCTGTCCGGCCAGCATGCCGGCCAGTTGCCGGTCCGGCTGTGCATGGAACAGGATGGGCACGGCGAGGTAGCCGACGGCCCATAGGCCGCCGACCCAGGCGGTGGTTGCAAGCAGTGCGAGGTGGCGGGGCAGGTTTTTCATGAGGTTCGGAGTCCGGATTGATGCGGGCGCGATGATAGCAAGGCGGGTAGATGTATTGCGGAAAAACCATTACAGGGCTTCTCTATAAATTCAAATTTCGTCATTCCGGCGCAGGCCGGAATCCAGCGGTTTTAATTAACATGCGTTTATGTCAGTGCGTTGCACTGTCTATTTTATTAACTGGACACCAGCCTTCGCCGGTGTGACGAATTTATAGAGGTGCCCTACAGTTTGTTGTTCCGGATCATTCCTGCCGCGGTATATGCGTCCAGTAGCGGCGATGAGTCTGGCGGTAACGTTCCAGTGTCAGGCCATGCGCATCCATCTCGACCAGGATCGCGCCGTCCTTGTCCGAGCGCAGCAGTTGCGCGCCGCTGTCGGTATAGCGTTGCAGCACTTCTACACGGGGGTGGCCGAAGCGGTTGCGGTAGCCGGCGGTGAATACGACATGGTCGGGCAACGTCGCGGCGACGAAGTCGGGGCTGGACGAGCTCTTGCTGCCGTGGTGCGGTGCGACCAGCAGCGTGGTGTGCAGTTCGTCGCCATGTTCATTGAGCAGCCGTCGCTCGCCGTCCTTCTCGATGTCGCCTGTCAGCAGGATGCGCTGATCGCCGATAGCGATGCGCAGCACGCAGCTCAGTTCGTTGTCCTGCTTCTTGTCGTACACACTTGGTGCCTTGTCCGGATGGAGCACGTCGAAGCGCACACCGTCCCATTCCCAGCCCTGACCGTCGGCGCAGCGCTTTGTCTCCCCTCGCACGCTTACGGGATAACCAGCGACTTGTCCGCTTGCGGACTTAGTCGATTGGCTAGTTGTTCCATCAGAGGGGTTGGGGGAGAGGGGGCGCAGTTGGTGTAGCGGATGCCCGTCCGGCAGCGAGGACGACAGCCAGCCGACCGGCATGGCTTGCAGCACCGAGGCTGCACCGCCGATGTGATCCATGTCGTCGTGGCTGAGCATCATGCCGTCCAGCCGTTCGATGCCGAGCGCGTGTAACGTCGGCACGAGGATGCGGTTGCCGCTGTCGGCCTCGCCGGAGAAGTCCGGGCCGGCGTCGTACAGCAGCGCATGGTCGCGGGTTTGGGCGGCGATGGCGAGCCCCTGTCCGACGTCGAACACGATCAGCCGCAACGTGCCGTCCGCCGGAGGCTCGGGCGCGTTCAGGAACATCGGCAGCATCATAGTCACACCCAGCCAGCGCGCCGGAAAGCCGCGCGGCAATAGCAGCCACATTGCGCCCAGCACGGCGGCGATGATGCTCCATGCGGGCGGGGCATGCTGCATCCACACCGCCTGCGGCATCGCGCTCAAGGCTTCGAGGAAGCGCATCGTCCCGTCCATGACGATATGCGCTAGCCACAGCGGGACTTCGGTTGGCAGCGCCGCGCCGAGCAGCACCAGCGGCACGACGATCAAACTCACCAGCGGGATCGCCAAGGCGTTGGCGAGCGGCGAGACCAGCGACACCTGCTGGAATAGCGCGAGCAGCAGCGGCGTCAGGCCGACGGTCATCGCCCATTGCACCGCCGTGTATTCCTTCAGCACCCGCAAGGGGTATGCCGATGGGTGCCCGACGGCTTCGCCGTCACCCTCTCGCAACCATGACAGGTGTTCGATGCGATGCGCGGTCACGTACAGGATCAGCGCGACCGCGCCGAACGACAGCCAGAAACCGGCCGAGATCACCGCCCAAGGATCGGGAATCAGCACGCCGAGCAGCGCAATCGCGAGTATCTGGCTGGGCGAGAAGTTGCGGTTCAGCCACAGCGCTGCAGTCACCGCGGCGACCATGTACACGGTGCGCTGCGCCGGCACGGCAAAGCCGGCGAGCAGCGCGTAGCCGATGGCCGTCAGCAACGCGGCGAGTGCGGCCGCCTTGCGCGCCGGTAGCCATAAGGTCAGCCGCGTGCTGCGACGCCACAGCCAGTAAGCGATAGCGAAGGCGAGGCTGGCGAGCATGGTGATATGGAGTCCGGAGATCGACATCAAATGATTGACACCGGTGCGCGTGAACACCTGCCATTGCTGGGGCGGGATGTTGTCCTGGTCGCCGATGGCCAACGCGCTCAATATTCCGGCATAAGGGGCGCTGCCCAGCGTAGCGGCGAACTTGTCGCGCACCGACTCGCGCCAGCGTTCGATGCGGTAGCCGAATCCATCCGCCAGTTCGCTCAGCCGCACGTTGTCACCTTTTGGATGCACGTAGCCCACCGCGCGCAGGTCGCGTTCCAGCATCCACGCCTCGAAATCGAAACCGCCGGGATTCGCCGTGCCGTGCGGCTGTTTCAGGCGCAACGTGAAGCGCCAGCGCTCACCGGCCTTGGGTGCAAGCGGGAGGGCTTTGGCGTCGGTGTAGGTGCTGAGATAGACATGGCGGGGCACAACGGCCTGCGGTACGAAAAACTCTTGTCCGGGCACCCGCGTCAGCACCCGCTCGACATCGAACTGGAAGCGCAACCCGTGCTCGTGGCTGCGCGGCGGCTCTGCCACTACACCGACGACGGCGATGTCACGTCCTTGCCATTCGTCCGGCAGGGCAGATGACAGCCGTTGATCGGCCCGCCACGCGGCGTGGTAAAAACCCAGCCCGCAGCCGAGCAGCGCGATCAAAACGGTGCGGGCGGTGCGGTGGAATCGAGTGCGGCGAGGAATCAGCAGCGCAGGCAACAGTCCGGGCAGCAGCCATGCCCAGACAAAGTCTGGCAGCATCGGCTGCTGTTGCAGCCACCACACGCCCAGTGTGAAGGAAATCGCGAAGACGACCATGCGCCAGAATAACGCCGAATCGGCGGGGCGTTAAGGGCAGGTCATGGGAATGCCGTACAAATTCGTCATGTCGCGCGCGAAAACCGGCGGCGGCTGAAAACAAATTTCGCCCGCATCGGTGACGATTTTCAGCATGCCGTTGGCGAGGCGTATTTCATCGTGCGGTTGCCGCAGATACTCGGCCAGCAAACCGATGGGTGTGTTGTTTTTTTTCTTTTCTGCGGCGGCAAATTGCTGTTCGGCTTTCCTCGCTTCGTTTCGCACCATGCTTTTTGCCGACTCCATTAACTGTTGCGAATTGAAAACCGGAGGGGCAGGTGTATCGGGTTGCGCGATACGTTCCGGGACATCTCTTACGGCAGATAGAGTGGTCGGGTTGACATGGATTTCGGCGGGAGCAATGTCCGGGATGCGGGCAGGTTCTTGTGTCGTCGGTGCGGAGAAATAGATTTCGATTGGGCGCGGTTGAGGGAGCGGACTTTTTGTCGCCGGACGAATGACATAGAAAAGGGCGACGTGAAGCAACAGCGACAATAAGATGAACGGTATAAGCCGGTGCGGCGGATCGGGGATGTGTGGGGGCAGGATGTGCATTTGGGTTAAACCGGGATTGTTCATTTGGCCGTCATACCGGCGAAGGCCGGTATCCAGCAATGAAAAAATATGCCGCGAAGCGGACAAAGTCATGATTTTGTCCCACTTGCGTGGGAAATTTTTAATCGTTCTGGATTCTGGCCTTCGCCGGAATGACGTAATTTTTCTAATGGGCAATCCGGGTTAAAAGCGCAATGTTCGGGCCGGTGATAAGCATCTGGCTTATTCGTGTTGCCCCGCAAACGAGCCGCTCCCTATGCCTGCGGCGAGCCATGTGCCGGAGAGTTTTCCGGTTTTGATGTCGAGTTGCCCTTTGAATCGGGCATTTCCGGCTATCCCTGAGCCGGACATCTGGATTAGGCCATCGCTTGTCGCTTCGCCCGTGATGATGAAGCTGATGCCGAAGCTGCCGGATTGCCCCGAACCGGACGCATGCCCGGCATTATCCAGATGAACGTAGAACGTACCGTTGTCGCTGCCGGAGTATGTGCCGTAGTAGTCGCCATTCAGCGTAAAAGCGGGTGCGCTGGTGCGCAGTTCTTTATTGGCGTAATCCCTGGCCTGGTTGAGCAGGCGATTCATATCGAGATGAGCCGCGGGGGCACTCGTATTTTCCGCAGCCGGAGTTTCGATTCCGTGCGCGGGGGACGAAATTTTTTCCGGCTTACTTTTTATATCGACCGCATCTTCGATGTTTGTCCGTGTTGGATGCGGGGCGTTGTCCCGAGATCTTGTTTCCTCGCGCGCTAAAGGAAATGGTTCGAGGGTGACCGTTAACGGATGCCGGTCGCTTGCCGGGGCAGTCATTCTTCCCCAATTCATTTGCGAAAGAACGATGGCATGCAATATCAGGGAAAGGGCCAACGGCCATGCAAGATGTCGTTTGCCGACGGGCGCGAAATTGGATGGACGTTCCATCTGACTGGTTTATTCCCGTGAGATCCAAAGCACTTCCATCGGTCCCGGTTGCATTCAGGCCGATTGCAGTTTCGTCCCGCTTTGTTGGGCTTGAGCCGATGGCGCGGGACGGTCGAGCGGCAGCAGTTTTTGCAACGCCAGAATATAGCTCTGCAATGCGGAGCGCCCGGTATCGGTCAAGGCGTAACAAGTCTGGGTGCGCCCGGCGCTGTCGTCCTTGCGGATGCTTATGTAATCGGCGGCGATCAGTTTCTTCAGGTGCGAGTCCAGATTGCCGTCGGATACGTCCAGTTGACGCTTGAGTTCGGTGAACGTGGCTTCACCCGCGCCCGCCAGAAAGGCGGCGAGCTGGGTGCGCAACGGCTGGTGCAGCAGGGGGTCGAGTATGTCCATGGCGATTACTTCTGGTTCATTTTGATATGCAGGTATCCGGCATTGCTGCCGTCTTCCTGCGGGATGCGGAGTTCGAGATTGGTTTCGATCAAGTCGCGCGCGGGCTGCCAGTTCTTGCCGTCGAAGCTGGCGAATTGTTTGAACATGTACACATCGCGCTTGAGCGTGACATGCAGCGTCGATTGGCCTTCACGCTCGAACAGGTTGCCGTCCACCACGGTGGACACCGGCAGCGGCGTACCCGCAGGGAAAAGCAGCACATAGTTATTTTCTTTCGGCAACGGCTGGCCGAAGCGGACTTGCGGCGCTTGGGCGATTTCGGCGGTGCTGGGCGGCATCAGGCCGCTGCAGGCAGTGAGTGACAAGGCGAGTAATGCGAGAGCGATTTGTGATGTGTGTTTCATGGTGATTCTCCTTAGTTATTGTTCGATGTTGCTCTTGAAATTGACTACCAGACTGCCGCGCACAACCGCGCCCTGGTCAGGCGTGAGTTCGGCCTTGAGCCAGGGAATCTCTATCCAGCTGGCTTCGCGGGCGGGTAACCAGTTTCCACCGGGGAAGCGCGTGTCGCCGGTGAGCTGCCCGTCGCGCATGGCGACTTCAATCGGCTTGGCGATTTTTAACGGCAACACGGGATTGCCCGTATGGTCGAAGAGGTTGCCGGAGACCTCGATCCGGACGGGGATTTCTGTTCCGGCAGGAATCGTCACAATATGAAAACCGGACACATCGGACATCTGGCGATAGGACGCCAGCGGGATGGGCGGAACTTCCGGAATTGTGATGGCCGATGCGTAGCGATGCGCCAGCAGGGGAGGGAGCATTACCGCGGCGACCCACAGCGCCGATTGCGCCAGTCGTTTCATCGAGGGGCGGGATCGTCCCCGGTCCAGCATGGCGGCCAGCAAGGGGCAGCCGATGCTGAAAACCGACGCCGCGATCCACTTCATCGTTTCGTATGGAAGCTGGAATCCCAGGCTCATGACGCCGATCAGGATCATCAGTATCCCCGCCCATTCCAGCAATTCTTCCGAGAACAGGCCGTGCACATAGAGCCCCACCCCGAGCAATATGAGCCAGGCCCCGAAGATCATGTAACCGCCGCCGAAAAAAAACATCGCAAAAGTGAACAGGATGCCGATGCTTGCCAGCAACCAGAATATCTTGAGCACCTGCCGGTGGATAAACGACCACGCCTCGTCGCGCACCTGTTTGGCGCGGCGGGTCAGATGCCAGTCCATGATGGCAACGCTGCCGAAGGTGACGATCAGCAACAGCAGCCAGGCCAGCGCACGTTGCGTGTTGTCGGGAAACTGAACGTCGGTCAGGATGTTGTCGCTTATCAGGCATAAGGTTCCGCCGGACAGCCCCCACAGGATCAGGGTGTGCCGTTCGATGCGCAGATTGCGCTGCCCTGCCGACAGCATGGAGTGTATGGAGTCGAGTCGTTGTGTGGCGCGTTGCGGCATGGGAACCTCCTTACCGATCGATTTTCTTCAGCAGATACCCGGAAACCAGCACCCGTTCCGCGCCATCCACCATCACAAGGCGAACGGTTTCGCCGCCATCGCTCAATGGCCCCAGCAGCAGGCCTTGGTTATCGCTCAACGGCATCAGCGGAATGCGCACCGTCTCGCCCGCTTCTGTCGGGGTCAGTTCGACCAGCAGGAAGCCGTGTTCCTCGGTCAAGCGGATGCGATCCAGAAGCTTCTGGTCGCCATCCAGGTTGGTGATTTCGTAGTCTCCCAGATACTTCCGCCATGCGTCCGGGTTCGATAGCGGCTGAATGCGCTGGCCGATCAATATTTCCTCGTTGCCCAAATGGCCGACCAGTAGATCGCGCCCATTCAACGTGCGCCGGGAAATCCCGATTTCGCCGATGTCGCCGATGTCGATGTGGAAAATGCCGAGGAGAGAATAGTCGAGCGCGTACAGTCCATCGCTGCGACGCACCAGATCGAGGCTGTGTCCGGCGACATCGACGCGCAAGCCGTTGCCGCTTGCATAGACCCTCGCGAATCCGGCTTCTGTGGTGTATGCGCCCGCATAGTCGCGCACGGTCTCTACCGGGAGTGCGGTTTTAACCACCTGCGCTTTTTTGCGTTCCGGTTGACGGATGCCGGTCTTGGCTTCCAGCGCCAGCGAGAGCGCCTCCACGGCGATATGATCGACCGCCTCGCCTGAGGTGTCGGAATTGGATAACACCACGACGCCCAGCTTATGCCCGGGCAGGATGTACATCTGGCTGCGGAACAGTTGTGTTGCGCCGCCATGACTTGCCACGAGGCCGGCATTCTCCAGCGCAGGTATGCCGGCAACGTTCAAGAGCCAGCCCAGTCCTATGCGCAAGCCGAAATCCAGTGGAACACCGGTATTTTGTGGGCGCAGCATCTCGGCGACGGATTCCGCCTTGAGGATGTGTCGACCGCCCGAAGATCCATCCGCGAACATCATGGACATGAAGCGGCCGAGATCGGCGACGCTGGAGTTGAGTCCGCCTGCGGGTATGTCGCGCAGAAACGGTTCTGTCGCCGCCTTTCGACCGCTATGACCCTTGGCCATCAGAGAGGAAGGAGAAAGTCCGGCATCGAACGAGGAGTTCGACATGCCCAGCGGATTCAGCAGGGCTTGTTGCATGTGTTCTGCGTAGGGCTGACCGCTTTGATTCTGAACCGCGTGACCGAGCAGGGCGATGCCCAGATTGGAATAGGAAAAAATCCGGTTGGGCGGATAGTCTGCGTAGTCTTCGCGGATGTCCGTTACGAGTCCGGTAAAGGGCCTTGGATGGGAATTAAAGAAGCCCGTCATCCGGTCGCGCGGCAGGCCTGAATGGTGGGTCATCAACTGGCGCGGCGTGATCTCTGTCGCATCGGGATAACGCGACTTGATCGTAAATTCCGGCAGGCAGTTGCGCAAGGGCTGGTCGATGTCGAGTTTCCCTTGTTCCGCCAATTGCATTGCGGCCGAGTCGGTGAACAGTTTGGAGATCGAGCCTACCCGGTAAAGCGTTTCGGCTGTCGCCGGAGTTTTTTTCTCCAGATCGGCATAACCGAAACCCTGGGCCCAGACGATGCGCTGGTCATCTACCAGCGCAATGCTCAACCCGGCCACCGAGTTTTTATCCATTTCATATTGGATTAGCTGGGTGGTGTATGTCTGAATAGATGCGTAGTCGTCACGGGCAACGCCGGTCGGGCGAGAAGGTGCTGCAGTACAACCAGTAAGAAGGGCAATTAAGAGGACGATGGATGGAGATTTCATGATCTCGGATATTGTGCTTGAAGCGTGTCGCTGGCTTTGCGTGTTAAGCAGCGTTGCGCATGGATACGACGGACATGGCGCGTTTCGGTGCATGAAAGCCTCTTGCAAGAAAGAAGTCGCGAGTGTCTTCGAAGGGCGTGCCGTAAATTGGAACGCCGCGGCATTTTTCAACGATCAGTGCGAGCAGCGCAGAGCCAATGCCACGGTGCTGAAACTGTGGCCGCACGATCAATTCTCCGATGAAAGTAGAGAACGCCCCGTCGGTGAATGCCGTGACGTAACCGACCAGCTGGCCGCTTGCATCCTTGCAATGTGCGACCAGGGGATACGCGGCCATGGAGCGCAGCAGCATTTCCGGTTGGTAGTCCGCTTCGTCTCCCCAGCCGACCGACGCCATCAGATTGGCGAGCTCGGCAGGTTCAATGTTCTTGTCCGCATGAATCTCAAAACCATGTGTGTTTGTGGGCATGACGCGATTCTCCTGTGTCGATGAGAGGCAACTCTGTTTTGCAGAGTATATTACTCTGTAAAACAGAGTGTCAATGCGCAAATGCGGGTTATATCGTTTGGTGCGGGCTAATGATGAAAAAAACGGGGCGTATCGCTACGCCCCGAATGGATGAAATATCAGAAAGGGCGACCGAAGTCGCAGGCGATCAGTCGTCGTCGTCTTCCTCTTCTTCCCAGCGCTTGCCGCCCGGCATGCGGACGTCGTGTTCGGAGTAACCGCGTGCGACGTTCTTGTGGCAGGCCGAGCAGTTGGATTTGCTCTTCACCTCGGGATGCACCCATTCCTTTGGCGAGACCGAGCGGTGTTCGCGCTTGAACCAAGGCGTGTCGCTGATGCGCAGGCTGGTGGCACTATGACGTTCTCCGCTGCCGGCATTCTTTTTCATAAATTCGAGGATGTCCTTGTTGTCCCTGGCATCCAGTTCCGCATTTGCGCCGAAATGCTTGTTCAGCCCTCCCATCAGTTTCTGCCAGTCGTTGGCCGTCAGCAGCTTCGGTGGGTAGACGATGTGGCAGCTGCCGCATTCTTCTTTCCACTTGGCGTTCTCGGGGACCGCCATCTTACCGCCATCCGCATAGGCGACATTCATGCCCAACGCCAGCAACAACAATACCATTAAGCGTTTCATGCCTTGCCACCTTCAATGGCGAACTGGATGAAGTCGGCCTTTTCGGCCGGGGTGCATTCGCGGCCGACCACTTCGTTGCAGTTGCGCTTGAGCCACTTCTCGACCTTCTTGGTAGTGGTGAAGCGTTCTGGGTTGGCGGCAGGGGCGAGTGGTTCGATGACCTTGCCGGTGATGACGTGCTTGCCGGACGAATTCAGGTCTTTGGTGTGGCAGCTGGCGCAGCTCGGCATGTCTTTGGAAACGCCGAACTCCTTGGTGAAGAAGCTCTTGCCGCGTGCGGCGGAGGGCTTGAATCCGGCACCGGCTTCGGTGGTGTATTTGGCGACGAAGTCTTTCGGCGTCTCCGCCAGAGCCTGTGCCGAGCCTGTCAGCAATAACAGGGCGAGGGCGATTTTCTTTGCAGTCATAATGCTTCCTTCGGTTAACGAATGTTTGTGGGTAAATTCTGTTTGCGAAATAGTTTTAAGCAGGTCGATCCAGCGGCTCGTCCGACAGCGACACCGGGTCTTCCAGCGGTTCCAGATGGGTCGTCACATGGGAATAGGGCACAACGGCGCGGATGTCAGCCTCGATGCGTTCCATCCAGTCGTGACCTTGCTGCACCGTCCATGCGCCGGGCACCAGCACATGCAGCGTGACGAAGGCGCGCATGCCGGCCTGGCGGGTGCGCAGCGCATGGTAGTCCAGCCCCTGTGCGCGATAGCCTTCCAGCACGGTTTCGATCGAGCGGATATGCTCTTCGGGAATCGCGGCATCCATCAGGCCAGAGGCGGAGCGTTGTAGCAACTGCCAGCCGGTCCAGACGATGTTGGCGGCCACCAGCAATGCGATGACCGGGTCCAGCCAGAGCCAGCCTGTCAGCCATACCAGCCCGACGCCGGTTATCACGCCCGCCGATGTCCACACGTCGGTGAGCAGATGATGCGCATCCGCCTCCAGCGTGATCGAGTTATGTTTTTTTCCCACCGCCATCAGCGTGCGGGCGGTGACGAGATTGATGATCGATGCCACCACCGAGACGGCCAGACCGATGCCGACCGATTCAATGGCCTGCGGATGGAGCAGGCGGTCGATGCCCGCATAGGCGATGCTGCCGGCGGCGACCAGGATCAGGAAGCCCTCGAACGCACTGGAGAAATATTCCGCCTTGCCGTGACCGTAGGCATGGTTCTCGTCCGCCGGGGTCATCGCCAGCGACAGCATCGCCAGCGCCATCAGCGCGCCGGCCAGATTGACGAAGGATTCGAGTGCATCGGACAGCAGGCCGACCGAACCGGTCATCCACCAGGCCACGCCCTTGAGCAGGATGGTGGAGAGGGCGGCGGCGATGGAAAGATAGACGTAACGTTTGAGCGAGGCAGGCAGCATGGTCGATGTTTTTATTGGTCAATGGTTGGTTGCGGTGACACGGTATTCTGCATCATCCAACGGTATATCGAAACCCGACGAGAGACCGAGGGCGGCGACGCGAGTTCATTGCAGTCACAATTTTTTACATATTGCGAACGCCTGCGGCAGAAATCGGGGCTGCGGCTCGACTGGTAGAATGAGGCCATGCGCAAATTCTTTCGCCAATTCCATGCCCGATCCGAGGCGATCAGGCAGCATCGCTGGCTCAAGCCGTTCGCCGGCTGGTTGCACCATCCCAACCTCTGGCATTTTCATCGCCGTTCGGTGTCGGGCGGCGTGGCGGTAGGGCTGTTATGCGGGCTGGTTCCCGGGCCGTTTCAGGTGATTTCGGCGGTGCTGCTTGCCGTGTTGCTGCGCGTCAACTTGCCGCTGGCGGCGATCGTCACCGCCTACACCAATCCTTTCACCATCGTGCCGTTGTATTTGCTGGCGTACGAACTGGGACGTCTGGTGCTCGGCGCGTCCAACGGCATGTCTGTCGAGCCGCCCCCGTTTCCGGAGATGCAGTGGGACAACTGGGCCGGCGCGCTGTGGGAATGGCTGACCGCACTCGGTCAACCGCTGCTGCTCGGCTTGCCGTTGCTTGCACTGAGTCTGTCCATAGCCGGTTATCTGCTGGTGCGCGTAGTGTGGCGTATCGCGGTGGTACTGCGCTGGAATGCCAGAAAAAGGCATCGCACAAAAAAAAGCCCCCGGCAGTAAGAGGGGGCCGGGGGCAATGTCTTAACTTGGTTAAGACCACGCTCAGGGAGGAGAAACGTGTGAGACGCATAGTGCATCTTCCCCACGGCCATGAATATCAGCAGATTCCTAAAATTCCCTAGGAAAACAGAACCCGGCGGTACATGGTTTGCCTATGTGGAGTTTCTTATGCTCCCTGGATTTCCTGCAACGCGCCATCGACCAGACGCAGTCTGCGTTGCATGCGTCCGGCCAGTTCGAGGTCGTGAGTGACGACGATGAAGCTGGTGTTGAACTGTTCGTTGAGCTGCTGCATCAGCTCGAACAGCGCTTCTGCGCTGTTGCGGTCCAGGTTGCCGGTCGGCTCATCAGCCAGCACGCAGGCCGGTTCGGTGACCAGCGCGCGCGCCACCGCAGTGCGCTGGCGTTCGCCGCCGGACAGCTCGGACGGCAGATGGTCGAGGCGGTGCGCCAGTCCGACGCGTTCCAGCATCGCGGCGGCGCGCGGTGCGGCCTCGATGCGCTGCATGCCGCGGATCAGCAGCGGCATCGCGACGTTCTCCAGCGCGGTGAATTCCGGCAGCAGGTGATGGAACTGGTAGACGAAGCCCAGCGAGCGATTGCGCAAGTCGCCACGCTGTGTCTCGTTCATCTTCTGCACATTTTGCCCGAGGATCTCGACGCTGCCGCCGCTGGCGTTATCCAGCCCGCCGAGCAGATGCAGCAGCGTGCTCTTGCCGGAGCCGGAAGCGCCGACGATCGCCAGCCGCTCGCCGCGCGCCACATCGAGATCGACGCCGCGCAGCACCGGCACATCCTGTTTGCCGATGGTGAAGGTCTTGCTCAGGCCGCGGCAGGAAATGATCAGGTTACTCATAGCGCAACGCCTCCGCCGGTTGGGTCTTCGACGCGCGGTAACTCGGGTACAGCGTCGCCAGCAGGCTGATCAGGAACGACATCGCCGCGATCAGCGCGACCTCGGCATAGCGCAGGTCGGACGGCAGTTCGGTGATGTAGTACACATCCTTCGCGAGGAACTGCACGCCCAGCGATTGTTCGATGAAGGGAATCACCACGTCGAGATTCAGCGCCAGCGCGATGCCGCCCAAGCAGCCCGTCAGCGTGCCGATCACGCCGATCACCACGCCCTGCACGATGAATATTTTCATGATGCTGCGCGGCGACGCGCCCAGCGTGCGCAGGATCGCGATGTCCGCCTGCTTGTCGGTCACCGCCATCACCAGCGTCGAGACGATGTTGAACGCGGCGACCGCGACGATCAGCGACAGGATGATAAACATCATGCGCTTCTCCATTTGCACCGCCTTGAAATAGTTGCTGTTCTGGTGCGTCCAGTCGTTCGCGTACAGCTCCGGCGGCAACTCGCTTTGCAACTCCTGTGCGACGCGCGGCGCGAGATCGATGTCGCGCAGTTTGCTGCTGATGCCGGTCACCGCGTCGCCCAGCAGGAACAGCTTCTGCGCATCGTTCATCTGGATCAGCGCGAGGCTGCTGTCGTAGGGCGCCATGCCGATCTCGAAAATGCCGGCCACGCGGAACTGCTTCAGGCGCGGCATCATCCCGGCCGGCGTGATCTGCCCCTGGGGGGCGATCAGCATTACCTTCTCGCCCATCTTCACGCCGAGCGCGCGCGCCAGGTCGGAACCGAGCACGATATTGAACTCGCCCTCGCGCAAGTCTTCCAGCGCGCCAACCTTGATCTTGCTCGACAACTCCGTGATCGCCGTCTCGCGCGCCGGATCGATACCGCGCACCATTACCCCCTGCACGCTCTGCCCGAACGACAGCATGCCCTGACCGGAGACATAAGGCGCGGCGGCGGCCACCTGCGGATGTCGCGCGACCCGGTCAAGAACGACAGGCCAGTCGTACATCCGCCCGCCGTCCGCGACCACTTCGAGATGCGGCGACGCACCCAGCATGCGTTCGCGTATCTCCTTCTGGAACCCGTTCATCACCGACAGCACCACGATCAGCGCCATCACCCCCAGCCCCATGCCCAGCATCGAGATCAGCGAAATGAACGAAATGAAATGATTGCGGCGCTTGGCGCGGGTGTAACGCAGGCCGATGAAAAGTTCGTATGGTTGCAAGGTGAATAAAAGATGAATGCCGAAAACGGGCGTAAGTGTGCCACAAGGCAGCGGGCGAGGCATCCTTTTGCCTAACCTCGCGTAGCGAGAACGGCGGAGGCGGGCAGGGAGTGTCCGTGCCGAACTTGTAGGGGCGCGATTCATCGCGCCCTGAAATGCCGACAAATAGCACTTGCATCGAAGTTCAGACACCCCCGTAGGGGCACGGCGCGCCGTGCCCATCGGATTACAGATTTCAATCATCATCTGCACGGGAGTGCAGACGTTATGCGGTGCCGAAGTTCTGACCACAAACCTTGCCGCTGTTTCAATCCTCTTCGGGCGCGAAGGGAAACTCTATATTCCAGGCCGGCGCGTCGGCTTCGATCCCCACGGGATTCAGGGAATGTTCTTCCGCGTCCAACTGGTTCGTCAGCATGAAGCAACCTGCCGCGTCCGTGAACGTCGCATCCAGCAGCTTGAACAGGATGTAGCGAAATCTATCAATGCAGCAATGAAGTATCGCCGTCTGGTCAGCAACGAGGCGCGGCAGGGGTTAATGCTGGAGTGGATCGCGGGTTATGGGTATTGCTGCAATTGATGCAGCACGTTCAGGATCGTGACATTGTGCGCGGTCAGCTTGTAAATCAGGGTGTAAGGATACTTCGGCAATACTAGCTCCCGCGTCTTCTCGACGCTTCCGGGGCGCCCCAATTCTGGGTTTAGCTCCAGTCGCTAGGCGCACCGGAAAATCGCTTCCGCCACCTTGTCCGCAGCCGCTTCGTTGCGCTCGGAAATGTAAGCCTCGATGTCGGCGACATCGAGAATGGCATCGGCTGAAAACTCAAGCTGCTTTTTTGCGCGCATTCCTCGCCTTCGCCAGTTGCGTCCAGAATTCCTCCTTGCCGAATACTTTGCCCGCTTTCGCGCTTTCAATGCTGGCGCGCACTTTTTTGGCCTTCCACTCTTCGTAGTCCAGACGGTCGTTGATGGCTTGTTTGGCCAAGGCTTCCGGTGTGCGCCGCGAGGATGCGGCTATTTTCTCCAGTCGCTCGATGACGGATTGCGGCAGGTTGATGGTGGTTGTCATAGCGATGCCCTCCCGAGGCTTGTTACGAGCCGCCGATTCTACGCCAAACAATTGGCGAAGAAAATTCATCGGGCGATGCCGCCCGTGTTGCGGCGAGTGTGTTTCGATCTTCGCTCGCACCGGAGTGCGAGCGCTACCGGCCGGCTACATGCTGGAGCGGATGGTGCTGGAGTTTCAATCCTCGCTCGCACCGGAGTGCGAGCGCTACCGGTTGAACGGATAGCCGCTGTGCGGCGCCGAGTTGTTTCAATCCTCGCTCGCACCGGAGTGCGAGCGCTACGCGGTGTACCGGAGCCGTCCGGCTTCGCGATGAGGTTTCAATCCTCGCTCGCACCGGAGTGCGAGCGCTACGCTTGGTTCGCACCGTGAGGCCGAGGCCGCGGATGTTTCAATCCTCGCTCGCACCGGAGTGCGAGCGCTACGCTTGGTTCGCACCGTGAGGCCGAGGCCGCGGATGTTTCAATCCTCGCTCGCACCGGAGTGCGAGCGCTACGCCGCGCCCGGCGTGGCGGCGTGGCCGCGATAGAGCGTTTCAATCCTCGCTCGCACCGGAGTGCGAGCGCTACCAGGGGCGGCGGGGGCTTATCGCACAGGAGAAAATGTTTCAATCCTCGCTCGCACCGGAGTGCGAGCGCTACGTTGCGCAAATTGTCAGCGGGTACGGTTATGTATGTTTCAATCCTCGCTCGCACCGGAGTGCGAGCGCTACTACCGCGAAACCAAAGCGGATTGGCTGTACAAGCAGTTTCAATCCTCGCTCGCACCGGAGTGCGAGCGCTACCCGGCGTCAAGGTCACGAATGCCGGCGCGCTGGAGTTTCAATCCTCGCTCGCACCGGAGTGCGAGCGCTACGTCCAGGCGGTGCAGATGCTCGGGTTATCTGTGTTGGTTTCAATCCTCGCTCGCACCGGAGTGCGAGCGCTACTTGGACGGCTTCGGGGCATACCGGCACTGCAACCCGTTTCAATCCTCGCTCGCACCGGAGTGCGAGCGCTACCTCTTATGGGCATTGGTTCGACGGCGACAATAATCTGTTTCAATCCTCGCTCGCACCGGAGTGCGAGCGCTACAGCGGCTGCAACCCTGAAAGGATGACTTATGGATGTTTCAATCCTCGCTCGCACCGGAGTGCGAGCGCTACTTCCAAGCCCGTCGATCGCTGCCGAAATGAGGGTGTTTCAATCCTCGCTCGCACCGGAGTGCGAGCGCTACAGTGACAAGTTTGTCACGTGTCAATACCGTCAATGTTTCAATCCTCGCTCGCACCGGAGTGCGAGCGCTACCCAGCGCGCAAATCAGCGGCAGCAATTCCACGGTGTTTCAATCCTCGCTCGCACCGGAGTGCGAGCGCTACTGCGGTCGGAGTTCGTGCGACGACGCGGGGCATCCGTTTCAATCCTCGCTCGCACCGGAGTGCGAGCGCTACTTCCGCGTTGCAACATTGCCGGACGGAGGCACATGTTTCAATCCTCGCTCGCACCGGAGTGCGAGCGCTACGGGTGCCGCGGCGACGGATCGCACGGGCGATCAGGTTTCAATCCTCGCTCGCACCGGAGTGCGAGCGCTACGTGGGATTCACTTGTGCCACCCGTTAGAGATCATGTTTCAATCCTCGCTCGCACCGGAGTGCGAGCGCTACGTAGCCGCCCGCGCTCAATAATGGCCGGTATCGTGTTTCAATCCTCGCTCGCACCGGAGTGCGAGCGCTACCTGGAGCGGCTGATTGTCGAAACGTCACATTATGCGTTTCAATCCTCGCTCGCACCGGAGTGCGAGCGCTACACGGCGCAGCAATCCTGCTGAATACCAATCAGGTGTTTCAATCCTCGCTCGCACCGGAGTGCGAGCGCTACCGCACCACGGCTGAAAACTAAGACCAGTTGTATGCGTTTCAATCCTCGCTCGCACCGGAGTGCGAGCGCTACATTGGTCGTATCACCTGCACCTCGCCGTGCGAGGGTTTCAATCCTCGCTCGCACCGGAGTGCGAGCGCTACCTATCAGCCGCAGCCAATACACGTTCAATCGCGTGTTTCAATCCTCGCTCGCACCGGAGTGCGAGCGCTACTTCCTGCAAGGTGGTGTTTGCTTCGCGACTTACGACGTTTCAATCCTCGCTCGCACCGGAGTGCGAGCGCTACGCGACCGCTGGGGGATTTATGCAAAAGTCTGTTGGTTTCAATCCTCGCTCGCACCGGAGTGCGAGCGCTACGGTATATCGGCCTCGTTGCGGCGCACCATTTGACGTTTCAATCCTCGCTCGCACCGGAGTGCGAGCGCTACCTATCACCAGGGTCGATTGCATACATGCAATAGCCGGTTTCAATCCTCGCTCGCACCGGAGTGCGAGCGCTACCATTCCGGGTACTGGTAAAAAATCATGGCGCGCGTTTCAATCCTCGCTCGCACCGGAGTGCGAGCGCTACCGCCATCATCTTGGAAGATCGCGCAGTTCAAAGTGTTTCAATCCTCGCTCGCACCGGAGTGCGAGCGCTACTTCCTTTCTGATTTTGTCGGCAACCTTCCAGCCGGTTTCAATCCTCGCTCGCACCGGAGTGCGAGCGCTACATGATATTGGGCATGGCTTGATCCAGTTTAGTGTGTTTCAATCCTCGCTCGCACCGGAGTGCGAGCGCTACACTCGACCTTCAAGGTCTCCGACATCAACGGCACGTTTCAATCCTCGCTCGCACCGGAGTGCGAGCGCTACGCCAGTATGTTCGAGCTGGATAGGCCAGACGTGAGTTTCAATCCTCGCTCGCACCGGAGTGCGAGCGCTACGGTCAATCGTTTAACCGGCGAAGTTCAGCTATCAGGTTTCAATCCTCGCTCGCACCGGAGTGCGAGCGCTACCCTGCGAGAAGGGCGGCGTAATGCGCACTCTCTGGTTTCAATCCTCGCTCGCACCGGAGTGCGAGCGCTACTCGGGAATAAACAGGCTCCCTTGCGCTTTGTGCTGCTCGTTTCAATCCTCGCTCGCACCGGAGTGCGAGCGCTACAAAAATGGTAAATGACCTTCCCGCGCTGGTAGAAGTTTCAATCCTCGCTCGCACCGGAGTGCGAGCGCTACTTTTGAGCTTTGAGGGTGAATTTTCACGGTTTCGGTTTCAATCCTCGCTCGCACCGGAGTGCGAGCGCTACGAAATATCCGCTTGCCTCAGTCCGCCCCGTATCCGTGTTTCAATCCTCGCTCGCACCGGAGTGCGAGCGCTACATGATCAGTTCGGTGGATGGCGCATTGCAGGATCGGTTTCAATCCTCGCTCGCACCGGAGTGCGAGCGCTACTTACGCTCTGGCGAAAGTGCTAGGACTACAAACCGGTTTCAATCCTCGCTCGCACCGGAGTGCGAGCGCTACCCGCGTCTTTCTGGTTGGGTGCAGGCATCAGTTAGTTTCAATCCTCGCTCGCACCGGAGTGCGAGCGCTACCCCGTATTCACTGGCCGTCGATATGTTGGATAGTGGTTTCAATCCTCGCTCGCACCGGAGTGCGAGCGCTACACTGCGCGGCTTCAGTAATATCGCTTGGCAGGCAAGTTTCAATCCTCGCTCGCACCGGAGTGCGAGCGCTACAACTGCCGGTAGTTTGCTAGGGTTTAAGCATTCAGTTTCAATCCTCGCTCGCACCGGAGTGCGAGCGCTACCAGTATCATGCAGGCCATTATCGGACGGTTGGCGGTTTCAATCCTCGCTCGCACCGGAGTGCGAGCGCTACAACAGTGCGCGCCTTGTAACAATCACCTCCACGGGTTTCAATCCTCGCTCGCACCGGAGTGCGAGCGCTACCCCGTATTCACTGGCCGTCGAAGGTTTTATTAGAAGGTTTCAATCCTCGCTCGCACCGGAGTGCGAGCGCTACGGGCGTCGATGCCGAAAAAATTGCCGACGTACTCGTTTCAATCCTCGCTCGCACCGGAGTGCGAGCGCTACCCCTTAACTTGTAATAGGGATACTTACCAAATGGGTTTCAATCCTCGCTCGCACCGGAGTGCGAGCGCTACCTATTCCTAGCAGATATTACTGTTTCAATCCTCGCTCGCACCGGAGTGCGAGCGCTACCTTCGCGAAAGGGATATATGTACGCAATATCAGACGTTTCAATCCTCGCTCGCACCGGAGTGCGAGCGCTACGAACACGGCTCAGAAGTACATCCATAAGTGCGTTGTTTCAATCCTCGCTCGCACCGGAGTGCGAGCGCTACTTCAGCACGATGCAAAGTTCGCAGAAGTGTATCTAGTTTCAATCCTCGCTCGCACCGGAGTGCGAGCGCTACGGGGTTGGTGGATGAGTGCGCGAAGCACTTGGGCGTTTCAATCCTCGCTCGCACCGGAGTGCGAGCGCTACGTTTTTGACCCACCACACCTCAAGCACGTTGGGGAGTTTCAATCCTCGCTCGCACCGGAGTGCGAGCGCTACGCAGCCAAAGCCAATGTCTACGACAACCTGCAAACCGTTTCAATCCTCGCTCGCACCGGAGTGCGAGCGCTACCCAAAGATGCAGGCAATACGGATGATTATTTACATAGTCAGTTTCAATCCTCGCTCGCACCGGAGTGCGAGCGCTACCGTCCCATCACGCGAGATTAAATCCGTCGCCAAGGGTTTCAATCCTCGCTCGCACCGGAGTGCGAGCGCTACGATAACAGCGCAGGACGAAAACGAGGCTGACGATTTAGTTTCAATCCTCGCTCGCACCGGAGTGCGAGCGCTACGGTGGGGTGCGATACCAGGAAAGCAGATTGAATTTGTTTCAATCCTCGCTCGCACCGGAGTGCGAGCGCTACGGAAACGGGACAGGTCAAGAGCCATGCGGCAGGAGTTTCAATCCTCGCTCGCACCGGAGTGCGAGCGCTACGTTTCACTGGTGCGCGCAATAAATATCAGTGGAGTGTTTCAATCCTCGCTCGCACCGGAGTGCGAGCGCTACTCCAGCTACCTCACGAAATACATATCAAAAGAGTTTGTTTCAATCCTCGCTCGCACCGGAGTGCGAGCGCTACCCATGAAGGAAAACGACGATTAGCCAGAACATGATTTAGTTTCAATCCTCGCTCGCACCGGAGTGCGAGCGCTACAGTCCGCTCCCAACGCCCTGACATGCAACGTTTAAAAGCGAACTTTGCGCGAACCTCGGGAAAATTGCTTTCCCAAAACTCGCACAATTCTTGTGGCGGAGCAATAAAGCTACTTCGCACAATGTGTTACGTGAAGCGCGAACCCGCCGGGGTTGGGGCATTGCTTGGGGTTCGCGCGTGGTCATATTACCAATGGTCCTTCGAAATCCACGGCGCGGAAGTGGCCGTGTTCTTTGATATGCAATTCTACCGGTTCGGTGAGTCGGTATAAACGCAGGCAGTCTTCTTTTTCGTTGATTTCGGCGAGGAGGTCGCGTTCCAGTTGTTCGTATTGCATCTGGTTTACGCGGCATTCGAAGACGGAATTCTGCACGCGCTGGCCGATGCTTTCGCAGACCTTGGCTACGCGGCGCAAGCGGCGGCGGCCTTCTTTGGTTTCAGTTGAGACGTCGTAGGCGACGATGATGAGCATGTTAGCGCGCCAGAAAAGGAAGGTAGGTTTCGGTTTCTCCGCGTATGTGTCGTGCCAGCAGACGGGCCTGGATTTGCGGCAGCAGGCCGATGGGCATTTTCGTTTCCAGCAGGGGATGGGTGATTTCTTCCTGTTTGCGCTCTTGATAGGCGACGACAACCGCGCGGCGGGCATCGCCTTCTAACAAAACTGCGCCGCCTTCGCGTTCCACAAAATCACCCTTGCTGATTTGCCCGCGATTGATGAGGGTGAGCACCAGTCGGTCGGCCATGATGGCGCGGAACTCTTCCATCAGGTCCAGCGCCAGTGCGGCTCGACCGGGGCGCACGGCATGCAGGAAACCGAGTTGCGGGTCGAGGCCGACTGCTTCCAGTGCGGAACGGCAATCGTTCATCAGCATGGAATACAGGAAGGAGAGCAGGGCGTTGATGCGGTCGCGCGGCGGGCGGCGCGTGCGACCGTCCATGCCGAAGATGCTGCGCACATCGCGGCGGACGATGCCGTTCATGGCGGAGAAGTAAACTTTTGCGGCATCGCCTTCGATGCCGCGCACGCTATCGAGATCGGCGGTCAGTGGCAAGTTGCGCACGGAAGCGCGCAACGCGGTCGCGGCGGCGGTGAGCGTTTTGGCATCGGTTTCGTCAGCCGCTTCGCGCGCGCCGCGCAGCAAGACTTGGCGCGCATTGCGCAGTTTTCCGGCGATCATGGCGCGGGAGACATTCAGCGCGAATGCGGCATCGCCCGCCTGCCGATGCTGTGCTTGCCGCAGCAGGATGTTGCCGGAAACCGCGCCTTCCAAGCGAGCCTTGAAACGCCCGTTGCCATCCAGTAGCACCAGCGAGATTCCGTCGTCCGCGCAGCGGTGCATCAGGGCGGGGGAGAGCATGATGTTACCCAGACATACAACGCTGCCCAGATGGTGCAGCGGTACTTGTAGTTTCTTCACGCGCTCCACATCCACGCGCAGGGTGTCATTCTCCAGATGGAGATAACTGTGGGGCGTCATCACGTAGAGGGTGTTGAGTATCTGGCGGGCCATCGGTGATCTCGGCTCGAATCCAGCAGATCAATCCAGGAATGGATTGATGATGGACAGCCTGCCTTCAATTACCTGGCTGTGGTGCATATCCTCCGAATACAGGATGGTGCATTCTGCCTTGAGTGCAGTGGCAACGATCAGGCTGTCGTACCATGAGAATCCATATTTTCCGGCAACATCGAGCGCAAGATGTATGGTGTCTTGGCTGATGATCTCGATCCGGCATACGGCTTCGAGCATCGCTAGCAATTTGGCGGTTTCCGGCAGCGGCAGCGCCAGTTTCTTCAAGGCGACATTCGCTGTTTCCGAAAGCACCTGGGTGGAAATGGTGGGGTTGTCGGCCATGAGCGTCGCAGCGCGTGAAGTTTTAGGCGAATTCGGACCAAGCCCGTAAATGACGATATTCGTATCAATGAATGCCTTAGCGGGCATTGGCCTCTTCCCGGTCGAACTTGAAGTTGCTGGTGTCAACGTTGAAACTGCGGAAAAAACCTTCGATCTCTTTTGCAGTCATCGGAATGGATGCTGTCCCTTGGCGATGCTGCCGCACCTTGAGGAATGCGATGAAATCCAGCACTTCAGCTTGTTGTTCCTCAGGCAGCGAATTGGCTTCCCTAGCGATGATGTCTGCATAACCCATGGAAAATCTCCTTATGTGTCGAGGCATTATAGATTGAGTGCAGATTGATGCAACCGGATGACCGAAGCGCCGGCATAGATGGAAGTCACGCGCATTCTTACTCTTTAACCTCGAACAAATCTGCCGCCAACGCCTTTTGTCCCTCCCGGGATGCCATCGCCTGCGGCTGGCAAATGTCGTTCAGCGAACATTCCTTGCAGCGCGCATCGTTGGCCGGCGGAGGCAGTTTGCCGGAAGCCAGCATCCCGCGGATGGCGGCGACGGTGTCTTCCACCAGCCGGCGCAACTCCGGCGTGATGGCAACCTCGCGACGGCGGCGCGAAGTGTGGTGGTAGATCGCGCCTTGCGCGACGGGCTTGCCGAACATCTCTTCCAGACACATTGCCTGCGCGGCGAGTTGCAGGTCGTCGTGCATTTGCTGCCGCTTCTTGCCGTGTTTGTATTCGATCGGGTAGATGCGCCCGTCGGGATGGAATTCGACCACATCGCACTTACCCACCAAGCCGAGGCGGTCAGACCACACCGGCAACGCCCGCTCGCTGCGCACGCCCTCGAAAGATTCAAAACCCGGATCGTCAACCCGTTCATGCGCCGCGTTGCCGCGCATGGTGTGGACGTTCTCGTCGAAGGCTTGTTCCAGGTGGATCAGCGCGCACTGGCGCGGGCAATAGCTCCAGTGCTGGAGCGCGGAAAGCATGATGGGGTCGTCTGTTTCGTTCATGGCGACGGTGCTATCATTTGCGCGCATTCATCACATTAACGGAGGGCATCATGGGCGCAATGCTCGAAGAGTTGGAAAGCCAGGCACTGCAACTCACGCCCAAAGAGCGCGGAGAGTTGATCCATCGCCTGATCGTCAGCCTCGAAGGCGAACCAGAAGATACGCCCGAAGCCATCGCCAAGGCGTGGGATGAAGAAATCGCGCGGCGTGTGGCTGACATGGATGCGGGCAAAACGGTCTGGATTCCTGCAGAAGAGGTGTTTGCCCGCCTCGACGCCATTATCGAAAAAGCGCGATGAACGATGCGAGTCTCGTTCAACGAGAAGGCGCTGGACGAAGCAGAGGAAGCTGCCCGTTGGTATCGAGAGAATGGCGGCGCAGTGCCTGCCCGCGCATTCGCGCAGGAATTGCGGCGTGTCGTTGAACTGGCAGCCGGGCAGCCCGGGATAGGCGCTCCCGGACTGCGAGGGACAAACAGGCTGTACTTCAAACGCTTCCCGTACACATTGATTTTCCGAAATCAGGACTCATCCATCAGGGTGATCGCAATCGCCCATCAAAGTCGCCGCCCGGGCTATTGGGGCGGGCGGCGCTGAGTTCAGCCCACTTTCTTAAGCAAATCCACGCCCTGCACTTTGGACTCGTCCACGGTTACGGTGTAATCGTTGAAGTCGCGCGCGACCGATATGCCATCTTTGAGCTTGGGCTGAATGCGATCGAACAGGCTGTGCGCCGGGGCATTGCCCAATTGGCTTTCATGTTTGAACACATACAGTCCGCGCGTCGACATCTCGCCGCGAGCGGCGGAGCGATCATGCTCGAACATATTGGCAAGCGATTGCCACAGCAGTTCGAGGTCTTCTTCGCCAAAGCCAGTCTGGTTGGCGAGGTGGGCGGAGACGAAGCCGTGGGCGACGTAGAGGCCGTAGGGAACGGTGAACTTACGGCCCATGGTGCGGTTGTCGCCATCCTGTTTTTCGGCTTCCGCTTCGGTGGCGACGGCCATGCGGGTGATGGAGTGTTCTTGAGCGACAACGGGATCGACCGAACGGGCAAAGGTTAATTGAACCGGACCACGCACCTGGCCGCAATTCACGCCGGTGGACATTACTGCGCCGAAGGTGCGCACGTCGTAGAAGTTTTTGCACATCCAGTCGCGCGCTTCGCCAACCGCATCGCCGCCTTTGCGTTTTTTCTCTTCGCCCTTGAGTAGATCGGATTTTCCTATTCCTTCATAAGCTCGTTCGTGCTGCTTGTTGAGGATGGCTTTTTCCTTGACGTAAATCTCGAACGGCGGCTGCTCGCCTTTAACAAGGCCGACAAAGTTACGCACCTTCCGCTTGAGGCTCACGTCCGTCACCAGGCTGCGCCCGGTTTCTGCATCTACGCGCGGCAGGTTGCCCGCGTCCGGGTCGCCGTTGGGGTTGCCGTCTTTCACGTCGAAAAGCAAAACGAAGTCGTAACGATTGTTCAGTGCCATGCTTATTCTCCTTGAGTCTTGTAGGTGGATGGGTGTTCTTTTTGGTGGTAATAACCGACATCAAAGCTGCCTTGCTCAATAAGCGGCAAGTTGATCGGATATGGCGTATCTGGTTTGAGACCACTCATGATGCTGCCGATCAGTTTCTCAAGATTGGTGGCACGCCCAGGTCTTTCCCTGCGAATCTTTGCTAGATGTTTATTGGACAGGTCGATTAACAACGGAAAAACTTTCCCCGGAGTGCCAGATGCAGCTCCCCAATATGTATTCCGTATCGTTGCGCGAATGCCAGGGTTGGCTTCTTCCTGCACTCGTTCTAGAACTGCGAACAATCGGCCTAGCCGGTAGGCGGCATTTGTGCTGTTTTCGTCTAGTGACACTTTGAGTTCCTCTCTTCCAAAATAACGATTGATATATCCCTTGATGATCGCGGCGCGTGCGTAAGTGACTTCCTGCTCGGCGAGGTTGCGGCGTATCGCACCGGACAGCAGGGTTTTCGGGTAGGGCAGGTTTTCGATCACGCTACGCATTACGTCGCCGCCGAGGTTGGGCGGGATGTTTTCCGCCTTGCCCAGCGTGGCCGTGGACACCAACAGGCGGAACAGCGAAAGTGTGTCCGGTTCGTGCGGTGCATGGGCGATGCTGAGGCCGTCGAAATGGCGGCGGATGTTGACGGCCAGTTCGCCCACCGTTTTGATATGCCAGAAGCGCACGGCAATGCGGGCGGCATTGGGGGCGAGTCCCAGCACATAGAAACGGGTGTTATCGTCCTCGAAACTGCCTGCGCCGGTTCGTGGCGCGTTCAGCAACGTGGCGACCGCACCTGTTCCGAGATCTGGATTGTCTTTGGAAGGCTCGCCGAAAAAGCCGGGAAACATCTCTTCCATCGGATGCCCCGGCGTTGCGGCCCAGAACACGGTCGAGGCATCGCCCACCTGGATGCGCTGCTTCGAGCCTTTCGCCAGCAGGTGGTTGAGCGCAGTGGTGTAGGAAAATACGGCGCGTTTGCCTACCGGCGCATTGGCTCCTTGCGATTTTCCATAAGAGCCGAACGCATCGAGATTGAATGAGACCAAGCTGGCCCCGGAGCTTTGCGCGCCCCACACGCCCTTGACGGAAGGATGCAGGCGCTCGATCACGTCCGCTTCGCCCGATACCAGGCACAAGGCCGTTGTTTCGTTAGCTTGTGTATCGATGGCAGACAAGGTGTCCACTACAGCCCGGCGTTCACATACTGGGCAGGCGTCACCCTCCAGCCGGAACGTGAGGTTGGCTCCGCTTTCCAGAATTTCCGTCCACTGAGGATGCTCGAAGACTTTGGCAAAGTCGCCGCGTTCGAGAAAAGCCAGTGCGGCGCGGATAGCCACATCGTCAGCCTGCGCGAAGCGGGCACGGATGGCTTCGACGAAAGCCAGATGCTGTTCGCGTGCGCGTTCCGGCTTGCCCTTGTTGTCGATGCCGAACACATAGCCGGGGTTGTCCCACAATAAATTCGCGGCTACACCGGAAGAGCGTTTGACGGTTTGCGGCACGAGGAAAGTTTTGGCGACCTTCTTCTTTCCTTCGCCTTCGCGCGTGTCGTCCAGCCCGGCAAACTCGCCTTGTGCCGTCAGCACGATGAGGAAGGGAATCGCCTTGTGCTCGAATCCCGGCGGCGCAAGGTCGCTGTCCGGCATGCGGGTCTTGCGTTGGTAATACTCGTTGAGCGCTTGCAAGATCATCCTCGTACCTCCTCGCTATTCCACGCCGGGACGCTGAGCACGCCGTTGTCCAGTTGCGCACGGAAGAAGCGCGGCTGCGGATCGGCGGCGTTGGCGTAGTCCATGTCGTAGAGCATCCAGCCGAGATCGCGCGTTTCAGCGATGGTGGCGGTTTGTGGCTTTGTCGTATCCACTAGTTTGAAGTCGCAGGCAAACTCGCGGCAGCCGAGGTAGGGCTGGTTCACGCATTGCCCTTTCACGGCGCGGCGCTCGAACATGTCCAGGAATTTGCCAATGGTGTTGTTCTCTCCGGCATTGGGTAGCAACTCGAAATGCGCATGGATACGATAGGTCACATCGCGCAGAAACAAACCTGCACGTTGTTGGCGCTCGTCCTCAATGTTCAGGCCGAGGTTGCCCGCCCCCTTGTTCATGGCCTCCTGCGCATTGCGCACCGAAACGACCGCACCGACTTCGTTGCGCCGGATGGTCACCCAGCGTATCGGCTTCAATACCTCAATCTTCTCGACATGCCAGCGGATGGCCGGTTTCCACAGAATGGACTCGAACACCGCACGGGCGGAAGAGGGCGTCATCACGTCGTAGCTCACCCGCTCGACCTTCATCTCCGGTCGGGTGAAGCAGGCGAAATCGCCGGTGATTTCAAGACAGTAAGTTTTCAAATCAATGCCCCCTATAGATAGCGCCAATCAGCGCAATTGCTGCCAGCAACCACACCGCCAAAAATCTGAAAGGTGGTAATTGCAACAAAAGCAATCGAACCTCTCGAATTATTCCTTTCCAATCCATAACCACCTCACCAGACGGCTTAAGTTCATGGCGGGCAGTCTATACTTCATAAAAAGGTGTTGCAACTAAAAATACAATCTCTTACTATCTCCATGCGCTGAGCTCAATGGTTGGCGAGGGTTGAAACATAAAAAGGTGCAATTTTGTAAAAGCCGCCGCAAGGCGGCTTTACATTTTTTATCCTGTTAATTCAAAGGCGGAAAGAGTCACTCCGTCAGTCAAGAAGCCTAGCTTCTTATCGTATATGCCCGAGGTTTTTTGTATAAATACACCAGAGAAAACCTCCTCAATATCTGCTGAGTTACTTAGCGCTTTGCATTCGTGCTCGCGTATGTTGACCGTGTAACGTTGTAGCTTGCGCAGAATGCCGCGCCGCTGGTGCGGCTCCATGTTTTGACTGGCTTCGAGACTTTCGATCAACTCGGGACTTTCGCCGTAGCGCACGATGACGGCGGTCTGGCCCTCTTCGTCGATCAGGCGGAATTTGTCGGCGGCGGTGCGGAAGTTGAATTCGCCTTTTCTTGCCTCGGCCTGGTTGTGCATGTCCAGCAGGCTGATGATGCCTTCTTTGTCCAGACTGTTCAGGCTGGCGTAGTAATGTTGGAAGTAGGCTTCGAAGCGTTCGCGGGTGAGCGGGTCGTCTTGGGTCAGTCGCATGATTTCCTGCCCGCTTTGTTTCGCTTTAAGAAGCAAGCCCGGAGCGGGGTCTTTCGGCGGCACGAAAACGACGACGCGTCCCATGATATGAGCCCCTTCTGCATCTTTTAGCGCGCCTTCGCGGTTGCAGCGCCCGGCGGCTTGGGCCACTGCGTCCAGTCCGGCCAGTGCGCGATAGACCACGGGAAAATCCATGTCCACCCCGGCCTCGACCAGTTGCGTGCTGACCACTCGCGTGGGGATGCCGTCTTTCAGACGCTGCTTGATCTCGGCTATTACTTGGCTTCGGTGTTGGCCGCACATCAGCGCGGAGAGGTGGATGGTGTCTTTTGGCATCAGCGCATGCAGTTCGCGGCAGTCATTGCGCGAGTTGACAATGCACAGCACGGAATCGTATTGCTGCAATTCGGTGGCGATGGATTCCCAAGTGCTCGACGCATTGAAGTCCCGCGGCAGTTCGGCTTCGACGCGCTTCAAGTCGACATAAAGCTGACCGGGGTCGTCCATCAGTTCGCGCACTTCCTTGAGCCCGGCGAATTTCGCGCGCGGCGAGAAGGCGGGCTGCGTCGCGGTGGAGAGCACGAAACTGACCTTGTAGCTTGGGCTTGCCAAGTCCTGCATCACATGCAGGATAGGTGCGAGGAATTCCGGCGGCAGCAGCTGCGCCTCGTCCAGCACCACTACGCTGTTCACGATGTTGTGCACCTTGCGGCAGCGACTTGTTTTGGCGTCGAACAGTGATTCGAAAAACTGCACGTTGGTGGTGACAATGATGGGAGCGTCCCAGTTTTCTGTCGCCAAGCGGGAGCGAGAGTCTTCCTTGTCGGGGTCGAGGTTGCTGTGGTGTTCGATGACGTTTGCATCGCCGAATATCTTGCGAAATTCATTCGCAGTCTGTTCGAGGATGCTGGTGTAGGGGATGACGTAGATCACGCGGCTCTTGCTGTGATGCACGGCATGATTCAATGCAAATGCCATGCTGGAAAGCGTCTTGCCGCCACCGGTCGGCACGGTGAGCGAAAACAGCCCGGAAGGCTGCGTTGCCTTTTCGCGGCACTGGCGCAGCACCTCGACACGGATGCGGTTGACGGCACTGTCTTTCGAGTTGGCAGTTTTGTCCGCCATGTGCTGGTCGAACGCCGTTTTCAGGTTCAGCAACGAGGGATAACCGGAGCGCAAATCGCTTTTGCGGCCATCCATGAAGGATTCGGTATCTAGGAAGTCTGCATCCGTCAGACAGGAAAACAGCATCCTGATCCACAGCGCCAGCGAACCTTGTGGTGGTGGTGAAGACGGGCGTGGCTGGTCGAGAATGCCGGTTGCCGGAGAGGCATGCAACGCTTCTTGCAAATAGCCTTTCTTCCTGCCTTCCTCTACGCGGTTATAAAGCGACGCATTGCCGCCTTCCACGCTGTTCCAGTCGGGCAGGCCGGCATGGTGTCCGGCGATCAGGTAGGCGAGGATGCGCCCCTGGATGCCCAGCTTGTCGATGGCGTGGATAGCGCCGGTCGTGGAATGATCCACCCGCCCTGGAGCGCCTTCGATGTGGGCTTCGGCATCGTAGCCGCTGACGGACTTGATGTATTGCTGGAATTTCTCGCGGAACTTTCCGAGGTCGTGCCATAACCCGGACAGCCGAGCCCAATCTTGACTGTTGAAGACGGAAGCGAATCTCGCCGCGAGTTCCGAGACGGATTGTGAATGCTCATCCAGAAAATGCTCAACCCATCGCCCATCCGGCAACTGGCGCACATGCGCCAATGGACGGGATAATTCGCCAGCGTGTTTGTCGATCACATCCACCATTTCACTTCCACCATGATTCTGTCCCAAGGGTTGCGACTTTCCGCCAGCCCTGCGATGACTGCCTCCAGCCGCTCCCCTCTATCTATCAATTGCGAGACGGCGGCATTGTCCTGCCGGGGAATGTAGCCCAGTTTGTGGCCTTGCCATTCCACGCGCACGGCGCGGTCGTCGTACTTGTTATCGGCTTCGCGCATCAGTTGCAGCGGTTGGCCGGCCGCGAGTTGCGGCCACAGCGCTTCGCCTTGGTGGTACTGGAATCCGGCGACAGGCGAGTGCTGCAAGCTTTTCGAGGTGCCAAACCCCGGCTTGGCGTGCGCAAGCGCGGGCAGCGCGAGTCCTCCGATCAGTGCCGTGATTGATTTCAGGAATGCGCGCCGTGACATGATGTTTTCCTTTGGTTGATGTCGGTTCCCATTATTCACACCCTCAAGCTCAAATCCTGAGCTACACCACCTCATTTTTCATATCTCCCCAACGCCCCCCTCAACTGCTCCCGCACCATCTCCCGTAGCGATTTCGGCTCGATCACCTCGACTTCCGCCCCATGCTTGAGCACATCCATCGCCAGTTCGCGCGGGTCGGAGTAGGGGAGGCATAGCTCATAGCTGCCGTCTTCGAGGATGCGGCCTTGCTGTTGCGGGTGCCATTGTTCTTCGGCGACCCAGCGGGCGCGTTCGGGGGTGAAGCGCAGCACGGCGGTGTGTTTGGGTTTGCCGCCGAAGATGCCGTAGCCGGTGGCGAAGTGGGCATCCAGTTCTTTTTCGGCGATGTCTTTGGCGCGTTTTTCCAATGGCTTCGCTTCGCGCAGTCTGTCCACGGCGAAGCTGCGCAAGCCGTTCTTCTGGTGGCACCAGGCGTCGAGATACCAGTTATCGCGGTAATGGGTGAGGCGTTGCGGGGAGATTTCGCGCTGCGATTCCTCGTCGTTGCTGCGCCCGTGGTAGTGGATGGCGAGTCGCTGGCGTTGCAGCAGCGCGCCCGCGACGGTCTGGAAGTGTGCGCCGGAGGTGTCGCGCCCGGCCATGCGCAGGATGCGCACGCGTTTGGCGATTTCGCCGCCGTCGTGTTGTCCGGCGGCGAGCAGTTTTTCGACGCATTCTTTGATCGGTTTGAGGTGGGTGTCGAGCAGGCCGGGTTGCAGTTGTGCCAGCAGTTGCTGGGTGGCGAGCAGTGCGTGGAGTTCGGCGGCGTTGAACCAGACGCCGGGGAGTTCGAAAGCTTGTCTGTCCCGCGTGTCGTAGTAATAGCCGTTGCGCTCGCGGTCGTATTCGATAGGCGCGTTGAAGTACAGCTTCATTTTCTCGATGACGCGCTTGACGGTGGCGCGCGAGCATTCGAGCTCTTGCTCCAGCGTGGCGCGCGAGACCGGGTGGCGGCGCGAGGAAACGGCCTGGTGCAGCTTGTAGATGCGTTGCAGGATGTCCATGGCTATGGATGTCCCGATGGGCGATGGCCGCGCACGCAAGCGATGGTGTGTCCGCGACGGACGGAATGGCTGGAGGCCGGCAATTGTTATCCCCTTAAATAACATCCGCATGTGCGGAAAGGCACCCTCTCCCCAACCCTCTCCCGCAAGCGGGAGAGGGGGCTGATGAGCGGGATGTTTGCGCCAGCCTCCAGGTCTGATTATCCGCCGTGCTCTCACCGTGCTTTGCGGTGCGGTTGTATTGCGGCGGTTGCGCAAGAGGGCGCACTGTATGAGTTGGTGCCGGGGCTGTCAATCCGGCTGGTCTGGTGCAATCAAACCTGCTCTTGCATCGAGTCTGCGTTTCAATATCCAGTGTCAGTAATGCCTGATAAACTCGCGGCCAAATCAATCAGGGCTCCAGTGCATGGAGATGACGCAGCGTTGTATTAATCGATGCGGTTCGTCTCGCGGCACGATCAATACCACGGACATGAAACGTATCGACAATTACAAGGCGGATATCGCTTTGCGCTATGCGGGCTGCGACGCCGGTATGACGCAGGAAAGTAGGGGCTTCCCCGTACATGAATTTTTGCGCCTTTCCGCAAGTCGGCAATGAGTCAGCCGGAGCGTAACGATCCCTGCCCATGCGGGAGCGGGAAGAAATACAAGAAGTGCTGCATGGGCAAACAGGTCGGTTTGAGTCGGAGCGCTGATTCGTATATTCAGACCGGCCTGGCGCATCACCAGGCCGGGCGGCTGGAGCAGGCTTACGACGCTTATCAGCAGGCCCTTCGCGAGCAGCCAGATCACCCTGAGGCGCTGCACCTGCTTGGCATGCTCGCACACCAGATCGGCGATAACGATCTCGCGCTCGAACTCATCGAACTCGCCATCCGCTCCCGCCCCAATTCGCCGCTTTTTCGCAACAACTTGGGCAATGTGCTTCAGGCGATGGGCAGGCACGAAGAGGCCATCGCTTGTTTTGCCAAAGCCAGCGTTCTTGAGCCGGGCAATGCGGTTTTTCATTACAACCTCGGTCATGCATTGCAGACGCGTGGACAATTGCAGGGTGCGGTCGAAAGTTATCGGCGCGCCATTGCGCTGTCGCCGAATTATGTCGAGGCGCACAGCAATCTTGGTCACGCCCTCGACGCGCTGGGCGAACTGGATCGGGCCGCCGATAGCCATCGCCGCGCCTTGGCTCTCGCGCCGCACATGGCGGAATTGCACTTCAATCTAGCCGCACTGTTATACCGGCAAGGCAAACTGGACGAGGCCATTGAGCGTTACCGGAAGGCGATCGCTATCTTTCCCGACTATACGCACGCCCATTGCAATCTCGGCGCGGCGCTGCTCGCGAAAGGCGAGTTCGAAGAGGCGGCTGCATGCTATCGGCGCGCCATCGAAATCAACCCTGCGCTCGCCGATGCCCACTACAACCTGGGCAACGCCTTACAGGCGCTGAACCGCTTCGATGCCGCGGCCGCCAGCTACCGCAAGGCGATCGAGTTGCAGCCCGGACTGGTTGAAGCCAGTTGCAACCTGGGCAATGCGTTGCGCGCCCAGGGCGATCTCGATGGCGCGATCGGCTGCTATCGGCAGGCGCTCGAACTCAAACCCGATTACGCCACGGCCTACAGCAATCTGCTGTTCGCACTTGGTTACCATGCGGCCATGCCGGCCGCCGAATATCTGGCCGAAGCGCGCGGATGGGAGCTTGCCTGCATCCCCGCACATATCAGGCAAGCCGCCCGCGAGAAGCGGTTTGCGCGTTCGCAGCTGTCGGGCAGGCGCTTGAAAGTGGGCTATGTGTCGGGCGATTTCCGCAAGCATTCCGTCAGTTATTTCATCGAACAATTGTTTACCCAACACGACCGCTCGCGCGTCGAGCTGTATGCCTATTCCAACCACAGACTGCGCGACGCCGTCACCGAACGGCTGAATGCATCGGCGGATCACTGGGTTCAGATCGCGGGCCTGTCCGACGAGGCGGTGTGCGAACGCATCGAGGCGGACGGCATCGACGTGCTCGTCGATCTCTCCAGCCACTCTGCCCACAATCGCCTCGGCGTATTCGCGCGCCGCGCCGCGCCGGTGCAGGCCACCTACCTGTATTTCGCCAGCACCGGGCTGACGGAGATGGACTACTGGATCGGCGACGAGATGCTCTGCCCCCCGGAGCTGGAAGGGCAATTCAGCGAAAGGTTATGGCAGCTCCCGCGAGTGTGGCTCGCCTACAAGACCATCGCCGATGCGCCGGCCTCCGATTGGCGTCCCGCCGAAGACGGCGGCATCCGGATCGGCAGTTTCAACAACCTCGGCAAGATCACACCGCAGACCTTGCGGCTGTGGGCGCAAGTGCTGCATGCCTTGCCGGAAGGGCGTTTGCTGCTCAAGAACAAGGACCTCGCCGATGCCGGCAACCGGCAGCGCATCCTGTCGGAACTGGCGATGCACGGCATCGTCGCGGAACGGGTCGAGCTTCGGTCCGGCAGTCCGTGGGCGGATTACATGGCAGAACACGACAAGCTCGATGTCGCCCTCGATCCGATAGGCGGACACGGCGGCGGCACGTCCACTTGCGACGCTTTATGGATGGGCGCGCCCGTGATTACCCTGTTGGGGGATCATGTAGGCGCACGCTTCACCGCATCGCTAGTCGACGCCATCGGGCACAGCGAATGGATCGCGCGCACGGAAGCGGAATACATCGAAAAGACCGTCGCGCTCGCGAGGAACGTCGAGCTGTGCAGGCAATTGCGCTTTTCGCAACGCGAGGCTATGGCAAACAGCCCGCTATGCGACGCTCGGGGGCTGGCCCGCGCGCTGGAGGATGCTTATGCCGGGATGTTCGAAGACTCGACCAACACCGAAATTTCCACTCCGGGAATCGCTCGCTAAGGCAACGCTGATTAAGTCGTTATTCTCGAAAGTGGGAATCCGGCTTGTTGATTTAAACGGGTTCCCGCTTTTTGGAACGACAAAATCATACTGGTTCAGCGCTGCCTCAAGAACCCCAGATTCGTTTGCCTCGCCCATCGATGGCGCGCTCTTCCGGTGTTCGTGCTGCCGGGCCGAAGGTCGGCGGATGATAGAATCCCGGCCATGCGTAGCGTCCATCTGATTCTTCCCGATTTATTCCTTCCCGCCAATATTGCCGCCGAGGCCGCGCAGGGGCTGGCCCTGCCTGCGCTGGAGCGTATGCTGGCGCGCGGCGTTCATGAGATGCAGGAAGCGAAGTCGCTGGAGACGTTGCTGTGCGATCTGTTTCTCGTGCCGGGTTACGTCGGCACGCCGGTTGCGGGAGTATCGGCGGCGTTCGACGGGTTGGGCGATGGATGCTGGCTGCGCGCCGATCCGGCGAATATGCAATTGAGCCGCAATCAATTGGTGATGCATCCGCTGGCCGATGTGACGGCGGACGAGGCGGCGCAGTTGTGCGCGGCGCTGAACGAACATTTCGCAGGGCAGGGGATGGCGTTCGCAGTACCGCATCCGCAGCGCTGGTATCTGCGGCTGGACGCGCAGCCGGACATCCGCACCGTGCCGCTGTCGCAAGCCGGCGGAAGCGACATTCGCGGGTTGTTGCCGGAGGGGGGCGAGGGCGCGCGCTGGCAACAGTTGTTCAACGAGATGCAGATGCTGCTGTTCGGGCATCCGCTGAATGCGTTGCGGGAGGAGCGCGGCGAGTTGCCGGTGAACTGTCTGTGGCTGTGGGGCAACGGTCAGGCCGATGTTCGGTCGCCTTGTCGCTATGCAGATGTCGTTTCGGACGAGGAACTGGCCGGGATGTTCGCTTCGGCGTCGGGCCTGCCCTTTTCCGAATGGGGCGGAGCGTGGAATGCTGACACGGAGGAGGGCGAGCAGTTGCTGGTTTGGACGGGGTTGCGCAGTGCCATGCAGCGCAAAGACCTGGATGACTGGCGTGCGGCCTTGCAGGAGTTCGAAACGGGCTATGCGCAGCCGTTATGGCAGGCGTTGCGGCGCGGCGACATCGCACGGTTGCAGCTCGATATCCCGAGCGAGCACGGCATGCTCCGCATCAGTCTGACGCGCACCGCTGCTTGGTCGTTCTGGCGCCGGCCGCAACGGCTGGCGGCACATTCGCTGGTGTAGAATGTTCGCCGTTAAACGCGAGGGGTGAGCATGTCATTCTGGAACACTGCGATGCAGTTCTTCTGGCGCGAGGAGTCGCTGCCGGTGCTGGTGATGACCATCGCGCTGGCTTTCCTGTTACTGCATTTCCACCGGGAAGATCGCAAGAGCGTGCTGAATACTCTGGCGTTCTTTCTGGCTTGTCTGTTCGTGCAATTCGTCGGCAGCCTGATCCATGCGATGCAGTTCATTTCCGCCGCCGCGGCGCTGCACGAGGCCGGGCTGATCGGGGCCGGCATCGCGGTGATCCGTCTGTGGGGGCTGCTGGTGTTCCGCATCGTGCTGCCGCTGGTGCGGGTCACGCCGCCGCGCATCGCGGAGGACATCTTCGTCATTGTCGGTTATATCGCCTGGGGATTGGTGCGCCTGCGCTACGCCGGGCTGGATTTGGGCAGCATCGTTGCGACTTCGGCGATGATTACCGCGGTCGTCGCGTTCGCGATGCAGGATACCTTGGGCAACATCCTCGGCGGTCTCGCGCTGCAACTGGATAATTCCATCGAGATCGGCGACTGGATCAAGGTGGACGACATTTCCGGGCGGGTGGTGGACATCCGCTGGCGTTCCACGCTGGTTGAGACGCGCAACTGGGAGACCGTGGTGTTCCCGAACAGCCAGTTGATGAAGAACAAGTTTCTGGTGCTGGGCCGGCGCGCCGATCAGCCGGTGCAGTGGCGCCGCTGGGTGTGGTTCAACGTCAACCTGAAGACCACGCCGACCCGGGTGATCAATGCGGTGGAGAATGCGGTGCAGCAGGCCGAGATCAACAACGTCGCGAAGAACCCCGCGCCGAGCTGCGTGCTGATGGAGATAGACAAAGGCTGCGCGCGTTATGCGCTGCGCTACTGGCTGACCGACCTGGTCGCGGACGACCCGACCGACGGCGCGGTGCGCTGGCACATCTACACCGCGCTGGAACGCGCCGGCATCAAGCTGGCGGTCGAGGAGCAGAACGTCCACTACATCAAGGACAACGAGAAGCACGAAGAGGCGCTGCACCAGCGCGAACTGTCGTTGCGCGTCAGGACGCTCAGGCGCGTCGAACTGTTCGCACAATTGACCGAGGACGAGCTGCAGAAACTGGCCGAGCGCCTTAGGTACGCGCCGTTCGCCAAGGGCAACACCATCGCCAAGCAGGGCACGCCCGCGCAGCACTGGCTGTTCATCATCATCAACGGCGATGCGGAAGTGTTCCTCGAGGCGGCCAACGGCGAGAAGCGCAGCCTGAACGTGTTGACCAAGGGCGACTTCTTCGGCGAAATGAGCCTGATGACCGGTTCGCCGCGCGTCGCGACCGTCGTGGCCAAAACCGATGTCGAGTGTTATCGCCTGGACAAGGATGCCTTCGAGGAAATCCTGCTGGCGCGCCCGACCATCGCCGAGGAGATCGCACATGTGCTGGTGACGCGCCGCGCAGAGCTGGACAGCGCGTTGCAGAATCTGGACGAGGCCGCATTGCACAAGGAAATCGACCATCGCCACAACGAGGTGCTGGCGACCGTCAAGCGTTTCTTCGGTTTATAAGGAAAGCGCAATATTGCTGCCGGGCGCACAGTAGGTTTTTGGAGGCGCCCTGTAGTATCATCGCGCCGCGTTTTAAGTAGGGAGCAAATATGAAAGTGTCATTTCTGGATTTTGAAAGCTCCATCGCCGAGCTGGAAGACAAGATCGAGCAGTTGCGTTACGTGCAGGACGATTCCGCGCTGGACATCGCCGACGAGATCAACCGGCTGTCGAAGAAGAGCGAGGCGTTGACCAAGGATGTCTACGCCAAGCTCACGCCCTGGCAGATATCTCAGGTGTCGCGCCATCCGCAGCGGCCCTATACGCTGGACTATGTCGAGCACCTGTTCACCGATTTCGAAGAACTGCATGGCGACCGCGCTTATGCGGACGACAAGGCGATCATCGGCGGCCTGGCGCGCTTCAACGGCCAGAGCGTGATGGTGATCGGCCACCAGAAGGGCCGCGACACCAAGGAAAAAATCCTGCGCAACTTCGGCATGCCGCGTCCCGAGGGCTACCGCAAGGCGCTGAGGCTCATGAAGCTCGCCGAGAAGTTCGGCATCCCTATCATGACCTTCATCGACACGCCCGGCGCGTATCCCGGCGTCGGTGCGGAAGAGCGCGGCCAATCCGAGGCGATCGGCCGCAACCTGTACGAGATGGCCGAGTTGCGCGTGCCCATCATCTGCACGGTGATCGGCGAGGGCGGTTCCGGCGGCGCGCTGGCAATCGCGGTCGGCGATGCGATGCTGATGCTGCAATACGCGACCTACTCGGTGATTTCGCCGGAAGGCTGCGCCTCCATCTTGTGGAAGAGCGCGGAGAAAGCCTCGGATGCCGCCGAGACGCTGGGCATCACCGCGACGCGCCTGAAGACGCTGGGGCTGGTGGACAAGATCGTGGCTGAGCCGCTGGGCGGCGCACACCGCGACTATGCCGCAACCATGCAGGGCGTGAAGAAGGCCTTGCAGGAAGCGCTGAAGCAGGCGCAGAACAAGCCGGTCGCTAGCCTGATGCAGGATCGTTTCAATAAGCTGATGAGTTATGGCAAGTTCAAAGAATTGGCTGTGTAGGGGCACGGCGTGCCGTGCCCTGCGCTCATCGACCGGATTACCTCACAGCTTGAGCCGCTGATCCCGCCCCGCAGCGCCATCCTGGTCGGACTTAGCGGCGGGATGGATTCGGTCGTATTGCTCCATATCCTGCATCGTCTCGCGCCGCGCTTCTCCTGGCGTCTTTCCGCATTGCATGTTCACCACGGCATCAGCCCGAACGCCGATGCCTGGGCGGAGTTTTGCGCCGCCCTGTGCGCCAAGCTGGACATTCCCCTGAATATCGAACATGTCGATATCGCGCCGCTGCGCGAACACGGCATCGAGGCGGCCGCGCGCAAGCTGCGCCATGCCGCGTTCGCGCGCCAGTCCTGCGACTTTGTAGCACTAGCGCATCATGCCGACGATCAGGCCGAGACGTTGTTGCTGCAACTTCTGCGTGGCTCCGGCGTGCGCGGCGTCGCGGCAATGCCTGTCTTGAGCTCCGTCGAAAGGCCTGTCTTGAGCAAGGTCGAAGGGCCGTTCATTGGCGGGATACCTGCGGGCGCTCCCTCTCCCCTCGTGGGAGAGGGTTGGGGAGAGGGGGGGGCGCATCGTTTGCTGCGCCCCTTGCTCGATCTGCCGCGCGCGGTGTTGCTCGACTATGCGCATGAGCATGGGCTGCAGTGGGTCGAGGACGAGAGCAACGCCGACGACAGCTATCCGCGCAATTTCCTGCGCCACCGCGCACTGCCGTTGCTGGAAGAGCGCTTCCCCTCCTATCGCGATACCTTGGCGCGCAGTGCGCGGCATTTCGCCGAGGCCAGCGAGATGCTCGACGACCTCGCGCAGATCGATGCCGAGGGGGCGATGCTCGACGATGCGCTGAGCGTCGCCGCGCTGCGCGCGTTGACGCCTCCGCGCGCGAAAAATCTGTTGCGCTATTTCCTGCATCGCCGGGGTGCTGCGATGCCGCAGGCCGCGCAACTCGACGTCATGCTGCATCAACTGTGCGACGCACGACAGGATGCGGCGGTGTGCGTCGAATACGGCGTATGGGAAGTGCATCGCTATCGCGATCGGGCCTATGTGTCGCCGGCATTGGGCGAATTCGATAGCGGGCTGGCGTTGTCGTGGAGCGGCGAGGCCGAGCTGGACTGGCCGGCGCTGGGAACCCGGCTGCATTTCGCCGAAGCGAGGGGAGCGGGAATTAGTTCGGAGAAGTTGCGTTGCGCGCCGGTCACGCTGCGCTTGCGCAACGGCGGCGAGACCCTGCGCCCGCATCGAGGTGCCGCAAAGCGCAGCCTGAAGAATCTGTTGCAGGAATACGGAGTGCCACCCTGGCGGCGCGAACGCCTGCCGCTGATCTATTGCGGCGACGAACTGGTGTGCGTGGTAGGTGTCGCCGTGGCGGCGGAGTATCAAGCTGCGATGGGCGAAGTGGGTGTGACGATCGCCTTATCCTGAAAAGCAATTTGTCCACGAAATACACGAAAAGCACGAACTAAAGCAGAAATAACTTTTGAAGTTGTAAGTTGCCGCTTTATCGCGAAATACCTGTTCAACACGTTTCGTGTCTTTCGTGATTTTCGTGGACAACGGTGTTTCTCAGGCTTTCATCTATCAAGGCAGAAACATCCGGAACACCGCGCCCCCGTCATTGCTTAACTCGATGCGTCCGCAACGTCCTTCCAGCTTGTGCAATTCCGCGATCTTTCTTGCGAGATAGAGCCCCAGTCCGGTCCCGCGGTTGCTGGCGGAGGCCGGCGTGTTGGCCTTGTTTTCCAGCATGCTATCCGGGAATCCCGGGCCGTCGTCCGCGACTTCGAGAACCAGCATCTTGTCCTGTTCGCGGGCGGCGAGTCTGACGCGAGTTCTGGCGCTGCGACAGGCGTTGTGCAAGGCATTGGATAACGCCAAGCGCACCAGAGCATCGTCGAAGAAGGCGAAAGCGGGGGTATGTTCGGTTTCGATATCGATTACGAGCGCCGGGAATAATTCGCGATATTCCGCGGCGAGGATCATCAGGAAGTCTGCGGTGTCGACCGAATCCGGGTTGACGTTCAGCAGCTCGGATTTCTGCCGGATCACCAGCAGCATTTCGGACAGGCGTCGCGCCGCATTCATCGCGATGAGCATTTCCTGTTGCGCATCGGCACGTTCGCCGAGGCGTAATGCCAGTTCGGCAAGCTGGTTCTTTACGTCGTGGATGACGGCGGCGTAGAGGTCGTTCATTGGCCGGTTTTTTGCGATTGCAGCAGCCTGAGCTGGCTGTCGATCTGGGTGATCTTCGGGTAGTCCGGCGATTTCTTGACGAGCAAGTCGCGGTAGCGCAAGCACTGTGCCAGCAGCTTCGGGTTGTTGCCGCTCTTCACCAGATGCAGTGCGATCACCAATGCGGCATTGCCGACGATCTGCAGGTTGTTCGGCAGGCGGTCGGCGGCCTCGCTCAGGAGTTCGGCGGCTTCGTCGAATTGTCCGGACTCTGCCTTGCGCACGCCCTCGTTGTTGATGCGGATGATCTCCTGTGTGCTGTCTTCGATCATCGCATCGGCTTCGGTAATCTCCTTGCCGGCTGCAGTCAGAACGTCGTGAACCTTACTCTTGATCGTCTCGTCTTCCGGGTTGTTCTGGATGGCGTGACGCAGCAGTTTGTTGGCCTCGTCTTCCTTGCCTAGCGCGAAGCAGGCATCCGCAATCGCGGTGACCGTTTCCGCCGGGAGCGCATTGATGTCTCCGGCCATGGCGCGGGCCAGCGCGGCCTCGGCCAGTTCGTCGTTGCCGGCGGCGCGATGGGCGACGCTTTCGCTAGTTGCCAGAACGATCTGGCTGTGTTCGTCGCGGAAGTCCTTGCGGGCATCTGCGACGACGCTCAGCGCTTCGTCGGCTTTGCCCTGACTCGTCAGCGCCTTGGAGAGTATTGCGTAGTCGTTCACTTGGCGCACCGGAGAATACTTGTGTTTCTGCAGTGCCTGGCGCATCACCGATTCGGCCAGTTCGGGCTGTCCCGCGCTGACCGCCAGCGTGCTCAGTTCGCGTATGCGGTTCATCGTGCCCGGCGAGACTTCGCGTGCCTTTTGCAGCACGTCCAGCGCCGCGTTTTTCTCGCCGGACGAGGCCAATTGTCCGCCGAGAAAATCGTAGGCGGCCATGAATTGGGGTGAGTCCGTCAGAATTTCCCGCGCGATCTGTTGCGCTTCGTCTTTTTGGCCCAGCAGCGCCAGCGCGCGAGCCAAGCCCAGCCTGGCCCAGCCGATAGGGCGTAGCGCCAGCATTTCGCGATACAGGTTGGCGGCTTCTTGCGGGCGGTTGCTGTGCATCAGCGCCGCGGCTTTGGTCTTGCACAGTTCTAGGAAGTATTTGTTTTTGGTCGGCAGGGCCCTGTCGCATTCGGCGATGACGCGAGTCCAGTCCTTCGCATCGGCGGCCTTGTCTATGCTGGCGAAATACGCCTGGCGTTCCAGCAATTTCTCCAGACGGGCGTTGAATTGACTCGCGGTGAAGGGCTTCAGCAGATAGTCGTCTGGCGCGCATTCGGAGGCGGCTACCACTTTTTCGTAGGCCTGCTCTGCGGTGATCATCACGAAAATGGTGTTGCGGCTGATCAGGTCGTTGGTGCGCAAGTGTTCCAGAAACTGTTGCCCGTCGGTACTGTCTCCGAGCGAGTAGTCGCACAGGATCACGTCATAGCGATTGTTCGCCATGCGTTCGAGCGCCTCTCTGATGTTCGCTACGATATGGAGCTTGGCAAATCCGGAATTGGTTAACGACATGCGCAGCTGCGAGCGCATTCCTTCCATGTCGTCTATAACTAGTACCCACTTGTCGGCAAATTTACTGATGTTGGACAAGACAATCTTCCCGCGGTTAAAAACAGCCTTAACCCTACGCACTCGCGGGCCGGCGGTCAATAGGCCCGGCAGGCTGCCAGGAGAGATAATTCGAATTGACGCTGCCGCTGTCGCTGCCGATAATCGCCGCGCTCATTTCATCTGCGCAATTCCATGACGACCATCCGGCAGCAAGACTTCATCGACAGCATCGCGGACGCGTTGCAGTTCATTTCTTATTACCATCCGGCGGATTTTATCCGTGCGCTGGCCGACGCCTGGCGCATCGAGCAGTCGCCTGCGGCGAAGGATGCGATGGCGCAGATACTGGCGAATTCGCGCATGTGCGCGCAGGGACATCGGCCGATCTGTCAGGACACCGGGATCGTCGTCGCGTTCGTCCGGGTCGGCATGTCGGTGCGCTGGGAGGCGGACATGGACATCGTCGGCATGGTCAACGCCGGCGTGCGCAAGGCTTATCTCGATCCGGACAACACGCTGCGCGCTTCCGTGGTCGCAGATCCTGCCGGACGGCGCAAGAACACCGGCGACAACACGCCGGCGGTGGTGCATGTCGAGCTGGTGCAGGGCGATAAGGTCGAGGTGGAGATCGCGGCCAAGGGCGGCGGCTCGGAGAACAAGGCGGTGCTGGGGATGCTCAACCCCGGCGACGACATCGTCGAGTGGGTTCTGCAGCAAGTGCCGGAAATGGGCGCGGGCTGGTGTCCGCCGGGGATGCTGGGCATAGGCATCGGCGGCACCGCGGAGAAGGCGGTGCTGCTGGCCAAACAGGCGCTGATGCTGCCGATAGATATGAGCGAGTTGAAGGCGCGCGGGCCGCAGAATCGCATCGAGGAGTTGCGCATCGAACTGTGCGACAAGGTCAATGCGCTGGGCATAGGTGCGCAGGGATTGGGCGGGCTGACCACGGTTATGGACGTGAAGATATTGGATTATCCGACGCATGCGGCGTCGAAGCCGGTGGCGATCATTCCCAACTGCGCCGCGACGCGGCATGTGCATTTCGAGCTGGATGGTTCCGGCGTTGCATCGTTCGAGCCGCCGAAGCTTGAGGACTATCCCGATATCGAGTGGCATCCGGCCGAAAATTCGCGGCGGGTGAATCTGGATAAAGTCACGCGTGAGGAAATATCGCACTGGCAGCCGGGCGAGACCGTGTTATTGTCCGGCAAGCTGTTGACCGGGCGCGATGCCGCGCACAAACGTATCGTGGAAATGCTGGGCCGCGGCGAAAAACTGCCTGCCGGCGTGGATTTTACCGACCGCTTCATTTATTATGTCGGCCCGGTTGATCCGGTGCGCGACGAAGTCGTTGGGCCTGCCGGGCCGACCACCGCGACACGCATGGATGGTTTTACCGAAACGATGTTGGCCCAGACTGGCCTGATCGGCATGGTGGGCAAGGCCGAGCGCAGCAAGGAGGCGATCGAGTCGATCCGGAAGCATGGCGCGGTCTATCTGATGGCGGTGGGCGGCGCGGCTTATCTGGTTTCGAAGGCAATACGCAGCGCAAGAGTCGTCGCATTCCCGGAACTGGGGATGGAGGCGATTTACGAATTTGAAGTCGAGAACATGCCGGTGACGGTGGCGGTCGATGTGCGGGGGAATTCCGTACACGACACCGGCCCGGTGGAATGGCGCAAGCGTATCGGGATGATCCCGGTGCATGCGACATGAACGAATTGGCGGGTCTCCCCGCATTGCAGGGTAGTGAATCTGGTCAGGTCCGGAAGGAAGCAGCCACAGCTAATTACTGCAAGTGCCGGGGGTAAGGCTCGCCTCCTTTTTTGATGGATACAGGGGAGTGCGATGAAGAAGCTCGCTTTGCTGATGGGTGCGTTGCTGTTCAGCGGCAATCTGTACGCTTTGGATACCGTATTCGTTGAGTATGGCAATGGCGATTCAGCCGACATGGCGCGTGTTGGCGCAGGCTGGGACTGGAATAAGCAGTGGTTCGCCGACGGTAGTTGGCTGGTGACCGGTTCCTGGGAAGCGTCCGTCGGCACTTGGCGCGGTAACAGCATTGTCGGCAACAACCAGACCATTACCGATATCGGCATCACGCCGGTGTTCCGCCTGCAGCAGAAACATCCTTCCGGCGTTGCGCCCTATGCGGAGGCTGCGATCGGGTTCCACCTGATCTCTCCCACATTCATCTATGCCAATCGCAAATTCGGCAGTTCGTTTCAGTTCGGCGACCATCTGGGCGTCGGCGTGCGGTTCGGCGAGCGCCAGCAGTTCGATCTGGCCTATCGTTATCAGCACTTGTCCAACGGCGGCATCAAACAGCCCAATCAGGGCATCAATTTCAGCCAGCTCCGTTTTGCCTACCACTTCTGACGCGGTGTAACTTGTCGGCTACCACGGTCCTCGCGCGCAAATGGCGTCCCAAGAGCTTCGCGCAACTGGCGGGGCAGGAGCACGTCGTCCAGGCGCTCAGCAATGCGCTCACCCAGAATCGGCTGCATCACGCCTATCTCTTCACCGGTACGCGCGGGGTGGGCAAGACCACGATCGCGCGCATCTTCGCGAAGTCACTGAACTGCGAAACCGGCATCACCGCGACGCCCTGCGGCGAGTGCAGCGCCTGCCGCGAAATCGATAGCGGACGTTTCGTCGATCTGATCGAACTGGACGCGGCGTCGAACACCCAGGTTGATAGCATGCGCGAATTGCTGGAGAGCGCGCTGTATGCGCCGACCTCCGGTCGTTTTAAGGTCTACATCATCGACGAAGTGCACATGCTGTCCAAGTCGGCGTTCAACGCGATGTTGAAGACGCTGGAAGAGCCGCCGGGCCATGTGAAGTTCATCCTCGCGACCACCGATCCGCAAAAAATTCCGGTCACCGTGCTGTCGCGTTGTTTGCAGTTCAACCTGAAACAGTTGCCCCCTGCGCTGATCGCCAGTCATCTTCAGTACGTGCTGGAGCAGGAACAGATTGCTTTCGAGGCCGGTGCGCTGGCCCTCGTCGCACGCGCTGCCGCCGGCAGCATGCGCGACGCGCTGAGCCTGATGGACCAGGCGATTGCCTTCTCGTCCGGCAAGGTCGAAGAGGCAGTAGTGCGCACCATGCTGGGCTCCATCGATCACGGCTACCTGTTCGACGTGCTGGCGGCGTTGCGCGACCGCAACGGCCTCGCGTTGGTCGGGATTGCCGACAGCATGGCGTCGCGCAGCGTGGCGTTCGACGCCGCGTTGCAGGAGTTGGCGACGCTGCTGCATCGCATCGCGCTGGCGCAGACCGTGCCGCAGGCGATCGCCGACGACGAACCGGAGCGCGTACGCCTGCTGGAACTGGCGCAGGCGCTGACGCCGGAGCAGGTGCAGTTGTATTACCAGATCGCGATTCACGGTCGCGACGAAATCGACCTCGCGCCCGACGAATATGCCGGCTTCTCGATGACGTTGTTGCGCATGCTGTCGTTTGCGCCGGCCAAGGGTGCGGTAGTCGCTGTGCCGCAGTCGCCAGTCGCACCGTCACCGGTTGTTCAGCAACAAGCGCCCCGGGCTGCCGCACCACAATCGCCAGTCCCGCAGGCAACGGCCCCGCAGGCAGCGCAGGTGGCTGAGCCTCTTGCTGTCGAAGCCGCGCCTCCCGTGCGGCGCGAACCCGTCGCGATGGCCGCCCCTTCCGCGGGCGGACTGCCGGACTGGGGAGTGTTGCTGGCGCAGTTGAACGTGCAGGGCATGGCGCAGCAACTGGCCAAGCATTCGGTGCTGGAGAATCTGGATGACGGACAGGTGACGCTGTGTCTGGCGCATGAGCAGAAACATCTGCAGACCAGAATGGCGGTCGACCGCTTGCAGGCGGCGCTGGGCGAATATTTTGCGAAGCCGGTCAGGCTGACGATCACGCTGGGCAAGATCGAGACGGCGACGCCTGCCGTGGTCGAGCAGCAGACGAAGCAGTTCAGACAGCAGCAGGCGGACGATTCGATAGGCATGGATAACTTCGTGCGAGAGGCGCAGTCCGAACTGGATGCCGTCGTGATCGACGATACGATTAAACCGATACAGTAAGAAAGGAAACGGCACATGATGAAGGGTGGTTTGGGTGGCCTGATGAAACAGGCCCAGCAGATGCAGCAGAACATGCAAAAGGCGCAGGCCGAATTGGCGACTGTCGAGGTCGAGGGGCAGGCCGGCTCCGGCATGGTTAAAGTGGTGATGACCTGCGGGCACGAAGTGCGCCGCGTGTCTCTGGACGACAGCCTGCTGGCTGACGACAAGGAAATGCTGGAGGACCTGATCGTGCTGGCGCTGAACGACGCGATGAAGAAGGCCGAGGCCACCACGTCGCAACGCATGGGTGCGTTCACCGCCGGGATGGGCTTGCCGCCCGGCATGAAACTTCCGTTTTGATGGCCGTTTCCGGAAACAGATCGTTTGAGGTTCTCCGATGATGCCCTCGCATCTCGAAGAATTGATCGCCGCGCTGCGCTGCCTGCCCGGTGTCGGGCCGAAGTCCGCGCAACGCATGGCTTATCATCTACTGCAGCGGGATCGCGCCGGTGCGTTGCGCCTCGCGCAGTCGCTGGAACGGGCCGCCAGCAATATTCAGCATTGCAGCAAGTGCAACAATTTTTCCGAACACGAAGTGTGCGAACTGTGCGCCTCGTCCAAGCGTGACGCCGAGGTGCTGTGCGTGGTCGAGATGCCTGCGGATTTGTTGATGATGGAGCAGACGCAGTGCTATCGCGGCATGTATTTCGTGCTGATGGGGCGCTTGTCGCCGCTGGACGGAGTCGGCGCAAAAGAACTGCATTTCGACCGTTTGCTCAAGCGCGCGCGGGAGCAGGTGCGCGAGGTGATCCTGGCGACCAACTTCACCGTCGAGGGGGATGCGACCGCGCATTACCTGACCAACCTGCTTCGTGCGCAGGGACTGAAGGTGTCGCGCATCGCGCGCGGGCTGCCGGTGGGCGGCGAACTGGAACAAGTAGATAGTGGCACACTGGCGCAGGCCGTGCTGGAACGACGCGAGGTGATGGCATGATCAGGAAGAACAGACGTAATCCGGATGAACGCCCTGTCGAGGACGATGTGGCGACAGAGGTAGAAGTAGGCGAGAGGCTGCAGAAAGTGCTTGCCCAGGCGGGGTTCGGTTCGCGCCGCGAAATGGAGGAATGGATTGCCGCCGGGCGCGTCAGCGTGAACGGCGAGCCGGCTACGCTGGGCATGCGCGTGGTGGCGGGCGATCTGGTGAAGACGGAACGCCGCACGATACGCGTCGGCGAACGCGAGCATGCCGTGCGCATCTTGCTGTATCACAAGCCCGAGGGCGAGATTGTCAGTCGCGACGACCCGGAAGGGCGCGCCAGCGTGTTCGACAAGCTGCCCAAGCTGCGCGGGCAGAAATGGATCGCCATCGGGCGGCTGGATTTCAACACCAGCGGCCTGCTGATCTTTACCACCTCCGGCGATTTGGCTAACCGCCTGATGCACCCGCGTTTCGAAGTAGAGCGCGAGTATGCGGTGCGGGTGCAGGGGACCATGACGGAAGAACAAATAGCGCTGTTGCTTAAGACCGGGGTCGAGCTGGATGACGGTGCGGTCAAGTTTGAAAAGGTCGAGGACGAAGGCGGCGAGGGTTTCAATCACTGGTATCGCGTGATGCTCAAGGAAGGGCGCAATCGTGTGGTCCGGCGCAGCTTCGATGCGCTGGGCCTGCCGGTCAGCCGTCTGATCCGGGTGCGCTTCGGTTTGGTCAACCTGCCGCCGCGCCTGAAACGGGGCATGACCGCCGAACTGGGCGAGGGCGAGGTGGCGCAGGTGCTCGACTGGGTCGGGCTGACTGGTGAAGAGGCCGATGCGGAAGCGCCTCAGCTGGTCCGCAAACCGCCCGCTAACAATGTGCGTCGTCCGCGTGCTGCAGCGGGGCGTCCGCGGACGCCTTTACGGGGCAGGCCCGGGCAAACTAAAGCTGGTGGAAAACGCTGACAGTCACTAGAATCTGCGCCGTTGATTCATGCCCAAACATAACCGATAGCATCGCAATGGAAGCCTGAATGGAAGACCGAGGCAACAAGACCATCATGTGCAGTGTTTTCTTCCTGGATATCGTGGCATATTCCAAGAAGTCGGTGGCCGGGCAGATTTCGTTGAAGGAACGGTTCAACAGTTATCTTTCCGAGGCCATTCGCGACGTGCCGGTCGCCGATCGCATCATCCTCGATACCGGGGATGGTGCGGCCATCAATTTTCTCGGCGACGTGGAAGATGCGCTCAAGGCCGCATTGAGCCTGCGCGAGAGTTTGCTGAAAAAAGAAGATCCGGGTTCCGACAATCCGCTGCTGGTGCGCATGGGGATCAATCTCGGGCCGGTGCGTCTGGTCAGGGATATCAACGGGCAACCGAATATCGTCGGGGATGGCATTAACGTCGCGCAACGCGTGATGGGTTTCGCGGATGCCGGTCAGGTGCTGGTATCCCGTTCTTATTACGATGCCGTTTCTCGCCTTTCCCACCAGTATGCCGAGATGTTTCACTATCAGGGTTCGCGCACCGACAAGCATGTGCGCGAGCACGAGGTGTATGCGATCGGTTATCCGGGCGAACTGGCACCCAAGGTCGCACCGGTGGTGGTGGCTGACGACGGGTGGGCTGCCGGATCGAGTTTCTTGTGGGGACGCTTCAGGCAGGTCTGGAATGCTGCAGCATTGCGGCTGGATAAGGGCGTGGCCGCAATGCTTGCTCGCATCGGTCAACTAGAGCCCAGACAGCGTCTGATCTATGCCGGTGTTGCTGTCGCACTGTTGCTGATCGCCGTGTTGGCGCTGAAACTGGCGAGCCCGGACGATGTGCAGAACGGTTCGTCGCAGGCGGTCGTTCAGCCGGTTTCGGCTGTCATGGCCTCGGTGTCAGAGGAACAAGCTGCGATGGAGAAGAATGCGGAACCGGTGCGTACAGAACCAGTTCAGGCCAAGAAGAAAGACGCTGCGCAGAAACCGGTCGAGAAGCGGTCTATCGATAGCAAGGCGGAAAACAAAAAGACCGCCGTTCAATCGAAGGCGCCCGTCGCAACGAACGGAGGCGGATTGTTCGATCCTGTCGAAAGGGGGGCGGACGGATTTATTTCGGTCAGCTGCAAGGATGGCTCCCAGGTGTTCGTGGATGGCTCGCAAAAGGGCAAGGTAGGAACGGGAGCATTGACTCTGGCGGTAGCACCCGGGAAGCATACCGTGATCGTCAGTCATTCCGCTGGTGGCATTTCTACCCAGAGTGTCGATGTCGTGTCGGGAAAGACGGTGCGCATCAGGCCGGGTTTTTGCGGCCAGTAAGGACGCGGCGATGAAGACTTTTATGGACGGAATCCATGATTAGCCAGCTGGGGCGCTACGAGATATTGGGCGAGCTCGGACAGGGCGCGATGGGCGTGGTCTACAAGGCCAAGGACCCGCTGATCGACCGCGTGGTTGCGATCAAGACCATCAATCTCGGCTTGGCGATGGAAGAGAAGGAGGAGTACGAGGGCCGCTTCTATCAGGAAGCCAAGGCTGCCGGACGACTCAATCACCCTAACATCGTGACCATTTACGACGTAGGCAAGAGCGGCGACGTCGCCTACATCGCGATGGAATTCCTGCAAGGCCGCGAACTGCGCGACATCCTGAACGACAGCGGGCTGCTGCCGGTCGATCAGGTGCTGGACATCGTGGCGCAGGTGGCGCTGGGATTGTCCTATGCGCATGAACACGAGATCGTGCATCGTGACGTGAAGCCGTCCAACATCATGGTGGTGCGCGACGGACATGTGAAAATCACCGACTTTGGCATCGCGCGCATGGCCTCGTCGGCGGTGCGCACCCAGACCGGCATGGTGCTCGGCTCGCCAAAATACATGTCGCCCGAGCAGGTTATGGGCAAGAACATCGACCAGCGTTCGGACATCTTCTCGCTGGGGGTGATGCTCTATGAGATGCTGACCGGGCAGGCGCCGTTCAATGGCGACAACGTCAATGCCATTATGTATCAGACGCTGAATGCGGCGCCGTCCCCGCCCAGTCTGCTCAATCCGGACGCGCCCGATATGCTCAACTTCATCGTCGCCAAGGCCTTGGCCAAGGCGGTGGATGACCGCTACCAGAATGCCAAGGATTTTGCCGCCGATCTGCGCGCCTGCCGCGATACCTTGCCGCGCTCTGGCCAAGTGCTCGATGTGTCCAAGTCCCCTGCCGGGGGGGAGAAGAAACTGCCGGATGCGATCTCGGTGACCGGCAACAGGAGCGTCGAAGAGGATGTCGGGTCGATCTCGACGGCCAAGCTGTCTCAGGCGTTCGATTCTGGCGCTGCGACCATGCGGTTGGCCGCGCTGACTACCAGTCCGGAAGAGGTCGACGAGCTTTCCAAGACCCTGAAGCTGGTGCGCCCCAGCACGGAGGCCATCAATCGCGCCGCCCCGGTAAAAAATGCCGCTGCCCGCATGCCGCCTGTCGCAGCTTCCCGTTCCGCGGTGCGTCAGGATAAGCGCGAGGCAACCGGCACAGGTTCCGGTGTCGGCAATTTTCTGTTGTTCGTCATCGTAGCGCTGGTGCTGCTGGGCATAGCCGCGATATTCATATAAGCGGATGCCGGGAATGGCGATCCATGCTTCGCCGCGTCTTCTTGTTCTGTTGTTTCTGGCGCATCTGCTCGCCGCTCTGGCAGTAAATGCCACCCCGCTGCCGCTGCCAGTCAGATTGGTGATATTCCTGCCGGTGCTTGTCAGCCTGACTTACCATTCGGCACGCGATGCATTGCTGCGGCTTCCGACTTCATGGATCAGTCTGTCCATCGGTGATGGCACGGCGACGATCATTACCCTCGACGGTTCCGAGCTGACCGGGCAGGTCTCAGGCAGCAGCGTTGCCACGCCCGGCTTCGTAATATTGCGCATCAAGCCGGACGGCAAGCGATGGTCAGTCGCGCGCGTGATCTTTCCGGATGCGTTGGAGCACGACGCGTATCGCGAGTTGTGCGTTCGCCTGAGGTTTCCTAGCGGGGCGTGAGTATCGTCGGTTGCGGGTTCGCTTGGATCTCCGGATAGTCCTTGCTGAAGTGCAGGCCGCGGCTCTCGTGGCGCAGCAGCGCGCTTTGCACGATCAGTTCCGCGTTCATCACCAGATTGCGCAGCTCCAGCAGGTCCGGGCTGATGTGGAAGTTGGTGTAATACTCGTTGATTTCGTCCTGCAACAACTGGATGCGGTGTTGCGCGCGCTGCAACCGTTTGTTGGTGCGTACGATGCCGACGTAATCCCACATGAAGTGGCGCAGTTCGGCCCAGTTGTGCGAAATGACGATCTGTTCGTCCGCATCGGTGACGCGGCTTTCGTCCCACGCCGGCAACGCCGGCAGCGAGCGTTGCGGCTTGTCCAGAATGTCGCGTGCCGCGGCATCGGCGAACACCAGACATTCCAGCAGCGAGTTGCTGGCCAACCGGTTCGCGCCGTGCAGCCCGGTGTAGGCGGTCTCGCCGACCGCATACAGGTTTTCGACGTCGGTGCGCGCGGACAGGTCGGTCATGACGCCGCCGCAGGTGTAATGTGCCGCCGGCACCACGGGAATCGGCTCCTTGCTGATGTTGATGCCCAGCTTGAGGCAGCGTGCGTAGATGGTCGGGAAGTGTTCCTGCAGGAATTCGACCGACTGGTGCGAGATGTCCAGATAGACGCAATCCAGCCCGCGTTTCTTCATCTCGAAGTCGATCGCCCGTGCCACCACGTCGCGCGGCGCGAGTTCCGCGCGCGCGTCGTGGGCGGGCATGAAGCGCGTGCCGTCCGGCAGCTTCAATATGCCGCCTTCGCCGCGCACCGCCTCGCTGATCAGGAAAGACTTGGCATGCGGGTGGTACAGACAGGTCGGGTGGAACTGGATGAATTCCATATTGGCGACGCGGCAGCCGGCGCGCCAGGCCATCGCGATGCCGTCGCCGGTCGCCGTGTCCGGATTGGTGGTGTAGAGGTAAACCTTGCCGCTGCCGCCGGTCGCCAGGATGATGTCCTGCGCGGCGATGGTGATGACCTCGTCGCTCAGGCAGTTCAGCGCGTATGCTCCGTAACAGCGATTGTCCGCCAGTCCTAGCTTCTTGCCGGTGATCAGGTCGACCGAGATGTGGTTCTCCAGCACCGTGATGTTCGGATGCCGCAGCACTTTTGCGGCTAGCGTTTCCTGCACCGCCTGGCCGGTCGCGTCGGCCGCATGAATGATGCGGCGCTGGCTGTGTCCGCCCTCGCGGGTGAGGTGGTAGCCCATGCCGCTGGACTCGTCGCGGGTGAACGCCACACCCTGGGAGATCAGCCAGTCGATTGCGGCCTTGCCATGTTCGACGACATGGCGCGTGGCGATCGTGTCGCATAGGCCGGCACCGGCGGTGAGTGTGTCCTGAATATGCGCGTCCAGCGTGTCGCTTTCGGACAGCACCGCGGCGATGCCGCCCTGCGCCCAGCTGCTGGCGCCATCCAGCAGGGATTTCTTGGTGATCAGTCCCACCCGTTGGTGCTCGGCCAGCTTGAGGGCCAGCGTCAGTCCGGCGAGGCCGCTGCCGATGATCAGCGTATCGAATTTCAGCACTTGCATGTCCAGAAAGTGTTCCAAGCTGGAACTATAGCAAAAGAGCGGCCTCTGAAAGGGGCCGTTTGCGAGGGAATGGAACTAATTGGGCATAGTCGGGTCGCATCACCCGCGTTGCCCATCCTGCTGACGCAGGCGAATCGGAGAGGTTATACTGGCGTCCCGCGATGCAAGCGGCAGTCAAAATGATAATCGGAATAATCTAGGGATGGCAGATCGGGAAGTCGATCAACTGTTGGTGGAACGGGTTCAGCGCGGAGACAAGCATGCTTTCGATCTGCTGGTATCGAAATACCAGCGCAGGCTCGGACGGCTGATCTCGCGGTTCGTGCGCGACCCGGCCGAGGCCGAAGATGTGACGCAGGATGCGTTCATCAAGGCGTATCGCGCCTTGCCGGGTTTTCGTGGCGAAAGCGCGTTCTATACATGGTTGTATCGTATCGGTATCAATACCGCGAAGAATTACTTGCTGGCCAGCAAGCGGCGCGCGCCGACGACGACATTGTTCGATACGGACGATGCGGAGTCGTTCGAGGATGCCAGCCTGTTGCATGAGGTCAGTACGCCGGAAAATGAACTGATGAGCAAGCAGGTGGTCAATGTGGTGCAGGCGTCGCTGCAGCAGTTGCCTGAGGATTTGCGCAGTGCGTTGACGCTGCGCGAGATCGAAGGATTGAGTTACGAAGAGATCGCCAGTGTGATGAATTGCCCGATCGGTACGGTGAGATCGAGGATTTTCCGGGCGCGGGAAGCAGTGGCTGAGAATCTGCGTCCGTTGTTAGAAACCAGTAAGGGTAACAGGTGGTAGATATGAAACAGGAAATTTCGGCATTGATGGACGGCGAACTGTTCGAGGACGAGGCGGACAGCCTGTTCGACGAGATCAGGCGCGGCTCCGGCACCCACAAGGACTGGGATGTCTACCACCTGATCGGCGATGTCCTGCGTCAACCCGAACATATCCATAACGACCTGAGCGCCAAGGTGCGGGAGCGTATGCGCGATGAGCCGGTTGTGCTGGCGCCGCGTGCTCGTGCGACCAAGCAGAGGGCGCGAGCGTTTGCCCTGTCCGCTGCGGCATCCTTGGTGGCGGTAGGTGTGGTGGCGTGGATGTCGATGCAAATCAGCCCTGAAGCCGCTCCGCAGTTGGCCATGCAGCAGGGCGCGTTGCGTCCGGTCAGCGCGCAGATCACGTCCAAGGCCAACGACTACCTGATGGCACATCAGGAATTCTCTCCCAGCGCGGACATGAGCGGCGGTGCTTCCTACATCCGCACCGTTTCATACAGCCCGGAGGCGAAGTGACGATGAGGGCAGGCATCGCGTTTGTCGGTTTGCTGCTAGTTGTTGGCAACGCTTGCGCGGAGGGCCGGCAGGTCAGTCTCGATTGGCTCAAGACCATGGCTTTTGCCGGCCATCAGACCGATTACAGCGGCGTGTTCATTTATCAATACGGCGGACGGGTCGAGACTTCGCGCATCATCCATGTGGTCGAATCGGACGGCGAGTACGAGAAGCTGGAGTGTCTGGATGGGCCGAAGCGCGAGATCATCCGGCACAATGGGCATGTATGGGAATTCCACAACCACAAGATGGTTCGAGCCAGCAATCAGGGGCGCGGCAAGTTCCCGTCGCTGTTGCCGGAGCAATTGTCGGCACTGGGTGTGAGCTATCAAGCCAGCCAGGTCGGCGTGGAGCGGGTTGCTGGCTACGATGCCCAAGTTATCCTGTTCGAGCCCAAAGACAACCTGCGTTACGCCCATAAGCTATGGGCGCACAATGTTTCCGGCTTGTTGCTGAAGGCGTCGGTGCTGGACGACAGGAAGCAGCCGGTCGAGCAATATGCCTTTACCCAGTTGCAAATCGGTGGCGGCATCGACCGTTCCTGGATCAAGTCGGCTCCTGCTATGGACGCTCAAGGCCGCGTTCATGATGAAAAATCGTCGGCGGCAGCCGGTGTGTCGGTGAACAGCGGCTGGGTGGTGGATGCGTTGCCGCTCGGCTTCAGAAAGACCATGGAAATTCAGCGTCCGATGCGTGGCAGGCATGCCCCGGTGGTGCAACTGGTCTTTTCCGATGGGCTGAGTGCGATCTCCGTGTTCGTTGAACCGGACGACGGCGACGAGGACGATGTCAACGGCCTGTCCAGTCGCGGTGCGATGAATCTTTACCACAAGCTTGCAAATGGACATTTGATCACCGTGGTCGGCGAAGTGCCGGCGCGCACGGTGATGCAGGTGGCCGATTCGTTGCGTTACAACGGCGCGCAATGACGCTGGAGACTCGTGCCGTCGTGATGCGGGTCGAAGCCGGCAAGACCTTCGTGGAAGCTGCGCAGGCCAGCGGTTGCGGGCAATGCAGCGGCAAGGGCTGCGGGACAGGCAAGCTGTCCCGGATGTTTTGCAGCCAGCCGCGCCAATTCCAGGTAGACAATACTATCGATGCCTCGGTCGGCGACCGGGTCGTGGTATCGGTCGCGGATGGCACGGTGATGCGCGGCATCGGCTTGGTCTACCTGATGCCGCTGGCGTTGCTGGTTGCCGGTGCCGCCCTAGGCAATGTCGTTGCGGTGACGGACGGCCAGCGCGACGGCTATGCGGCTGCAGGAGCCGCATTTGGATTGGCAGTCGGTTTCTTGTTGTCGCGTTGGCTGGATTCGAGGCAAGTTCGCCGGCTACCGCGCATCGTGCGGCAATGGCGCGAAGATTAAGTTGTCCGCACTAGTCGGGTATCGGTTTTTTCACTATGAGGAGGAAGGCATGCTGAGAAAATTATCTGGTTTCATTCTGTTGTCGTTGAGTCTCGTTTTGTCCATCCCGGCGCAAGCCCGGGAGTTGCCCGATTTTACCGAGCTGGTCGAAAAGCAGGGATCGGCGGTCGTCAATATCAGCACCACGCAGATCATCCGCCAGGCACAGGGAATACCCGGCATCCCGGAAGGCGATCCGTTCTTCGAATTTTTCCGCCGCTTTGCGCCCCCGATGCCGCAAGGACAAGCGCCGCGCGAGCAGGAGTCGCAGTCGCTGGGCTCCGGCTTCCTGATCAGCGAGGATGGCTACCTGTTGACCAATGCGCATGTGGTGGATCGCGCCGACAAGATCACCGTGCGCCTGACCGACAAGCGCGAGTTTAAGGCCAAGGTCATCGGCGCGGACAAGCGCACCGACGTTGCGCTGCTGAAGATCGAGGCGACCGGCCTGCCGAAAGTCAGGCTGGGCGAGCCGGACAAACTCAAGGTCGGCGAATGGGTGGTTGCGATCGGCTCGCCGTTCGGTTTCGACAGCAGTGTGACCGCCGGCATCGTCAGCGCCAAGGGGCGCTCGCTGCCGCAGGACAATTTTGTACCCTTCATCCAGACCGACGTGGCGATCAATCCCGGCAATTCCGGCGGACCGCTGTTCAATATGAACGGCGAGGTGGTCGGCATCAACTCGCAGATTTACACCCGTTCCGGCGGCTCGATGGGCCTGTCGTTTGCGATCCCGATTGACGTGGCGATGCAGGTGTCCGACCAGCTGCGCAGCACAGGCAAGGTCACCCGCGGCCGCATCGGCGTGACGATACAGGAGCTGACCCGCGAACTGGCCGAGTCGTTCGGTCTGAGCAAGCCCGAGGGCGCACTGATCAGCAGCGTCGAGAAGAGCGGGCCGGCCGACAAGGCGGGCATCGAGGCCAGCGACGTGATCCTCAAGTTCGACGGCAAGGCAGTCATCAGCTCCGCCGACTTGCCGCGTATCGTCGCTGCGACCAAACCCGGCAGCAAGTCGGTCGTGGAGTTGTGGCGCAAGGGCGAAACCCGGCAGGTGACCGTGGTGATCGCCGAGATGCCGGAGGAAGGCAAGCTGGCGCGGGCGGTGAAGAAGATGGAAGAGGACGTCGCCGAAATGATCACCCGGCTGGGTATCGCGGTTAGCGAACTGACCCGCGAGCAGATGCAGGAACTGCAGGTCGGCGGCGGCTTGCTGGTCGAAGAGGTCAAGGGCTCGGCGGCGCGCGCCGCCGGATTGCAGCATGGCGACGTGTTGCTGGCGATCGGCAACATGCCGATCCGCTCGCTGGCACAGTTCAACGACATCCTGAAGCAGGTGCCCAAGGGGCGCAACGTCGCACTGCTGGTGCGGCGCGGCGATGCAGCTTCCTATGTCGCTATCCGCTTGGACGAGAAGTAATCACGGTTCTGCGAACTGTGCCCAAATCGGCTAGAATTCGCCCTTCGCGAATTCGGCCGATTCAGGCTTTTTAACCAGATATTCATGCAACATATCCGCAATTTCTCCATCATCGCCCACATCGATCACGGCAAATCCACGCTGGCCGATCGCATCATTCACCTCTGCGGCGGTCTGTCCGACCGCGAAATGGAAGCGCAGGTACTCGACTCGATGGACATCGAGCGCGAGCGCGGCATCACCATCAAGGCGCAGACCGCAGCACTCAGCTACAAGGCGCGCGACGGGCAGGTCTACAACCTGAACCTGATCGATACGCCCGGCCACGTCGACTTCTCCTACGAGGTGTCGCGCTCGCTGTCCGCCTGCGAAGGCGCGCTGCTGGTGGTGGATGCTTCTCAGGGCGTGGAGGCGCAGACCGTGGCGAACTGCTACACCGCGCTCGATCTCGGCGTAGAGGTGGTGCCGGTGCTGAACAAGATCGATCTGCCCTCCGCCGATCCGGACAATGCCATCTCCGAGATCGAGGATGTGATCGGCATCGATGCGCACGACGCGGTGCACTGTTCGGCCAAGACCGGCCTCGGCGTGGAAGATGTGCTGGAGTCGCTGATCGTCAAGGTGCCGCCACCCAAGGGCGATACGACAGCACCGTTGCAGGCGCTGATCATCGACTCGTGGTTCGACAACTACGTCGGCGTGGTGATGCTGGTGCGCATCGTCAATGGCACGCTCAAGCCCAAGGAAAAAATCTTGTTTATGGCGACCGGCGCGCAGCATCTGACCGAACATATCGGCGTGTTCACGCCCAAGGCTCAGGATCGCGAATCGCTGTCCGCAGGTCAGGTGGGATTCGTTATCGCCGGCATCAAGGAATTGAAGGACGCCAAGGTCGGCGACACCATCACGCATCAGGCCAAGCCTGCTGCCGCCGCATTGCCCGGTTTCAAGGAAGTGCAGCCGCAGGTGTTCGCCGGCTTGTTCCCGGTGGAATCTAATCAGTACGAGGCGCTGCGCGACTCGCTGGAGAAGCTCAAGCTGAACGATGCGGCCCTGATGTACGAGCCGGAAGTGTCGCAGGCGCTGGGCTTCGGTTTCCGCTGCGGCTTCCTCGGTCTGCTGCATATGGAGATCGTGCAGGAGCGGCTGGAGCGCGAGTTCGACATGGATCTCATCACCACCGCGCCTACCGTGGTCTACGAGGTGGTGCTGCGCGACGGCACGGTGCTGATGGTGGATAACCCGTCCAAGCTGCCGGACTTGTCCAAGGTCGAAGAAATCCGCGAACCTATCGTCAACGTGAACCTGTACATGCCGCAGGAGTACGTCGGCTCGGTGATCACGTTGTGCACGCAGAAGCGCGGCGTACAGATCGACATGAGTTATCACGGCAAGCAGGTGAAGCTGATCTACGAAATGCCGATGGGCGAGATCGTGCTGGATTTCTTCGACAGGCTGAAGTCTGTTTCGCGCGGCTATGCCTCGATGGACTACGAGTTCAAGGAGTATCGCCCGGCCGATGTGGTCAAGGTGGATATGCTGATCAACGGCGACAAGGTCGATGCGCTGGCGGTAATCGTGCACCGTGCCAACAGCATGTATCGCGGACGCGAGGTCGCTGCCAAGATGCGCGAGCTGATCCCGCGCCAGATGTACGACGTGGCGATTCAAGCGACCATAGGTTCCAACATCATCGCGCGCGAAAACGTCAAGGCGATGCGCAAGAACGTGCTGGCCAAGTGTTACGGCGGCGACATTTCGCGCAAGAAAAAACTGCTGGAGAAGCAGAAGGCCGGCAAGAAGCGCATGAAGCAGGTGGGCAACGTGGAAATTCCGCAGGAGGCCTTTTTGGCGATCCTGCGAGTCGAGGATAAATAACGATGGATTTCGCTCTAATTCTGTTTTTACTTCTGGTTGCCACGGGCGGAATCTGGCTGCTGGACCGTTTCATGCTCGCGTGCAAGCGTGGCGCGGGCGCCGCCGAGCCTTGGTGGGTCGAATACGCCAAGAGCTTCTTCCCGGTGATACTGGTGGTGTTTTTCATCCGCTCGTTTCTGGTCGAACCGTTCAAGATACCCTCCGGCTCGATGATCCCGACGCTGCAGGTGGGCGATTTCATCTTGGTGAACAAGTTCACCTACGGCATCCGTCTGCCCATCATTAACAAGAAAATCGTGCAGCTCAACAACCCGCAGCGCGGCGATGTGATGGTGTTCCACTATCCGGAGAATCCCTCGCTGGACTACATCAAACGCGTGATTGCGCTGCCCGGCGATACCGTCGAATACCGCAACAAGCGTTTGTGGATCAACGGCGTGGAGCAGCACCAGCAGCCTGATGGCGATTACAATTACGTCGAGACCGGCCTGAATTTCGTGCATACCGAGAAACGTATCGAGACGCTGGGCGAGCGCAAGCATGAGGTGCTGGTGAATCCGGAAGTGCCGACGCTGCACCTGAATGCCGTGGCCGAGTTCGCCGGGCGCGAGAACTGCAGCTACGACGACGACATGGTGCGCTGCAAGGTCCCCGAGGGGCATTACTTCATGCTCGGCGACAATCGCGACAACAGCCGTGACAGCCGTTACTGGGGCTTCGTGCCGGATCGCCAGATCGTCGGTAAGGCGTTCTTCATCTGGATGAACTTTTCCGATTTGAAGCGGATCGGTCTGTCGATCAATTGAGGAGAGAGAGCAAAATGAATACAGCAATGCCAGCCAAGCAACGTGGTTTGAGTTTTTCCGGTTTCATATTCGGGGCGTTTTTGCTGATCATGGTCAGCATCGTCGGGCTGAAGCTGATTCCCGCCTATATGGAGAATGCGACGATCAAGAACCTGTTCGACGTAATCGCCAGCGATCCCGAGATGCAGGGCGCATCCGCCGGCAATATCAAGATGTCTTTCATCAGACGTGCCTCGGTCGAGAATGTCCGTGCGATTACCGCCGAGGATATCAACATCGACAAGGCCGACGGCAACCTCGTGCTGAGCGCCAGCTATGCGGTCAAGGTGCCGCTGGTGGCCAATATCAGCCTGTACCTCGAATTCAGCCCGAGCAGTGGCAAGTAAAGACGCACTCGGCAAGAAACTGGGGCATGTCTTTGCGCAGCCTCAGTTGCTGGAGCGCGCGCTGACCCATCGCAGCTACGCGCCCGAGCATAACGAGCGGCTGGAGTTCCTCGGCGACAGCGTGCTGGGCTGCGTGATCGCCAAGCATCTGTATGCCAGCTACCCGCAACTGAACGAGGGCGATCTTTCCCGGTTGCGCTCCAATCTGATCAAGGAAGAGACGCTGGCTGGCCTGGCGCAGCAGCTCGATCTGGGCGGCTACCTGAAGCTGGGCGAGGGCGAGCGCAAGAGTGGCGGCTTCCGCCGGCCTTCGATACTGGCCGATGCGATGGAAGCGCTGTTCGGCGCGGTGTTGCTGGACAGCGGTTTCGAGGCTGCCGAAAAAGTCGTGCTCGGACTGTTCGTGCCCTATCTGCAGAAGGTCGACGTGCTGACGCTGGGCAAGGACCCCAAGACCTTGCTGCAGGAACATTTGCAGGCCCGCCGCATCTCGCTGCCCGCATACAGCGTTGTCGAGATACAGGGCGAGGCGCATGCGCAATCGTTTCAGGTCGAATGCGCGATCCCCGCATTGAAAATCACCACGCGCGGCGAGGGCAGCAGCCGCCGCAACGCCGAACAACAGGCGGCCGCCGCTGCCTACCAACAACTCAAGGTGCGCTAACGCGCCATAGGACATCACATGACCGAACAACAAGACCCAACCATTTCCGCTGCCGAAGAATTCCGCAGCGGCTTCATCGCCATCGTCGGACGCCCCAATGTGGGGAAATCGACGCTGCTCAACCACCTGATCGGACAGAAGATCAGCATCACCTCGCGCAAGGCGCAGACCACGCGCCACCGCATCCACGGCATCCTCACCGACGAGCGCGCGCAATATGTGTTCGTCGATACGCCAGGCTTCCAGACCAAGCACCTGAACGCGCTGAACCGCGGCATGAATCGCGTGGTCACCAGCAGCCTGCGCGACGTGCAGGTGGTGGTATACGTGCTGGAGGCGCTGCGTTACGACGAGCGCGATCAGGAGGTGCTGAAGCTGCTGCCGGACAACCGTCCGGTGCTGCTGGTCATCAACAAGATCGACGAGGTCGAGGACAAGGGCAAGCTGTTCTCGTTCGCCGAGCGCGTCGCGCAGGACTTCAAGTTCACCGAGATCGTTCCGGTCAGCGCCAAACAGGGAACGCAGCTAGACCAGTTGCGCGAGGCCCTGTACCGCCACCTGCCGCCGGGCGAACTGATCTACAGCGAAGACGACGTCACCGACCGTAGCGAACGTTTCCTCGCGGCCGAGATGCTGCGCGAGAAGGTGTTCCGATTCACCGGCGAAGAGCTGCCGTACTCCACCAGCGTGGTGATCGAGCAGTTCAAGATGGAAGGCAAACTGCGCCGCATCCATGCCGCGATCCTCGTGGACAAGGAAGCGCACAAGGCGATGCTGATCGGCAAGAAAGGCGAAAAACTCAAAGAGATCGCCACCCAGGCGCGCCTCGACATGGAAAAGCTGTTCGACGGCAAGGTGTACCTCGAAGTGTTCATCAAGGTGCGCAGCGGCTGGGCCGACGACGCGCGCGTGCTGCGTACGCTGGGTTACGAATAAGCTGCGCTGTCATTCTCCGGATCGGCAGGCCTGTCGGGCTTGTCTATCAGGCTCTAGGGGCGGATGCCCCATACTTTCGATTTTCACTAACACCCCGGATTCGTCGAATGCGGGGTGTTTTTGCGTGTGCTTGATGTCAGTTGCACCAGGTGCTAGGATTGCGCATGAACAAGCCAATCAAAACGACGCCAGATAACGCAGGTCGGGCATTCAAGACGGCGTGGTTTGCGAAAGAAGCTCGCAAGGCGAAAATCACGGATGAAGTGTTATGCCACGCAATCAGACAGGTCATGAAAGGTCAGGCCGATGACCTTGGTGGGGGCGTATACAAGAAGCGCCTGAACGACAACATGCATCGTTCAATTGTCCTGGCTAAGGCGGGTCAATACTGGATATACGCTTACCTGTATGCCAAGAAGGACAGAGAGAACATAGCGCAGGATGAACTGGCTGCATTCAAGAAGCTGGCGAAAGATTACAACAGTACGAGCGATTCCGGTATCTCGGTACTTTTGACTCAAGAGGAATTATTGGAGATTTGCCATGACAACTAAATCGACGACAGCGAAACACAAGAGCGATGCTTTCGCCGCTATTCACAGCGCGGCTAAAGGGTTGCATAGCGTTGGTGCGATCAACAAAACAACGATGCGTGAATACGATGAGTTGTGCCTGGATTCGATTACTGAACTTAATGCCAATGAGATCAAGCGAATTCGCGAACAAGCACATGTCAGCCAGCCGGTATTTGCTCGCTACCTGAACACCAGCGAATCTACCGTTCAGAAGTGGGAGACAGGCCAGAAAAGACCGAGTGGCATGGCGCTAAGGCTATTGCACGTGGTTGAAAAGCACGGGCTTGGGGTGCTTGTTTGATAGCGAGGTGGGGCTGTGTGGTTTGGAAAAACGAAGTTGGGCCCTTTAGCTCTGTAATGCGCCCTTGTACGTTCGGTTGAATAAGGCTTAATCGAGTCTGACCCTATTTTCCTGCGGTGGTGTATGGGGCGAGTAAAAGGTCTATATATTCTTGGGCGTGGATAAGTTTGGGGGAGGGTGGTAGATTTCGGGGGAGATGTTGGAGTCCCTGTATTTGTTTGGATGGGGAAATTTGCAATCCTCGAATGTTCGGAGCTATGGCTATTAATCTTAGAGCAGAAATTAGGAATGACTTGTGGGGGGCAATCGCTAAACCATATGAGTCGCAAGTTTATAGTGGAGCGATTCTGGAGGCGATTCATCTTCTAAGCGGCATCTTGCGAGAAAGAGCAAATATTGATGGTGATGGAATAAGCTTGGTCTCACAGGCACTGTCCGGTGATAGTCCTAGACTTAGAATCAACAAATTTCAGACTGAGACGGAAAAAAATGAACAAAGGGGGTTAGAGCAAATACTTCGGGGGGTCTATCAGGGGATTAGGAACCCGCGTAGTCATGAGCAATTTGAAGATGCTAAGGAAACTGCTGATGCGATTATTCTATTCATAAATCACATTGTTGGTGTCATCAGTGAGGCAAAAGAACCTTTTACTATTGATGAATGGAGTAATAGAGTTTTCGATGAAAACTTCGTTGCTTCTGATAGGTATGCAAAACTCTTGGCATCTGAGGTTCCTTCCAAGAAGTACAACGAAGCGTTAATCGCGATATTTCGAAACAAGGCATCGGGAGATGGCGATAAATTAAACTACATTTTCCGCGCGCTTATTGAGTTAGCTGGCGACGACAAAATTGATGACTTCCTCGCTGTAGTCTCGGATGACCTGCGGACACAAAATTTTGACTTAGAGATCAGGCTTACTTTGCAGGTGCTACCTGAGCGTTTATGGCCTCGATTAAGTGAGGTTGCTCGGCTCAGAACCGAGAACAAGTTAATCCAGTCTATCGAGAAAGGTAGGTACGAGTTAAGAACGCAGAACTGTGAATCCGGCGCTCTTGGAACTTGGGCTCGAGATTTTTTTAAATATTTCTCACTCAAACCGGAGCTTTTCAATGTTCTTGCTAAGAAGCTTTCTGGTGACGATGAGGAGCAAAATTATGTAGCCGAGTTTTTCTTTTGGAATCTACCTGACAGCATAGAAGCAGATGCCTCAAATGCCATATATAGTAGTTCTGATTACAGAACTAAGCACTACATACGCTTGATAGTGCAGGGAGTCTCAAGTCCAGATGCTTCGACCATACTCCGAGAAAAATTTCTTAATAGATTTGGATTCAGTGAAAAATGGCAGAAGTTGATACTAGAAGAAATTGAATCAGTCAAAGATTCTGATCCGGAGTTTTTTAACAAATTCATCAACATTGATGATATTCCATTCTAGTCTCAATTACTTTCGTGGAAGTTCAGAAATCGCGAGCTTCGCACGCACGGGAGTTGCTCGGTAGTCGCGCTGCATCCGCGACTACCTCGCACCTTCGGGGGCGGCTCCGGCAATTAAAAGGGTCAGCTTCGCAATAACTTCCCGAGATGTGCATAGTCGCGAGCTTCGCTCGCGCGGGAATTGGCCTTGCAGGCCGCACAATCGCCTGCATGCGATTGCCGCTCCGGGCTACAAACAGCACGCAGGTGCTGTTTGTTTAACGCCCTCCGCCCCCCGTCCGTACCGGACGGGGATTCAATTCTCGTGACCGTCTAGCAAAACAAAAGAGCCCACCCTTGCGGGTGAGCTCTTTTGTTTTGTTGGTGGAGGCGGGGGGAATTGAACCCCCGTCCGCAAGCACTCTACAGATAGTTCTACATACTTAGTCTGGTTGTTTGATTTGATCCGTTTGCCGCCAACCGACAGGCTGCCACCGGACGAGTCACCTTAGTTTTAGCTTCGAGCAAAGTAACCCTGCTCGACACGATCCCATGTTAGGACCTCGCTCATCTTAGCCCTTAGGCTTTGAGCCTCCCCATGGGAGAGAAGGTGCGAGGTCTAGCAGACTAAGCTGCTAAAGCGTACTTTTCGTCGTTTGCGACTAGTTTTTTCCAGCTGATTTACGAGGTTGCGGGTCCTCGGTATGCCCTACGCTGCTTTGCAACCCACGTCGAAGCCATGTCGCCCCCTGTGTGTTTACAAGCTGCTGCACAAACCATCCGTGCAGCCGTGCCGAATTGTAGCACGCGAAGTCAGAGGCCGAGGAAACGGATAAGTTCCACGGGGTGGTTCACGCTGCCCTGCGCGTTCCAGTTGGCCTCGGAGACGTCGTCGCTGACATAGCCGTAGTTGGCGATGATGCCGGGCATGTTGGCGGCGTTGGCGGCCTGGATGTCGCGGCGGTCGTCGCCGAGATACAGGCAGTGCGCGGGATCGGCGCCGGCGAGTTCGCAGGCATGCAGCAGGGGGGCGGGATGGGGCTTGGCCTGCGCGCAGGTGTCGCCGCTGACCAGGCAGGCGGCGCGTTCCGCGTAGCCCAGCGCCTGCATCAGCGGGAGGGTGTAGCGGTGCGGTTTGTTGGTGACGATGCACCACTTGATGTCATTGCGTTCCAGTTCGTCCACCAGTTCGGCGATGCCGGGGAACAGGCTGGTGCGGGCGCAGATGTTTTGCTCGTAGTGTGCCAGGAAGATGCTTCTGAGCGCGTCGTAGTCGGGGTGGTCCGGGGCGATGCCGAAGCCGATCTTGAGCAGGCCGGGCGAGCCGTGCGAGGCTTGCGGGCGGATCGTCTCCAGCGGCAGCGGCGGCAGGCCGCGCGTCGCGCGGGTGTGGTTCAGCGCGGCGGCGAGGTCGGGCGCGGTGTCGGCGAAGGTGCCGTCGAGGTCGAACAGGACGGCTTTAATCACATGCAACCTCAAGACATCCGTCATGCCGGACTCGATCCGGCATCCAGATGTTTTCAAAAACTGGATCCCGGCTTTCGCCGGAATGACGAGGCGGGATATGCAACGGTCAATCCTTGCGGCAGGCGATCATGTAGTTGACGTCGGTGTCGCGGCCCAGCGAGTAGGTCTTGCTGAACGGGCTGTAGCTCATGCCGGTGAGGTCGGTCACGGTCAGGCCGGTGTTGCGGCAGGACTGGGCCAGTTCGGACGGCTTGAGGAAGCGGGCGTAGTCGTGCGTGCCGCGGGGCAGCAGGTTGAGCACGTATTCCGCGCCGAGGATGGCGTACAGGTAGGACTTCGGGTTGCGGTTGAGGGTGGAGAAGAACACCCAGCCGCCCGGTTTGGCCAACTTGGCGCATGAGGCGATCACGCTCTGCGGATCGGGCACATGTTCCAGCATCTCTAGGCAGGTGACGATGTCGTAGTGTCCGGGTTGTTCTTCGGCGAGGGCTTCGACGGCGATCTTGCGGTAATCCACTTTGCGACCGCTTTCCAGCAGGTGCAGCTTGGCGACTTTCAGCGATTTGTCGGCAAGGTCGATACCGGTGACGTCGGCGTCCATCGCGGCCATGCCCTCGGACAGGATGCCGCCGCCGCAGCCTACGTCCAGCACGGTCTTGCCGGCGAGTCCTGCGTAGCGGTCGATGTAGTTCAGACGCAGCGGGTTGATGTCGTGCAGCGGCTTGAATTCGCTGTTTTTATCCCACCACTTGTGGGCGAGTTGCGAGAACTTCTCTAGCTCGACCGGATCGACGTTGATTGAGCCGGAGGCTTCATGCAGGGCTGTTGTCATTTGCTGCGTGTGCCCGTTACGCGGATTTCAACGCGACGATCCGGCGCGAGGCAGGCGGAGAGTTTCTTGCTTTTCAGCTTGGCGCAGGCGCTAGGCTGGGTGGTGGGCTGGCTGCTGCCCTTGCCGCTGCTCATCAGCTTGGAGGAGGGGACGCCTTCGCTGACCAGATAGTTGTGCGCGGCATTGGCGCGGCGCTCGGACAGTTGCTGGTTTCCGGCAGCCGGGCCTGTGCGGTCGGCATGGCCGGTGATGACGACGCGGTCGTAGTTCAGGCCGTTCAGTTGTTTGGCCAGTGCACTGAGTTTTGTCTTGGCGTCGGCGCTCAGTTCGGCCTTGCCGGATTCAAACGATTCGTCGGCGCTCAGGTCGATCTTGATGATGGAGGGTTCGACTTTCGCAGTCGGTGCGGCCTTGGGGGTTGGCTGGGCTGCCGGAGCGACTGGAGCGGCAGGAGCAGCCGCGGCGGATGGGGTTATTGCGTCGCATTCGGTCAGTGCGTTAGCGGTGGTCCATTCGGCTGTTCGTACGCATCCGCCGTAGCCGGTCCGTACGATATTTCCTTGCGAGTCATACAGATAGCCGATGCTGGTCGGGTGAGCGGCGGCGACTTGCGCCAGGCTGAACAGACAGAGCGATGCGACGACTTGCCGGATGCGGTTCATGGTATTCCCTGATTTGTTGGTTTTGGGTAGCACGGATGGTAATGGCTAGTTGATTTTGTTGCAAACACTCTGGGCTGGGGACCTGCGACGATCAGTTTTGTCTCCGGGTGGGGCCGCGTGGTAAACTCACGCGCTGTTTTCCAGCATTTTCAACCATACCCGATACCATGGACCAATTCGCCAAAGAAACCCTGCCGGTCAGCCTTGAAGAGGAGATGCGCAAGTCCTATCTGGACTATGCGATGAGCGTAATCGTGGGTCGTGCGCTGCCCGATGTGCGCGACGGCCTGAAGCCGGTGCATCGTCGCGTGCTGTTTGCGATGCACGAGCTGTCCAACGACTGGAATCGAGCCTACAAGAAATCGGCGCGTATCGTCGGCGACGTGATCGGTAAATACCACCCGCACGGCGACACCGCGGTGTACGACACCATCGTCCGCATGGCGCAGGACTTCTCGCTGCGCTACACGCTGGTCGACGGGCAGGGCAACTTCGGTTCGGTGGACGGCGATAACGCGGCGGCGATGCGTTACACCGAAATCCGCATGGCGCGCATCGCGCACGATCTGCTGTCTGATCTGGACAAGGACACGGTGGACTTCGGGCCGAACTACGACGGTTCCGAGCATGAGCCGCTGGTGTTTCCGTCGCGCTTCCCCAACCTGCTGGTGAACGGTTCTTCCGGTATCGCGGTGGGCATGGCGACCAACATTCCGCCGCATAACATGAACGAAGTGGTGGATGCCTGTCTGGCGCTGCTGCGCAATCCGGACATGGATATCGAGGAATTGATCGAACTGGTGCCGGCGCCGGACTTCCCGACCGCAGGCTTCATCTACGGCCTGGCCGGCGTGAAGGAAGGCTACCGCACCGGCCGCGGCCGCGTGATCATGCGCGGACGTACGCACTTCGAAGACATCGGCAAGGGCGATCGCCAGGCGATCATCATCGACGAGCTGCCGTACCAAGTGAACAAGGCCAACCTGCTGATCAAGATCGGCGAGCTGGTGCGCGAGAAGAAGATCGAAGGCATCACCGAGATCCGCGACGAGTCGGACAAGTCCGGCATGCGCGCGGTGATCGAGCTGCGTCGCGGCGAGATGCCGGAAGTCGTGCTCAATCATCTGTTCAAGCAGACGCAGTTGCAGGACAGTTTCGGCATGAACATGGTCGCGATTGTCGATGGTCAGCCCAAGCTGCTCAACCTCAAGCAAATCATCGAGGCGTTCCTGCGCCACCGCCGCGAAGTCGTCACGCGCCGCACCATTTTCGAACTGCGCAAGGCGCGCGAACGCGGCCATATTCTGGAAGGTCTGGCGGTCGCGCTGTCCAACGTGGACGAGATCATCGCGATCATCAAGGCTGCGCCCACTCCTCCCGACGCGAAGCGCGAGTTGATGGCGCGCAGTTGGCGTTCATCGCTGGTCGAGGATATGTTGTCCCGCGTCAGCGACGCGTCGCGTCCGGAAGGGTTGGCGCCCGAGTTCGGTTTGGTGAAGGGTGAGGGCTACCGCCTTTCCGATGCGCAGACGCAGGCGATCCTCGAACTGCGTTTGCAACGCCTGACCGGACTGGAGCAGGACAAGATCGTCGGCGAATATCGCGAGGTGATGGACAAGATCGCCGACCTGTTGGACATCTTGGCGAAGCCGGAGCGCGTGACCCAGATCATTGGCGACGAGCTGGCGGCGGTGAAATCGCAGTTCGGCGACAAGCGCCGCAGCGAGATCATCACGCACACGCACGACATGAGCATGGAAGACCTGATCGCGCCGGAAGACGTGGTGGTTACGCTGTCGCACAGCGGCTACATGAAGGCGCAGAAGCTGGACGAGTACAGTGCGCAGAAGCGCGGCGGACGCGGCAAGCAGGCGGCCAGCACCAAGGAAGACGATTTCGTCGATAACCTGTTCATCGCCAACACGCACGATTACATCCTGTGCTTCTCCAACCGCGGTCGCGTGTATTGGCTGAAGGTCTACGACGTGCCGCAAGGCAGCCGTATTTCGCGCGGCAAGCCGATTGTGAATCTGCTGCCGCTGGAAGAGGGCGAGAAGATCAACGCGATCCTGCCGGTGCGCGAATTCGCCGAAGACAAATATGTGCTCTTCGCGACTGCCGACGGCACGGTGAAGAAGACCGCGCTGTCGCAGTTCGGCAACCCGCGCAAGGCCGGCATCATCGCCATCGCGCTGGACGAGGGCGACTTCCTGATCGGCGTGGCGATCACCGACGGCCATCACGATGTGATGCTGTTCTCCGACGAGGGCAAGGCGGTGCGTTTCGACGAGAACGATGTGCGCGTGCTGGGCCGCGATACGCGCGGTGTGCGCGGCATGAACTTGGCCAAGGGCGGCAAGGTGATCTCGCTGCTGGTGGCCGAGGACGAGCAGCAGAGCGTGCTGACCGCGACCGAGAACGGTTACGGCAAGCGTACGCCTATCGCCGAATACACCCGCCACGGCCGCGGTACGCAGGGCATGATCGCGATACAGACCACCGAGCGCAACGGCAAGGTGGTCGCCGCGACGCTGGTGAATCCGGAAGACGAGATCATGCTGATCGGCACCAACGGCGTGATGATCCGTACCCGAGTCAATGAGATCCGCGAGATGAGTCGCGCGACTCAGGGCGTGACGCTGATCAATCTGGACAAGGGCGACAAGCTGGCGGGCCTGAGCCGCATCGCGGAACCGGAAGAGACCGAGACGGCGGAATCCGGGGCAATGGAATCTGGGCCGACGGAAGAAGGACAGGAATAACGGGAAGAGGGAAGGGGGAAGAGGGAAGGGTAAAGGCAGGACGCCGGTTTTCACCCTTCACCGTTCTCCCTTCTCCCTTCTCCTTCACAAAGGAAATGGTATGACGATCTACAACTTCAGCGCGGGCCCGGCGGTATTGCCGCATGAGGTGTTGCTGCAGGCGCAGGCCGAATTGCTGGATTGGCGCGGCACCGGCATGTCGGTGATGGAGATGTCTCACCGCGGCAAGGAATTCATGGGCATCCACGCCCAGGCCGAGGCCGACCTGCGCGAGCTGATGGCGATCCCGAAGAATTACAAGGTGCTGTTCCTGCAAGGCGGCGCGCATCTGCAGTTTTCGATGATCCCGCTGAACCTGTTGCGCGGGAAGGCTTCCGCCGACTATGTGGACACCGGGATATGGTCGAAGAAGGCCATCGACGAGGCGAAGAAGTTTTGCGTGGTGAACGAAGCTGTCAGCGGTGCGGACCGGAAGTTCACTTACGTTCCGGAGTTCAAGTCATGGAAGCTGGACAAGGATGCCGCTTACGTCCACTACACGCCGAACGAGACCATCGACGGCGTGGAGTTCGGCTGGATTCCCGATACGGGCAAGGTGCCGCTGGTGGCGGACATGTCGTCCAACATCCTGTCGCGTGCCTGCGACGTGTCGAAGTTCGGGCTGATCTATGCGGGCGCGCAAAAGAACATCGGCCCGGCCGGCGTGACGCTGGTGATCGTGCGCGACGACCTGGTCGGTCATGCCGATCCGCGCCTGCCGACGATGCTGGATTACAAGACGCATGCCGACGCCGATTCGATGTACAACACGCCGCCGACCTACGGCATCTACATGGCCGGGCTGGTGTTCCAGTGGCTGAAGAAGAACGGCGGCGTCGCGGCGATGGAGAAGACCAATATTGCCAAGGCGAAGCTGCTGTACGACGCTATCGACGGCAGCGACGGGTTCTATTCGTGTCCGGTGAACAGGCCTGACCGCTCGCGCATGAACGTGCCGTTCAAAACGGCAGATGTAGCGACCGATGCCGAGTTCCTCAAACAGGCGGAGGCGCGCGGCATGCTGCAGCTCAAGGGGCATAAGCTGGCAGGCGGCATGCGCGCCTCCATCTATAACGCCATGCCCGTGGCGGGCGTGCAGGCACTGGCGGACTTCATGGTCGAGTTCGCGCAGCGCAAAGGTTGATCGCCCATGTCCGAAAAACTTACACAATACCGCACGCAGATCGACGCGCTCGATGACGAGTTGTTGCAGTTGTTCAACCGCCGCGCCGCGCTGGCGCAGCAGATCGGCCACCTGAAGGAAAACGGCGTGGTGCTGCGCCCCGAGCGCGAGGCTCAGGTCCTGCGCCGCCTGCAGGACCGGAATGGCGGCCCGCTGGGCAATGACGCGATCGCGCAGCTGTTCACCGAAGTGATGTCGCAGTGCCGCGCTCTGGAAGCGCCGCTGGCGGTCGCCTATCTCGGCCCGCAAGGCACGTTTACCGAGGCTGCGGCGCTGAAACGTTTCGGCAGCGCGGTGCAGGGCGAACCCTGTGCGACGATAGACGACGTGTTCCGCGCGGTCGAGAGCGGCGCGGTTCAATACGGCGTTGTGCCGGTGGAGAATTCCACTGAAGGCGCAATCGGGCGCACGCTGGATCTGCTGTTGAACAGCAACCTGCAGATCTGCGGCGAGGTGATGCTGCAGGTGCATCAGTGCCTGCTGTCGAACGAAAACGAGCTGTCGCTGATCCGCAAGGTCTATTCGCATCCTCAATCGTTCGGGCAATGCCAGGGCTGGCTGAACACGCACCTGCCGCATGCCGAGCGCATCACCGCTTCCAGCAACGCCGACGCGGCGCGTCTGGCGGCGGAAGAATCGTATGCGGCGTCGGTCGGCGGCGTGCAGGCGGCGGAGCATTTCAAGCTCAAGGTACTGGCGCAGAACATCGAGGACGACTCGCGCAACACCACGCGTTTTCTGGTGCTTGGCAAGCAACAAGTCGCAGCGTCCGGCAACGACAAGACCTCGCTGGTGCTGTCGGCGGCGAACCGTCCCGGTGCGGTGCACGACCTGTTGACGCCGCTGGCCAGACATAGCGTGTCGATGACCAAACTGGAATCGCGCCCTGCGCGTTCCGGTTCGTGGGAGTACGTGTTCTACGTCGACATCGAAGGTCATCGTGACGATGCCAGAGTTGCAGCGGCATTGGGCGAGCTTGCCGAGTCCGCCGCATTCGTAAAAATTTTGGGTTCTTATCCGGTCGCCGTTTGAGCGATCTTCACAGGGTTTAAAGCATGGCATTGAAGCAATTGAGTTGGGACATCGATTTTCTGAAGGACAACCCGGTATTTCAGGACGAGAACTACGGCATTCCGCCGGAAGTGAAGAAGATCAGCTATCCGATCCGGCTGGTGCGTTACTGGTTCATGTACCACTTTCTGCGCGAGGACGCCGCGCGCAAGGGCCCGCTGGACGTGTGCGAGATCGGCGTGGATGTGGGCCAGATGCTGGGCTTCATGCATGCGGCAGCGGAGCGCGGCGGCGAGAAGGTCGCGCTGGCGAGCTGGGATGCGGTGGATGCGATCATCCGCAAGGAGCGGCTGGAGCGCGCAGGCTACAACCATTTCTACGAAGTGAACCTAGAAAGCCCGGAGTTCAAGCTGGACGACGCCAAGCAATACGACGCGATGATATTGCTGCATGTGCTGGAGCACCTGTTCAAGCCGGAAGAGCTGATCACCAAGCTGGTGCCTCACCTCAAGCCGGGCGGCATGCTGATCGGCGGCTTCCCGTCCACGCCGCAGAGCTTCGCCCAGTCGCGCGAGGACAAGATCCGTCCGGGCGCGCGCAAATACGGCCACGTCAGCGTGTTCTCGCCGGAGCGCGTGTACGACATGGCAGCGGCCAACGGACTGGAAGTGGAGTTCTTCACCGGCGCGTTCTTCATGCGCAAGAGCGGCTTCTTCATGGAGAACTATAAGTGGTGGATGCGCTTCAACCTGTGGTTCGGCGCGAAGTTCCCGGGCTGGCCCGGCGAGACCTACTGGGTCCTGCGCAAACCGGCCAAATAATCAGAGATTCGAAATGATGGATTACACACAACTGGCGCCGGACTACATCCGCGCCATCGCCCCCTACCAGCCCGGCAAACCGATTGCCGAGCTGGAGCGCGAGCTGGGCATCACCGGCATCGTCAAACTGGCATCGAACGAGAACCCGCTGGGCTGCAGCCCGCTGGCCACGGACGCGATGCTCGCAGCGATCAAGACCATCGCGCTGTATCCGGACGGCAACGGCTTCGAACTGAAGGACGCGCTGGCCAGGAAATACGGCGTGGCGCACAACCAGATCGTGCTGGGCAACGGCTCGAACGACATGCTGGAACTGGCGGCGCGCGCCTTCCTGACCGTGGGCGACAAGTCGGTGTATTCCGACCACGCGTTCGCGGTGTATCCGCTGGCGACGCAGGCGGTCGGCGCTGTCGGCGTCAGCGTGCCGGCGATCAATTACGGTCACGACCTGAATGCGATGCTGAAGGCGGCGGTCGAACACAAGGCGAAGCTGGTGTTTGTCGCGAACCCGAACAACCCGACTGGCACGTTCCTCAAGGCGGACGACCTGCTCGCATTTCTGCGCGCGCTGCCCGCCGACATTCTGGTGGTGCTGGACGAGGCGTACAACGAATACCTGCCGGAAGAGTGCCGTTACGACAGCGTGGCTTGGCTTGCGGAATTCCCGAACCTGATCGTGTCGCGCACTTTCTCCAAGGCCTATGGGCTCGCCGGTCTGCGCGTGGGCTACGCGTTCTGCCATGCGCAGGTCGCCGACATGGTCAACCGCGTGCGCCAGCCGTTCAACGTCAACAGCGTGGCGCAGGCCGCCGCGGTCGCGGCGCTGGCCGACACGGACTTCGTGCGCAAGACCAACGAACTCAACCGTCGCGGCATGGAGCAGATCGTCGCCGGGCTGGAAAAACTGGAGCTGGAATACATCCCGTCCTACGGCAACTTTGTAAGCTTCAGGATAGGTGAGGGGCTTAAGATGTACCGCCGCTTGCTGGAGCTGGGCGTGATTGTGCGCCCGGTGGCGAACTACGACATGGCCGAATACCTGCGCGTGAGCATAGGGACGGAAAACGAAAACGGAAAATTTTTATCTGCATTGACGCAGGCGATAGAGGAAACGAAATGATCATAGTGATGGGCAGGGATGTCACCGACGAACAAATCGGTGCGGTAGTCAAGAAACTGGAAACAGCCGGACTGAAGGCCAACATTTCGCGCGGCATCGAGCGCACCGTGATCGGCGCGATCGGCGACGAGCGCCAGCTGAGCGAAGAGATGTTCACGCCGCTGCCAGGCGTGGAATCGGCGATGCATATCGCCAAGCAGTACAAGATCGTGTCGCGCGAGTCTCACCGCGAGAACACCGTGATCGACATCGCCGGCGTGCCGCTGGGCGGCAAGCAGATCCAGATCATCGCCGGCCCCTGTTCGGTGGAGACGCAGGAGCAGATGGACCTGTCGGCGAAGTACGTGCATGAAGCCGGTTGCCGATTGATGCGCGGCGGCGCGTTCAAGCCGCGCACCAGCCCGTATGCCTTCCAGGGCCACGGCGCCGAAGGTCTGGACATGTTCCGCAAGGCCGCGAGCCAGTACAAACTGCCCATCGTCACCGAACTGATGGACGCGCGCCAGTTGGATACCTTCATGGAATACGACGTCGACGTGATCCAGATCGGCACGCGCAACATGCAGAACTTCGACCTGCTGAAGGAAGTCGGCCGCATCAACAAGCCGGTGATCCTGAAGCGAGGCATGTCCGCGACCATCAGCGAATGGCTGATGGCGGCGGAATACATCGCGGCCGGCGGCAACCACAACATCATCTTCTGCGAGCGCGGCATCCGCACCTTCGAGACCGCCTACCGCAACGTGCTGGACGTGACCGCGATCCCGGTGCTGAAGAAAGAGACCCACCTGCCGGTGATCGTCGATCCCTCGCACGCCGGCGGCAAGGCATGGATGGTCGCGGCGCTGTCGCAGGCGGCAGTCGCCGCGGGCGCGGACGGCCTGCTGGTCGAGATGCACCCTAACCCCTGCGAAGCCTGGTGCGACGCCGACCAAGCGCTGACCCCGGACGAACTGAAGAAGCTGATGGGTACGCTGGGCGGCATCGCCGGCGCGATCGGGCGTTCGCTGTAAAGGTAAACGGCCGTCATTCCGGCGCAGGCCGGAATCCAGCGATTTATTCAACTGGACACCGGCATTCGCCGGTGTGACGACAGATTAAGAGGGCTTGCATGTCCGCACCGCAATTCAACAAAATCGTCGTCTTCGGCGTCGGGCTGATCGGCGGCTCGTTCGCGCTGGCGCTGCGCAAGGCTGAGGCGGTCGGCGAAGTCGTCGGCTTCGGCCGCAGCGCGGCGACGCTGGAGCAGGCGCAGCAGCTGGGCATCATCGGCCGCATCGGCAGCGATGTCGCTACGGAAGTTTGCGATGCGGATATCGTGTTGCTGGCGACGCCGGTCGGGCAGATGGCCGAGCTGATGGCGCGCATCGCGCCGCATCTGGGTAACCATACGCTGGTCACCGACGGCGGCAGCACCAAGGGCGACGTGGTCGCCGCGGTGCGCGCGAACATGGGCGATCGTGTCGCGCAGTTCGTTCCCGCGCATCCCATCGCCGGCGCGGAGAAGAGCGGGGCGGCTGCGGCAATGGCCGACCTCTATGTCGGCAAAAAAGTGGTGCTGACGCCGTTGCCAGAGAATTCCGCAGAGTCCGTCGCGCGCATCCGCCGTGCCTGGGAGCTGTGCGGCGCAGTGGTCAGCGAACTGACCGCCGAACAGCACGACGCGGTGTTCGCCGCGGTGAGCCACTTGCCGCACCTGCTGTCGTTCGCGCTGGTGCACGACCTCGCGCAGCGCGACGACCGCGACCTGCTGCTGTCCTTCGCCGCCAGCGGCTTCCGCGACTTCACCCGCATCGCCGCGAGCAGCCCGGAGATGTGGCGCGATATCTGCCTCGCGAACCGCGACGCGCTGCTGGGCGAGCTGGAAAAATACACCGCCGAACTGAATCTCTTGTCGCAAGCGCTGGAAAGCCGCGATGCCGCCAAACTGGAAACGGTGTTCAGCGAGGCGCGCAAGGTGCGTAGCAACTGGCGCGCAGAATAATCTACGTTAAGTATCGCAATGAATTCCCTACGCATACTGGTTTCGCTGCTATTGCTTGTAGTTACTAGCGGGTGCATCCTTAACCCAATTTACCTACCAGGAAAATATAATATTCTGGGAGTTACGAACGATGGCTTTGGCATTGCACTGGCTCCCAGCCGATACAACGAACTTGGGGGCCAAGAATCAAAAGAATTTGCTGCATTTATTCAAGAAGTGGCAACAAAGGAAAAGTTGTGTTCCGATGGAGCACGAGTCACAGATGTGCAAGGTCTATGGGGTTACATGGCAATAAGCGTTCAATGCGTTAGCAACTTGAGATAAGCAAAATAATTATGCGATGCCGATATCTAACCCTACGCTCAAGTTCGCTCCTTCTGGTCGCTGGGACGCACCTTCGGCGCGCTCATTAACTTTACGTTAGGGTTTCCCCATGGCACTTCAGCGTATTGAGATACCCGGCCTGACATACGATCAGCTTTTAGAGCACATTCGCCTAGCTAAAGTAAACTTTGAGGAATACTCCGGATTACACGATGCTTTGAAAGACGAATTAGAAAAGCGCGAACCGACAAAGAACTACAAATGCTTCAAATGCGACTACACGGAATTTGAAGAGCACCAAATCAGGGTCGCCCAAGGTTTTTGGAGTGCGTTTTTTGACATGCAGTCTGGTCGTTATCGCGCTGTGGTTTGTGCGAGATGCAAATTCACAGAGTTTTACCAAGGAGATACAAGCATTGGACAACAAGTCGCAGATCTTATGCTTGGCAAATAATCACCCTAACAGTCGCTCATCAAGCTAAACGATAGAATCACCCATGAAATTCTGCCTCGCCTGTAAATACACCTATTCCGATGCATCTTGGAAATGCCCCGCCTGCGGCCATGAGCCCGCCGAGCGCGGCGGCTTCGTGTCGTTCGCGCCCGAGCTCGCGGCGCAGAACGACGGCTTCGATCCCGAGTTGTTCAAGCGCTATGCGCAGGTCGAAGCGGGCAACTTCTGGTTCGTCGCGCGCAACGAGCTGCTGAAGAAGCTGATGCTGCGCCACTTTCCGCGCGCGTCCAGCGTGCTGGAAATAGGCTGCGGCACCGGCTTCGTGCTGGCGAACACGCGCGCGACCTATCCGGATGCGCAGTTGTCCGGCAGCGACATCTTCACCGAGGGGCTGGGTTTCGCGAAGCAGCGCGTGCCGTCGGCAACGCTGTTCCAGATGGATGCGACCGCGATCCCGTTCCGCGACGAATTCGACCTGATAGGCGCGTTCGACGTGCTGGAACATATCGACGACGATGCCGCCGCGCTGGCGCAGATACATGCCGCCTGCAAGACGGGTGGCGGGGTGATCTTCACCGTGCCGCAGCATCCGTCGCTGTGGAGCCGCATGGACGAATACGCGCACCACAAGCGCCGCTACACCCGCGCTGAGCTGCTGGAGAAGATGAATGCAGCCGGATTCAAGGTGCGTTACGTGACCTCGTTTGTGTCGCTGCTGCTGCCGGTGATGTGGCTGTCGCGCCTGTTGCAGCGCAACGCGCCGCCGGCCGCCGACGGCATGGATCCCGGATTGAAGATACATCCCTTGATGAATGCGGCGTTCGGCGGCGTGATGGCGTTTGAACGCGGCCTGCTGGCGCTGGGCGTTACGTTCCCGGCGGGCGGATCGCTGTTGGTGGTGGCCGAGAAATGAAAATGGAAAAAACAATTGTCCACGAAAGACACGAAAATCACGAAAACGGTTTTCGATTTTTTCGTGTCGTTCGTGTCGTTCGTGGATGAATAGGGTTTACAGAATGAATATCACGAATCGCTATTTGCTGATTCTGCTCGCCGTGCTGGCGCTGATCTGGTTCTCCAACCTCGAATACCGCACGCTGGTGAAGCCGGACGAGGGGCGTTATGCCGAGATCCCGCGCGAGATGGTGGTCAGCGGCGACTGGACCACGCCGCGCCTGAACGAGCTGAAGTATTTCGAGAAACCGCCGCTGCAATACTGGGCGACCGCGACCGCCTACACCGTGTTCGGCGAACACCAGTGGACCTCGCGGCTGTGGACCGCGCTGACCGGCTTCGCAGGTATCCTGCTGGTGTGGTTCGCCGGCGTGCGCTTGTTCGGGCGCGAGGCGGCGGGTTATGCGGCGCTGCTGCTGTCCAGCAGCCTGTTGTATGTGCTGATGGCGCATATCAACACGCTGGACATGGGCGTGACTTTCTTCATCACGCTGGGCATCTTCGGGCTGTTGCTGGGACAGGTGCAGGCCGACGAGAAGAAGCGGCGCAACTGGATGATGCTGGCCTGGGCGGGCATGGCGCTGGCGGTGCTGAGCAAGGGGCTGATGGGCATCATCCTGCCGGGCACGGCGGTGTTCATCTATTGCCTGGTGCAGCGCGACTTCTCCGTGCTGAAGCGCATGCACTGGCTGCCGGGACTGGCGGTGTTCTTCGCGATCACTGCGCCGTGGTTCTATCTGGTGATGAAGGCCAATCCCGAGTTTTTCGAGCGCTTCTTCATTTACGAACACTACACGCGCTTCACCACCAAGGATCTCGGGCGCTACCAGCCCTGGTACTACTTCATCCCCATCCTGCTGGCCGGCGCGCTGCCGTGGACGGTGACGATGTTCGACAGCATGTGGCGCACCGTGCGCAACAGCAGCCTGCCGTCGCAGATGTTCAACAGCCAGCGTTTCCTGCTGATCTGGGCGGTGTTCATCTACGTGTTCTTCTCGATCTCTGGCTCCAAGCTGCCGTCCTATCTGCTGCCGATGTTCCCGGTACTGGTGCTGCTGATGGGCAAGCGCATCGCCGACATGCGCGAACGCGTGCTGTTCTGGCAGATTGCTCCGGCGATCCCATTCGCGTTGCTGCTGATCGCGATTGGACTGAAGCTTCCCGGCATGGCCGATACGCCGAACCAGGCTGAGCTTTATCCGCACTACACCCCCTGGCTGATTGCCGCCGGACTGGTCTCGCTGGCAGGCCTGCTGATCGGGATGATATTGCTGTGGCGCGCGAAGAAACAACCTGCAGTGCTGGTGCTGGCGCTGACCGCGCTGCTGTCCGCGCAGGTCGGCCTGTCCGGTTACGAGAGCATCGCGCGCGAGCGTTCCGCGAAGCACATCGCCGAAGCGATCCGCGCCGAGGTGAAACCGGAAATCCCGTTCTACTCCATCCTGACCTACGAACAGACGCTGGCTTTTTACCTGAAACACACCTTCACGCTGGTGCAGTATCAGGACGAGATGGCCTACGGCATCAAGCAAGAGCCGCAGCGCGTGATACCAACCGTCGAGGAATTCGCCAAGGTCTGGAACAACCAGCCCGAGGCGCTGGCGATCATGCCGGTCTATGTCTATCCGATGCTTCAGCAACAGGGCGTTTCGATGCGGACTATCTTCGAAGACACTCAACACATAGTGGTGAAGAAACCATGAACCTTGTCAGCTTCAGCCTCATCGTCACCGGCGTGATGTTCAACGTCGCCGCGCAACTGCTGATCAAGTCGGGCACCAACGCGGTCGGCTACTTCGAGTTCTCGCGCGAGAACATCCTGCCGATAGGTTGGAAGCTCGCGACCGAACCGCATATCGTCGGCGCGATGGCCTGCTACGCGTTCGGCGTGGTGATCTGGGTGCTCGCGCTGTCGCGCGTGCAGGTCAGCATCGCCTATCCGCTGCTGTCGCTGGGCTACGTGGTGAACGCCGTCGCGGCCTGGTATCTGTTCAACGAGGCGTTCAACCCGGCCAAGATAGTTGGCATGGGCATCATCATCCTTGGCGTCGTCATTATTTCGCGGGCTTAGTTGTCATTCCGGCGCAGGCCGGAATCCAGATAATAAGAAGGTAACCCCGCAAAGCGGGGACAAAAGCCAAAGGCATGTTTAATAAAATCACTGGATTCCGGCCTGCGCCGGATAACCAGCCACTTGCCAGCTTGCTGGCTTAGTGGATTGGCTAGTAGTTCCACCAATGACGGTTTTAGGGAAGATGCCGAATTTTTAGCGGTCTCTTGAGGGATATTTTATGAATACATTTCTTCCATTCTCCAAACCCACCATCGACGAATCCACCATCGCCGCAGTCGGCGATGTGCTGCGTTCTGGCTGGATTACCAGCGGCCCCAAAGTCGCTGAATTCGAGAAACAACTCTCTGCATATTTCGGCGGTCGCCCGGTGCGCACTTTCAACTCCGGCACCTGCACGATGGAGATCGCGCTGCGCATCGCGGGCATAGGCGCGGGCGACGAGGTCATCACCACGTCGATCTCCTGGGTCGCCACCGCGAACGTGATCCTCGAAGTCGGTGCGACGCCGGTGTTCGCCGACATCGACCCGGTGACGCGCAACATTGATTTGGATAAGGTCGAGGCCGCGATTACGCCGAAGACACGCGCAATCATCCCGGTGTACCTGGCGGGCAAGCCGGTGGATATGGATCGTCTTTATGCCATCGCGGCGAAGCACAAACTGCGCGTGATCGAGGACGCCGCGCAGGCGATGGGTTCGTCGTGGAATGGCAAGCCTATCGGCAGCTTTGGCGACTTCGTCTCGTTTAGCTTCCAGGCCAACAAGAACATCACCACCTCCGAGGGCGGCTGCCTGGTGATGAACAACGAAGAAGAAGCGAAGCTCGCCGAGAAGTTCCGCTTGCAGGGCGTGACGCGCAGCGGCTGGGACGGTATCGAAGTGGACGTGCTGGGCGGCAAGTACAACATGACCGACATCGCCGCCGCGATTGGCCTTGGTCAGTTCGCCAAGCTGGCCGAAATCACCGCGCATCGCCGCAAGCTGGCGCAGCATTACTTCGCCACTTTCGGTGCGGACTTTGAGGCGCAGACTGGCGCGCAACTGCCGCCGCAGGATTTTGAAAACACCAACTGGCATCTGTTCCAGCTCGTCCTGCCGGATTCCATCACCCGTGCCGAATTCATGGAAAAGATGAAGGCGCACGACATCGGCATCGGCTACCACTACGCGCCTATACATTTGTTCAAGCTGTATCGCGCGCTGGGCTTCAAGGAAGGCATGTTCCCGGTGTCCGAACATGTCGGCAGACAGATCGTCAGCCTGCCGATGTTCTATGCGATGAACGAGGCGGATGTGGAGCGCAGCGTTGCGGCAGTGAAGGAAGTGTTGTTGCCACGCTGATTTGCAGATGGACTAACGAACAACGCCTGCTCTACGCAGGCGTTGTTCGTTTGGGGCGTTACTGGCGCGAGAGGATGAACTTCACCATCGCATCGACATCTTCCGGTTTCGCGGGCTGCGGAGGCATGGACATGCTACTCCAAACGCCTTTTCCGCCCTTGGTCACCTTGGCGATCAGCGTGGCTTCCGCATCGGGCTGGCCGCGATACTTGGCGGCGACATCCTTGAAACCAGGGCCGACCAGCTTCTTGTCCATCGCATGGCAGGCAACGCAGTTGTTCTTTTTCAGCAATGCATTTCCGTCGGCATCCGACAGCACCGTCTTGATCTCAGGGGCCGCCGACTCGACCGTGGCGGGAACCGCCGATGCCGCATCGGCAGCATAAGCTCCGCCGGTATAAACGACACCAGCCATCAACATCGAAGTCATCCACTGAGTATTTCGCATCTTGTTACCTTTCATGATCGATTGAATAACTCCGGTGACGGTATGTTTCCGGAGTCCCGCCACATGAGTTCACGGGCAAGCGGGGGTAGGACGGACGAGGGGCGCTATGGTTCCGGGCGATTTGTAACAGGATGTGAGGGCTGGAAAAGTATGACGACCACTAGCGGATGACCGGCCGCTGTAGGTGCATACACCGGTCTTTCTAATCCGGAAATACCGTGTTCCTATTATTTGTCTGAACTTCCTCTGGGTGTAGATTTTGGCGACGTGAGGATGAGCGCTCGTTCCGTCGGCATGAAATTCCTCGTTGCCTCGCAATAGAACCTGACGAAACGGAGGACACCATGAATTTCCTGTCATCGAATGTTCGCGACCCGCTTAGTTATTTTCTCGGGATAACTGCCGTATTGTTTGCGTTGTTTCTTGCGGGCGGCGCCCAGGCGCTGAGCGTAGCGGCGACCACGCTGGAGGTTCAGGTCGGCAACACGGCTTCCGTCAGGATCACCGACACTTCCGGGGAGGTCAGGGTTTCGTCCTCCGACAGTGATGTCGCGACGGCGAAATACGAAGACGGCTTTGCCAGAATCCGCGGGCGTGCCGCCGGCTCTGCCACGGTCACAGTCCGGGACAGGCAAGGCAGCCGCCAGATTGCCGTCACAGTGACGCCAGCGCCCGTCCTGACCGTTGAGCCGACTTCGGTCCAGATCCAGGCCGGCAACACGACTACGGTCAGTGTGACCAATGCCGTCGGCGAGGTTGAGGCTTCGACATCCAATACGCGCGTCGCCACCGTGAGCTACAACAACGGAGTCGCCACCATTCGGGGGCGCGCTGCTGGTTCTGCGACGGTCACCATCAAGGATAAGCGCACCATCCTCCGGGTCTCCGTTACGGTTACTGCAGAGTCTGCACTGACCGTGTCGCCGACCTCGGTTCAGGTCCAGGCAGGCAACACGGCTACGGTCAGCGTGACCAATGCTACCGGCGAGGTACAAGCCTCGACATCCAACACGGCTGTCGCGACTGTGAGTTACAGCAACGGGGTTGCCACTATAAGAGGGCGTACCGCCGGTTCGGCTACGGTCACCATTCGGGATACCCGAACTACCCGCACGGTCTCCGTTACGGTTACTGCGGAGTCTGCCCTGACGGTCTCGCCGACCACGGTGCAGGTGCAAGCCGGCAATACGGCGACGGTCAATGTGACTAATGCGAACGGAGCGGTCACGGCATCATCGTCGGATACGGGCATCGCCACGGTGACCTATGCTTCGGGTGTCGCCACGATAAGCGGAGTGGCGGCCGGGACGGCGACGATCACCATACGCGACA
>Ga0172379_10000402_pt1 | contig 110977 bp, 96 predicted proteins | sample GrowelOW334metaG_FD_119756 | JGI IMG/M metagenome (GOLD analysis project Ga0172379, IMG submission 119756) | Groundwater microbial communities from an aquifer near a municipal landfill in Southern Ontario, Canada - Groundwater well OW334 metaG | ecosystem: Environmental > Aquatic > Deep...
CCAAAACGCCGGCGCGCCGAACCCCCCTCCACCTGGCCCTGTGCCTCCTCGTCAGCCCCTCCAAGGTTTCGGGGCTGACTCGTCGGCTGCCATTTCGAAACAGGGCCTTCCCCTTCACCCCCCGCGGCGCGCCAACCATCCACTCTCAATTGTTATTCATCCAGGCTTTTTTGATCCAAGGGAGAGATAGCGTGGACAGGACGTAGCCGCCCGTGGGGACGAGCGCCTGGAGGAAGGGGAGCGCGATTCCCAGTTGCCACAAGAAGCACGAGGCGACGATGTACGTGAGAAACCCGATGGTAAGGCGTCTTGTCCAACTCACTTCCCAAGCCTTTTCCAGCTCCACGCGCGCGTTGCGTTGGAGGATGTTTTGTATGATGGCGTCATGGTCATCCATGCGATATAGTCTACACGATCGGGACGTAGCTTCCTCCTTCGTCCGCCTTCGGCGGAGCTACGGAGGACAGGCAGTTGGCTTCATTCAGAAGCACTCATTGGTACCATAGGCACTACTCGGGACGTAGCTCAGTTGGCTAGAGCGCTTGCATGGGGTGCAAGAGGTCGCTGGTTCAAGTCCAGTCGTCCCGACCATTCAGACAACCTGCGCGTCATCAACCGTTGAACATCACCCGCAGATGTTGTTGGTTTTTTCCCATGGGTATGCTTTCATACCTTCCTTTTATGCATACCAGCAGGAACCATGGGCAGGGAGGAAGAGTTGTGTAAGTAATGATAATATGTTATAATAACAAGTTAACGCATGACTGTCTCTCCCCCCGCCATCGCAGCAGCCCTTAAGGCCGTAACGGACCACCAGCGCATACTGGTCGTCCCGCACGCAAATGTGGATCCCGACGGGTTGAGCAGCGCTTTGGCGTGCTACGAAATGTTCCGGAGCCTGGGGAAAGACGTGACGGTCATCTGCCCCGATACCCCCCCGGATTCCTTCAAGTTTATGCCGGGGTTCGAGAAGCTGGAGCGGGAGATTGCGGAGAGCCAGAACTTCGTGATCACCGTGAACATGGAGGAGGGGGTGGAAATCGACAAGCTGCGTTACACGGTGGAGGACCGCCGCGTGAACATCATCGTGGTGCCCAAGCGGGGGAAGGTGAAGAGCTCCGCCGTGGCGTTCGGGGAAGGGGAGAAGAAGTATGATCTCATCGTCGTCGTGGATTCCGCGGATTTGTCGCTCCTGGGTTCCGTGTACACGGACCACATGGACCTCTTCTCGGAGGTGCCCATCCTGAACATCGACCACCACGTGAGCAATGTGCGCTACGGGCAGATCCACCTGTTGGACCCAACCTCCGCGAGCACTACCGAAATCCTGTACCACTGGTTCATGCAGGTGCCGCAGTTCCGCGAGCGGATGACGGCGGACTTGGCCACGCTGCTCCTCACGGGGCTCATCACGGACACGCGCAGCTTCCAGAACCCCAATACCACCCCGCGTTCGCTGGAGGTGGCGGCGGAACTCCTGGAGCGCGGCGCGCGCCAACAGGAGATCATCCGGAGCATCTACAAGACCAAGCCCCTCTCCACGCTCAAGATCTGGGGCCGCGCGCTCAACCGGATCCAAATGGATCCCGTCGCGGGCATCGTGTGGTCCGCCGTGAGCAAGGAAGACCTGCAGGAAATGGGAGCGCAAGCGCCGGAAACGCACGGCATTCTGGACGAACTCATCTCCACCATCCCCGGCGCGGACGTGTACGTGCTCTTCACGGAGACGGAAGAGAACAGCCTCAAGGCGAGCATGCGCTCGTCCCTTGCTGTGGATGCCACGCGCCTCGCCGCGGAAACGTACGGGGGGGGCGGGCACGCGCGCGCAGCGGGGTTCCGTGTGCGGAATTTCGGCAACTTCCAACTGCAAGTCCTGGAGTGCATACAGAAGATCAAGGAAGGTATGCGGAGGCAGAAGGGGGAGAGTGATCAGATGCCGACGAGCGGTCAGCCTTCATCCTCCTTCGCCAAGGCTACGGAGGACAGGGCGGTCAGCGACCAGACGGGGGTTCATCCGGCGCCGGCGGCTGCTTCACCGGAACGGCCCGTTGCTCCGCCTCCCACCGGAAAGGGAAAGGAGAAGGATATTGTGGAAGAGTTGACGCAATCCTGATACACTCTTCCACGTTCGTTCCCCTTTTCTCCGAACCTATGCGCCTCGTGCAGGTGGCAAAAGCATTGGGTATGACCGGGCAGCAGCTCCGCAAGGAACTGATGCAGGTGAACTTTGGCGTCAAGCCGACGGACAGGGAAATCCCCGAAGGCCTCGCCAAGGGCATCGTGCGTTTCCTGGCCACCAAGTACAACCTCTCCGTGAATGCCGAGACCATCGGCCTGCAGCCCGATACGGATGAGGAGGAGGGCGGGGCGGAGCCTGCCGCAGCGGAGGGCGGTGAAGGGGCGGACCAAGCGGCCGGATCCGCAGTGCAGGAAGGGGAGAAAGCGGCTCCGGGGAACGCTGTGGGCTCCATCGGCGTCATGTCCCGCGAAAGCCCGACACATGCGGAGGCGCTCAACGTGCTGCGCAAGCTCTCCCTGGATGACGTCTCCAAGGAGGCCATCAAGCGCGAGCAGAAGCAGATGGAGCACACCAAGGCGGAACGCACGGAGCAGCGCAGGGAAGCCGAGGTCCAACGCCTGGCGCAGAAGCGTCCGGCCGGCGTGGCTGAGGTGCAGGAGCAGATCAAGAAGAAGGAGGGGGTCGTCCTCTTGCCGGACGCCATTTCCGTCAAGGAGCTCTCGGAGAAGCTGGGAGTGCAGGTGCCGCGGCTCATCCAGACGCTCATGAAGAACGGCATCATGGCCACCGTCACGCAGTCCATCGACTACGACACCGCGGCCATCGTGGCGGCGGAAATGGGCATCACGGTGCAACGGGAGCAGAGGGCGGCCAAAGCCGAAGACCTCCTGAGCCGCAACCTGGAGGAACTCCTCAAGGAGGACCCCGAGAACCTGGTGGACCGTCCCCCCGTGGTGGTGGTGATGGGGCACGTGGACCACGGCAAGACGGCGCTCCTGGACGCCATCCGCCAGACGAACGTGGTGGCGCAGGAGGCGGGGGGCATCACGCAGCACATCGGCGCCTACCAGGTGGAGCACGCCATGAGCGGGAGTACCGAGAAGAAGAAGATCACGTTCCTGGACACTCCCGGCCACGAGGCCTTTACGGCCATGCGCGCGCGCGGGGCGCAAGTGACGGATATCGTCATCCTGCTCGTTTCCGCGGAGGAAGGAGTGCGCGCCACCACCATCGAAGCCATCAACCACGCCAAGGACGCGGAAGTCCCCATCATCGCGGTCATCAGCAAGATCGATAAGGAGCGGGCGGACCCCGAGAAGGTGAAGGGGGAACTGGCGGCGCAAGGCCTGCAGCCCGAGGAGTGGGGCGGCACCATCCCCGTGATCCTCACGTCCGCCGTCACCAAGCAGGGCATACCCGACCTCCTGGACCACATCCTCTTCATCGCGGAGGTCCAGGGATTCAAGGCGAACCCCCAGCGTTCCGCCGTGGCGACGGTGATCGAGAGCCGGCTGGATTCCGCGCTGGGCCCCCTGGCCACCGTCATTATCAACACGGGCACGCTCAAGCTCACCGATATCTTCGTCTGCGGGCAGACGATGGGCCGCGTGCGCACCATGATCGAGGCCTCCGGCACACGCTTGGACGCCGTCACCCCTTCCGGGCCCGCGCGCGTCTCCGGTTTTGCGGGCGTCCCCAGGGTGGGGGATATCCTGCAGGTGGTGCCCTCCGAACGGGAGGCGCGCTCACTGCTGGAAGCCGTGCAGGACCAGGCCGGACGGGCGCGCAAGCGCAGCTTTGCGGACCTCGTGAGCCGCTTGAGCGAGGGGAAGGCCGCGCAACTCAAGGTGGTGCTCAAGGCCGATGCCCAGGGCTCACAGGAAGCCATTACCGACGCCCTCTCCAAGCTGACCGGCGAGGGGGGAGTGAACGTGAAGGTGATCCACGGGGGGGTGGGCACGGTGACGGAGAGCGACATCATGATGGCGGCGGCCAGCGACGGGGTGGTGATGGCGTTCCACGCGGACGTGCCGCCGGAAGTGCAGAAGACGGCCGAGCGCGAGGGCGTCAAAGTCCGTGAGTATATGATCCTCTACGAGCTCTTGGACGAGGTGGAGGCGCTCCTCAAAGGCCTCGTGGAGCCGGTGGAAGAGGAGAAGGTCCTGGGCCACTTGGAAGTGCGCGGGGTGTTCTTCCAGAAGAAGAATGAGCAGATTGTGGGAGGAAAGGTGACGGACGGCACGCTCAAGCGCGTCCCGTTCCGCTTGCTGCGCGGCGGGCAGGTGGTGGGAACGGGGCGCATCTCCTCCCTCAAGCACGTGGACAAGGACATCAAGGAAGCCAAGGAAGGCAGCGAGTGCGGCATGCGCGTGGAAAGCGCCGTTCCCGTGCAAGAGGGCGACGTACTGGAGGCGTACAGCCGCGAGTTCAGGAAGAAAGAGGGGGCGTAACGGACGGGATGCCGCCGGAAGCCGCGATGTCGGAAGGAGGCGTTTTGTACAACTCCCGGGGCATGATCCCGTCGCGCAGGTAGCGCAGGACAACCTGTTGGGTTTCGGTGCTGAGAGGGGAATCGATGAGGGGAAGGGCGAAGCGTACGAAACCCCTTTCATCCAGCAGCATGGCGTCCTCCAAGGAAGGCGAGAGTTGTCCCCCCGTTGTGCCGCGGTTGGGGTTGAGGAGCCGCTTTATATCTTCCCTTGCAGCGATCTTCCTCTGTTCCCATTCCTCGGGCGTTTCGGAACCTTTCTTGCTCTTCTCCTTGAGGATACCCACAAGGTGCCGTGCTTCCTTTGCGTTCTCTTTCTTCATGAGTTGGGAAGCCGCTTGCTCCAATTGTCCGGGGAATTTGGAGGCGTAGGCGATGAATGAGGAATTTTCATCCATGAAAGAGTATTCCTTGCGGATGGAATCACCTCTGGAGGCTGTAAACCGTTCCATCCCCATTACCCCTATAACCGTTGGAAAGAGCCAGACCAAGCTGCTGTTGAAGTTGGGAGATTTCCTGTTCGCAAGGTAGGCAACAACGCCCGTCAAGAGCGCCATGGCGCCACCTACCAGCACCATGTGCACCCGTCCCATCTGCGACACGTCCTTATCCAGCTTCTTGCGGTGCTCGTCCTTGGGGAAGGGATCCAAATACTGTTGCATCATCTTCCTGTCCACGCCGATCTGCCCCAGGAGGTTTTCCAGGAAAGACTGTTCATTCCGGAGCGTTTGGAACGCGGGTTCCCCCGGTGCGTAGATGCCTCCCTCCAGCGCCTTGCGGATCTCTTCCAGTTCGTAGTTGATACCCATGCTCAGGCTCATGAGGTCGAAGGGCCTTTTTTCCTTGGGCGCCGCAAGTTTGCGGATTTGCTTGAGGTTGGTTATGCGTTCCTTAAAGAACTTGTCCTCCGATTGCTCCATTTGGCGAAGGAGGTCTTCCGTTGCCGCATCCAGTGCGTTCTGCATTTCCGCTGTGGAGAACGTTTCCTTGAGCACTTTCTCCCTCTGCGCGAACAGCATCTTCACATTCATGCGGGCGCGCCGGTCCGCCGTTTGGTTGCCCGCCTGTTCACGCTCAAGAGCGCGCTTGTTCCGGAGGTCCTCCGGAAGACGGAACGCATCCAACCGCGCATCCGGGGGGGGATCCTGCTGCGGCCGCAGTTGGTCGGGAGAGAGGCTTGCCATGGGACGTTACGGAGTGCCCGCCGGGGGAGGCGGGGGAGGCACCGGGGCGGGTGCGGGGGCGGGGGCAGGAGGAGGAGCCGTGGCCTCACGGATCTTGTTCAAGGCGCTGCGCATCTCCGGCATCACCGTTGCCATCTGTTCCTGCAACTCCTCATCTGTCATCGCTTGCATGCGCGTGTCGTGCGGCGCCAGGTCCCTGACCTTCTTCAGGGCGCCGCTGACGAATTGCTCCAGCTTTTCCCTTTCGGGCACCGTGGGAGCCCCCGCTTTATTGATGATGGTCTGGTATTCGTTGCTCCGGAGGTCCACTTTGATTTGGTTCGTCACCCGCGTCCCTTCGCCGCTCTCCATCAAACGCTGGAGCTCTTCCTTGGGCATCGATCCGGTTTGCCCGGTCAACGTCGCCAAGGCCTGGTCGGTTCTTCCCGTCGCAGCGAGCGTCGTTTGCGCTTGCTTGGCTCGGATGCCCAATTGCATGACGGAAGCCGTGCCGCCGCCGAGCGAACTGGGCACAGGCAGGAACGGCAAGCCGAGCGGGGCCTTCATGGCGAACTTGCCCAGCCCTTCTCCGGCGCCTTGAATGCTCTTCACAATGCCCGATCCCACCTTTTGGCTCTGGAGCGCCGTGAACACTCCTATCCACATGACGCCGAGCGACATGCACAGCCAGATGAGTGTCCACAGGCTGCTCATTTCTGCAAAGAGCGGGAATTTAAGGGCCTCAATCTCCGTCGGTATGGGGAGTTCGCTCCCGGCCTTGATCATGATGAATCCGATGACGAGGGGGACTGCCGTGATGGCGGGGAGGAAGGCGGAGGCCAAAAAGGTGTGCAGGATCTTCTCAATGGGGTCAAACTGCTTGAACTTCCCTTTCAATACGTACCCCAGCACCACAAACGGCATGAAGGCGATGGTGATCCACAGTATGGGTATGCGGATGACGAAAGCCGCAAGCAGCGCCAGCAGTGGGAAGAACAGAGCCACGTGGATGAGGAGCACCACCACCATCTTCACGATGAAGGCGATGACCTGCGAAATCTGTGTTGTTTCGCCCTGGATCACCGAGGGGTCGGTAAGGTTCTTGAGTTGCGAGTAATTGACCACAAGGCCGTTGAGGACGAGCGTGGAAGGGGAGGTGGCTTCGTTGTATTCCACCAGCTCTACGCAAATGAGGTCCTTGATACAGTGCCACGTTTCGCTGTCTGCTATATTCTCGGCATCCTCGAAGAATTTGACGTCCTTGAGGACCCGGCATGGTTCGAAGAATTCGTTGCCCTCCGCCGTCATGCCCGTGGAGACGCAGTCTCCGGTTCCCAAAGCCTCGGGGATGTTGTACACCGTATTCGTGAGGATATTGGCTACATCCAGTATCACGCGCGGTATGAACCATGTGAAGTTCACCACGATCAGCGCAATGACGAAGGTGGGCGCGTGTTTCTTGATATTCTCGTAATTGGCGGTCACGACGGTCATAATGGCGCCACCGATGAGCACAAAGGCCATGGCAACGTTCACAATATCGCGGCAGAACTGCCACACCTTTCTCAGCATTTCCTCGAAGGCATTCATCTCCGGGTTCTGGAGGTTGAGGACGAATGCGGGGTCTATCAAGATTTCCAGAAGCTTCACCTGAAGCCACAGAAGGACGTTTAAGCCCGTGATGAGGAACTGGACCAGGACAGAAATGCCGGTGACGATGCCTTCAAGATTGGCGTTCGGCATGGCTGCAAAGGCATCCGGCACAGCCACAAAGCCGTCCCATGCACCACCGGTCATCAAGAAGGCCAAGAACAGCAGGGATCCCCCTCGGAGGAGGGTCTTCCCCGTGAACGCCTTCGGAGGTTGGCGGGAGGACATGGAATGTGCGTTTGTTCGCTGCGTGTGAAGGTGCCGAAAGGGGGTTCAGCAATTCTCTATAGGATACCATGTTTTGGGAGACCTAACAATGCAGTTGCACATGCCAAAAAGCACCTATCGGCACGTCCTGATAGAACGATGTAAATAGTGTTTGACCATAAAGGGAAATAACAGGCGAGTAGAAATTGTGTTCAAGGGTAGGTCATAATCTGTATATACAATGTTGATATATGGCTTCCGATAGCCGTAATATAAGAACAACAATGATATTCAAAGCCGTGTATACTTTTCTTGCACTGTGGGGGTGTTTATGAGTAATGTTTGTGAACATGTCGTCCACGGTGCTCAAAGCGCTGTTCAGTTCCCAGACGAGGGTCAAGCTCCTCTCCACGTTTTTGCTGCATCCGGAACAGGAATATTTCATCCGCGAACTCACCCGGCTTCTGGGGGAACAGATCAACTCCATCCGTCGCGAGTTGGAGAATTTGCGCCGCATCGGGCTGGTGCGCTCAAGGCACCGCAACCGCAAGAAGTATTACCATGTGGACTCCACCTTCCCGTTCTACGGGGAATTGCGCAGCATCTTCAGCAAGGAAATCCAGCCGGAAAGCCCAGCCATCGCCAGCCTCAAGAACCTGCCCACCGTCCAACTCATCGTACTGGCCGGGATGCTGACGGGAACGGAGAGCAAAGTGGACCTGTTGGTGGTGGGGACGCTCAAGAAGGAGATACTGGAAGCGCTCCTCTCGCAGGAACCCACGCTCAAGAACGTCAAATACTCCATCTTCTCGGAAGCGGATTTCCTCTACCGCTTGAGCCTCAAGGACCGTTTCATACTGGAAATCCTCAACGACCCCCGCCACCTCATCGTCCACAACGCCATGCAGGAGCAGATTGCGGAGGCTCAGGGACGATAACGTTTCTCGTTGTTCGACCACGTATCGTTTATCGCTTAACCGCCACAGCACACCCTGACGGAACTCTCGAACAACGAACAACGAGAAAGGGTCGAGAAACGCTCAAACGATCGTTCAGAGGCCTTTACAACACCCGCGGGTTCCTATAGCCTTTCCCGGCTTATGACAGGAGCAGTTCTTCACGCACAGGCGGCACGATTCCAGAAAAGCAGGCCGGAGCTCAAGCCCGGTTACACCGTCCGTGTGCATGAGCGCATCAAGGAAGGGGAGAAGGAACGCGTGCAGATCTTCGAGGGTTTGGTGATCGGCGTGCATAACGGCCACGTGTCGACGGATGCCACCTTCACCGTGCGCCGCGTGGCGTCCGGCGTGGGTGTGGAGCGCATCTTCTCGCTGCATTCCCCCATGGTGGAGAAGATCGACGTGAAGAAAGTGGCCAAAGTCCGCCGCGCGAAGCTCAACTTCCTCAGGGGACGCGCCGGAAAATCCGCGCGTTTGAGCGAGCGCTTCACCAGCGCCGATGAGTTCGCTGTGGCGGTGGCAAAGGAGGAAGTTCCTCCCGTTGCGGAGCCGGACGCAGGGAAGAGTGAGGCGTGAGGGGAGGAATACAACGAGGATCGCACCATGCCAAGGAACCAAGGGTTTGTTTGACAGGGCGAAAAGCTGCTACGATACGCCTTCGATGAAGGCCCTCCTTGTCGGCAACTACGGCGTAGGCAACTTGGGGGATGAGCTCCTGAAGGAGTACTTCTTGCGCCGGTACCCCGAGGTGGAGTGGATCGTGGTGAGCGGCAACCCCCATGGGGAACGGGAAGTGCCGCGCATTCCGGCGGGCATACGGTCGTTCTTGGCATTGCGGTGGTGGAGGACGGTGCGCGCGATGCGCCGCTGCGACGCGGTGGTGTTTGGGGGCGGCACCCTGTTTACGGATGTGGAATCCGTGCGCGCTTGCGTCATTTGGGGGCTCCATGCGTCCGCTGCGCGCATCCTCCGCAAACCGCTTCTCCTCACGTTCCAGGGCGTTGGGCCGTTCCGTACGCAGAAGGGCAGGCGGTGGACGCAACGGGTGTTGCGGCAAGCGCGCTTCGTCTCCGTGCGCGATGCGCATTCGTTCGACCGCGTGAAGGAACTCGTCCCCGCCGTCCGTGCCATGCAGTCCTTCGACCCCGTCCTGCTCCTCTTCCACGAGGACCAGCAAACGGCGCGGTCGGGGAAAGTCTTCAGCATGATCCCGCGGCACAACACCCCGGCGGCGTACGTGGAGTACGCCAAGCTGCTCCTGCGGCGCGGGAAGTACGAGGGGGTGAACATCCTCTCTCTCCATCCCGACCATCCGGGGGAGAAGGCGGTGTGCCGCGAGCTGCAGGAAGCCATGCCCGTGGCGGAACTGTGGGAAGTGCGCACGTTGGAAGGTCTCGTGCGGCACCTGCGCGAGAGTTCCTACGTCCTCTCCGCCCGCTACCACGGCGCGCTCGCCGCGCTTGCGCTGGGGATACCCTTCGAGACATTCGTGCAGGAGCAACGGGACAAGCTCTCTTCCCTCAAGGAGACGGAGCTGCAGGGTGCGCTCTTGGAACTGGCGGAACGGGGGGAGCGGGAGCTCAAGCAGGCGCTGGAAGGGCTCGTCCCCTCTAAGAAAGAAGCTCATATCGTTGAGGGGCAGGCGCACCCTGCGTAGGATGGGAAAATGATGCTGCGCATAGGGGACACAGCGCCGGACTTCGAGGCTCCGGACCAGGAGAGGCGACTCCACCGCCTTTCCGATGAGCGCGGAAAATGGGTGGTACTCTACTTCTACCCCAAAGACGAGACGGCGGGCTGCACCGCAGAAGCGTGCTCGTTTCGGGACGCCGCAGAAGACTACCGGGGCAGGGCGACGGTGTGGGGGGTGAGCGCCGATACCGTGGAGAGCCACCGGGCGTTTGCGGAGCATCACCGGTTGCCGTTCCCGCTCCTCTCCGATCCCGACCGGCATATCCACGGGCTGTACGGTGCGGGATCCCTCCTCCATAAGCGCGTGACGTTTCTCATCAACCCGGAGGGGGAAATTGCGCAGATCTATGACAACGTGGTGCCCAAGGGACATGCGCAGGAAATCCTGCAGGATGTTGCCGTAGAAGGATGAATGATGGTATTGCGTCTAGAATTTGGAGGCGCATTTGTTCTTGTGCCCTCAATACTCAATACTCCTGTAGAACTGCTATCATTTCCTCCAATGGCGAAGGCAACGTCCCTTCCGGCTTCCTCTGAACCCCTTGCCTACCGCATGCGTCCCCGGACGCTCGCGGAATTCGTGGGACAGCAGGAGATCGTGGGGGAGGGGACGGCGCTCCGTGCGGCCATCGAGAAGGACCGGCTGGGGTCCGTGATTTTGGCGGGGCCGCCGGGGACGGGCAAGACCACGCTGGCGCGAATCATCGCCGAAACCACGGAAGCCAGCTTCGTGCAGCTCAACGCTGTGACGAGCGGTGTAAAGGACCTCAAGGCGGTGTGCGAGGAAGCCCAGCGCCTCAAAGAGACCTTTGGCACGCGCACCGTCCTCTTCATCGACGAAATCCACCGGTTCAACACGTCGCAGCAGGACGCGTTGCTGCCCTACGTGGAGAGCGGCACGGTAACGCTCATCGGCGCCACCACGCAGAACCCTTACTTCGACGTGAACCCCGCGCTCGTGAGCCGTTCACGCGTGAGCCTCCTCAAGCCCCTCGCGCAGGAAGACGTGGTCGCCATCCTCACGCGGGCGGTGGAGGATGAGCGGGGGTTCGGGGGGAAGGTGAAGGTCCCCCTGGAGGCGCTGCGCCATTTGGCGGCCGTGAGCAACGGCGACGCGCGGGTGGCCTTGAACGCGCTGGAGCTCGCCGCCGTTACGGCGGGGGGGAAGGTGACGTTGGAACAGGCGCAGAAGCTCTTCGGGGAACGGCACAAACGGTACGATAAGAAGGGCGAGGACCACTACAATACGGTCTCCGCCTTCATCAAGAGCATGCGGGGCAGCGACCCGGATGCGGCGCTCCTGTGGCTCTTCAAAATGCTGCAGAGCGGCGAAGACCCCCGTTTCCTCTTCCGCAGGATGTCCATCTTCGCGAGCGAGGACGTAGGCAACGCCGACCCGCGCGCGCTGCAGATGACGGTTGCCGCGTGGCAGGCGTTCGAGCTCGTCGGCTTGCCGGAAGGGGAGTACTTCCTCGCCCATGCGTGCGTGTACCTGAGCCAAGCCCCCAAGAGCAATGCGGTCACCAGGGCCATGGGGGCGGCGAAGGCCGCCATCAAGAATGCGCCCTTGCTGGAGGTGCCCAACCACCTGCGCAACGCTCCCCTCAAGGGCATGAAGGAACAAGGGTACGGCAAGGGGTACCAGTATCCGCACGATGCGGAAGGGGGCGTGGTGCGGGAACGGTACTTTCCCGTAGGGATGGAACCCCGTGATTATTACGAGCCGACGGGCAGGGGATTCGAGCGTGAAATCTTGGAGAGGATGGGAGCGGTGAAAAAGCTCATACGTTGAGGAAATGTGAGGGTATAGGATGATAGACAAATGAATGATTATGTTATATAATATATGCAATACCTATGACCCGAATCCGCCTGCGGTTTTCGCTCTCGGCATGGGAGGGGCTCCCTGCATTCCAGGCGGGATTGTTCGTGGTCACGGCGATCGTGGCATCACTGGTGAACTTCGGGGTGATCGCGCTCGTGCTCGTGGCACGGATGACCTATGACGTGGTGCTCGCCACGACCCGCGGCGCGGAGAGGAAGGCGGCACTGTACGGCGTCATCCGCGGGAGCCTGCTGGATATCCTCCTCCTGGTCTACGGCATCAACCTGGCCGTGTATGCGGCTACGCCTCCCGTCACCCTGCTTAAGGATACCGTGGACATCGCGCTCTGGACCGTGCTGGTGGGCACGGGTTTCTTGGTGGCGAAGATGGCCATCCTCTACCGGTCCTACCGCCACGTCGTCATCACCAAGAACGATGCCGCGCAAACCGGTCCCCTGAGCAACGAAGAGACGACGCTGATCTTCCTCATCTTCGCGGGCGTACTGGCGCTCATCGCGTCCCCGCGGCTCATCACGGGAGGGGCGAGGAACCTGCTGGGGATTCTGCGGCGCCAGATCATCCCGTGGAGGTTGTAAGAGTTCAGCGACCAGCTTTCAGTTTTCAGCGATCAGTTTCCCGAAGGAGGTTAATACGGGACGCCGTCGGGGAAGAGCTCCTGCTCCAAACGCTTCGCTTCCTCAAACCATTCTTTGGATGCGGCGCGGTCGTTTTCGCCGTACCTGTTCCGGAAGTCGTCGAAGCGCGCTCGGAGAGACACCACCGCGTCCTCCTGTACGCGCTTATCGGCGTAGAACAGCACCTTCTGTTCCGTGGTGATGCGTGAGGGGGAGGGAAGGCGCAGGCCGTGGGAAGAGACGATTTCTCCCAGTGCGGCAAAGCCCTTTTCACGCAGGAACGTGGCTGCCGCTTCTTCATGGGTCAAGCCGGCGTAGCGCTTGCGCCACTGCGTCCACCGTTCCTCCTGCTCCGGCGTGGGGGTGAAGAGGCGGGTGTGCGGAAGCGCGCGGAAATCCACGAAGCGCAGCAAATCATGGAGTTCCCCCGCAGCCAGGAGGGTGGCGGGGCGCGCGATGGTGTGTCGTCCCCACAGCGCTACGGCCAATGCCTTGGCGAAGAGCCCCACCGTGTGGGAGTGGGCGATGATGCGCGTGGGGAGCAGCACGTCCGTCCGCCACTGCGCGATTTCCTGCAGCGTGGGGAGGGGGATGTCGCGGAAATCAACGGTGATGAGCCGCCCGTCCTTCCCGCGGGAGGAAGGCGGTTCATCGGAGAGGGAGACAGAGACGGCATCCGGGAATACCGCTTCCGTTTCCATTTCCAACCGTTCCGGCCATTCGATGCAACGGATACCCCGATGGTCATCGGTGGCGGCCAGAAGTTCCCGCGCCTGGGAGGCATGGAGGCGATAGAGGTCGATGTGGAGGAGTTCCCCCAATTCACGCGTCGCATAGCGCTGTTCCAGCGCGAACGTGGGGCTCATCACATGCGCGTGTACGCCCAAGCCCTGCGCAAAACCTTGGAAGAACGTGGTCTTTCCGGCGCCCAGTTCCCCCCGCAACAGGAGGGTGAGGGGCATGCGGTACAAGGTATGGGCGAGGGAAGCACCCGCATGAACGGTGCTTTCGGCGTTGGGAAGGGAAAAGGAGCAGGAATCGGGAATTGACATATTATTTATAAAATGTTATCATAATACATGTTCACACACATCCCATGACGCACAGAAAACGCAAACAATTCACAAAACGCAGCCTGCATACCCATAAGCAGCCGCATCCCGCCATGCAGTACCTGTCCCAGCGGGTGACGTTCTGGATTGCGGTGCTCTCGGTGATGGCGTTCGTAACGGGGAACATGATGGGGCAGCATGGGTGGAGGGTCTTCTGGATGTCGGTGCTCGGCGAGCAGAATGATAGTCTCATTGTGTATTCCGGGACAGTGCCTCCCGTAGCGTCCGTACCGGATTACCGCAACTGGCATGCCGCCGCCGGCATCTCTTCCCTGCAGTTTTCGGATATCCCCGCAAGCGCCCTCGTCCCGCTGCTCCAATACAACAGCAATCGGCAGAAGAGCGGCGAGGACCAGTACGTCTACTCCATCGGATACATGGGAGCCTACGACACGGGTGCGGAAGGCGAAGGGAGCCACCCCGGCACGGACATACGCATGCCGGTGGGGACACCGGTGCAGAGCGTGATGAACGGCATCGTGACGCGCGTAGGGGAAGACCGCGGCGGCTTCGGAAAGTTCATCGTCATACGGCATCCCAACGTGCCGGATCCCGACCAACCCGCCAAGATCACGGTCCTCCATTCCGTCTACGCCCACTTGAACGAGATGAGCGTGGTGGAGGGGGAAATCGTTGGCAAAGGGCAACAGATCGGCAAGAGCGGACAGACGGGCCTCGCCTCCGGTCCGCACCTGCACTTCCAGATCGACCGGGACACGTTCCGGGACGGTACCAAGGTGCCCTATCACCCCTACTGGCCTTTCACCTCCGCGGAAGCGCGCGCGGCGAACTACTCCTTCTCCCAAGCCATCGACAACGGCCTGTTCCAGGACCGCGGCTACAGCGCGACGGTGAACCCGATGCTCTACGTCCAGGCGCAGTACGCGCCGGTGCTGGTGGCGCAGAGCAAGGCTTCCGATCCGCAGCTGACGCCGGAAGAGCGCCGTGAACAGCGCATCGCCGGGCGGCTTGCGCGTCGGCAGACGGAGGAAAAGGAGGTGGCGGTGAAGGCATCACTGGTCGCGACCGCAGGCACGGAGGAACGAGCCGCGTCATCGTCTTCCGCGCAGGCATCGTCCGTCACCTCGGTTGCACCGCAAGCAGCGGCGTCATCCTCCGCGGCTCCTTCCGTGCTTTCCGCACCGTATTCCGCGGAAGTGGCGGGGGTGGATATCCAACATCCCCGCACGTTCACCGGCAGGAAGTGGGAAACCATTACGGTGATCTTGCGCGATGCGCAGGGCGATGTGGCCGCATCCGGAAGGCTGGACCATGACCTGTATTTGCGCACGGCCTTCGGGCGCGCGGAATTCCGCCCTCCCATCCTCACGCCGCTCGATTTCCGCAACGGGAAAGCGACGGTGCAAGTGTTGCCGCTCGGCCATCAGACGCTGGTGATAGAGATCAAGCCGGAAGGCGTCCTGGGCGGGCCGATGCGGTACGTGGGGGAGTGAGGAGATTGACGAAGAATCCGAGGAAACCGAGGATTCCGACGAAGGGATCTATGATTCTTTAACATCAGCCATCTGCATCACGTGTATCGCCGGCTCCTCGTACGGATGGGCTTTCTTTACGGCCGCAACCACAGCCTTCAAGTCGTATTCCGATGCGGCATCCACCATCACCTCGATCCTTTCCTCTTCCACCTCTTCCATCTTTCCCACGGTCCCGATGGCGGGTTTCGCGCCCTTCAAAGGCCGGAACCGTCCCGTGCCGCGCGAGGAGAAGGAACAGCCGTCGTAGTTGCCCAGCCGTCCTGCACCCGCGGCCGTGAGGGCATCGCGCACCGCCTGCGCATGGGGAACGGGGACGTATACGATCAGGTGATAGCGCATAGGGTAATGGGCGGGAACATCGTAGGGACGCCCTGCTGGGGCGTCCTGCATCTATCAAGAAAGCGATGTGGGGTGTACAGAAGGGCGCGAATAGAAAGAGAGTAGTAACATCAACAAGAACAGCAATCCCGCCGAGACGAATTTTTCCACGGTATCCATGAACAAAGCCGCGAGGCCGAACACGGTCCCGATACCGGCCGTGAGCGCCACAATGACGGTGCGCGGCCACCCTTTGTGCAGGAGCCGGTGGTGGAGGTGTTCGTTGGTCGCATTGCCCCGGAGCGGGCTCTTTCTCTTCATGATGCGCCGGAGGATGACAATGCCGAGGTCCAGGAGAGGGACGCCGAGCACCAGGAACGCCGTGGCCACCTTTCCGCCCGAATAGATCGTGAGGAGCCCCAGCATCAATCCGAAGAACATGGCGCCCGTGTCGCCGATGAGCGTCAATCCCGGCAGTTCGAAAGCCAGCGATCCCGCCGCGATGCCGGCGAGCACGAAGGAGACGAGGGCCAGTTCCGGCTGGTTGACGCGCGCGCTGAGGGAGAGGAAGCCTATGGTGAGGAAGCCGATGACCGAGAGCGCGGAAACCTGCCCCGGGATGCCGTCGAACCAATTGAGGGCGTTGACGGTGAGGAGGAGCCACAGCACGGTTACGGCGATGCTGAGGAGGGGCAGGGCGCCGTGCAGGTCGATCACCGCGCCACCCATGAAGCCGTTCAGCGGGTTCGTCACGGAGCAGATGCGGCCGCCCAGGCAGTTGCCGGGGAGGACGATGAACAAGGCGGAGGCCGCCTGGATGAACAGGCGCAGGGGCGCGGGGAGGGGCTTGCGGTCATCGATGAGCGTGAAGACGGCGAGGAGGATGACGGCTCCGGCGAGCCATGCGGTGCGCACGTTCCAGCCGAAGGGGCTTGCGGACGTGAGGACCAGGAGAAACAGCAGCACGGAGACGATACCGACGGGGTAGGGGAGCCGTCCGCGGACGTAGCCGTACCGTTCGGGAAAATCGAGGAGCCCGATGCGGGGAAACACCGTGAGCGTGGCGGCGTGCGCCGCGAGGGACACCGCAAGCGCCAGCAGGGGAGTCCAGAAGAGGGGAGTGGTGAACACAGGAGGATCATAAGTGATAAGCGGCCAGCTGTCAGCGCTCAGTAATGGTGTGGAAGGAGGGCAATTGCATTGTCGGCAGGGGAGGGGTTGGGAGGGGAGTGATCACCATTGACAAAGAAGGCGAACGAATCAGAACGCACTGCCTTGGTGTAGGTTGACATCATGAGAAGTGTTCGCCCCATGTTCACAGCTTCTCTCTCGTCGGTAGAAGTCAGGCTCCTCTTCACCACTGCACCACACAGAGAGGATCCGATTTTTTGAGAATGTGAAAGGGGATTGCTATACTCGACCCATGCCAACCTACGCCACACTCGCGGACGCGAAGCTGAAAGGGAAGAAGGTGCTGCTCCGCGCGGGTTTCGACGTTACCATGGAGAAGGGAAAGGTGCTGGATACGTCGCGCGTCGAGGCGGTGCTCCCCACCATGAACTACATCCTCGAGCACGGTGCCGCCCTCATCATCATGAGCCACCAGGGACGCCCCAAGGGGAAGCCCGTCCCGGAATTCAGCCAGAAGCCCCTCGTTCCCGTGCTGGAGAAACTCCTCGGCAAGAAGGTGGCCTTCGCGGCGTCATGCCGTGGAAAGGATGCGGTCGCCGCGGCCAAGGCGCTCAAGCCGGGGGAGGTTCTCTTCCTGGAGAACTTGCGCTATGAGGCGGGGGAAGAGAAGAACGATCCGGCGCTGGCCAAGGAGCTTGCGTCCATGGGGGACCTCTACGTCAACGATGCCTTCACCAACTGCCACCGCAACCATGCATCCATGACAGGCATCCCCAAGCTCCTGTCCTCCTTCATGGGGCTGCAGTTGCAGAAGGAGGTGGAGAACCTCTCCAAGGTCACCGAGGATCCGCGGCACCCCCTGGTGCTCATCATCAGCGGGGCGAAGATGGAGACCAAGGTGCCCGTCGTGGAGCAGTTCCTCAACAAGGGAGATGACATCCTCCTCGGAGGGTGCATCGCCAACACCTTCATTGCCGCGCGCGGTTTCGATGTGGGAACCTCGAAGTACGATGAGACCGCCATGGAGAAAGCGCAGGAACTGATGCTGGAGGCGGAGAAGACGGAGAAGGCGGATATCCACGTGCCGCGGGATGCCGTGGTGGCCACGTCGATGGCGGATACGGCGCAGAAGCTGGATTTGCCCGTGGAGGACATCGAGGGGGACATGAGCATCCTGGACATCGGCAAAGTGACGGTGGAGCGGTATAAGAAGAAGATCGAGAAGGCGGGGACCATCGTGTGGAACGGGCCCGTGGGGTACTACGAGGTGAACCGTTTCTCCCATGCAACGAAGCGCATTGCGGAGGCCGTGGCGGCCGCCACAAAGAAGGGTGCGGTGTCCATCGTCGGCGGCGGCGATACCATCGATTTCCACGAGCGCTACAAGTATCCGCTCGACGCCTACACCTTCGTGAGCACGGGCGGGGGGGCCATGCTGGAGTTCATCGGAGGGAAGAAATTGCCAGCACTCGAAGCCCTCAAGAGGTAGTCGGTAGTAGGTGGTAGGTAGTAGGTTGTAGAACAGGAATAATTTCAAAGGGAAAATAGTCTTCAACTGCCTACCACCTACAACCTACAACCTCGTCTCTGCTACCATCCCCATCATGTCCCACCAAGGGATACAAGTCCTCTTTCGGCGGGAAGAAGAATCATGGGGACGCTTCGCGCGCCGCATCCGTGAAACGGAGGGGTCCCTCGTGGTGGTGCTCGGCGCGGCGGACACGTCCCTGTTCCTGCAGGAGGAGCAGCGCGCGCTGTTCCTGGAGGAGTGCGCCAAGTTGAAGCAGAGGGTCCGCATCGCCACGCGACAACCGTTGGTCCTCGCCGCCGCACGGAACCTGGGGATACGGGTCTTCGACAGAACGAAAGCGCTGAAGCGCGCTCTCGCCCACCATCCGCAGTGTGAGGAAGCGGTGCGTGTGTTCTCGCCCAGCCTGTGGCGCCAGCAGTGGCGCACGCGGCTGCAGAGCGCCGGCCTCCTCTCGCTCCCGCGGGTCCGCATCCTCCTCCTCATCTCCCTCAGCGCCGTGCTTTTCCTCTTCGTCATGTTCCGGCTTCTCCCCTCGGCGGAGGTGCGGGTATGGCCGCGCGGGGACATGACCACCCAGACGATGAACATCCTCCTGGTGCAGTCCGGGGCCACCGCGCTGCCTTCCCACATCCGCACGCTTCCCCTCTACCCCATCATCGTCACGGTGCACCAGCCCCTCGTCTTCGACCAGATCAGCAAGCAGTTTACGGGGACCAATGCGGAAGTCCCCATGACCCTGGTGAACAAGACGCCCGACCCCTTCCCGCTCCTCAAGGGCACGCGGCTGCGCAACCAGGCGGGCATGATTTTCAAGACCCAGAAGTCCGTCACCGTCCCCTCCAACGGCACCATGACCGTCCTCTCCACTGCGGATACGCTGGATGCCTACGGGGAGATCGTGGGGGAACGGGGCAACGTCCCCGCCAACCTCAAGTGGGAATTGCCCGGCTTGGACGAGGAAGAGCGCAAGCACATCTATGCGGAAAACCGGATAGCGGCCAAGGGGGGCGCCACCTCCTACCGCACCGTCTTGCAGCGGGATGATATCGACACCGCCCGCAAGCGCCTGGAGCGGGAATTGCTCGCCCAGGCAAAGAAGCTGGCGGATGAGCGCATCACCGCAACCAATCTTATGGAGGGCAAGAACTTGCGCCTCTTCACGCATGAGCAGCTCGTCCAATCTTCCTTCACGGGCGTGGTGCTGCCCCTTCACCTCATCAATACGCCCGTCGCGTCCATCACCGTGGAAGGCACCCTCGTCCACAGCGCCCTGGCCTACGATGCCGCCGCCATCCTGGATGTCATCCGGAAGGAACTGGTCATGCGCATCCCTGCGGATAAGAGGCTCCTGGAAGATACCGTCACGCTGAAGCAGCTGGAGATCAGGGTGTTCGATTACGCCGATGATTTGCAGTGGATCAAGGCGACGGCGGAGATCGCCGCCACGGAGCAGTTCATCCTGGACCCCCTCTCTCCCTCCGGGGCGCAATTCGCCAGGGACGTGCGCGAGAAGATCCAGGGCCTGGGGGAAGAGGAAGCCGTCCGCATCCTCAAGAACCTGCCGGAAGTGGAGAAAGTGGCCATCGAGCTTTGGCCGCCCTGGGGCAGGCTGTTACCATCCATCCCCTCCAGCATTTCCATAGTTCCCCAGAAATGACGCAATCGGTGAAACGGTTCTGCAGGCGGCTGCTCCGCTCGCTCCTTGCGGTCGCGCTCTTCGCCGTCCTGGTTTTCCTCCTCACGGCGTTGTATGTGTTTGCCGGGTTTGACGGGGAAGGGGATTTGCCAGCCGATTGCGGCGTGGTGTTCGGCGCAGCGGTCCATTCAGTATTTGACAATGATGAAGAAAAGTATGTAAATGTTGCCGGACCCGGAATTTCCAGGAGAGTGCTCACAGCCGTTCAACTCTATAGGGAGAAGAAATTGAAGCGCCTCATCATGAGTGGGGGACGTGGAGAGGGGATGCGCGCAAGCGAAGCGGAAGTGATGCGCGACGTAGCGGTGGCCGAGGGTGTGGACCCCAAAGACATCACGATCGAGACGCAATCGACCTCCACGGAGGAGAACTTACTCCTCGTGAGGCCCCTCACGGGCTCTTGCAGTTCTACGGTCGCCATAAGCGATAGGTACCATTTGGCCCGTATCGGATATATCGCGGGGAAACAGGGGTGGGAGTTATCCACATTCCCTGCACAACGGCATGCGGATAGCTTATTTGAGGTCTATAGCGTAATCCGTGAGGTTGGAGCCCTCTTTATGTTTACCCTAGAATCTCTATTAACATAAAATGCATTATGTTAATATAATCGTATGCCCCACTCCCACTCCCCCCTAGACCAGGCAGTCGAAAGGTACCTCCTCTTTCTCCGTGCGGAGGAGAACAAATCCCCGCTCACTTTGAGCAACTATCGACAGTCATTGGATCTCTTTTTGACACTATCCCCTCTTGGTGATGTGGGCGACATAAGTAAAGAATCCGTCAGGATGTACAAGGGGAAGCTGCAAGAGTTCCTGACCAAGCAGGGGAATCCGCTCGCCATCCGCACCAAGAACCACCACCTCACGGTCCTGCGCGCCTTCCTCCGTTACCTGGTGCAGGAGGAAGAGATGGACGTGTATCCCCCCGACCGCGTGCGGCGCTTCAAAGAAGAGATGCGGAAGGTCAAAGTGCTCTTCAAGGAAGACCTGGATCGGCTGCTGCTGGCGCCGGATACATCCACCAAGGAGGGGAAGCGCGACAAGGCCATACTGGAGCTCTTCTTTTCCACGGGCTTGCGTCTCGCGGAACTCCGTTCCCTCAATCGCAAGGATTTGAACTTCCACACGCGGGAGATCAGCGTGCGGGGCAAGCGCAGCAAGCTCCGCGTGGTCTTCCTCTCGGATAACGCCGTGGAGGCGCTCAAGGCCTATCTTGATTGCCGGATGGACCACCTCGAACCGCTCTTCATTCGCAACCACAACTTGGCAGCCAACGAGATGCCCCCGGGCGAATCCTTCCGCCTCTCCCGCATTTCCATCTACAACCTGGTGAAGAAGTACGCCAGCGCGGCGGGGATCATGAGCAACCCCTCGCCCCACACCCTTCGCCACTCGTTCGCGACGGACCTCCTGAGGAACGGGGCGGACCTGCGTTCCGTCCAAGAGCTCTTGGGCCACAAGGACCTCTCCACGACGCAGATCTATACGCACGTCACGAACCCCCAGCTGAAAGAGGTCCATAAGAAGTTCCACGGAAAGTGAGGGGACGCGGACCGGCGGCCGTGCGGAGGGCGATGTGCCCCTCTATTTCGGTTCCTCCTTCGTCTCTTCACGCAAGAACCTTTCAAAATCCGCAGTACTCATTCCCAGGAAGGGATCGGGAATATCGGCGACGTCCGGGGAGGCGGCGGCACGATGCTTCTTCGCGAGCTCGAGGAGCGGCCGGTCTTCTTCCGTGACGGTGACGGGAAGTCCAAGCTCTTGCGAACCGTTGAGGACGTCCCCCGCACTTTCCCTCGTACCGTCCAGAAGTTGTTGCAGTTCGTCCGGATCCAACTCTATCCCTTCAAAGATGAATTCATTTCCATCGTTCTCCTCCGGTCTTCCAGGGGTGTTGTTCATGGGATGAGGGGGAAAGGACCCTATGATAGACGCCGGGTGGCACGAGGAAAGTAAATGAGGGAAGAGGTCGCTTTATCCTCCAATGGAAGCCAAATAATCAAGTTTGCGTCTTCTCGGAGAAGGAGGAAGCGGATCCCCCACTCCGGACGGCGGCTGAAGGCAAGTCCCCCCTCTGCAGCCGGGAGACGATGGCCGGCAGTGTCGTCCTTCTTATGAATGAAGACTTGACAAATATGGAACATATGACAATAATTCTCCCTTTGTGGCGTCTCACAGGCAGACCCCAAAAGGTACGCATCCCATGAACTCCGAACACTCCTTCCCGCAGGCACTCCTCGTTGCAGCCATTCCCGTGCTGCTCGTGATGTCGCTGGCCATGCTCCTCGCCTCCGTGAAGGCGGAAGGGAAGACAGGACTCCCCTCCTCCGTTACCGGCACAGGTTCTCTCCACGTTGATGCGGGGGAGGTGGTGAGATTACTGTGAAGGAAGTGCCGCCGCAGCCTGCGTTTGCTCTTCAAGCATTTCCTGTATTGTTTGTTGCTGAGAAAGATGAAGAATTCCACATTCATCTCCAAGCTTCATTTGTATACGGTCGGTATGATGACGTAGCAATCGTATGAGACGGGTATGCTCCACAGACAAAGTATTACATGCAACGGCGGCTGCGCCGCTTTCTTCAAGTGATGAGTTTGAATAGTTCGTAAGGGACTCCGCCGCTTTTTGTCCAACGATGTTCACAACACTCTCGATCCTTTGCAGAATATGAGCCGCCTCGGCATGCTTGCTGACTTCAACGGTCTCAGTATATTCGTCGAGGAGACGTCGAACGTGATTCATTGCCGCAACGCCTTTTCTTGTACATTCCATGAAGACGATAGTAGCGAGTCATCCGCTTCTTGACAATACTGATATGTTGCCAGAATTCATGCTTGAAGCTGGTGAAATGTTTCGGCTGCTCTGAAAATCACAAATCCTGCGTTGGGCTTTGCTCCGGAGGGGGCTCTTCTTTGCTCTCTATTAAGGTTACCTCGAAATCATCGGTAACAGTCCACAATTCCTTTTCTTGAATCGCCTTACGAAGGGCATCGCGTTGATGTTCGGTCACATGTGAAATCACCAGCGTCCCCAGGTTGGGGAGCACGTGGACATTATGGCTTTCGATACCGAGATGCACGAATAATTCCATTAATTGGAGACGAACGCCATCCATATTATGACGGCAAGATTCTGCATACTGTTGGCGTTCCTCCGGGGAGAGGCGTTTGATCCTTGGCGTCGTGCGCGGCGGTGGGGGAACGGAAATGATGACCTCCATGTTTCCACTGTAGCGTTACATCTCTGCTTGTCTACGAGGACAGTGTGACCTTGAGGAATTTCCTCTTCCCCACCCTCAAAATTCCCGGTTCCGCTTTTGCGTCTATGGTGGTGACGGTCTCTTCGTTCATCTTCACGGCGCCCTGTTGCACCAAGCGGCGCGCCTCCGCTTTGGAGGGCGCAAGCTTCTCCGTGGCGATGATGTCCACGAGGAGCGTACCGTCTGCCACCGTCACTTCCCGTATCTCCTCCGGCAGGCCGCCCTTGCTGAAGACCTTGTGGAATTCCTGTTCGGCCGCCGTCGCGGCATCCGCCCCGTGGTAGAGGGCTACCACCTCGCGCGCGAGGCGCATCTTGAGTTCCTTGGGGTTCGTGCCTCCCTTGAGCGCCTTCTCCGCGGCCTTCACCTCCTCCATCGGCATTTCCGTCACGCACTCCATGTAGGTGAGGATCAGGTCATCCTTGATGGAGAGGAGCTTGCCGTACATGTCGCTTGCCGCGTCCTCCAGCCAGATGCAGTTATCGTACGTCTTGCTCATCTTCCGCCCGCCGTCCGTGCCCTCGATCAATTTGGTGGTGAGCACGAACTTCTCGCGCTTGCCGAAGGCCTGCTGCAGTGTTCTGCCGCAGAGCATGTTGAACAGCTGGTCGTTGCCGCCCACTTCAAAATCAACATCCAACATCACGGAGTCGTATCCCTGCATGAGCGGATAGAGGAATTCGTGCGCCCCGATGGGGCTGTCCTCCTCCAGTCTGCGTTTGAACATGTCACGCTGGAGCATCTGCTGAATCGTGAATTGCGACATGATCTTCAGGAGGGCTTCGAAGTTGAGTTTGGAGAGCCACTCTCCATTCTCGCGGATTTCCACTTTGGAGAAGTCGAGGATTTTGGATGCTTGCTCTTTATACGTCTCGAAGTTCTTCATCACCTGTTCCTTGGTCAAAACTGGACGGCCGGTTTCGCGTCCCGAAGGATCGCCGATCATCGCCGTAAAGCTGCCGATCAGGAAGATCACATGATGGCCGGCGTCCTGGAAGGCTTTGAGCTTGCGCAGCGGCACCGAGTGACCCAAGTGGAGCTTTGCGCCCGTGGGATCAATCCCCAAGTAGAGGCGCAGCGGCTTGCCGGAGGCGATCTTCTTCTCCGCCAGGTCCCGGGGGACAACGGTTTCCACGGCGCGGGTGAGGAGTTCGGAGGAACGATCCATGGCAAGAGAATAGCAGCGGCGGGGCCGCCGGAACAGGCCACGCAGAAAACGGGGACTCCCCGCTCCGCGTCGCGGAAGCGACAAGTGATGGAGCTGAGAATCCCCTCTTCCGCCCGGATGGCGGCACATCCTTCCTTCACGGGGTATAGGTTTGGACGGAAGGAAGGATCCCGTTCCGAGTGGAACGGTACTTGCAGGGTACGAAATCCCGGATGGGTGGCAAGGTGAAGTCCAAGATTCCGCTACACTGTATCCATGTCCGAATGGACGGTTCCCCTTCCCGAACGGCTGGACGTGTTCCTCGCTTCCGAGGGACGCATGCTCAGCCGCGCCAAGGCGCAGAAGGCGATTGAGGAAGGGCTCGTACGCGTGAATGACGCGCGTGCCTCTAAAGCATCGATGCGGTTGCAGGAGGGGGACAGGGTAACCGTTCGTATTGTGGAACGGGAGGAGGAGAATCCCTTTGCGCCTGCAGATCTCGGCCTTGCCGTGCTCTACGAGGACGATGCGTGCCTGGTGCTCAACAAACCCGCGGGCGTGGCGGTGCACCCGGGCGCGGGCATGGCGCCGGGCGAGCAGACGCTGCTCAACGGTGTCGCGTTCCTCTTCTCCGCACAGTCACGTTCCTTCTCCGCCGATGCCGTGCTCGTCCACCGCTTGGACAAGGACACCACCGGTTGCTTGCTCATTGCCAAAGACCCCGCCTCCCACGCCACTCTCCAGAAGCAGTTTGAGACGCGGACGGTGCGCAAACAGTACCTGGCGCTCGTCGCGGGCGTGCCCGAGCGGTCGGCCGCGATGATCGATGCACCCATCGGGCGCAGCACCGCGAACCGGACGCAGATGGCGGTGAGGGGTTCCTCCACCAGCCGCGAGGCGCAGACCACGTACCATGTACTGGAGAGCAAAGGACAGGCCGCTCTGCTCCTCTGCGATCTGCACACGGGACGCACGCACCAGGTGCGCGTCCACCTCTCCTCCATCGGCCATCCCGTGCTGGGGGACGGGACGTACCGGAATGACTTGAGTGAGCGCCTCGGGGACGAGTTCGACGTCCCATCGCTCTGCCTCCATGCGTGGAAGCTGGCGTTCACCTCTCCCGCGGACGGGAAGGAACATCACGTGGAAGCGCCTTTGCCACGGGAGTTCGAAGGAGTGTTGGAGAGGATGGGAGTGGGATGGAGGCCGTGAGGAGGTTTCCGAGGTTGCCGAGGATTCCGAGGAGTGTCAGGAAGAAGCTCTGTACTTCCAGATACAGCAATTCCTCGGACTCTTCGGAATCGTCGGACTCTTCATTTCCTGTACTCCACCTTCACTTCCATCTTATCCAAGATCTTTCCTTCACCATCCCTCGCAATCACCGTGAACGAGTTGACGCCTTCCTTGAGCGTCTTCAAGTCCGGACTTGCGATGTAGTTCCAGAACGTCTTCCCCGCCGTGTAGAGCTTGAGCTGGTAATCGTTCACCCATACCGTCGCCGTTTGGGGCGAGGTAGCCCCTTCCAATAGGAAGCCCGTGCCGGTGGCCGTGAACCCGGCCTGCGCGGCGTCACCCGTCACGCGGAGCGTCCCGGGCGCCGTGGGGTCGTTCGTCGGCAGCGTGCGCGGATCCACCGCAACGGGCGCCGAAGCGGAGGAGGCGCTCCCCTGCCCCACCACGCCCTCCGCCCCCTCGCCATGGATGACGGTGATGCGCACCGGCGCGCTGCGCCGGCCTTGGGCGTCCTCGGCGATCACGTCGTACGTGTTGGTGCCGGGTTTCATGTTGCCCAACGCCGTACCCGCCAAATAGCTCCAGGTGCCCTTGGACGGCGTGAAGAGCTTCAGCTTGTAGTCGTTCACGTAGATGACGGCGGCTTCCGCGGGGGAAGTGCCGCGGAGGATGAGTTCGGCGGCCTGGGTGCGGTACGTCTCGCCCGATCGGGCGGGGCTCGTGATGGCGGGGGAAGGGATGGCGCCCACGGGCGTGCCTCCCGCCCCTCTCTTCACCATGCGGCGCATTTCCACGAGGGGTTGCCCTTCGGCGTCCATCGCCTGGATGCGGACGAGGAACTCCTGCTCCCCCTCGGGGAGGGAGACATCCTGCGTGAACGTACGGGCTTCACGGTCGAGTACGGCGGGGTACCCGTTCACCTTCACGGTCTCCACGCGGGTCCCGAACGTCCCGGAAACACGCACCATGGCCCCCACGAGGGTTTGGCCGTCCGATGGCGTGGCGACGGAGAGGATATCCGATCCGGAGCCGCCTCCCGTCTCCACCATGGAGAGCGAAAAAGCCTCCCCCTGCGAACGGCTCTCCGTGAGGAGGGCCAGCTGTACCGTGGAGGTATCCAGGGGGGTGCGGTAGTCGTACAGGTCCTTCTTCACGGAGGACGCGGGAAGGTCGCCGGGGAGGGTGAGCTTCTGCCCCTCGCCGATGGCTACGGACGGGTGCTTGGGGAGGGACACTTCCACACCCTCACCTTCCGCGGCGAAGACGAGGATAGAAGAGGGGGAAACAATGGCTTCTGTCCCCGGGGGGAACGTGAATGTGAGGGTGGGGGTGCGCAGAGAGCGCAGCGTGCCGCCCGATGCGGAGGTATCGGGCACGTGGACCCACAGGGAGCCGCGCTCCAACGTGAGGACGATCCGGGTGCCGTCCTTTTCGCGGGTGCTCTCCTCCACGACGAGCGAGGAGTTCTGGTCGAGGCGCGCCAGCGTGCCTTCGAAGAAGCGGAGCGTGGCATGGCCGCTGCTCCCCGTGCCGATCCCCTCCCCCGCGAACAGTTTCATGGAATTCTCCGCGCGCTTGGGTTCCTCGCCGTCCAACGTCACCGTCACGGTGCCGCGGTCCTCAACGGCGACCGTGGCGGGCAGCCTCTCGATGGGTCCCCCGAAACCGAAGAGGCGCAGGATATTCCCTCCGAAGAAGTACGCCACCGCCAGCACGAAAATGACCGTGGCGATGAGGCGCCGCGGGATGCGCGGCCGGGGGGCTACGGGATACGCGCTCCGCCGTCGTCGGTAGTGGGTGAGCATGGGGGTGGGTTCCCTATGCTACGGAATCGGAGCGGGTGGGTGCAAGAGGTTATGAGGAGGATGCCGACGAGTCCGAGGAGTCCGAGGTTTGCCAGAAAGAAGCTCTGATTATTCCTATGCATCAGTTCTTCGGTATCGTCGGACTCATCGGAATCCTTGGTACGTCACATACACACTCTTTCCACTTCCACAGTACTAGTGATTCTCGCTTTGATGAGCTCTTCCCCCCACTCCCGCATGGTGCGGAAGCCGCCGGTCTTGGCGATATCCAGCATGGAAGCGGCGCTCTCGAAGGAGAGAATCGCTTGCTGGAGGGGCGGCGTGACGGTGAGGAGTTCCGCTATGCAGGTCTGCCCGTCGTAGGTGCCGTTGTTTATCGGGTCGCAGGAAGCGCCTTCCGCGCGGCAGTCCTTCCGCATGGTGCGCACGAGGCGCTGCGCCAGAACGGCGCGGAGGGAGGGGGCCAGCGTATACGGGGATACGCCCATGGAGAGCAGGCGGTGGAGGCTTTCCACGGCGGAATTCGTGTGGAGCGTGGAGAGCACCAGGTGTCCGGTGAGGGCGGCGTTCACGGCGGTTTGCGCCGTCTCCAAATCGCGGATCTCGCCCACCAGGATCACGTCCGGGTCGTGGCGGAGAATGGAGCGCAGGCCCGCTGCGAAGGAATACTCGTGTTCGGGGTCGATTTCGCTCTGGGTGATGCCGGCCAGTTCGTACTCCACCGGGTCTTCCAGCGTGATGATGTTGCGCTCCTTGCCGATGAGGGTGGAGAGGAGGGCGTAGAGCGTGGTGGTCTTCCCGGAGCCCGTGGGGCCGGTCACGAGCACAAGGCCGTTGGGGAGCTCGACGAGTTTCTGGAGCTCCTCTTTCATATTGCCCGGGAACCCCAGCTGTTCCAGGGGGATGATACCGCGGCGGGGGTCCAGGAAGCGGAGCGTGATCGCCTCGCCGAAGCGGGAAGGGATGGTCGCCACGCGGATATTGATGGTTCGGCTGAGCTCACCACTTACGTCGGTTCGGCCTTGCCTGTCCCGAGCAGTGTCGAGGGACGCGCCGCCATCGGCGGATTGGAAGGTGTACTGGCCGTCCTGCGGGACATTGGTGATGTTCAGCTTGAGCTTGGCCATGAACTTCACGCGGCGCAGGAGTTCCTCATAGTGCGCCTTGGTGATCTTCGCGAGGGGCAGGAGAACGCCGTGCAACCGCCATTCCAGGCGGACATCCGCCTTCTCCGGCGCCATGTGGATATCGGACACTCCGTTCGCGACGCAATCCTCGTGGAGCGTCTTTAGGAGCGTTTCCCCGTCGAGGGAAGCGTAGTTCGGAGACATCAAGATATTATACCATAGATCAGAGTTTGATGGTAGGTAGTCTCGTCCGTGAGAGAGGATGCCAAAGATGCCAAAGATGCCGACGATTCCGAGGATTCATGGCTTCCTTGGTCGGCATCGTCGGACTCCTCGGACTCCTCGGTATCTTTCTGTCCTGCTATCCTCCACCACCGCCGATGTCCGCACGCCTTTCCCTACGATCCACCGAGACCCAGAAGAAGCGTTCCCTCCTGCGGCGCATGCTCATCGTGCACGGCGTATTCGTGGTGGCGCTCCTCCTCATCGTTTCGCGGCTCCTGGAGCTGCAGGTGTTGCGCGGCGGGGAGTACCGGGAGATCGCGCAGGCGCAGCACTACGGGGGGGTCAAGCTGCCCGCGAAGCGCGGGGAGATCTACGCCTTCAACAGCAAGACCGGCGAGCAGAACATCCTCGCCACCAACACCACGCTCGATCTCCTGTACGTGGATCCCCTCATCACCACCAATCCCACCCGGGTGGCGGAGACGCTCAGCGACCTGCTGCTCACCGAGGAATTCCACGCCGCGTGCACCAATGGCAAGGATACGTGCCCCCGCGAGCTCATCCCCTTCTACGCACCCGCCTTCGACGCGCTCACGCAGTACACGCTCCTGCACACGGGGGCGCTCCTCGAACCCCTCCCCACGGGGGAACTGCCGCGGACCCTCCTCAAGCTCCCAGACATCGTGGAGGCGCGGCGGCTCTATGCGCGCGACATTGAGCAGCGCATTTCCGGCAAACGCATCACATTCGTCCCCCTCAAGTACGGCGCCACCAAGGTGCAGTTGGCGGCGGTGGCTTCCCTTCAGATCCCGGGGCTCGTGGTCTCCACGGATGACAAGCTCATTTGGGCGAATCCCGAGGAGATCCAGCAGATGCGCATCCCCTCCATCTCCCGCGCCCTCTCCGTGGCGTTGGAAACGGACAGCAAGCGCATTGCGGACCTCCTGCGTTCCCGGCCGCTGCGGTACGTGGCTGTGATGCGGCGGCTGCCCCCGTCCCTTTCCCTGCTCGTTAAAGAGGCGCAGATCGCCAACTACAAGAAGGCCGTGGAAGAGGCGCGCGAGGGGCAAGGGCAGCGTGTGGGGGAAGTGGATTACAACCTGCGCAGCGTGGCGCTTCTCCCCGAACACTGGCGCTACTACCCCGATGCCACGGTGGGGTCGCACGTCGTCGGCTTCCTCAACGCGACCCAGGAGCCGCAGTACGGCGTGGAGCGCACGTTCAATGCGCAATTGCGGGGGCAGGAGGGGCTCATCAGCACCGTGAGCGACCCCCACGGCGGGCAGATCCTTACGCCGGAGCAGACCATCATCACCCCGCGGGACGGCGACACCCTCGTGCTCACCATCGACCGCGCGGTGCAGCGGGAAGTGGAGCAGCGCCTCCAGGCGGCGGTGGACCAGTACCGGGCGGACAGCGGGCAGGCCATCGTGATGGACCCCTTCACGGGCCGCATCATCGCCATGGCCAACGCGCCCCTCTTCGACGGCAACGACTACGCGTCCGTGTACGAGAAAGAGCCCATGACCCTCTCCACCGAGCACCTGCAGACGGTGGTGGTGGAGGTGTACCATCCGGAAACGAACGAACGCGTGGTGAAGGCGTACATGAAGGACGTCTTCACGGAGGAAGGGCGCACCCTCCTCACGGAGAAGACGCGCAAGGCGATGGAGAACTTGGAGAAGCTCTACGACCTCCGGGACCTCACCCGCTACTACTTCTACGTGGGGCAGAACCTGCGCATGGAGATCTTCCCCACGGAACGTCCCGACATCTGGCTCAAGTTCAAGAACACCATCGGCGTGGGGGCGTACCTCAACCGCACCATCCAGGAGATCTACGAGCCGGGGAGCGTGCTCAAGCCCATCACCATGGCCATCGCCCTCGACCAGGGGGAGGTGCAGCCCGGCGACATCTACGACGACACGGGGCCCGTGGAGGTGGACGAGTACAAGATCGACAACAACGACAAGAAACACTACGGCCGCGTCACCATGACCGCGTGCCTGGAGTACTCCATCAACACCTGCATGACGAGCATCGGCTTCAAGCTGGGGCAGAAGCTCTTCTACCGCACGCTGGAACGCTTCGGGTTCGGCAAGATCACGAGCATAGAGCTGGAGGATGAGTTGCCGGGTGAGCTGCGCAGCTGGCGCGAGTGGAGCCGTTCCCTCTTAGCCACCACGGCGTTCGGGCAGGGGCTCTCCAGCACCCCTCTCCAAGTGATCACCGCTTGGGCGGCGCTCGCCAACGGCGGCAAGCTCATGCGCCCTTCCATCATCGACAGCGTCATCCACGCGGACGGAAGCGTGGAGAAGACCGAACCGCGTTTCGTGGACCAAGTCATCCAGCCCAAGACCTCGGAGACCATCACCGCCATGCTCGTCTCCTCCGCCACCAAGGGGTTCGCGAAGACGGGGAAGGTGAAGGGCTACCGCATTGCGGGAAAGACGGGGACAAGCCAGATCGCCGGCCCGGGCGGCAAATACGAGACCGGCACGGGTTCCACATTCGCCACGTATGCCGGGTATGCGCCCATAGGCCACCCGCGCTTCGTGGTGCTGGTGAAGATCGACCGCCCGAAGAACGTCACGCACGGCGCCACGGCGGCCGCGCCGGTGTTCCGCGAAATCGCGGAGTTCCTCTTCAAATACTACGGGATAGAGCCGGATGAGAAATAGGTCTCACGGCGAAGTGTCACGGTTCAGGAGGGCATCTCCAGCGTATTGAAGAAATCCGGTTCATCTTCAAGCAGTTCCCTCACAGTCTCCTTCATGCGCCGCAAGGAAGATTTCCGCAGCGCATGCACTTCGCTCACGGTCTTGTCGTGTTTGGAGGCCAGTACCGGTTCCGTCTTCGCTTCGCCATCGTCGAACCCGAAGCTATCCCGTGTCATCAAGTACTCATCCCTGTCCAGCGTCACTTGCATGAGGCATTCCACGAAGCGTGCCTGACGCTCGCGGATGTCCTTTTCAATCACAATGTCATCCGGCCTCCGCACCGCTTGCTCATGATACTTCGTCTGCGCGAAAGCGTCGGCGCCGTTCACCCGTTCCAGGCGCGCGCCCATCACGCTCATCTGCACCGCGGAAAAGTTCTTGGTATGCCCCAGGGCACGCGCCACGTCCTCCTCCGTGGGAGGCATGAGTTGAGACTCCTGCAGCTGAAGCCGCATGGCATCCCATGTCTGCGGCAGGTCCTTGCTGTACGCGGGAATCGCAATGATCTTTGTCTGCCGGGGAATGGCATCGAGGATCCCTTGGCGGGCGCAGATGTAGGCAAAGGAGGAGAAGCGCGTGTTTTTGCGGGGATTGTAGTTCTCCAAAGCTTTGTACAGACTCAGCGACCCCACTTGTATCAGGTCCTCAATGGGAACGCCGTTTTCTGCAAATTTCTGTGCGAGATCCGCGACAAGGCGCAAGTTGGACCGTACAAGATGATGGCCGGCGGCAACGTCCCCTTCCATGTACCGGCGGAACCACTCCTGCTCCTCCTCATCGGTGGGGATGGGGATATCCCTGATTTCGTGGTAGTACTGCTCCAGGGGGGTGCGCAGTCGCGTACTCCCGCTCCGTGGGAGGAACCGTTCGGATTTGCCGTGAGTGATCATAAAAAATGGTCTCGTTGAATAGCAGAACCGACCCTCTCGATCAAGGGTCTAAGACCCTCCTTTTCCCCGTCTCACAGCTTGCTCGTCACTTCGTTGAGCGCCCACGTGGCGGCCTTCACGTATTCGATGGGGTTCATCTCGTGCACCGTCTGCACCACGTCGAGTGTGCCGTCCGGCTTCTTCCATCCGATGATGATGAAGGCGTTACCCAATTGCCGGGCGAATTCCTGGCTGTGCGCTTGCACCTGTTCACGGCTGAGGTCGGGCATGGGGGGGTGGGAGAATGAAGAATGTAGAATGAAGAATGTAGAAGTATTTTACTCTTATGGAGAATATGAGTGTATGGGGAAGGATTCCGAGGATTCCGACGAACCCAGCTTCTTCAATGCATGCAGCTGTATCCGGACATTCCTCGGACTCTTCAGATTCGTCACTTGACGGTAACCGACTTCGCCAAATTCCGGGGCATATCCGGATTTTTCCCGCGTTTCACGGCCAGGTAGTAGGCCAGCACCTGCACCGGGATGATGTTCACCAGCGCTTGGGCGGCGCCGGCATCGGGAACCTTGACCCACTCGTCGAACGCCTCGTGCTTGGTGGGCGAAATGCCGATGATGGAGGCGCCGCGCGCCTTGAGCTCGATGGTGTTGTTCAGGATGTCGTCCTTCACCTCGTCGTTGCCCACGAGCGCGATGCAGGGCGTGCCCTCCTCTATGAGCGCGATGGGGCCGTGCTTCAGTTCCCCTCCCGCGAACCCTTCCGCGTGCACGTAGCTCACCTCCTGGATCTTGATGGCGCTCTCCATGGCCATGGGGTAGTTCCAGCCCTTGCCGATGATGAAGATGTCGCGCGTGCCCTTAATGCGCTCGGCGAGGGTGCGCAGGCGCTCCACGTAGCGGGGGTTCAACATGTCGTTGATCTCCGCGGCGGTCTCCAACAGCAACGTTTTTCCTTCCTGCAGTTTGCCCGCGAGCGCGTGGGCGATGAGGAGGAACACCGCCAGCTGGCCGGTGAGCGCCTTGGTGGAGGCGACGGCGCGCTCGGGACCGGCGTTGATGCGCAGGGAGTAATCCGCTTCGCGGGCGATGGTGGAGCCTTCGTTGTTCACGATGGCCAGGACCTTGGACCCCGCCTGTTTGGCGATGTGCATGGCTTCCAGCACGTCCGCCGTCTCGCCGCTCTGGCTGACGGCGATGAGGAGGCTCTCCGGCTTGAGGAAGTGGTGGTACAGCTTGAACTCGCTCGCGGCGGCATAGTTGACATGGTGCTTGGCGATGACCGAGAAGAAGTACTCCGCCGCCATGCACGCCTTGCCCGCGGTTCCGCAGCCCACGAGGAAGGTCCCCTGCGCCTCCTTGATGGCCTTGGCGAGCGTCTTGATCTGCTCCTCGTCCTGGTTCACGGCCCGCGCCACGCTCTCCTTCTGCTCCATGATCTCCTTGAGCATGTAGTGCTCGTAACTCCCCTTGTGCGCCTGCTCCGTGGACCAATGGATCTCGATCTCGCGCTTGGGGCGCTCGCGGCCGGTGCGGATGTCCGAGAAGAGGATGGTCTTGCCGTCCGTCACCACCATCTCCCCGTCATCCAGGTACTGCACCACGCGCGTGTGGTCCAGGAACGCAGGGATGTCCGAGGCGATGAAGTAGCCGTTGTTCTGCCCCGCCAGGTCCTTCTGCACCCCGATGATGAGGGGGGAACCGGAGCGCGCGGCCACCAGCGTCTGCGATTCCGCGTGGAGCGCCAGGATGCCGTACCTTCCCTTTAGTCGGCCGCACGCCGCACGCACCGCCGCCGCAAAATCCTTCTGGCTCTTGAGCTCTTCTTCGATGAGGTGCGGGAGCACTTCCGTATCGGTCTGGGAGAGGAAGCGGTGCCCCTTGGCCTTGAGTTCGTTGCGCAGCGCGTCGTAGTTCTCCACGATGCCGTTGTGGACCACCGCGATGGTCTTGTCGCAGGAGAGGTGCGGGTGCGCGTTCGTCTTGGTCACGCCGCCGTGCGTCGCCCAGCGCGTATGGGCCAGCGCCATGGAGCACTCGTCGGCGAAATCCTCGCTCTTCACCTCGCTCACCTTCCCGATATCTTTTCGCACCTTGATGCCTTTCTTGCTCTTGCACGCCACGCCCCAGGAATCGTACCCCCGGTATTCCAGGCATTTGAGGCCTTCAACGACAAGTCGGCCGGCGTCGGTCCGGCTGCCGATGTATCCGAAGATGCCGCACACGGACGCCATTGTAGTGGGAATAGGATGGGGGTCAATGGAGGGGGTGCTCGGAAATGGCTGAGGACCGATGATCAAGGTGCCTCCAATGCTTTGGTGCTTGGGATTTGGTGCTAAATCTTAAATGTGCTATAATAACCTATTAAGCCCGTCAGATCGCGATTACAATCCCTTCGTTCCCCCCTTCACTCCCCATGGCCGCTCCCCTCTGGCTCACCACGGATGAACGCAAGGCCTTCGATGCCCTCCCCGAAGCGGTGCGCAACGGTTGGGAGCTGAAGGAGGAAACGCTGTCGTTCACGGATACGCCCGAGCGCCGGTCGGCGCGGTTGGGTTTGGTCCGCCTGCACGACACCAAGCTGCTCGCATTGCGGGAGAAGGTGCAGAAAGCCGCCACCCCGGAAGAGGTCGCGGCGCTGCTGGCGGAAATGGACCTGCACGACGTCACCGAGGGCGACCTTGCCGAGCTCTTCTTCGCCCTGGGTCCGGATGCGCTCACGCTGCTCATCGCTCCCCTCCTCCGGGACGCCAAGACGGACGGCGACCTGGACGATCTTGCCTCCCTCCTCATGATCCGCCATTCGCTCCTCGAATCCCTCCGGCTCCGCCCGGAGTGAACCTTCCCCATCCTTGAACATGGGATCTTCCGCACGCACCAAGAGAGACCCGGCAAACGACAACCGCCCCGAGAAGGCCGGAATCGAAACGCCGGAAGTCCGCCCCTTCCAGGCACAGCCGGAGGTGCTTTCCCAGTACTTGGAGAACGTGAAAGCCGACGAAGTGGAGGCGATGATGAAGAGCGTGGAGGGGAGGGAGAAGCTGGTGGATATGCTCGGCACCCACGCGGAGGATCTGCAGGAGGCGCACGGCATTGATCTTAAGGAACTGCGGGAGCAGATAGACCTTGCCGGGGAGACGTTGGAACAGAAGGAGCGGTTCCTGCAGGACGTGCAATCGCCGGAAAAGAAGGGCTTGTTCCGCCGCGCGTGGGAGAAGGTGAAGGGGTTCCCGCGCAAGCACCCCGTGGTCACCGCGCTCCTTGCCGTTGCCGCCATTGCGGGAGCCACGGCGGCCGGCTTCTACCTCACGGGGAACTGGGAACTTCTCCTCTCCAAGATCGCCGGGCTGGGTAAGGCGCTCAAAGCCATGGGCGCCTCCGGTGAACTCATTCCGCCCACGCCCAACACTCCCCCGCTCCCCGGCGGCGGCGTGTTCGAAATTCCCGGCGGGTCGCCCACTCCCGGATTGGATATCCCCACCTGAGGCCGGTCATCATTATTCACACACACATCCATGACCTTCCAAGAAAACCCACGCATGTCGGCGGTTCCGGAGCAAGAGAAGAAGGGCATCACGCCGTTCTCCGATGAGCTTGAGCGGGTGCGGGGCATCGTGGGACCGGAGCCGGAAGGCCTGCCGGCGCCGTACGGCGAGGCGGATCTCGACGCAGCGCTCAACGACATCGTCTCCGATGACGCGTTCGCGTCATTTTCGGAACAGTTCCGCCAGAGCGAGCTGCGGTACCGCCGCGGCGCCCTGGAGCGGCAGGCGCTCCTCAACCATCCCTCCACGGCTGCGAACGTGGACCGCGCAGAGCTCATCACCGTCAATCAGGCGGTGACCTATCACGAGTACCTGCCCATGGTCGCGCGTGAAGTGACGGAAGTGATGGGGCGCTACGAGGCCCTTCGGGCGACCGTGGACGACGTACCTGCGGACATCATCCGGGGCGAGACGATGGCGGCGCCGTACTTGGACGCGCTCGACGCGGCACTGCGGGAGCGCGTGGCATACGCCAATGTGCTCCTCGCGGAAGGGAGGCTTGCGGAGAAGGCGGGGAATCCCCAAGACCTCAAGCGGCGCCTGGAGGAGTACCGGAACTCTCCGCATTTGAACGAAGAGAGCAAGCGCGCGCTGGCGGGATCCGCGGAGGGGAAGTGGCGGAGAGGGAATGCGCTCAACCAGCGCATCATCAACATTCTGGCCGGAGCGGAACCCATCGAAGGCGTGGAGGAGCAGTTCCTGCCGCAGGAGCTCTATCTCCGCCTCCTCATGCATCGGTATGAGCAGCTCTTGAAGCTCCAGGAGCAAGCGGCGCGCGATCCGCAGCTCACGGCGGCGCGCGGGCGCTGGGAAGCACTTGTGCGCAAGAATACAGCGGCGCGCGAAGGGAAGGGCGAGCCGCTCACGGAAGAGGAGGCGCGCGAGTACGCAACGCTCCGGCAGCGCATGCAGGACCAGGACCTCTACACGGATTCCCTGGAGTCGAGCCGCAAGGAGATCATCCGGATGTCCGTGGAGTTCGCCGATGCGCTGGGGCACCATCAGATGAGGAAGCTGGAGCTGACGGACATCCAGCACCAATTCGGCGACCGGTTCGCCTTCGAAGGGGTGCGTCCTCCCCCCGCGGAAAGCACGCCTGCCAACGTCGCGAAGGCGATGGCGGAACACATGGAGACGCGCAGGCAATTCCACGGCGAGCGCCTGCAGGGGTTCGTGAGGGTCCTGGAAGAGGACGTGCTCACCGTGGGCGCCGTGGAGATCACCGAGGACGTGTGGAACAAGGAAGGGAGAGAAGTCCTCCGCAGGTTTTCCAATGCCATGGCGAGCCTCTACACCCTGCCCATTCCGGAGACGTTGGGCTTGCGCGCCCGGGTGCGCGACTCCCTCACGGGACCCTTGCAGGAAGCCCTGGGCTGGCCGGCGGGCAAGGAGAAGTGGGAAGAATTGACGTCGGAGGAGCAGCGGGTCGTGCGGGAGAAGGCGAAGAGCGTTGCCGATGCCGTTCTCAATTTCAATACGGTCAAACTCCGGGCGTTCGGCGAGTCGGTGAGCGTGGTGCGGTCCCTCCCCCTCTCCGCGGAGTACGCGGGCACGCAACCGCAACTGCCGCTCCCGCCCGAGCGGATCACCATGGCGAACCGCGACGCGCTCATCGCGCAGTACGGAGGCGCGACGGCGCACTTGATGGCGCTGCGCCAGATGCAGGAGGATTGGGGGTCGGCGGAACCTCCCGCGGGGCTCATGGGGGAGTACAAGGATTTCCTCACGGAGGTCAACACCACCATCGATGTTCACCTGGACGTGGGGGAAGCGCTGTTCCGGCAGCAGGAGGCGTGGGAGAACATGATGTGGGCGTACCTCGCCGCAGCGATCGCCCTGCTGGGGGCGGGCGTGGTGCTCGGCGCGCTGGGCGTCAAGGTGCTTCGTATGGCGGTGCGCGGCACCGCGAGAACGCTGTGGAGGGGCGGCAGGCTCACGCTGCGGGGGGCCTCTTCCGTCACGCGCGCCACGGGCCGGCAGCTGCGGAACCTGAGCCAAGCGGTCCGCAACAAACCGGGGCCGGCCGCAGGCCATGCGATGTTCCTCGCCGTGGAGATCCTCACCGCGGCGGAGATCATCCGCCGGTACAACATCCAGCTTCACATGGAGAGGCTGCCGGAGCAGGAGGCGGTGGATGCCGCGCTGGAGTTGATGACGCAGCATCCCTCCGTGAATCGGGAAGCCGAGAGGTACGCGCAGGAAGTGCAGAGCTTGGTGCAACGCCATGAGCTCATGGATATGTGGCGGGTGGTTGATCGGACGATGGAAGCTCTTCCCCGGGACCCCGCCCATGCGGCGCTCAAAGAGGAAGGGGAGAAGTTGCGGGACGACATGAAGGTGGAGAACAGTTATCTCTACGATTTCTTCCCCATCACGGAGTACATCCGCCGCAGCACGGTGGATCCCCAAGGCGTGTTGCGTGTGTTCTACCACAACCTCAACGAAGCGAGGCAGAAGGGCATGCAAGCGCGGCGTGACCCCCGAGGGAACCTCAAGGACCTCCTGGGCGGCCGCGTTGCGGCGGAATCACAACCCCCCCAAGGGGAGCAAGTTCCCGATGAGGCCGCCAAGGCGGCGCTTCTCCAATTCAACGGAGACATGGAGATATTGGAGCGCAACACCAAGGAACAGGGGGCTTTTCTCCCCTACAAGAGGCGGTTTGAGGAACTCCAGGGGCAGTATGAAGGGTGGCTGAGGAAGGTGGCCGCGCAGGAATGACATTCCGCTTCACCTTGACTCTTTTCCCATCTTCTTTTACTTTTCCTCAGCTATGCCTCTCATCAAGTCCGCCATCAAGCGTGCCCGCCAGAACGTTGTCCGCCGCACGCGCCTGCTCCCCTACCGCACCCATCTGAAGACCATGGTCCGCAAGTTCATGGATCTCGTGAAGGAAGGAAAGAAGGATGAGGCCGCGAAGCTCCTCCCTCTCGTCTTCAAGACCATCGACATCAGCGCCAAGAAGAACCTGCTCCACAGGAATACGGCGGATCGGAAGAAGTCGAGGATGAGTAGGATGCTTGCCGCCTGACCGGTGCGCTTCCTCGCCCTCGACATCGGCTCCCGCCGCACCGGTGTCGCCTTCCTTGATGACGCCATCGGCATTCCCCTGCCCCTCGACACGGTAACTTCCTCTACTCCCGAGGAGTTTGTGGTGCAGGTGATGGGTCTCATCGCGCAGCGGAACATCGATCACGTGTACGTGGGCCTCCCGCGCCTCCCTTCCGGTGAAGAAGGATCGCAGGCGGCGTTTGTACGTGATTATGCCGCTCTCCTCTCCCGCAAGGGGGTTTCTCTGACATTCATTGATGAAAGGCATACCACCCCACGTAAGGCAAGAACTCAAAAAGAACGTCAAATACCTGAGAGGAAGACTGATTCGGATTCCGCAGCAGCATGCGAAATACTAAAGATTGCCGTTAAGTGTTGACAATGGATTATTTCATATTATTATCATCATACTTTGTTCATTGGACCCTCCTCTTCCCCTTCTCAATCCATGGCTCACCGCGAGTGGTGAACATGGCAGAAGAGAGCCGCACGCGGAGCCACCGGTGGATAGGACGTATGTACAGACGATGAGACGTCACGCGATCTTCACAAAAATCTCTGATGTCACATGCGATCAAAAACGTCCACACCAACGTGCGATAGATCTTTTGCAACTGTCAATTTTCTGGTAGAACGAGGGTTGTTCTTCCCCCCGACTTGCATGACCCAAACGGTCACCCCATCGGCATCGTCGCAGCAGCAAGCGCAAGCGCAGCAAATCAGCATCAACTTGCAAGAATTGCTGAATAATCTCTTCATGGTGCTCACGGAGAAGGAAGTGACGGTGATCAAGAAGCGTTTCGCACTCTTCGGGCAACCGAAGCAAACGCTGGAGAAGATCGGCAAGCAGTTTAAGGTCACGCGCGAGCGCATCCGTCAAATTGAGAGCATCGCGTTGAGCAAGTTGAAGAGGACGGTGCGCACCACGCGCCTCGATGAGGTGAACGACATCGCCAAGGCCACCCTCCGTGCCCACGGCGGCGTGATGACGGAAGACGAGCTGGTTTCCCAGGTCCTCAAGAGGATCGCCAACGCCACGACGGCCGACGGCGCGGTGCTCCGCCTCTCCTTCTCCATTGACCAAGAAATGAGCTCCACCGGCCGCAGCAACACCTTCGTGCCCTTCTGGAGGCTCTCCTCCCTCCCCTTCGAGGACATTTCTCTCATCGTGGAGAACATCGTGAAGATCCTCAAGAAGCGCAAGGCCTGCATGAAGGAGGACGAAGTGATCAGCGCCATCCAATCCATCCACCTCTTCCCCGACCGCGTGCCCAGCGCCGAGCTGATCAAGAGCTGCCTGCAGATCGACGAGAGGCTGCGCGACATCGAGGAGGGATGGGGGCTCACGGAGTGGAGGTTCGTCCGCCCGCGCTCCATCCGCGACAAGGTGGAGATTATCCTCAAGAAGACCGGCGAGCCGCTCCACTTCATGGAGATCGCCAACCGCATCCGCGAGGCCAAGTTCGACCACAAGAACGTCACGGTGCAGGCCGTGCACAACGAGCTCATCCGCTACCCGCAGTTTGTGCTGGTGGGCCGCGGCCTCTACGCGCTGCGCGAGTGGGGGTACGAGCCGGGGACGGTGGCGGACGTCATCGAGCGCATCCTCAAGGAGAAGGGTCCCCTCTCCAAGAAGGAGATCATCGCCGAGGTGGCCAAGCAGCGCACCGTGAAGGTGGGCACCATCTCCCTCAACTTGCAGAAGATGCCGTACTTCAAGCGCGTGGGCCGCGCGGTGTACGCCTTCGATTCGGGCAAGAAGAGCGGCAGCGTGACGGTGGCCGCCTGACCCCATCCATGCATCGAAAGAGGAATGCCCCCGCAAGGGGCATTTCTTTGGTGTATACTCACCGTATGAAATCCTCCGCCCGCCTCTGCGTTCTGCTTTCCGCTTCCCTCTTCCTCCTCCCCCTCGCGGGATGCTGGAACGAGCCGCCCCCTCCCCTTCCCTTGGGCGAGCAGACGGTATCGGGGTTCCTCAAGAAATCCCCCATCTCCATCACGCGCCGCGGCACGCACGTGCTCATTCAGAACGACGAGCCGCACGCGTACCTGGAGAGCTCCACGGTGGACCTGGGCGAGTTCGAGGGGCGCGTGGTGGATGTCATCGGCACGTATGAGAAGAACGTGGACGTCCGCGACCTCCCCGTGATCGTGGTCACGGAGGTGCGGGGCGGCCAATCGCAGAACCGCGTGTACGCCATCCCCGCGCTGGGGATCTCCCTGGAAGTCCCGCGGGAGTGGAAAGGGACCATCGCGGGAGCGGAAGCGCAGTTTGCGGCACCGGCTTCCCCGGATGCGGCAGAAGGCTCGGGCTCCACCCGTCCCCTCCTCTCCGTCTTCCGGGAAGGCGAGGATAAGCTCATCAGTTCGGCACCCACCGGCGAGAACCTCATCGACACGCCCGTATCCGTGGGAGGCCGCTCCGGCGTGCGCTGGTTGAATGCGCAAACGGGCGTGGAGCGGGTGCAGGTGGACTTGCGGCTCTACGCCAGCGACCCCAAGGCGAACGTCCTCACGTTCCTCTTCACGCCCAGCGAGGAGGCGCTCAACCTGCCGGATGCGTGGGATGCCATGAAGGATGATGTCCTGCACTCCGTCACGTTCACAGGCGGCAGCTCTTCCTCCTCCCTCTCCTCGGACGCATCGCGGAGTTCCCTCCCCTCTTCCCTCTCGAGCGACGGCACGTCCTCGCAAGCGGAGGGTTCGTCCTCCTTCGGCTCCGCTCAGGGCATTCCGTGCGGCGGCGAAGCGGGCATCCTTTGCCCGGCGGGCTTCTACTGCGAAATCACCGACGTGGAAGCGAATGTGGGGAGGTGTAAGACTTTGTGACACTTTCAAGCCGCCGCCGTTCTCTTGAGACGCGAGATCGCGCTGTCGTGCTTGGCTTGCAGCTTGATCGTAGCCTCCAGGTCCTCCTGCAACGCCCGGCGGTGCAGGCGGGCATCCTCAAAGCCCTCACGCACTTCCATTTTGAAGTCCTGCAGATCCATTTTCACGTTTTCGATCTTTTGCTCCATACTGCCCATCTTCTGCTCCAGGCTGCCCATCTTCTGCTCCAAGCCGCTTCGCATAGCCTGCATGTGCTCCAGGAGCATCGCGTTGGTGATAGCATCGGCCATGGAAGAGAAATGGTAGGGAAACTAGGATGCCGAAGCAAGACGTGGATACGACGAGAGGTTTTACCCTTGCGCACCTCCGCATATTCAAGCCGCGTGCTACGGGATTATCCCTTCCCTTTGCTATAGTTACACTCAAATGAGAGACCGCGGAAACCGCAGGGATTTGCTCAGGAGCATCACGCGTTGTGCGCTTCTTCTGTTCCTCTCTTCCACTCTCATCCCTTCCGCTCTTGCCGCAACAAGGACCTGGGATGGCGGCGGCTCCACGTCCAACTGGAGCGAAGCCGCGAACTGGAGCGACAACACGGCTCCCACCGCGGCTGATACCGCCGTCTTCGACGGTACTGATGCAACGGATGCCACGGTGGATGCGGATATCAACCTTGCCGGCCTCACCGTCACCTCCGGCTACGGCGGCACCCTTAACCTGGGTTCCTCCTACATCACCGGCACCGTGGGCGACGGTGCGGTGCAGTTTACGGCGGCGGACAAGAGTAATTTCTATATAGCAAATGCCAGCGTAACGGGATTGAGCCCGGGCGTTTCGGATAGTGTTGTTGCATTCTGGTACAAGCCGGCCAGTGTTGCCACGATTCAAAGACTCTTTCGCTTTGGCGGTGGCAGTGCATCAACCGCAGGATATGAAGTTGCACTCAATACTAGTGAAATATTCGCAGCGATTTCCAATGGAACAACCAGGTTGACCGCGACAAGCACCACCACGCTTTCTGTTGGAACTTGGTATTACCTGGTCGTTCATTTTGACAGGGATGGGAATCTCGCAATCTACGTGAATAACGGCGCCGCAGAAGGGAACACTGACATATCGAGTCTTGCCGCCAGCAACATCACCGTTGCTGCCAACCTTTACATGGGGCACGGAGGAGGAGATACGCACTATGCCGATGGCGTGATGGATTCCTTGGGGGTTTGGATAGGTACTCCGCCTACCGCCTCCGAGAAGACTTGGCTTTACAACTCCGGCAATGGAAAAGTGTATGCCGATATCGGCATTGCGGGGACCAACGGAAGCAATCTCAAAACATCCCTTGTCTCCTGGTGGGACTTAGGGGAGAACGCGGGGACGCGGTACGACAGCCACGGTACCAACCACCTCTCGCAATCTTTCGCCAACATCATCGCACCGCCGGTGTACGGGAGCGAGCTGCTGACGAACGGGGGGTTTGAGACGGCGGGGGCGGGGGGTGCGGATGTGTTTGGGACGTGGACGGACAACGTTGACGATGGGGCGATTGACGATGAAACAACTTTGGTTCAGGGTGGAGGTCATGCGGCGAAATTGACCAGAAATACTTCGGGACCAACCGTCACTCAAGATGTGGCAGTGACAGCAGGAGCAATATATCGTTTTTCTTTTTGGACAAGAGGAGACGGAACAAACGCCGGTAGGTATTACGTTTATGATGCAACAAATGGTGTTTACATCGGAGCCATTACGCAAACTGGGATAACAAGTACGGCATACACGCTTTTCACTTACGATTTTACAGCACCTACGGGATGTACAAGTGTCCGAGTTTCCGTCATTGCTCCCACTGCCAATGGTGGCATCGCCTACTTCGACGACGTCTCCCTCAAGCAAATCACCACGGCCGCCATCAACAACGGCGGGTTTGAAGATTGGACGACGGCGACGGATGCGGGGACGTGGACGGAGAGTGTGAGCGGAACTAGTACGGTGAATCGTGAAGATACGGCTCCGTATCACGGAACGTATGCGGCGCGATTGGATGTGGATGCGAGTGGGAATCTAGCTACTGTTCGACAATACACTTTGACGCTGAATAAGTTATACAATCATTCATTTTATGCGAAAAGCCTTTCAGGCACCCCCAGTGTGCGCACCGGTACATATGGAGCTTCCTCTGCCGTACCTCATGCGTTTCAAACACATACGTTCTCTACCGCTTACTCCAACTACACGGGTACGTTTCGTGCCAGTGGTGGCACACAATTTGGCTTTACTCCCGTTGGTACCGCCTCCAACTCCATCTACATCGACTCCGTCACCCTCACTGCCGCGGAGATTTTGGGAACGACGGGCATTCCCCGCGGGCAGGGGGCGGGGGTGGATTATGCGGGTCAATTCAATGGGACAGACCAGTATGTAAATGCCACAACTGGAACGTGGATGAATCCAGGAACTGGTGATTTTAGTATTGGCGCCAGCTTTTACGCAGATAAATTACCGGCGGACATAAGCTTGCTCTATTCAGGTGTTTGGGGAACCACTAATGATTTTTATAATGTCTTGGTTAGAAGCACAGGAAAAATTCGAGTCCAGTTTAATGACTCATCAGGAACGCCATTTGATGCTGTTTCGAGCGCTGTTGTTACTGCTGGAACTTGGAATTCGGTCATAGTGAATTTTGACCGTGATGGAAATGTCACAGCCACTATTAACAATGTCATAGAAAACTTTGGTTCAATTTCCGATAAATCCACCAGTGTTGATTCAGGTAATGGCTCTACAACAGGCTTCACTATTGGTAGAGTAGATGGAGGATCTAATGGTAGCTTCTTCCCCGGCCGCATCAATAACGCCTTCTACAGTAACCGCCTCTTAACCGAAGACGAAATCACCTACCTCCACAACAATGGAAAAGGAAGAGGGTGGAACGAGCTTGGCCTTGCGGGCACCAACGGTGCCAATCTCACCTCTTCCGTCGTCAAAGGCTTCTGGGACTTTCAGAACGCAGGGAACCTTGGCGCGGATGCCTCCGGGAACGGGAACAACATGACCAATAACGGTACTGTGACGCAAGGCACAGGCAATACCCAGTACACGGGCGGCGCGGAGTTTGTGTTCGATCACCCCGGCACCTTGAACCTCTCCTCCGCAACGCTCGATCTCAAAGATGCCCGCCTCGACGTTGCGGATGTGGGGACCATCCTCCCCGGCACTTCTTCCTTTCTCTTTCGCGGCATCTCCACCCTCTCGGGAAGCTCCCTCCAAAGGATCGGTAACGTGTCGGTCTTGAGTACCGCCGTCCTCACCCAAAAGGCTCCCACGAGCCTCTCTTCCCTCACGGTCTCGGGGAGCTACGTGATCTCCACGGGAACGCTCACGGTTTCCGGAAGCCTCCTCCTCCCGGGAATCTTCACCCATGGCAGTAACGCCCTCACCCTCACGGGCGCGGGATCAAGAAGGCTTCAGAGTGGAGGCAATTCCCTCTTTGCGCTCACCCTCTCCGGCTCCGGCATCTACGATCTCCAAGACGCCCTCACCCTCACCTCTGCCTTGAACCTCTCCGGGGCAACTCTGGACCTCAACGGCCAAACGCTCACCGTCACGGGGGCCTCGTTCGCAAACGAGGGAACACTCCGTCTCCAAGGATCAGAAACACTCACGGGCTTCACCAATGACAGTGACTCCGGGACCGTCACCTACGACGGCACCTCCGGCCCCTACACCCTCAAGCCCTGGACCTACCAGAACCTCACCCTCAACGGAGCCGCTACAGTCTTCTCCCTTCCCTCCGCACTCGATCTCAACGGCAACCTTGCGATCACCGCCGGCACGCTGGATGTGACCGCAAGCAACTTCGGCCTCACGGTGGGAGGCAACTGGACCAACGACGGTACCTTCACCGCCCGCGCAGGCACCGTCACTCTCGACGGCACCTCCACCCTTACGCCGGGAGGAACGGGAAACGCTTTCTACGCTCTCTCCCTCGCCGGTGCCGTCACACTGAACGGTACCGGGCTCATATCCTCCGCCCTCACGGTCCAGACGGGCGCAACGCTCTCCCTCTCCTCCTTCCCCCTCACGGCGACCTCCGCCACCATCCTCAATTTCGGCACCGTCACGGAGGGCACAGGTAAGCTCATCCACGAGGCAACCGCCACCATCCTCGATGCGGGGGGAGAGGACCTCGCAACCATCACAACAGACACGGGCATCATCTTCTCCGTCACGGATGCCGATGCCAACCTCCAAGGCTCCCTCCAAGACACCCTCTCCGTCACCGTCACAACCCTCTCGGGAGACAGTGAAACTCTCACCCTCACGGAGACGGGCAATGCCACGGGCATCTTCCGCCTCTCAACCGTCCTGCGACGCATCAATCCCCTCTCCCCCGGGAACGCCGTACTGGAGACCCACCTCCCCACTACCCTCACCCTCACCTACGAAGACTCCCAAGACGGTCTCACGGCAACAGATACCGCAACGGCTTCCTTCCCCACTGCATCTTCCTCCACCACTTCTTCCGAAGAAACCCAGGCAAGCGGAGGCGGAGGAGGAGGCGGAGGCGTGCGTTCCACTACCCTCAGTAACCGCTTGGACCGTGCCAATGCCGCCATCGCCTCCCGCTTCGAAGACATGAAGAAGGAGAGCGGGGAGATTGCGGTGGAAGAGGAGGAGCGGAGGGAGGTGGCGCAGGAGGAAAATGCAGGCAAGATGCGTGAGCAGCGGATGCAGGAGAGGGTCGCCGAACATGAACGCCCCCTCGCCCGCCTCAAGCGGGAGGAGGAAATTCTCCAAAAGGCCTACGCCGAGCGAAGGCAAGAGAGGATCAAGGAAGCACTCCTCGCAAAGGAGCAGGAGCTTCAAGCCAAGGAAACGGCACTGCGTCTCCAGGAGGAGCTCCTCGCAAAGGAGAAGGAAGAGAACAGGCTCAAGCGGGAGCAGAGGATCGCGGAGAAGGAGCAGAGGAAGAATGCCGTGGCATCCACTCCCGCCCCAGGCCCCGATACCAAAGAGATCGCAGAGCGCAGAAACCGTCTCTTCGTCCTCGTTGATGCCTCCCCCGTCCTCTTCAAGGATGTCCTTCTCGACGCCTGGTACAGCCCCTACGTGAGCTACGTGATCGGGGAGAAGATCGCCGAGGGGTACAGGGATGCGGAAGGCAAGCCCAAGGGGGAGTTCGGGGTAGAGAACCCCGTGACCTACGCGGAAGTGCTCAAGATGGCGCTGGAGGCGGCGGCCGTCTCCCTGGAAGGCGCTCCCCCGCCCCGAAACCTCTCCGCCAAGAACCTCTGGGCCTCCGCATACGTGGGCAAAGCCGAGCAGATGCAGCTCACCGTCTTCGTCCCCACTCTCGATGTCAACGCCCCCGCCACGAGGGGGGCTGTGGTGCAGACGATCTTGGAGACCTTAAAGATGCATACCGACATCAAACTCCCCTCCCCTTACACGGACGTTCCGGAAGGTTCTCCCTTCGCAAAGGCCATCATCACCGCCACCGCCTACGGCCTGGTGCAAGGCGATACGGCACCGGATGGTACCGTCCTCAACCGCTTCCGCCCCAACGATCCCATCAAGCGCGCAGAGGTGGCCAAGATCATCGCGCTCGTTCAAGAGTTGAAGTAGGTGTACGATAATACACCACTATATCTTTTCGCTTCTGCAAGAGCTTTTCTTTGACTCATACATAGGGGGATATTAGGATGGGTGTACGTTCATTCACCAAGGGTTCTGAGAGACTAAGGAACGCCGTTTCCTCCTTCACTTCCAGCAAAACGCCGTGTCCTCCTCCCTTTCCCTTCTCCCTCCTTTCTCTCTTTCTTCCCCTCTTCTATCATGACGAAAGCATCCCTTCTTACGTCAGGGCAAGCTTCCCCCTCTAAAACTATGGAGCCTTCCGCGCAGAAGAAGACCCAGAAGCAAGATCCCGCATCGTTGAAATTCGATGCCGTAAAGAACGCCCTCTCCGAGATCAAGAAGAAGTACGGCGACGGAGCCATCATGAACATGGGTGATGTCCCCGTCACCAGCATCCCGCGCGTATCCTCCGGTTCGCTCTCCCTGGACATTGCGCTGGGAGGAGGCGTGCCGCTGGGGCGCATCATCGAGATCTACGGCCCCGAGTCCTCGGGAAAGACCACGCTGGCGCTCCACTGCATCAGCGAGGTGCAGAAGAAGGGCGGGCGCGCGGCGTTCATTGATGCCGAGCATGCGCTGGACGTGACGTACGCCAAGAAGATCGGCGTGGACATAGACAACCTCCTCGTTTCGCAGCCGGATGACGGCGAGCAGGCGCTGGAGATCTGCGAGACGCTCGTCCGTTCGGGCGGCATCGAAGTGATCGTTGTTGATTCCGTGGCGGCCCTCACGCCCCGCGCGGAGATCGAGGGCATGATGGGAGATTCGCACATGGGGCTGCAAGCGCGTCTCATGAGCCAAGCGTTACGGAAACTGACGGCCATCGTCTCTAAGACCAACTGCTCCGTGATCTTCATCAACCAATTGCGCATGAAGATCGGCGTCATGTTCGGCAACCCGGAGACCACCACGGGCGGCAACGCGCTCAAGTTCTACGCTTCCCTCCGTCTGGACGTGCGCCGCATCGACAAAGTGCTGGAGAAGAACGGCAAGGAGGGCCCGGAAGGCCAGGAGATCGTGGGGAACCGCACGCGCGTGAAGGTGGTGAAGAACAAGGTTGCACCTCCCTTCCGCCAGGCGGAGTTCGACATCCTCTACGCCGTAGGCATCAGCAAGGTGGGCGAGCTGCTCGACCTGGGCGTCAAATACAACATCCTGGAAAAGGCCGGCGCATTCTTCCGCTACGGCGAGGAGACCATCGGGCAGGGGCGGGAACAGGCGCGGCTCTTCCTCACGCAGAACCCCAAGCTGATGAAGGAGGTGGAGGAGAAGATCCGCACGGCGGCAAGCGTATGAGGGGAAAGGCTGCTTGATCACTTTTTCAGACCTTAAGGAATGGGGGGATTTGAGCGAGCGACCGCTCAAGTGGAACGGGACAACATTATGGGAGGGACCATACTGAGGGGCGCCTGGGCGCTCCTCCCCTTCCAGATTTCGCTTCGCGAAAGCTGCCCACCGTAGTCCGCCACGGCGGACGAAGGCGGGCTGTTGTGCGTTCTCTCCCAGGCCGGTGTATTGTTCCCATTGAAATTGAATGGAGCGGGGCCCGCGCCTTCGGACGGTTATTCAATGACTTCGTGAAAGCGTATTCTTGAATCATGAATACTCTCCTTTCGTCTCAAGAGCTCTTCTCCGGCCACGGATGGAAGATCACCTTGGATTCCGCGCCGTTGCCGGACGGACGGGTGAAGGAGGCGGGAAGGGGGCACAGGCCGGACGTGGTGCATATTCTTGCATTTCCCACGGCAACGACCGTTCTCATGCTCAGGGAATTCCGCCCGTTCTACGGCAAGTACCTCTGGCTGATTCCCAGCGGCAAAGTAAATAAGGAAACGGATCCGCTGGCGGCTGCCCAGCGTGAATTGCAGGAAGAGTCCGGATTCCGGTCGGAAGAATTGGTGTTCTACTGCTTGGCGCGCCACACCGATAACTTGGAATCCAGGAATTACATCTACACTGCCCGGAAACTCGTCAAAGATCCGCTACCTCAAGACAAGAACGAGCTCATCGAAGTTCACGAGATGCCGCTCGACGACGCACTGCAGAAAGTCCTCTCCGATGAGTTTGCGCACCTCGCTACGGCGTATGCGCTTCTGCGGTATGCGCGTGAGCACCGAGTGTGAAGAACGGCCAAAGATAATAAGACAACCAAGAAAGGCAACAGGCAAGAGCAAGAATTCCTTGGTTTCTTCGGTTTCCTTGGTTTCCTTTCCACGGACTATCCACAATCCCCCCACGCACCAGAGAAGGAAACGCTTCCATACGCCAGAAGAGTTCATTGCCCGCGCCGGAGGCGACCCTACAATGAACCCCCTCCCCTCCCGAACCGGATATGGTACAGACGCTCACCGCCCCTCCCGCCGCGGCACGAACGGTAACGCCCATCGAAGCGCAGCCGCATTCCCTGGAAGCGGAGCGGACGGTGCTGGGGGCGCTGCTGCTGGACCCGGAGGCCATTGTGAAAGTAAGCGACCTCCTGGTTCCGGACGATTTTTACGATCCCGTCCACCGCCTCATCTACAAGGCCATTGCGGACCTGTTCCAGCAGCACGAGCCCATCGATTTCATCACGGTCACGAGCAAGCTGTCGGACGTCAAGAAGGTCCAGGATATCGGCGGGAGCGCCTTCTTGGCGGAGATGGCTTCCGCGGTGCCCACCTCCTCGCACGTCTACCAGTACGCCCAAATCGTCAAAACCAAAGCGGTGCACCGGCGCATCATAGAAGCCGGGCAGAAGATTTCGGGGTTGGGGTTCGATGTGGAACGACCGGTGGCGGATCTCCTCGACGAGGTGGAGAGGACGGTCTTCGCCATCACCAACACGTTCCTCAAGGAGAAGTTCATGCACATCCGGGAAGTGCTGGGCATGCGCTACGAGAAGTTCGCGGAACTGCACGAGGCGAAGGATGACGAGCACGTCAAAGGCGTCCCCACCGGCTTCCACGCCCTGGATTACAAGCTCTCCGGCTTCCAGCCCTCAGATCTCATCGTCCTCGCCGCGCGCCCCAGTATGGGGAAGACGAGTTTGGCGCTCAATATCGCCATGAACGCCGCCATACGCGGGCACAAGACCGTGGGCATCTTCTCCTTGGAAATGAGCAAGGAGCAGCTCGTGGACCGTCTCTTCGCCTCCATGCTCGGCGTGGATTCCTGGAAGCTCCAGCGCGGCAAGCTGGATGACAGCGACTTCCAGAACATGGGGCCCATCATGGACGAGTTGAACAAGGCGAACATCTTCATCGATGACTCCGTCGCCTCCTCCCTGCCGGAACTGCGCGCCAAGGCGCGGCGCCTGCAGATGGAGCACGGGCTGGACCTGCTCATCATCGACTATTTGCAGCTCATGAGCACGGGCAACGCGAGCTACGCCGGCAACCGCGTGCAGGAAATTTCGGAGATATCCCGCGCCCTCAAGCAGATCGGGCGCGAGATCCATGTGCCGGTCCTCGCCCTCTCCCAGCTCTCCCGCGCCGTGGAAACGCGTCCCGGCAACATCCCCCAGCTCTCCGACCTCCGCGATTCCGGCTCCATCGAGCAGGATGCCGACGTGGTGCTCATGATGTACCGCGAGGACTACTACGAGGAAGACAGCTCCCGTCCCGGCATGACGGACATCTACATCCGCAAGCACCGCAACGGGCCCACCGGCCGCGTGGAGCTGATGTTCAAGAAGGAGCAGATGCGGTTCTATGATGTGGATAAAGCACATAGTTCCGCGCGGGATACTACTGATGAATGACCGTCGCAGGATGCCGAGGATGCCGACGATTCCAAGGATGAAATGCTTCTGCAAACGCAGATTTGGATCCTGACAATCTTCGGGCTCTCCTCTCGGCCTTGAGCTCGAGGCCGAAGGGTCGGAATCCTCGGCATCATTCCTAAACATCCCTTCACGCAATCCCACTCCACGGGTACGCTTTTCCCATGCCTCTTGACCTCCCTGTCCGACCGGAGCTTTCGGTCGCGGCCCTTCTCGGTTACGCCGCGTTCGCTTTCATCATCGGCCTTTCGCTCACGCCTTCCTTCGTCAGTTTCCTCAAGAGGAACCGCATGGGGAAGCAGCTGCGCGTGGAAACCATGGACGGCCGGGATCCCGCCATCTTCCGCACCTACCACGAGAAGAAGCAGGGAACGCCCACCATGGGCGGTATCCTCATCTGGGGGGCCATCATCCTCACGGTGTTGTTCTCCCGCTTCCTCTCCTTCACGGGAGCGGTACCCAATTCCCTCCTCCAGCGCGGCCAGGTGTACCTGCCGCTCTTCGTGCTCATTGCGCTGGGGATCCTCGGAGGAGTGGATGACTACCTCAACATCACGGGCGTGGGAAAGAAGCGCGGGCTGGACGTGCTGCCCAAGATCGCTTCCCTTCTCCTCATCAGCGGCATCGGCGCGCTATGGTTCTACTTCAAGCTGGACTACAACCAGATCCACGTGCCGTTTCTCGGGGACGTGGGGGTGGGCTGGTGGTACATCCCCATCTTCATGTTCATCATCGTGGGTACCGCCAATGCCGTGAACTTCACGGACGGCCTGGACGGTCTGGCGGGGGGGCTCCTCGTCATCGCCTTCGGCGCCTTCGGGGTGCTGGCGTACGTCGAAGGGCTGTTCGTCCTGGCGGGCTTCTGCGCCGTGACGGCGGGGGCCATTGCGGCGTTCCTGTGGCACAATGTCCCGCCGGCGCTGTTCTTCATGGGGGATACGGGGGCGCTCGCTTTGGGGGGCGCATTGGGCGTGATCGCCATGATGCTTGACCAAGTGCTTGTGCTGCCGTTCATCGGCTTCATCTTCGTCATCGAAATGCTCTCCGTTATCATCCAGCTCGCGAGCAAGAAGCTGCGTGGCGGCAAGAAAGTGTTCCTTGCGGCGCCCATCCATCACCACTTCGAGGCGCTGGGTTGGGGGGAGAGCAAGGTCACAATGCGCATGTGGATCATCGGGGCGTTCCTCGCATTTTTCGGCATCGTGGTGGGGATATTCGGCTAATGAAGAATGTAGAATGAAGAATGTAAAATGACGAATGTCATTTCCTCAGGATCAAGCTTGGTATGATAGAATCCAAGCATGCTCAAAATAGCCATCAACGGATACGGACGGATCGGCCGGGTTGTGCATCGGCAGTTAGTGGAACGGTTTGCGGATGAAGTCGAGGTCGTGGCCGTGAATGCGTCGAGCGATGCCGCCATGCGGACGTACCTCCTCAAGTACGATTCCCTCCACGGCCGCTTCGGCAGAAAGGTGGAAGCGGACGGCGACAACCTTGTGGTGGAGGGGAAGGCGGTGCGCGTGGTGAAGGAGCGCGATCCCTCCCGATGCCCTTGGAAGGAACTCAAGGTGGATCTGGTCGTGGAAGCGACCGGAAAGTTCCGCACGAAGGACAAGGCGCAGGGGCACCTGGAGGCCGGCGCGCGCGCCGTCATCATCACCGCCCCGCCCAAGGACGATACCGTGATGATCGTCCGCGGCGTGAATGATGCCGCCTTGGAAGGGGCGTTGCCCATCGTGAGCGCGGCATCCTGCACCACCAACTGCATCGCGCCGGTGGTCAAAGTGCTGGACGAACGGCTCGGCATCAAGCGCGGCCTCATGTGCACGACGCACGCGTACACCTCTTCGCAGAACCTCCTCGACAATTCCTCCGACAGCTCAAAGCTGCGCATCGCGCGCGCCGCGGCGCTCAACATCATCCCATCCACCACCGGTGCCGCGAAAGCAGTGGGCAAGGTGTTCCCCCACCTGGCGGGAAAGCTGGATGGCATGGCTCTGCGTATCCCGGTGCCGGATGTCTCCGCCTCGTACCTCGTGCTGGAGGTCGCCAAAGGAACGACGGCCGCACAGGTCAACGGCTACCTGCGCGAAGCCGCCGAGGGGGAGCTGAACGGCATCTTGGGCGTGGAGGAAGGCTTGCTCGTGTCGTCGGATTACGTCTCCGACCCCCATTCCTCCACCGTGGACCTGGAGTCCACGAATGTGGTGGAAGGCACGCTGGTTCAGCTCCTTGCGTGGTACGACAACGAGTGGGGCTATGCGATGCGGGTGACGGAGCTGGCGATGGAAGTGGGGAAACTGCTGCGATGATTCCGAGGATTCCGACGATTCCGAGGATGGTCTTCGATAGACGCAGCACGTTTGATAGGTTCTCTTCGTCGGAATCGTCGGCAACGTCGGAATCCTCTCTCCAGACGATATTTTGCAGTGGAAAGCTCCATGCTATGCTCTTCCCATGCCCTCCACGCCCTACTGCCCCATTCCGGAGAGGATCTCGCTCAACGCCCACCTCTTCCGCGCCAAGGCGCCCGAACTCCTTCGCCACCTCATCAACGACATCTCCCGCGCAACGAAGTACATCCACTACGCCATCCGCACCACGGAAGCGGGGCTCGCGGGCACCCAGAACCAGTTCGGGGAGGAGCAGGTGAAGCTGGACGTGCTGAGCGACGAGATTATCCGGCAGCACCTGTGCGAGAACCAGATGGTGGCGAGCTTCTCCTCGGAGGAGATGGAGAACGTCATTGAACTGGATCCCCATGCCCCCTACTCCGTGGTCTACGACCCGCTCGACGGCTCTTCGCTCGTGGATGCCAACTTCGCCATCGGTTCCATCTTCGGCATCTACGGCGGCAAGGAGATCATCAACCGCAAGCCGCGGGAACAGGTGGGCGCTCTCTACGTCCTCTACGGGCCCCGCACAATCCTCGTCTACTCCATCGGCCAGGGCGTGCATGAATTCATCCTCAATGACGTGGGGGAATTCATTCTCCTGCGGGAGAATCTGGGGGTGGCGGACAAAGCGAAGAACTACAGCCCCGGCAACCTGCGCGCCGTGACGGACACGCCCGCCTACCGCGAGATGATGAACCTGTGGTTGGATGAGAAGCTCACGCTGCGCTACTCCGGCTGCATGGTGGCCGACGTCCACCACATCATCAGCAAGGGGCAGGGCGTCTTCGCGAACATCGGGGGGTCGCAGTATCCCGAGGGAAAACTGCGACTCACCTTCGAGTGCGGGCCGTTCTCGTACCTCATGGAGCAGGCGGGAGGGGCGTCATCGAACGGCACGGACCCCATCCTCGATGTCCGCATACGGGAAACCGACCAGCGCACGCCCATCATCATCGGGTCGAAGGACGAGGTCGAACGCGTGTGCAGGGTATTAGGGAAACAACGATGAGAAGATTCCGAGGATTCCGACGATTTCGAAGAATATGAGGATCAATGTGCGGTAACGTTCACGCCGGTACTCCTTCACCCTCGGCATCTTCAGTCCCAAAACGCCTCCTTCGCCGCGCGCTGCATCGCGTCATCGAGCGGCATGTTTCCCTCCGTCTTCTTGAGCTTTCCCTCCAGCTGGTACACGCGCTTCATGGATTTGTAGGTGCCCCACGGGTAGTACCGCTTGCGCCGCGGCCCCTTCCGCTTCTGTTCCGTTTCCCCCTCCGGCATGAGTTTGGGTTTGGGGTTGCCCGCACGGCTCCATTCCAAGAGGCCGACGACCGTGCGGGTGTCGGGATCCACGTAGACGAGGTCTTCGTCCTTGTAGGCTGTTGGAACGGAAGGTTCATCCATACGGCACTATAGTACTGGGGGAAGGACCAAATCCCAAGCACCAATGACCAAAATGGGAGCACAAAATCCCAAGTACCAATGAACAAAGAAACTGAAGGTACAAAGGCATTGGACCTTGGTCCTTGGTCATTGGTCATTGGTACTTCGTCACGGGTACATCCTGTGTTCCTCCGGCGCGGGGGGCGGGGGAGGAGGAGGGGGCGGAGGGGCGACGAACAATTCGGATTTCTCGCCCCGGGTCGGCTTGTCTTCGGGATGGTGGAAGAGCTCCTCCGCCTGCGCTTTCCGCTGTTCCTGGAGGCGCAGGAACGCGTAGAGGAGGGAGACGAGGCACCCGATGAGCGTCACGTAGACGCCGAAGCGGATCTCCATGCGGGTGAATTCGAAGGTGACGTTCATGAGTACGGAGAGCGCGGCGATGATGAGGAGGGTGGCGGCGCCCGCAAGGCACAAGCGGACGATCTCGCGGTGGCGCCGCCGGATGAGCACCGGGCCGCCCAGCAGGGGGACGATGGAAACGATGAGCAGCACCAGGAGGAGCAGGAAGATGAGGTACCCCATGGTGGAGGTATAGAAGCCGAAACCCGTAAAAACCTCGCGTTCCCCGTCCACTCCCTCGCCGCTGATCCATGGCAGGAACATGCCTATACAGCCCACCAGGGCCCCTCCGTTGAGGATCTGCTCCTCCGTTTCCAGGCTCACGAAGCCGCGTAGGATGCGTGAAGGCATAGAGGTAGGGTATCATTGACACCTCCTTCTGCGCCAGCGTGGAGGGAGACTTCTATGCGCATAGCGATTGACGTCCGCGAGGCATGCAAGCCCAAACGCACCGGCAAGGGGCAGTGGGTCCATGGCCTCATGCGCGAACTGGTGCAACGCAACATCCCCCTCGTCGCCTACACCGACACACCCCTCCCCTCCGTCTTCCGCGGGAAGAACGTACGCGTGGTGCGGTTCGGGGTGCGGGGATGGCGCTGGCACCTTGCCGCCGCGCGGCGGCTGCGCACGGTGAAGGACGCGGACGTCTACCTCAGCCCCACGAGCTACATCGTCCCCGCCCTGCTCAAGGGCGCGTTCCCCGTCGTTCCCGTCGTGCACGACATCATCGCCTTCAAGGACAAGACGCACGAGAAGCGCGCCTCGTTCATCGAGCGCCTGACGCTGGGGAGGGCGGTAAAGGGCGCGGCGCACCTCTGCACCGTGAGCGCCGCCACCAAGAGGGACCTGCTGGAGCGGTATCCCTCCCTGGATGCCCGCAGCGTCACCGGTATCTACGCGGGTCCCATGCGCGCCACCCCTCCCGCCAATACCCCCGACGGCAAGACCATCCTCTGCGTGGGCACCCTCTCGCCGCGCAAGAACCAGAAGCGGCTCGTGGACGCCTACGCGCAGCTTCCCCAGGGCCTTCGGGAGCAGTACCGCCTCGTGCTCGTGGGGGGGAGGGGGTGGAAGGATGCGGACATACTGGAAGCCGCATCCAAGCTTCCGGGCGTGGAGTGGAGGGATTACGTGCAGGAGAAGGAGTACGAGGAGTTGTTGCAATCCTGCACCCTGTTCGCCCTTCCCTCCCTGTACGAAGGGTTCGGCATGCAGCTCCTCGATGCGCTCCAGCGTGGGATCCCCATCCTCACGTCCGGCAACGGGAGCCTGCGCGAAGTGTGCGGCAATGCGGCGCACTACGTGGATCCCTGCAGCGTCCCGTCCATCACGGAGGGCTTGCGGCTCCTCCTCACGCAGGACCGCCTGCGGTTCGACTTGCGCCAGCGTGCGCTGGTGCAATCGCACACGTTCAGCTGGAGCAGAACGGCGGACTTGCTGCTCGAGGTTCTCCGGAAGCTCTGAACGCGGGCGGGGGGGCGTGTGTGGTATCATTGACGTATGCTGAAGTACCGGCGCGTCGGCGTTACGGCGAAGAGCGATCTGGGGGATCGGGATGCGGTTGTGTCCGCCGTACTGGAGATCTTGCGCGCGGAAGGCGCGGAGGTGTGTTTCGACGCCAAGCGGATGAAGGGGTTGCCGAGCGCCGCCCGCGTCCCCACGTTCGCGAACGAGAAGGAGCTGGACCTGATCGTGGTGATCGGGGGGGACGGCACCATCCTCCGCACGGTGCGGGAACTGAAGGACTTCTCCATCCCCATCCTCAGCGTCAACCGCGGCGCCATCGGCTTCCTGGCGGAATTGACGGTGGAGGAAGCCCCCGCCTACCTCCCTCCCTTCCTGCACGGGGAAGGGGTGCTGGAGGAACGCAGCCTCCTCCTCATAACGGGGTACCACCGGGACGGGGAGGAGTTCGTGCGCAGCCACGTGCTCAACGAGGCGGTGATCTCGCAGGGGAGCATCGCGCGCCTCATGAACCTGCGCGCATCGGTGAACGGGGAGGACCTCACCATGTTCCGCGCCGACGGTCTCATCATCTCCACCCCCACCGGTTCCACGGCGTACTCCCTCGCCGCGGGCGGTCCCATTGTCCATCCCGGGCTCACCGCCACCATCCTCACGCCCATCAATTCCCACACGTTCACGCAGAAGCCCATCGTCATCCCCAGCGACCAGGAAGTGGAAGTGGAAGTGCTGAGCAAGGAGAACAAGTTCGGGGATATCGAAGTGAGCCTCACGCTCGACGGGCAGGTGTTCAACGTCCTGCAGCGGTACGACCGCGTACGCGTCTCGTGCCATCCCGGCACCGTCAAATTCCTGCGCCGGAAACAGGATACGTTCTACGCGACCTTGAGGAAGAAATTGAAGTGGGGGGAAGTGCCGACGGATTGAGGATACCGATGATTCCGAGGATTCCGAGGATGCCGAACTACCGGGGTTTATCGCAGTGATGCTTTCTTCGGAATCGTCGGCAACGTCGGCATCCTCATCGGATGATCATCTGCTCCCTCCCCGGGCCCGTCCCGATGAGTGAGGCGGGAATGCCGGTATTCTTTTCGATGAAGCGGACATAGGCTTGCGCGTTCGGCGGCAGGGAATCGAAAGATGTGACACCGACCGTGGACGCCTTCCATCCCGGCAATTCCTCCAAGAGCGCTTTCCCTCCCTTCTCCTCCGTTCCGACGGGGATGGTTTCTTCCTCGTCCAGCACGTCGAGCTTCGTGATGTTCCAGTGCGTGAATCCGTTCAGGCGCGCGCTGCGCCGGAGGTCCGGAAGGGAGAGCCACCCGCAGCGGCGCGGCCTGCCCGTAGTGGCGCCGTACTCCCCTCCCCTCTCCCGCAGTCGGTCGGCCGTTGTTCCTTGCGCTTCCGTGGGGAAGGCACCCTCCCCCACGCGCGTGCAGTACGCCTTGGCGACGCCGATGCAGGAGGTGAGGACGCGGGGCGGCAAGCCGAGGCCGTGGAGGGCGCCCGCCACCGTCGTCTGGCTGCTCGTCACGTAGGGGTAGGTGCCGTGGTCGATGTCGAGGAGCGACGCTTGCGCGCCTTCGATGAGCACGCTCTTCCCTTGGTCCAGGAGGTCATGGAGGAAAGAGACGGGGCGTATGCCCTTGCCGATGACCTTCGCGGCTTCCATGAGGTTATTCGCTTCCTCCTCCACGTCCACGTCCACGCCGTACATGTGTGCCGCCGTCTCTTTCCGCCACAGGAGGTCGCTGCGCAGCGCTTCGGCGGAACGGGAAAAGGCAAGCACGTCGCCCAGCCGCATGCCCGTGCGCGCGGCTTTTTCCACGTACGCGGGTCCGATCCCGCGCTTCGTGGTCCCGATCTTCCCGCCGGACTTCTTGGCGCGGCGTTCCTCCATCACGCCGTCCACGTCCTTGTGGTACTCGAAGACCACGTGTGCCTCCTCCGAGAGGAACAAGCGGGGGACGATGTCGATGTCCGCGTCCCGCAGCGTCCGGATTTCCTCCAGGAGCGTGGGGAGGTGGATCACCATCCCGGAACCCAAGAATACCGGCTTCCCCTCGTGCAGGCTGCCTGCCGGCAACAGGTGGAACACGTGCTTCTTCCCGTTGACCACGATCGTGTGGCCGGCATTCGCACCGCCGCAGGCCCGCGCGATCACGTCGAAGCGCCCCGCCAGGATGTCCACCACTTTCCCCTTTCCCTCATCGCCCCACTGCGCGCCGATGACGGCGCAGACGCGTCCGAGGGAGGGGAGGAGATTCTGCATGGATTTACCTTAGCATGAGCGGAAGGCCTTGGAACAGAGGACTTGGGACGAAGGAAGAACGGATGAAGGCCTACAGTGTTTGCGCCTGTTCCGCCTCGCACTCGAGGACGAATCCGCTGCAAGCGGGATGCGCCTTGGCCGCCTTCAGGAGCGGCCGGATCACCTCCATCCCGTCCGGTCCGGCGAACACGGCCGCGTGCGGCTCAAAATCCGTGATGTCCCGGGGGAGCGTCCGGTCACTCCGTACGTAGGGGGGGTTGGAGACGAGCAGGAAGGGCCGGGTGAGATCGCGGACGGGGTCGAGCAGCGACCCTTGGCGGAAGCTGATGCGGCCGGCCACACCGTGGCGGTCGGCGTTCTTGCGTGCCACCGCGAGCGCATTCTCGCTGATGTCCGTGGCGATGACCGACAAGTCCGGGCGCTCCAGCGCAAGCGTGACGGCGATGGCGCCGCTGCCGGTCCCCACGTCCACCACGGTCGTCACTTCCCCTGCGCGGAACACGCGGCTCACGGCCACGATGCCGGCATCGGTGGGGACGACGGCATCCGTGGGGGCATGGAGGAAAGCCAGTGCGACGTCAACGAGGCCCTCCGTCGCGGGACGCGGGACGAGAACCCGCCTGTCCACGATGAACGGCCGCGCGTAGAACTCCTTTTCTCCGATGATGTAGACGATGGGCTCGCGCTTCAAGCGCCGTTGCTCCCACGCCGCCCATGTTTCCCGTTCCGCTTCCGTCACTTCCCGTTCCGGATGGGCCATGATCCACGTGCGGTTTTTTTGGAACAGCGCGGCGAGCAAAATTTCCGCGTCGCTGCGGTGGAGTACTGTTTCCCGGAGGAGGTCCTGAATGCGCATGAGAAGTTCCCTATTGTTATAGTCTTATATTGCTGTAGTGTTCGCAAGCGAGAACGCCCGTAGGATGCATGCAAACAAGAGAACACTATAGCAATATAACCGTTGCCAAGTTTTCTTCATGGAGAGCACACCGCGCGTCATCATCGATTGCCGCTTCGCCCATCTCCCCGTGGGGATCGGGCGCTATACGCGCGAAATCGTTTCGCACCTCGTGCGGAAAGACGGGGCCATGCGGTATGTCCTCATCGTCTTGCCGGAGGGGGAACAGTGGGCGCGGTCCCTTTCCTCCTGCCAAACGGTTGTCGCGCGGGCGAAGCACTACTCGTTCCGCGAGCAGTGGGAACTCCCCCGGTTGATCCGGAATGCGGGGGGGGACCTCCTCTTCGTCCCGCACTTCAATGCGCCGCTCCGCTGTCCCGTCCCCTTCGTCGTCACGGTCCACGACCTCATCCTCCACCGCTACCCCAACGGCGCATCGCCTCTCCGGCGCATCGCCTACCGCTTCCTCTTCGCGCAGGCGCTTCGGCGCGCTTCCCGCATCATTGCCGTGAGCGCGTTCACCGCGGGGGAACTCCGTTCGTTGTACGGGGAACAGGTGGCGGACAAGACGGCCGTGGTCCGCGAAGGCGTGGCCGGGGCGTTCCACCGGAGGGGGGAAGAAGAACAGGAAGCCGTGCTGAAACGGTACGGCATCCGCAAGCCGTTCTTCCTGTATGTCGGGAATGCGAAGGAGCACAAGAACGTCCCCCTCCTCCTCGATGCCTTCGCGCGCCTCTCCCCCACCCCTTCTTCCCTCGTGCTCGTCCTGGCGGGGCCGGAGGCCGGGAGGATACGCGTGCGTGAGGGCGTGATGGTGCTGCCCGGCGTCCCCGACGAGCACCTGCCCGCCCTCTATTCCGCGGCGGACGCATTCGTCACCGCAACGCGCTACGAAGGGTTCGGCTTGCCCGTCGCCGAAGCGGCGGCATGCGGCTGCCCCGTCATCGCCGCGAACGCGGGAGCCATTCCGGAAGCGGCGCCGGAGGGAACCGTCCTCCTGCCCCACACGGTGGATGCGTTCACGCAGGCGATGAGGAACCCGCCGGCCGCTCTTCCGCCGCGGATGCTGTCGTGGGAGGCGGCGGCGGAAGAGACAGGACGTGTACTGCTGGATGTCATACGTAGTTCGTTCCTTGCACAATGACCAAATCCCAAGTACCAATGACCAATAGTTTGGTCATTGGATGTTGGTCATTGGTCATTACCCGTTCAACACTCTCCATCTACGCTCTACACTACCATCACCTCTCCCCATGGACTCCCTTAAATCCATCCTTCCCAAGGTCCTGCGCAAGCGCGGGCTGCATGCGCACGCCGTGGCGAGCATGGTGACGTACCGGTCGCAGAAGTGGCTCAAGGAGTCCCTTCCCCGGCTCAAGGACGCCATTGCCGTCCATGAACTCTCCGATGCCGTTCTCACCGTGGAATGCGGGAACGGCATCGCGCTCCAGGAATGCCGCTTCCAAATACCCGCGCTCACGGCCTACCTTTCCCGGGAGTGCCCGGAAACACCCATACGGGAAATCCGGGTCATTCGCACGAGCAGGAGAGGGGGCTCTTGACCCAAAAGAAGGCTTGCACTCACTCTTTCCCTTCTTTACACTTCCTTGGCTTTGACGCATGCTAAAAATTCGTCTGCAACGCACCGGCCGTGAGAACATCCCCACCTACCGTCTGGTGGTGGCGGAAAAGCGCGATCCTGTGAAAGGGCGCGCGCAGGAAATCCTCGGCCATTATCTGCCCGCGCGCAAACCCGCCGTGTTCGAGCACAATGACGAGCGGATCCTCTTCTGGATACAGAAGGGCGCCATCCCCAGTGAAACCGTAGCGCGCCTCCTGCGGAAGGCCGGCTTAAAGGACATGGACAAGTTCATCCACACGTACACCAAGAAGAAGAGCAAGAAGGAGCCGGAGGCTGCCGCCGCACCCGCGCCGGCCGCGGCGCCGGCGGCGACCGCCCCGCAAGCGTAATGTATCCCGCATCCATGTCTCATGTCAGAGGTTGTACGGTCTTGGCTTGGTGCTGATCGGGCAGTATTTGTTGTTCCTATCGTCTCATGGGTGCGGGATTCACGTGACAGGGTTGCAAGGGATAGGTATCCTCAGCAGCAATGACAACGAATGCTCCCGAGAACACTCCCGGCTACTCTTTCCTCAAGTACGTCCTGGAGTCGCTGGTGGAAGATCGCGACCAGCTCTCCATCGAACCGACGATCGACGATTTGGGCGTGCTCCTCACCGTCCGCGTGAGCGAGCGTGACATGGGCAAGCTCATCGGCAAGAGCGGCCAAACGGTCAAGGCGCTGCGGACGCTCCTGCGGATCATCGGAGGCGCAACGTCCCAGAGGGTGAACCTGAAAATCCTTGAGCCGCAGAAAGAATAATTACCATGAGCACTTCTCCTCCTCCCCCCTAACCCCCTCCCCCCATGCTGCGCGACCTCCTCCAGAACGGCACACCGCTAGAGATTTTCGCTACGTTCATAGCATTGGCGTTGGTGGTAGCCTCGCTCCTCTCGCTCGTCTTCATCATTCTGGGCGGTATCAACTTTATCCTCTCCGCAGGGAACGAGGAGAAGATCAAGAAAGCCGTCCACACCATCCGCTACGCCATCATCGGGCTCTTCGTCACCTTCATCGCCTTCTTCGCGGTGTCCTGGATGGCTCGCATTCTGGACATCCCCTTCGACTTGAACTTCAGCACCATCATCACCCTCATGCAGGACATCTTCTCCTCGTTGGGCCAGTAGCACTCTTATCGTCCGCCGTTGTCATGCTGAGTAGCCCCTGACGATATTCAGGGATTGGCGATGGTATGCTAGTCTGAACACGGGCGGTTAGCTCAGTGGTCAGAGCGACTGGTTTACACCCAGTAGGTCACTGGTTCGACCCCAGTACCGCCCACCAACCTTCGCGCAGCGCAGGATGAACGCCGTTGCATCCTCCCGATCATCCCGCTACCATCCTACACGCATGTCCACCCTCTCCATCTCGAACATCCTCATCGGCATCCACCTGGCTATCGGCGTCCTGCTTGCCCTCGCCATCCTCATCCAGCACCGCGCCTCGGGGCTTACCGCCACCTTCGGCGGCAGCGGCGCCGTATTCGTGCAGCGGCGAGGGGCGGAGAGAGTGATCTACAAAGCGTCCATCTGGCTCAGCGTCTTGTTCTTCGGGCTGAGTATTGTGGAGTGGTACGTGATGTGAGCGGGACGCGACCTTCCTTGTCCCCTCCCCCGCAATGGGTACAATGACAACCATGCACCGCTTGCTGCGGCTTCTCCTCACCATGTCCACGTGGGAGCGTTGGACGCTCCTCGCGCTCACGATACTGTTCGTGGGGAGTTTTGCGGGCTTGCTGCGCGTGTTCTACGTTGAGAATACGGTCATCATGCCGGCTACGGGAGGGACGTACATCGAAGGATCCGTGGGGGACCTGCAACCGCTTAATCCATGGTTCATCGTCCAGAACGACGTGAACCGCGATATTGTGTCGCTCGTCTTCTCCGGGCTCCTGCGCTACAACCCGCAGACGCGCCGCATCGAAGACGACCTGGCCTTGCTCCAAGTCTCCCCGGACAGCAAGACCTATACGGTGCGGCTCAAGGACAACGTCTTCTGGCACGATTCCACGGAGAAGGACCCGCACCCCGTGACGGCGGACGATGTCGTGTTCACATTCTCCACCCTCCAGGACCCGGCGTTCCCCAACATGCTGCTGCAGCAGAACTTCCGCGGCGTGCGGATCGAGAAGATGGATGAGCGTACGGTGAAGTTCCTCCTGGACGAGCCGTACAGCTTCTTCGCCAGCAACCTCACGCTGGGTCTGCTGCCCAAAGCCTCGTTCGAGGGGGTGCCCATCGCCAAGCTCGACCTTACGTCCGACTTCGGGTACAAGCCCGTGGGGGCGGGGCCGTACAAACTGAAGACCATCACCCAGACGGAGCTCTCCACGGAAATCACACTGGAACGGTTCCGGAGGGACATTCCCCCGTCCTACCGCCTGGATCGCATCGTCTTCCGCATCTTCCCGGACTACTCCTCCCTCCTCTCCGACCTGCGCAACCTGCAGGGCGTGCGCCTGGTGGCCAAGGATGACCGCGGGCAGCCCATCATCCCGCGGCGCTACGTGGCGCGGCAGTACACGCTCCCCCAGTACGTGGCGCTGTTCTTCAACCTGGACCGCGGGAGCCTGCAGGACCGAAACCTCCGCCTCGGCCTGCAGCTGGGGACCGACAAGCTTGCGCTTGCGGAACACATCCACGAGTCGGTCCTTGTGGATACCCCCCTTCTTGAGCTCGACATGGGCGACTGGCGCTACCACTTTGACCCCGCAGCGGCGCAGGGGGCGCTGTTCGAGAGCAACTGGAACATGCCGGAGAAGATCCGCCTGCAGCGGCTGCTGGAGGAGGAGGACGTGAACCGGCAGGGCGTGCTGCACGCGCCTTCCGTGGTCAACTTGGGGACGGGCGCCGTGCTCACCCTCTCGGGATCCATGGCGGAACTTCCGCCGGGGAGCATCCGCATTAACAGCCAACCCATCCACCCGCATCCCACGGCCAGTGGCGCCTGGATCACCGTCATCCCCACGCTGCGTTCCGGGACCGGTGCGTTGAAGCTGGGTCTGAACGTCATCCGCCTCACGGACGCCAAGGGGAAGACGCTGGATTCCGTGTACGTCTACCGTGCGCGGTCGGAGGCGGAGTACGCGCGGGCGCGGGCGGAACAGGACGTGCTGAAGGCGTTCCTCGCCACGCGCGCCGGGACGGCGCCCGAGGGCGGCAAGATGACCATCCAGGAGATGGTCCTGGACAAGGAGATGCTGCGCAGGCGCAAGCCTTCCGATGACGTGAGCGTCCGACGCAACGACAGCGGCGAGCAGTTGGCGCTCCACCTCCTCACGAGCCCCTCCCCCGCCGAGTACCGCAAAGTGGCGGAATTCCTGCAGCGGTCCTGGGCGGACTTGGGTGTGAAAGTGACGCTGGATATCCCCAAGACCAGGGAGGAGTTCCAGGACAAGCTCCTCAAGCGCGAGTACGACCTCCTCCTCTTCGGGCAATCGCTCCTGGACAATTTGGACAGCTACTCCTACTGGCACAGCAGCGGCGTGCAGAAGAGCACGGGCGACCCCAAGGATTTGCGGCAGGATGCGTACAACCTTTCCCAGTACGCGTCATTCCAGGCGGATACCCTGCTGGAGCGTGTGCGCCGCACGCGGGATGAGAAGGAGCGCAACACGGCGCTCACGGAGCTGCGTCGGGTGCTGAGCGAGGATGTTCCTGCCGTCTTCCTCTACTCTCCCCGGTACTCCTTCGCGCAGCACCGCAACATCCTGGGGGTGGAGCTGGGTTCGCTCTCGCTCCACAGCGACCGATTCCTCACGCTGCACAAGTGGTACGTGCGCCAGGAACGCGTTTTCAAGCCCGGAACGGGGTGGTTTTCCTTCTTCACGTGGGTCCCATCCCTCTTTACGCATTCTGCAGCCGCAAAATGAAAAGTCGGTGCAGAAGCGAATATGTATACAAAATGTGATCAGTGTCATCACGGATTCTGAAAGAGTTCGTGCCGTGGCCTGAGATTTTTCTTTTGGGTATGCCCTGAACCGTTGACGCATGGTAAGTTGTTCAGTACACTTTACCAGCTCTTTTCCTCATGAGCACCGCAGTAGTTCTCCCCTCAGGCAACATGGAAGTTCTCCTTCTCGAGGATGTGAACGGCATTGGAAAAAAGAATGACCTGCTGGTCGTGGGGGATGGCTTTGCCCTCAACTTTCTGCTTCCGCATCGCAAGGCGTTGGTAGCCACACCCACCGTACGCAGGCGCTACGCGGACCAGATCAAGAGGCGCGCAGAGGAGAAAGAACGAGAGAAGCAGTTCCAGACAGACGCAGCCGCGGCCGTCGCGGGCAAGACCGTCACCTTTGTGAAGAAGGCAAGCAAGACGGGCAAGCTCTACGCGGCCATCACCGAAGAACAGGTGGCGGAGGCGCTCAAGGAACAGCATCAACTCGACGTTTCCGCTGAGTCCATCTCCATTCCGGAGCACATCAAGGCCGTCGGCACCTTCCAGGTGCAGATCCTCATGGGTTCCGTCCAGCAGCCGCTCACCGTCCAGGTCAAGCAGCAATCGGCAGAAGAGAAGAAGTGAGAAAGGAAAACGTCTTCTTCCCCATGCAGCCATCGTCAACCGGCGGTGGCAGGTGGTATGAGGCGCAGGGGGTGAGTGCCTGCTAATCGTCAGCCTTCGCACATCGCGACTTCGGCAGACAAGTAGCCGCATCTCCCAAGAAGCAACAGCTGACCATCGCGAAGCATTTGAGACAAATAAAGCAGAGAGAGTTTATCGTTTCATCATGTGTGAAAGTTCGTAGAGTAACACACTAGCCGTTGAAGCCACATTTAAAGAATTGGTCATGCCATATATCGGCAGGGAAACAATGGAATCAGCTACATCCAATACTTCCGGTGACACACCGTCATATTCACGTCCAAGTACGAGACAAACCGGAAACGTGGGACGGATGTTCTTGTAGTCGATGCTTTCCGCCGTGAGTTCAGCGCACAGAATGAATACGCCGGACTTTTTGAGTTCTCGTACCGTTTCAACTGCTGATTCGCGATATTCCCAGGGAACCCAGCGTTCAGTTCCCCGCGAAGTCGTTCTGAGTTTGTGATTAGGCGGTATGATTGTATCTCCACAGATATATAGTTTGTTGATGAGTAGCGCATCAGCTAACCGGAAAATTGATCCCACGTTGTACGCTGATTTCAAACTATCTAATACGATATATATAGGTGCTCTTATCACTTGGGAAAATGAATGTCTGTCAGTCTTCGTTTCCCGAAGTTCACCTTTGCTGGAAGCCGTTTTCATGAGTTCATGGTAATACAATGTAGAATGCAGCGCATCATAAAGGACGGCCTGCCAACCGTCAGCCTTCGCGCTTCGCGACTACGGCCGACAGGTAGCCGCAGCGACTCACGAGCATGAAAAGCCGACCTCCGCCCTTCCTCCTACGCTAAAGCTTCGGAGGACAGGTCGGGACTACGGTCGGCAACCTTCGCTGCGCGAAGGTTGGTGGGCCAGGATGGAGTTGAACCATCGACCGCCGGTTTATAAGTCCGGAGCTCTAACCAACTGAGCTACTGGCCCGATGTTGTGAAAATAAAGGTGTTCCCAACTGCTTGTCCACCGAAGCCTCAGAGGCGAAGGTGGAAGCTACTGGCCCAATGATGTAAAGTGCCGTGAAGTCTTATGATCCATTTCAATGCCTATGCTACTTCGTTCATACGAATAGGCCAAGAACCCTTCTATATTGTAGCATGTATTGAACCATCGATTCCGAAGGGTGTAGCGCAGGGTTATTCACTGAATCTCTCCTTCTGAAGGAAGAGTGCGGAGAAGAGCCTCTCTTACAGGGTTGAGCACTGCATCAATCGTACTCCGATCTATCTTGTTCTGATCTAGCTTCAAAGGCTGAGCGACATATAGCTTTCCTGCCCGAATCATAGAGCGTGCGATCCCAGCTTTGGCGATGGCATATGAAAGCGGTTCCTCCTTTGCAAGTCCCGAATCGTCCGTCACCTGCAATGCCTCTGCCAGGGTCGGCTCATAGGCCTTCTTTTGCAGCAATTCACCGGCGGATACTTCTGCGAGCGTCACGGCGCGATGGCCAGAAGCAGTGATCTTTCGTGCCCACATCTTTGCCTCTTCTGTCTGCTGCTCCTCGCTCTTAGCGCGGGTCAGATGCCAGATCGCATCGTCTCGGTGCTGGCTTGCGTAGCGCGGCAAGCAATAGCGACCGTTCTCCAGGCTTTCGGGAATGAGATCTTCGAGCACTTGGATGATCTGCTCTGCTGCTTGGTACTTTTGTGGATCTTTGCCAGTCACTGCCTGACGGATGAGTTCAAGGAGTGTTTCTTCGTACCACTGTTCTCGCTCCTTTTTAAGCGGCAATGCTGCAATGATTGCCTCCTCAAATCGGCGATTCTTCGCCAGGTGCAGAGCGATATGCTGATGCGTGAAACGCAGAAGATCAGGCCACTCCCTCTCCGATGCAATGCGGATAGCTTCTTCTGTCTGACCGCCCTTAATAGCATTCACAATTTGCCCTTCCATCTCTGGTGAGCTGCTATCGCACACCTTGTACTTGTCCTTTCGAAGGGAGCGGTACGGGAGTGGTAATTGCTCTGTCTTGCCGCGTCGTGCTTTCTTAATGCCATCCGCTGCAATTCTCATGAAGTCATACTGCTTGAAATAGGGACCGAATATGCGATGTGACGGGTTCATCTCTTCAATATATTTGGCTGCTCTGTTGGCTTGCTCCGAAAGTCCCGCTTCCTCGTACAGAGGAGCAATATCAGAAAGTGCGTCAGCAATGTCAGTGAGCGAGAGAGCGAAATAGACGGGGATGGGGCACATATCTGCAAGTGCCCGCTCTCCGCCCGTTGATTGTGCCCGAGAACGGAAAAGGAACTCCTCTGCGGAGCGGAGAATCTCTACACCTCTACGAAAAGCCTCCGTGCCTCGTTCTGCCGATTCCTGACCGCTAAGTACTTCTGCCATATAGTGTATTAATAGCATAGTCTTTGACAAATGCAACATCTCTGCCTATTCTTTGCCCATGAAAGAGGCTTTCCAGGGCACAAAGTACGAGCACTGCACAGTTAGGCTTGTCGGTGCAGAACATGCCTCACGCACAGAGGAGGCCGATGATTTAAAAGATAATGCGCTGATACGCGACGCTCTCACTCTGGATGAATCCTATGGAACAGAGTGGTTTGATACAGTAGTAGGTCACATCACAGACGAAACACGCCCGAGCATCCAAGAAATTCTTGCCCTCAATGCAAAGAGACTAGCAGCAAGGCTTGATATAATTCAGAGCGTACAGAATAAGGAACAACTAAAGATGGAAGTGCGAGAGGCGCTCGATACTGCGATTTACCTTATTCGACATGGGGTGAATGCTGTCATCTTTGATTTGCAGGGTGAGGCACAAACTGTTGGTGATTTACACGGGCAAGTGGAGGCTCTCCATGACAGGCTCGTTGATGAACTTGATACGAAATTTTTAGGTAATATGGGACAAATCTACGATGGAACAGAGTATGCGACCTGCAAGGTGAGTATCAGAGATGCCGAGGGACTGTTTCCGCCAAAGATTGATCGGGCATGGGAATATGCAGCCATGGTCCGAGAGGCACGGGAGCTGGGTATCATCAGATCGTGGCACGAGCAAGATCCCGAGCAACTCAGATCCATCGATGCGCAACGTGCGAGTTGGGCAACTGCACATTTGTTTCAGGCAGACATCCGACATGTCACACTCAAGGTCGGAGAACGAACAATTGTGATTGATGATCTTGAAGGCGAATATGCGTACTGGGTTCGAGAGTTTCAGCGGCTTTTCCACAACATGTGTAATCATGGACAGCACTGATAAACAGCCGCCGCTTGATAAATTCAATATGGTTGAGCAACCCAAGGAGCCGTAGAGGAATGCGGACCATTGCAGGTCATCGAAAGTGATGAGCAGTCCATGCACAAGGGGATCCTGAAGCATCTTGACGGTAATGAAAAGAATACTATTCTTACGCTATGGCAATCCATCACCGAAAGTGATGCGTTGTCGAGCCCCTCGGCCCCGTCCCGACAGCGGGATGCGACGGCTTAAAGTCCTCACGGACACGGGGTGTGCAGCACCTGTACGCAGAGGCTGCACAAAACCACTTCTGTTAGGCCAAACGAAGCAAGGCCGGATACCACAAAGGAACTGAGCCGTGTCGACTGTCCGCAGCCCTCCCGGGCAACAGAAGCGCCAGCAAAGCTGGGGGTACCGGTGACCATCATCGGAGGAGCCCCGGTCGCAGCGACCGGGGCTATTTATGACTGTACATGCAGAAGACCGCTGATATCATAACGCGCTCCTCCCATGGAAACCGACCTCACCCTCCTGCCGCAGCTCCGTATTGAGTATAACCTGCCGCGTCCGTTGACCTCGCAGGAGATCGAAGGGATCCGGAACAATGTGGAAGGTGAAGTAGCGCGCCTTCTCCCTGAGTATCAATTTGCTCGCCGGTTCCCGCATGACGATGCCGGTGCCGAACCGCCTTTCGGCGAGGAGGTCATTACACAGAAAGAGGAAACGGAAGGCCGCTACGAGGCCATGTTGGTGCAAATGGCGCTTTCGTTGCGGTACTTAGATGAGACGATCGCGCTCGATACCGAACTCTCGGGCGGGCAGACGCGGGAGGGACTCACCGCCCTCGGCGTGCGCTTGACGGTACAGGAGGCGAAGCAGAGGGGCCACCATGCGACCATCGTGGCTAGGAACACGTGGGGAAGCAACGACTACCACGATCCCTCCTTGAGGAAGGAGCTGCACCGCACGGTCGTTGACTACTTTGGAGAGACCGAAGAGAAGTACGAAAGCATTCTTACCGGTTTCCTGAAGGATGACGTGCAGACGGGCTACGACATACCCGTTCTCCGTGAGGACGATCGTGTGGAAATCTATAACAGCAAGGACCAGTTTGTGGGAACGGCGACGGTGAAGGAAGCGAGGGGCGATGTGGTGGAGCTTTACGTGCGTTCCCCCAAGAGGGTGAAGAGGGGTTTCTACCTGCGGAAGAAGTCCAACCGCCGGACATTGGAGCGGTACAAGAACAGCCTTCATGAGTATTGCGAGCGCCTCGGCATGCAGAGGAAGATCAGGGACCGTCATGGCGAACCGTACTTATGGGAGGGCGAGACGGTACTGAACGAGTTTGGGGTTACATACTCCCAGCATTCCTTGCCCGAGCAGGTGTTCTTCGGTATCGACCAGGACACCGAGAGGCTTACGAGGAAGCAAATTATGCGAAGAACGGACGAATTTCAACCCATACCGCGCGCGCTACTGGGAGATACGGAGCAATCCGTCGCATTTGAGCTGGGAACAGAAGGGTACCCATGCTTTCTCGTCCAAGGGCCGCCTGGGACGGGCAAGACCATGGTCGCATCCTACCTGGTCCAAGGCTTTCAACAGCAGGGATTGAGGACGTTGGTCCTCTCCCACAGCAATCGGGGGTTGGATGTGTTACTGAATGCCGTGAAGAAAAAGAAGTGCGTTGTGCACCGCGGCGGGACGGAAATCGGCGTGTGTGATAAGGCACTCCGGGAAGACTTCATACGGAAGGACCTGCATCCGCCGAAACAAGAAGAGTACCTGGTGGAACAAACGGATGAAGCAGCGTACGCGGAAGCATTGAAACGGCATACCGAGGGCGAGCCGCTCCCCCAACGCGGGCAATTCCAAACAGTGGCGGTGGACGCAGTGCGGTACGAAAAAGCATGGAAGGAATTCTCACAAAAGCGTGCGCAGCTCATACAGCAATTATGGGAAGAACAGGGGCTGGTCGCAGGCGTCACGCTCAATTCCCTCATCAGCGACGAGATCCTGCAGGAACTTTCGTACGATGTCGTGATGGTGGATGAAGCGTCGCGGGGATACTTCTACGAATTGCTGCCGGCGCTCGCCAAGGCGGGCCAACAGATCATCTTCATCGGAGATCACAAGCAACTGGGGAACATCGCCTTGCCCCAGCACTTGAGGAGCTTCATGCAGGATCGGCAGGACGCGGTGGAAGGAGGTATCGGGGAACAGGACGTGCAGGACTTTGAAGCCGGTCCGTTTGCCTTCATGGCGGAGCGGACGTCCATCCCGCAGGTCATGCTCCGGACGAACAGGCGTTCCCTTCCCGGCATCGTTGAGCTGGTGAGCCTCGCGCGGTACGACGGAAAGCTGAAAGCGGGAAAAATCGATCACCACAATCCATCGAATCCGGGGGAAATGATGTGGGTGGATACGAAGGAAAGGGCGGATCGAGGGGAAACGTCCTTCGGACTCTCGAAGGTGAATTACACAGAAGCGCACATTGTCGCTCGTCGTCTGGTGAACGACTTTTACGCAGGAAGGCTGACGGACGACAACTTCGGCGTCATTTCCATGTACAGCGCCCAGCGAAACTTGATTATCCGCCTTCTCCAGCGCATGGAGTTCCGCAATCCCTCCGATCGTGACGCGCTCCTGAACTTCCTCCAGGGGAACAACGGTACGGTCGACAGCTTCCAGGGCTCGGAACGCGCACGTATCATCCTCAGCACCACGCGCAGCAACCTCGAACAGCGCATAGGGCACTTGGATAGCACGGAACGGACGAATGTCGCGTTCTCACGTGCCCAAGAGAGCCTCGTTGTCACCGGCGATTCCCGAACCCTCATAGAGGGCAATCCGGACGGCGCAAGCCAGACGTACTTCCGCATCGCGAGGGAATGCATCGAGAGGCACGGGAAGATCGTCGACGTCTTCCCTCATATCTCCACGCGGACACTTCCTGGCCCCAAAGGGGGAGAAAGCCACAATGCCCGTCGCAACAGGTTCAGGAAGCAGAGGAAGAAGGCAGCCCGTTCGGACGAGGCGGAGGCGAACCGGACGGAAGCCTGATGCAGACGTGTGGTATACACTGTCCCCATGCCCACAGACTCCCCCGCCCTCCGGTACCACGCGCAGACGCCCCCGGGAAAGATCTCCATTGCCCCTACGAAGCCCCTCAGCACTCGGGAGGACCTCGGCTTGGCCTATACGCCGGGCGTGGCGGAGCCCGTGCTCGCCATCGCTGCGGATCCCGATGCGGCATACGAGTACACCTCCAAGGGCAACCTGGTTGCGGTCATTTCCAACGGCACCGCGATACTGGGCTTGGGGAACAAGGGGGCGCTCGCCGGCAAGCCCGTGATGGAAGGGAAGGCGGTCCTCTTCAAGAAATTCGCCGGGGTTGATGCCATCGATATCGAGGTGGAGGAACGCGACCCGTGGAAACTCGTGGAGATCATCGCCGCCATTGCCCCCACGTTCGGCGGGATCAATTTGGAAGATATCAAAGCGCCGGAGTGCTTCGTGGTGGAGGAGGAACTTATCAAGAGGCTCACCATCCCCGTCTTCCACGATGACCAGCACGGTACGGCTGTCGTGGTGGCAGCGGCGCTGGAGAATGCGCTCCTGTTGCAGGGGAAGACCATGGAGAGCGTCAACGTGGTCATCAACGGTGCCGGTGCCGCCGCACTGGCCATCGCCCGGTTCCTCCTTTCCATCGGGCTGCCCCAGTGGAAGCTCATCCTGTGCGACACCAAGGGGGTGGTGTATGAGGGGAGGACGGAGAACATGAACGAGTACAAGCGTGCATTCGCCATTCCGTCGGCGATGAGGACGCTCACGGATGCCCTGAAGGGTGCGGATGTGCTTATCGGCGTTTCGGCGGCGGGTGCCGTTACGCCGGACATGCTCAAGGGCATGGCGCCGAAGCCCATCGTGTTCGCCATGGCCAACCCCGAACCGGAGATCGGATACGATCTGGCCAAGCGGACGCGGCCGGACATGATCATGGCCACGGGGCGCAGCGACTTTCCCAACCAGGTGAATAACGTCCTCTGTTTCCCTTTCCTCTTCCGCGGAGCGCTGGACGTGCGGGCGTCCGTCATCAACCGGGATATGAAGGTTGCGGCGTCCAAAGCCATCGCCGCGCTGGCCAGGGAGCCGGTGCCGCAGGACGTGCTGCAGGCTTACGGTTTGTCATCCCTCTCGTTCGGTTCCGAGTACATCCTTCCCAAACCGTTCGATTCCCGCCTTCTTACCGCAGTTGCACCAGCCGTCGCTGCCGCAGCTCAAGTAAGCGGAGCCACGTCGGTCGCGACCGATCGTGGCGGAGCCGCAAGGCGTTGAGCCGTTCCTGCGCCAGTTGCCGGAGGCTGGGAGGCGCAACGACGGGTGCGGGATCTTCCTGAGGGGGGAGCACGGGGGGAGGTTCCGATGAGGGTTGCGGTGCGGCTTCCTCCGGGGCGGGGGGGATGACGGACTCTTCCTGGGTGGGAGGCTGCGCGGCCACTTGGCCGGGTGTCCCGAACCAGCGCCGCATCACCTCCTCGGCGGGCTTGTGCTGCGGCGTAAAGTCCTCATTCCCCTCTCCTCCTCCGTCGGGGTTGCTCTTCCAATCCCACCACTGGATGCCGTGGAAGGTGGATTCATCCTGCAGCGCCTGGAACACCGCCTCGTAGTCGTTCGCCTGTTCCTGGCCGTCGTATCCGCCGCCGTACCAGTAGGCAGCAGGGAGCTGGTGGGCGCGGGGGACGCTCTTGAAGCCGATTTCCATGAAGACCACCTGCTTGCCGTACCGTTCGGCGAGCGGCTGCACTTCCGCGTCGTACCAGCGTTTCCATTCCTGCGCCAAACGCCATACTTCCGGCTTGTCTTCCCAAATGTTGCTTGGGTGGTAGGCGGAAATGCCGATGTAGTCCACGGCATCCCACCAGGTGATCTCCGCCTTCTCGTTGGGGTCATTGTGCTGCGCGCTGTACGTGAGAGGGCCGGAATAGATTTCGCGCATTTTGCGGATTGTCTCGCGCCAATGCCAGTCGTTGCTCGCGTTGGAAGTGGAGGTTGTCATGCCGCCCAGTTCCACGCCCAAGCTGAACAGTTCCACGTTCTTCTCCTGCGCGATGCGCGCGAGCGGGAAGAGGACCGTTACCTCGTAGTTCTTGAACCAGCTGTCGCGGTCATCGGGATTGATGTAGATGCGCCACTTGTCGTCGAGCGGGTCGAGGTGGGGCATGAGGGCCACCTGAAGGCCGATGGAGTGTGCGTAATCGATGGCGGAGCGCAGGGCGTCGTCCGTGGGGGCGAACCAGCGCTTGCGGATGTCCGTGGACCAGATGTCATTTTGTTCGTAGGGGACGTGGAGCGTGACGAAGTTGGCGTTGGCTGCCTTGAGGTTCCGCAGCGATTGCCGGAAGGATTCTGAGGCGAAGTCGCCGTCCCACGTGGAGCGGACGGTGGCTCCTTTTTGCCAATCCGCCACCGCGGCGAGAGCGGGGGAAGCACCGAAGGCTAGGACGCCCGTGATGATCACGATGGCGCGCGCCAAGACAAACGCATGCGGCCATGACTTCCGTGGGGTTGTTCCGGAGAGGGAGAGGTGTGCCATAGGATGTATGCGGTAAGGAATGTGGTGTGGTCCGGGAGGCTGTTCCAGGATCATTGACGCTCCTCTCCCCACATACTTTCGGAAGATCCCTGTGGAATGCGGCTCGTACGCACAGAGGAGAAAGGCCGGTTTCCCGGCCCCTCTTCAACTCTTCCGCTTCGGTTATCCCTTGCGGGCTATTCAGTTCTGGTCCACGTCCACCGTGTTCGCTGAGCCCGCGTTGATTTCGGAATGCACGTCCGTATTTGCCCCATTGTGCACGTCGGCGTTCTGATATCCGCCGCCGGACTGGTCAACGGTCGTCTCATTGGAAGAGACAGCGTTGATCTCCGAATGCACGTTCGTGTCGGCGTCGGCGTTGATGTCCGCATTCTGGAACAGGAAGCCGTAGCCGCCGCCCTGGTCCACGTCCACCGTGTTCGCTGCACCCGCGTTGATCACAGAGTCCACGGTCGTGTTTGCATCGTTATGCACCGTGGCGTCCTGAGAGCCGCCCTGTGCGCCGCAGTTCCAAAGGCCGCACCAGTTGCCATACCCCATGTTCCCGCCGCCGTGCTGCGAAACGTTCGTCGTATTTACGGAAGCCGCATTGATGACGGAGTCCACGTCGGTGTGGGCGCTGTTATTGATGTTCGCGGTCTTATGAAGATTCGGAGCCCTGACCAAAGGCCTGCGGCATTCGTCGTTGAAATCGCACGTGTCGGCTTTTACTACAGGTTTCACAGGACGGCACCTGTCCCTGAGGCCGAGTTCGCACCTGTCGTAGCATTTGTTGCCGTAGTCATTATCCATCTTCAGGACCGTGTATTGCTGTGTCTTCCTGCCGTAACCGTACTCAAAACCGCCTGCGGCGGCCGTCCCTGCCGATAGCATAGCCAACACGGAGCCGGCTGCGATGGACCGCGAAAGCACGTTGGCTGCTTTCTGTACGTAATGAGCCATAGGAGGAGAAGAGAGAAGGAAGTAAAAGTGCTGTTGCAGCGTTGTTGCCGCAGCGACGGAGAACTGCCATTCAGGACGATGGATGCGGAATTCACTTACACAAAACTACAGCTTTTATCGCAAGGGAAAATACGGACAGAAATCACGCTCACATTCGTCTGCATACCGATACAGTCAGCGCAGGTTTTCGATGAATGCCCGCGCCTCCTTCTTGCTCGTCACTTCCTTACGCAGTTGCGCGTCGTGGAGCGCCTGGAGGATCTCCCCCACCTTCTCTCCCGGGGGGATTCCCGTGATCTCCATCACCTCGTCGCCGGTGAGGAGGGGCTTCGCGGGACGCGGATGGCGGTCCAGGAATGCGTGCTCATCCGTCAGGATCTTCTCCAGCAGCCCGTAATCCGCGGGTTCCGTTCCCGCGATGTCCAGCCGGAACAGGCGGCACAGTTCGGGGAACCAGGGGTGGAAGTACCAGTGCGCCTTCCGTTCCTCGCCGACCTCGAGGAACGTGAGCATCATCATGTGGTGCTTGATGAGCCAGCCGATCTTCTCCGTGCGCTTGCCGGAAAGTTGCAAGCGGCGCAGCGCCTTGTCGGCGATTTCCGCGGAGATGGTGGCGTGGTGGTCGAAGCGGATCCTCTCCTTGAGGGAGAACGTATCCACTTTCCCCGCGTCGTGGAAGAGCGCGGCCAGGCGCACATCCGGCGTGTCTTCCTCTTCGAAAGCTGCGAGGCATTTCATCGTATGCTCCCACACGTCCCCCTCCCGGTGGAAGTCCGCAGGTTGCGGTATTCCCTTGCAGGCGTAGAGCTCCGGGAGCATGAACGTGAGGAGTCTCGTCTCCCACAGGTCCTCCAGCGCGCGTTCCGGATGGCGCGAGGCCAGCATCTTCTCCAGCTCTTCCAGTTTGCGGCTGCTGGAGAGGGCTTCCACGAGCTGCGCCTCCTCCTGCAGGGCGCGGTAGGTCTCCGGGTGGTACTGCGCCTCGAGGTGCGCGCGGAAGCGTACCGCGCGGAGCATGCGCAGCGCGTCATGCTTGATGCGCACGCCCGGTTCGCCGATGAAGCGGATGAGGCGTTCCTTCAAATCCTCCTCCCCCTTGTACGGGTCGTAGACCTCGCGGGAGATGGGATGCCAGTAGATGGCGTTGAAGGTGAAGTCGCGGCGCTTGGCGTCCTTCTCGCGGTTGCCGAAGACGACGGATTCGGGGTGGCGGCCGTCCGAGGCTTCATCGTCCTCGCGGAAGGTGGTCACTTCGAACAGGTCGTCGCCCACGGGCACGCGCACGCTCCCCCACGCTTCCGCGAAACGGTCACAGCGCTTGAAGAGGGTGCAGATCTGCTCGGGGAGGGCGTTGGTGGCCACGTCGATATCCGCGGGGACTTCCCCCAGGAACATGTCGCGCACGCCTCCCCCCACCCACCAGGCGTCGTACCCGGCGTCGAAGAGCCTCTCCACCACCTTGTAGGCGCGTTCACCCTGGGGAGTGTTCAACGTACGGGTGATGATGTCCTTGGTGAGGGGCATAGATGGAGTATAACCCATTTTGAAGTCGTATTGCGTATAGCGTATTACGTATTACGTATACCAAGGACATACACTCAGTCATACGTAATACGCACTACGTAATACGCTATACTTTGTCTATGTTGAAATTCGCCGTCGCCGGTTCCCCCTCCTCCACCCCCCCGCCCGGCGGCACCGTGGAAGGGCTGCGGCGTGCGCGGGAGCTGGGCATCACCGCCATGGAGATCGAGTGGGTGCAGAACGTCCCCGCGCACAAGGAGCGTGTGCGGGAGATACGGGCGGTTGCGGAGGAGCTGAAGATGGCGCTCACGGTCCATGCACCCTACTACGTCAACTTGAACACGCCCGAGCGCGCCAAGTTGGCGGCCAGCAAGCAGCGTGTGCTTCAGGCGCTGGAAATGGCGGAGGTGGCGGGCGCGGTTTCGGTATGCGTCCATGCCGCCTTCAATTTGAAGATGGATCCGGAGGGTGTGTATGCGAACGTGCACGATGCGGTCGAAGAGATCATGGAGAAGAAGACGAAGCTCTTCCCGCACGTGAACCTGGCGCTGGAAACCATGGGCAAACCGTCGCAGTTCGGCACGCTGGATGAAGTCCTGCGTATCAGCAAGGAGTTCGGCCTCTACCCCTGCGTGGATTTTGCGCACATCCATGCGCGGAACCAAGGGAAGTTCAATACCGCGGAGGAGTGGAGCGTGCTGCTCGGTGCCTATGAGAAGGTGCTGGGGAAAAGCCCCCTCGCGCACATGCACATCCACTACTCGGGCATCAACTACGGGCCGAGCGGCGAACGGAAGCATCTTCCCTTGGAAGAGAGCGATGCGAACTGGAAGGAATTCCTCGCGGTCCTCAAGAAGAGGAAGGTGGGGGGCGTCCTTGTTTGCGAGTCACCGGATGCGGAGAAGGACACGTTGCTGCTCCAGAGGGCTTATAAAGACCTCTGAATTTCTTCCCTCTGTCTCTTGAGGGCATAGAGCATCGGATTCTTTTGTTCGAAATCGCTATCCAAGAAATCCAAGCGGCGCCGCTCCGCAGGAGAGATGGCGGAGGGTACGTCAAGCTCGGGCGATTCCGCAGAAATGGGTGAAGGGAATTCGGGGGTTGGCATAGTGATCACGTTATATTCTGATGCACTTGAACAGTCAAGGAATGATGGTGCCGTAGCAGTAGAACAGGCAAAAGGATCTGCTACAGTGGGGACGTTCTTCCCTTTCCCCCACCATGACCAACATCGCCATCAACGGATTCGGACGCATCGGGCGGCAGGCGCTGCGCATCGTCATCGACGAGCACCCGGACCTCCACGTGGTCGCCATCAACGACCTTGGGGACGGCCCCACGTTGGCGCACCTCTTCGAGTTCGATTCCACGTACGGTAATTTCGAGGCGGATTCCGAGTTCAAGGACGGCAAGCTGGTCACCAAGCACGGCGCCATCCCCTTCACCGCGGTCAAGGACCCTTCCCAGCTCCCGCACAAGGACATGAAGGTGGATATCGTGCTGGAGTGCACGGGGCGGTTCACGAAGAAAGATGATGCGGCCCTTCACATCAAAGCCGGCGCCAAGAAAGTGATCATGTCCGCGCCCGCCAAGGACGCCGTTGACGGAACGTTCGTGATGGGCGTGAACCACGAGACGTACGATCCCCAGACCATGCATGTGGTCTCCAATGCGTCCTGCACCACCAACTGCCTTGCGCCCATGGCGAAGGTGCTCCACGACAGCTTCGGCATAGAGTACGGGCTCATGACCACCATCCACAGCTACACCAACGACCAGAACCTTCTCGATCTCCCGCACAAGGACCTGCGCAGGGCGCGCGCAGCCGCCATCAACATGGTCCCGACGAGCACGGGGGCGGCAAAGGCCATCGGCCTCGTGATCCCGGCGCTGGAAGGCAAGATGAACGGAGTGGCGGTGCGCGTGCCAACCCCCACGGGGAGCATCACGGACCTGACCGTGACGCTCAAGAAGGAGGCGACGGCGGAACAGATCAATGCGGCCTTTGAAGCGGCGGCAGACGGCCCCATGAACGGGATCCTCGGCCTGGAGAAGCGTCCCCTTGTCCTTCAAGACTACGTGGGTGATCCCCGCAGCTGCATCATCGATGCCGCGCTCACCAAAGTGATCGGAGGCAACCTCGCCAAGGTCTTCGGCTGGTACGACAACGAGTGGGGGTACAGCTGTCGGATCGTCGAGCTTGCGGAGTTTATGGGGAAGAAATTGTAATTGTTTATGTTTCTTTGACCCTCACCCCTGCCCTCTCCCTTGAAAGGGAGAGGGTGTGTTGATGTTTGTCTGTCTTGTTCTGTTCCATGGAGTCATGGAACGTCATAGATGGCTTCTGGATGGGCAGAACCACGTCTTAGCAGAACTTTTTCTCGTCGTCGGGATTTCTTACGATGAAGAAGGTTCCTATGGTATGCATATGTTCCACCGCATTTCGAAACGCTTACGGAAGACTCAGAAGCTGGCGCATCGTCTTCGTCGGATGCAAACGAAGAGCGAAAAAGTCCTTTGGGAAGCACTGCGGAATCGCAGGCTCTGTGGTTTGAAGTTTCGTAGGCAAGTAAACATCGGCAAGTACGTTGTTGATTTCTATTGCGCCGAACATGCCCTCATTGTTGAGGTCGATGGATCCATCCACTGGAGGAAAGGTGAAAGGGATTTCAATAGACAGCGTTCTCTGGAATGGGATGGATACCGCTTCCTCAGGATTCCGAGCGCGGATGTTGAGAACTGTCTCGGATATGTCCTCAAGAGAATCCGTTCCGCGGTTCGTCGCGACAGAAACACATACATCCCCTCTCCTGCACAAGCGGGAGAGGGCTAGGGTGAGGGTGCGAACAAAACAATCACAATAATAATCACTTCTTCTTATTCTCGTCTTCCTCCACCACCTCCGCATCAACCACCTTCTCATCCTTCTTGTCTTTCTCCCCCTTCGCTGATTCCTTCTGTGCGGCTTCATAGACGACCTTCCCTATCTCCTGCGCCGCAACGCCCAGTTCCTCCGTTGCTTTCTTGATTTGGTCCACGGGAGCGTCCTCCTTTTTGAGGATGTCGCGCAACGCATTCATCTTGCCGTTCACGTCCTTCTTCACGTTGTCGGGGATCTTGGCGTCGTGCTCGCGCAACTGCTTCTCCAATGAGAAGACCAGCGCATCGGCCTGGTTGCGCGCGTCTATCGCCTCGCGCTTCTTCTTATCCTCCTCCGCGTGGAGTTCCGCGTCCTTCTGCATCTTCTCCACTTCCTCCTTGGAGAGCCCCGTGGAGCCCTGGATGGTGATGTGCTGTTCCTTACCCGTCCCTTTGTCTTTGGCTTTGACGCTCAAGATGCCGTTGGTGTCGATGTCGAACGCCACTTCCACTTGCGGCATGCCGCGGGGGGCGGAGAGGATCCCGTCCAGGATGAAGCGGCCGAGGGACTTGTTGTCCCGCGCCAACTCACGTTCCCCTTGGACGACGTGGATTTCCACCGAAGTCTGGTTGTCCGCGGCGGTGGAAAAGACCTGCGCCTTGCTGGTGGGGATCTTGGAGTTCCGTTCAATCAACTTCGTCGCCACGCCGCCCAACGTCTCGATGCCGAGTGAGAGCGGCGTCACGTCCACGAGCACGATGTCCTTGTGGATGTCCCCGCCGATCACCCCGCCCTGGATTGCGGCTCCCAAGGCCACCACCTCGTCCGGGTTCACGCCCTGGTGCGGTTCCTTGCCGAAGAGCTCCTTGACCTTGGCGATGACGGCGGGCATGCGCGTCATGCCGCCCACGAGCACCACTTCGTCAATGTCCTTCTTGGTGAGTTCCGCATCCTTAAGCGCGTTCTCGCACGGCTTCACGGTGCGCTCGATGAGGTCTGCGACGAGGGATTCCATCTTCGCGCGCGTGAGCTTGACGTTCAGGTGTTTGGGTCCCGTTGCGTCCGCCGTGATGAAGGGCAAATTGATATCCGTCTCCGTGGCCGAGGAGAGCTCGATCTTGGCTTTCTCCGCGGCTTCGCGCAGGCGCTGAATGGCGATCTTGTCGCTCTTCAAATCAATCCCCTGGTCCTTCTTGAACGCATTGATCAACCACTCCATGACCACTTGGTCGAAGTCGTCCCCTCCCAGGTGCGTATCGCCGTTCGTGGAGATCACTTCGAACACGCCGTCGCCCAGTTCCAGCACGGAAACGTCGAATGTCCCGCCGCCCAGGTCATAGACGACGATCTTGTGCGCGCGGTCCCCCTTGTCGAGCCCGTACGCGAGCGCGGCGGCCGTGGGTTCGTTGATGATGCGAACCACCTCCAGCCCCGCGATCTGCCCGGCGTCCTTGGTGGCCTGGCGTTGCGAGTCGTCAAAATAGGCGGGCACCGTGATCACGGCTTTGGTCACCGTCGTCCCCAGGAACGCCTCGGCATCCCTCTTGAGCTTCTGCAGCACCTTGGCCGAGACTTCCTGCGGGAGCATCTCCTTGCCGTTCACCACGATCACCGCTCTCCCTTCCTTCCCCTCCTTCACTTCAAAGGGTACGCGCTCCGCTTCCGTCTTCACTTCGTTGTAGCGGTGGCCGATGAAACGCTTGGACGAGAAGATGGTGTTCTTGGGGTTTGTCACGGCCTGCCGCTTGGCGGCGATGCCCACCAGCACTTCGTTATCCTTGAATCCGACAACGGAGGGGGTCACGTTGCTGCCCTCCGCGTTATGGATGACGGCGGGTTGCCCGCCTTCCACCACGGCGACGCAGGAATTCGTTGTACCAAGGTCGATTCCGATGATCTTGCTCATAGAAAAGGGAGGAATATTGAATTAGCACTCTGGATTTTAGAGTGCTAAATCATCAACGTCAATCCCTCTTCTTTCCTTCAAATACCACAGGGCAGCGCACCGGTTTACTGTTACTGTTGTTGTGACAAAAGACGTCACTGCCAAGAACGAGTTTTGCGAAAGCGCAGTTGAGTACTGCTTTCCCCGTATCATCAATCAACCGTTCGACGGTTGCTATGGAGTGTCTATCCTCTGGACCATTGGGAACACGAAATTCCAACATTCGATCTGGTGAACTTTTATCGACCATAAGTTTTACTCCTTCGCATTGAAATTTCTGATACAGATGCCCTCCGGGAGGAATAATCTGTTGTTCATTCTTCACTTCTGGTGCAGAATTCATAGGATAACGGAGTAAAGGTGAGCAAGTGTATTTCGAATTACCTAGCAGTCAATATGTTTTTGGATGAAGCCGTCATCACCGTGCACGGAGGGAAGGGGGGGAGAGGCGCCGTAAGCTGGCGCCGGGAGAAGTACGTACCCAAGGGCGGACCCGACGGCGGCGACGGCGGGCGCGGCGGCGACGTGTACATCATGGCGGATGAGAATACGGACACGCTGAGCGATTACATGTCGCGCAAGAAGTTCGAGGCGTGGAAGGGAGACTTCGGCAAAGGGCAGAACAAGGGGGGGAAGGACGGGGAAGACCTGGTATTGCTCGTGCCGCCGGGGACGGTTGTGACGGAAGTGACTTCCGGAAAGGATGGAAAGGGTGAAGTACTGTGTGAACTGGTGGCGCATGGCGACCGCCTGCTTGCGGCGCACGGCGGGCGCGGAGGGTTCGGCAACGCGCACTTCAAGAGTTCCGTGCGACAGCAGCCCGACTTCGCGGAATTGGGGGAGCCCGGGGAAGAGAAGACGGTGAAGATGGAGCTCAAGCTGGTGGCGGACGTGGGGATCATCGGGTATCCGAGCGTGGGGAAATCGTCCCTCATCGCGGCCATGTCCGCTGCGCGGCCGAAGATCGCCCCGTACCCCTTTACCACGCTCATACCCAACCTGGGTGTGACGGAGGTTTCCGGAAGGTCCTATGTCCTCTGTGATATACCGGGGCTCATCGAAGGGGCATCGGAAGGCAAGGGCTTGGGGGACGCGTTCCTGCGCCATATCGAGCGTTGCGGCGTGCTCCTGCATCTTCTGGATATCAGTAAGGCGCTGCGGGAAGGAGAGGAGCCTGACGCACAAGTCCTCGTGGAGGATTACCGTGCGATACGGAAGGAATTGGAAGCCTACTCCCCCACCCTCTCGCGAAAGCGGGAACTGGTGCTGCTCAATAAGATCGATCTGGTGGGGAATGACGCCAAGGCGCTCGTGAAAGCGTTGAAGAAAGCGAAGATCACCGTGATGGCATCCATTTCCGCCGCGACGCGCACCGGTGTGGATGACCTTAAGAAGGCGCTCCTCCCCATCGTCATAGAGGAGCGGGAGAAGCGGGCGGAGGAGCGGTTGCAGTCGGCGGAGGAAGAACGGAAAAAGCTTCCCGTCCTGCGCCCGCACCTCTCCGCGTCGCGCATGGGCGCCTATCGCATCGAGCGGATGACGGACGGCAGCTTGAGGGTGAGCGGCCAAAGGCTGGAGCAGTTCACCAAAATGACGGATTTCGACAAGGAAGGGGCGGTGCGGCGCTTTCAGAACGTGGTTGAGCGCGTAGGGCTCAAGAAAGCCATCGAAAAGATGTGGGACGGCTCATCGCCCGTGCTCATCGGGGGGATACGCGTGGAGGAGTATCTCTGATATGGAGTGTTTGATGGCGAAGCGATGGGAGTCGACTGCGCGAAAGTTGTTCTTCGCGATGGCCTGCCAACCGTAGCGCAGCCTCTGTGCTATCTCAACAGCCCACCTTTGCCAAGGCTACGGTGGGCAATCTTCGCTGCGCGAAGGTTGGTGGAGCTGACGGGACTTAAACCCGTGACCTCTGCAATGCGAATGCAGCGCTCTATCAGCTGAGCTACAGCCCCAGATGGATGATAAAAAGGGTGAAGGAACGTACCGCGCAGCGCCTTATCTATTACGCCCCGCGGAGCGGGGCTAGGCAGCTGAGCTACAGCCCCAAAGGTGAATTGCAGTCAAGCAAGGAGCGAAGCGACGAAGCGAGACGCAAGATCCTTTGCCCTCCGAAGCTTTAGCGAAGGAGGGCTGACAAATTGTACTAACCTATGGTTAAAAATCCACCCCATTCTCCCATCAATTGCGTATTGAGAAGATTGGCCGGATTTCCTATACTGCCACTGCCTGATCCCCGTGGCCCGGTAGCTCATCGGTAGAGCGCTGCCCTGAAGAGGCAGGCGTAGCCAGTTCGACTCTGGCCTGGGCCACCACCATTCACTGCGCTCCTTCAATCACTTGCCGTGATGTTTGTTCGGGCGGAACAACGGTTGCCGCAGGTTGGGCGGGTGACGCCGTAATGAGCTCGTCGTAGCTCACGCTCGCTTTGTCCGCATCCGCCTCGAACTTGGCAATCACGTCGCCGTTATCCTGCATGCGGCGCGCCGAGACGAACAGGCGGCGCAGCAGCCAGCTTCCGCCCAGGAAGTACACGGCGATGACGAAGGAAATGGGGAGCGCGGCGTTCTGGCCGGGCATGAGGAGCAGGAAGTTCCTCACGACGCCGGAATGGATGGTGCTCGGTGTGCGGAGGAGATCCAGCAGACCCATGGAATAGTTGAAAGCGCCATGGATGAGGACGGCGTACAAAATGCCCCGGATGTACTGCACGTGCTGGAAGGTTGCCTCCGATTTCATGTAGAGGATGCCGTGAATCAAGCCGAGGAGCGGGTGCAGCTTCTGGTCTGAGAACTGCTTCTCCAGGCCGGGCGACGCGAAGAGCGCAACGCCGATGTGGTAGGTGGCGACGGTTGTGGCGAGCACGTGCACGAATGCCACCACGAACGACCGGCTGACCATGGTGCCCAGGAGGCGGGCGAGCGACGCTCCGTTCATCAGGGACGTGAACTCGTACACGGCATCCATGAAGTAGGTGGGGTTCAGCATGTTCTCCGCGACGCTGAAACCGATGCTCACCAAAATGCCCGCGCACAGCATGTCCGTGAGGGTCCGGGAGAACGGGGCGCTTCCCCTCCGCACCATCCACGTCTTACTCCCCTCCTCCAGCAACGCGAGGAGGAAGAAGATCAGCAGCTGCGTGACCAGCGTTGATTGCAGCAACGAGAGGTCGCCGAAAGCCTGGCGATTGAAGAAGAGGGAGGCGGAGGACGGGATGCTGCGGAACGTAATGGTCGCTATGAAGAAGTTCACCACCGTGACGTTCTCCACGAGCACGTTGTAGAGCACGATGGGGGCGGTGGAGAGGATGCCGCCGAGGAACGAGAGGAGCACGAAGTTCATCCGGCGTACGTTGCGCAAAATGAGGGACGCACACACCATCAGTGCGGGAAGACTGCTCAAAAGCACGGCGAGGAGGTACGTGCGAAGGGCCGTTTGACTCTCGTAGCGGAGGGAGGCGTACTGCAGCCAGAAGACGGAGGTGGCGATGAGCGCGGCCTTGACGCCCGGATGCCCCGGGCTGAAGAGGAGCTTCCAGGCGATGATGATGCACGTAAGTGCGAGGGCGAGGATGAAGGGGTCATGGCGCGATTCGGCGCCGGAGAATTCCGCATGCGCCAGGATCAGGACCCAGGTGAACAATGTCGCCGTAAAGAAGGCGACCGTGTATCGGTAACGCATAGTGATCTTGCTTCCCCTCATATCGTGCAGCAGGAAGAGCAAGCCCACGACCGCCGCGAGGGAGAGGAGTATGAGAAGGGTTTCCGCGCGCGGAGCCCATTCCATGGCCGTGGCGGCGATACCGAGGCGGAGGAACCAATGGTCGGCAGCCACGACGGCGGCGAGGAGGAGAGGCAGGGCAAGCAAGCGCTTTCCGTAGCGGGAGAAGAGGCTGCCTATCCCCACCACGCCCAGGAAGGAGAGGAGAATGATCCCTATGTCGCCCTGCTTAACGATCTGTTGCCACAACCCTTCGATGGTCCACAGGTACCGGACAAAGAGCAGGACGCAGACGGCGATGAGCGCCGCGATGGTGCGGAAGCGGAGGGCGGTGGAGGGGCCGCCGCGGTGGAGGACGGCACGGGAAGCTTCACTCACGCGGAACATGGGCAGCAATCCCGTCCAAATGCTGTGGAGCAGGATGGCGAGCGCAAGCACGAGGAGGAATGTGTCCAGTGTCATGTGTTGGTGAGAGTGTCTTACAGTATATTGTAACACATTAAGGTGAACAGTGCCACTTTTCTGCGATACGAGGATGGAACGGGAGGAGAGGCAGATTTGAGGTTACCGGTGCCTGCATCTCTGTTAATGACTACTGTACAACAACTTGCACTAATGGTATAATAATGGTTGTGCCGAAACAAAAATCAGAATGGGCTGTACGGGGTGTCCGATGGGGAAGTATGGGGCTCGCCCTCCTCTCCCTCACCATCCTCCTGTATGCCGTCATCGAGCTCATGAAGTTTGCGAACATCTTGCCGCGTCCCATCGTCTGCATAGGGAATGTGGTTGACTGCCAAATGGTCCAGCAGACGATGGACAGCCTTCCGGGACACGGCAAGTACATCAGCAGCGTCACATTCCGCTCCGATCCGCCGACGAACCTTGCGGGGTACACCAGTTCCCGGGGGGACATGTGGATTTCCGATAATTTGGATGATGTGCAGAAGAGGACGCTCCTTATCCACGAGTACGGCCATGTGGTTGATTTCTTCCATCTTACGGGAAAGCCGCAGGGAACGACCTCACCGTTCACCGTGCGCTACATGCCGGTATTCAAGGACGACCCCAGCGTGGCATTCTATTCCCTGTCCTGGAACAGCACTGCGACGCGGAAGGATGGATCCACCTCGAAGGACTTCGTAACGGAGTATGCACGGGAATCCGCCGTGGAGGACTTTGCGGAAACATACGCATACTTTGTCGTCGCGCGCGATGCGTTTGAGCAGCGGGCGAAGGAAAATGCCGTCCTCCGGGAGAAACTGGACTCTATCAAGGCGTTGTTCCCATTGGGTTTCACGGTTGTGGACATGGAGCCGTGGAACGGTTCCGTTCCCCTCTCCACCACGGACCTCTCGTACGAATGGCAGCAGCCCCTCTGAACGTCATGGTGGTGTTCAGGCATCGGTGATGACGGTGGCCGTTCCGCGGAAGAGATACAATTTGACGTACGTCTTCGTCATGCTCGTCAGCATCCCCATCCGCTCCGTAGCGCCCCTCACGAAGCCGTGCTTGCGTTCCTTCACGATGTGGTCGAGACCCGGGACGGGGAGCACACCCACCTTCTTCCCGAGTGTAGAGGCGTAGTAGTTCAGAGACAGCTCCACGTCGAATCCGCGCCTCTCCTCCGCCGGGACGGCAGACCACAATGCGCGCCGCAGCGCGCGTTCACCGCCGATATTGATCTTGTTGGAGAGGGATTGGATGGGTTCCATGTACCGGTCACGGATCAGCGTAAACATGTCGTAGCGGCCGCTCCGCACGGGCTGGATGAGGGACGTGAGCATGGATGCGGTGAACCCCGTGAGGTCGGCATCCAGGAACACAAGGACATCGCCCTTCGCCTGCCGCACGCCCGCATTCATCGCGCTCCCTTTTCCTTGGTTCTCCTTGCGCTCAATGACGATTGCGGACGTGGTACGCGCGGCATCAGCGGTGCCGTCCGTTGAGCCGTCGTCCACCACAATCACCTCATCCACCAAGGGGTGGCGTTCGGCGACGGTGATGATGGAACGGATGGTGGACTCTTCTTCGAAAGCGGGGATGATGACAGAAACAGCCTGTGATTGTTGTCTCATGATTACAGAGACGTCGAATGGCACGACGTCTTTCCGCAAATTGCTCGTCACGGGAAGGCGGCGTCCCCTTGCTTACAGACGAGCCTGGTCGGGCGGCGGGTCTTGTTGCCGACGGCTGACGCTTCTGATCCCGAATCTGGCGTCTTCCTCCATGTATGCGGGCACCGGACGTTGCACGTAAGAGAGATTCGGCGGATCCGTGACGTCGGCATCCGGCGATTGGAATATTCTCTCATATTCCATGTATTGCTCCACGGTGATGGTGGGAATCTGCGAACGGACTTCTGACTCCGATTCATTCGTATCCTCAGTTTCCGGATGCAGAGGAGAATCGGGTGATGTCTGTCGCAGGTGAGAATCATCGTTCAAGGCATCCGAACGCATAGTGATGGGGGAGAAAGAGGTGGCGACATGCTAAAGATGGGAATCCCAAAGTCAAGAAACCCGTGTAAGTCCCCTACCTTTTCCGCGTCTGCAATTGCAGCGTTCAAGTTCTACGGAAGTTTGGACGCATCATCACCTTCTTCCGTCGGTGAGAAACTACCCTCGACGATGCGGCGGACCATTCCGCTTCCTGTTACAACATCGCACGAGCGATCACACATAAGCATGCTGGCGAGGCGGAAGAAGATTGAGTGGGGAGGATTCACGGATGAATCCTCTCCCATTTTCATGCAATCATTTCCCAACCCTATTCTCCGCGAACGCTTCGAGGAGCGAGAGCATCTGCATGTGTGTGGGGAGGCGGTATGTGGCGATGGAAGGGGAAGGGCCGACTTTGACGGTGAGCGCGTCGGCAGGGAGGGCGCTGAAGAGGTCTTCGTCCGTCCAGTCATCACCCATGGCGAAGAGGAAATCGAAAGGCTTTCTCCGGAGCCACTGCAGAGCCCCCTTGCCCTTATCCACGCCCACGTGCTTCACCTCTATGACGCGCTTTCCCTCATGGATGTCCAGCGGGATGCTGGCGGTGAGGTCGCGCAGGACGCCCATGAGGTCGCGCGTGCGAACGGCGCGCAATTCCGGATCCACCATGCGGCAGTGCCAGGCGAGGGCGTAGTCCTTTTCCTCAATGAAGGAGCCGGGAGTGATGTCCATGTACTGCTGGAGGACGTCGCGGACGTTCTCCTTCCACTCCACGGGCAGTTCCTGCGTACGCTCCCACTCCCCTCCCCGCTTACGCACCCATGTGCCGTGCTCCGCCATGAGTCCGATGGGGAGCTTGGAGAACCATTGGTGCAGATCACGGCGCAACCGGCCGCTGGTGACCACCACTTCCCCCCGTTCGGAAAGCTTCCGCAGGAGACGCAAGACGCGTTGGGAGGGCACTGCCTGGTCCGGTTTGGATCGGAAAGGGACAAGGCTTCCGTCGTAATCGAGCAGGAGGAGCCGGCGTTTGGCGTTACGGTGACGGTTGATGAGTTCCGTACGAGACGAATCGTTCATGTAGGTGGCGGAGAGACTCCCCTGGAGCTCCTTGACGTGTGCAAGTGCCGTAAGGAACTTCTGCGCCCACCAGTCCGCGGTGCGGCGGCGGAGCGAGGCGCGCATCACTTTGTTCCGCCGCAGCTGTTCCCTCTTGGGCATGCGAAGCGCTTCCACCAGCCCGTTCACGATGCTGTCCTCGTACGCGGGATTGACGATCACCGCCTCGCTCAGTTCCTTGGCGGCGCCGGCCATCTCGCTCAGCACCAACACACCGCTGTTCCCCGTTCTGCAGGCAAGGTATTCCTTCGCAATGAGGTTCATACCGTCGCGCAAGGGAGTGACGAGCGCGATGTCCGCCGTCACGTACAGGCTCACCAAGGAGGCGGCGTCAAAGGAGCGGGAAAGGTAACGGACCGGTGTCCATTCCAACGTGCCGAACGCGCCGTTGATGCCGCCCGCGAGCTCGTCGATCTCCCTGCGCATGTCCCGGTACTGGCGGACTTTGGTGCGCGATGGCGGTACGACGAGAAGAAGCACCACCTTGCCGCGGTACTGCGGCTCGCGCTGCAGCAACCTTCGGAACGCCTCCAGGCGCCGGGTGATGCCTTTGGTGTAATCCAGCCGGTCGAGGGAAAGGATGGCAGACCGATCGCCGATGTCGCGGCGCAGTTGCCGCACCGCCTTGGCGGTGGAGCGGGTGCGTGCGAGATGCACGTAGCGGTCGAAATCGATGCCCAGCGGGAAGGCATCCACCGTCACCGTTCTCCCTTCGATGAGCATCTGCCCCACCTCGTGGTCCACCCCCAGGATCCTCTGCATGCCCTTGAGGTAGTGGAGAGCGTCGTCGTACGTGTGGAAACCCACCAGATCCGCACCGGCCATCCCGGAGAGGATGCTGTTCCTCCACGGGAGCATGCGGATAAGCTCGAATGACGGAAACGGAATATGCAGGAAGAACCCGATGGTGAGCGTGGGGTTCGCCTGCCGCAGCAGTTGCGGCAGGAGGAGCAGGTGGAAGTCATGGATCCAGACGGTGTCCCCGTCCGTTGCGTGCTGAAGGATCATCTTGCTGAACTGTTCGTTCACGCGGCGGTAACTCTCCCATTCGGCTTTTCGGAAGCGGACGTATTGGGGGAAGGTGTGGAAGAGAGGCCACAGGGTCCCGTTGCAGAAGCCGTTGTAGTGCTTCTCGATGTCATCGTGCGCGAGCCATACGGGAAGGGCACGGTCCGTCTCCAAAAGGGACGATGCCACGCGTTGCCGCTCGTTCCGCGACAGGCGTTCCCGGGCGATCCCGGGCCAGCCGATCCAAAGGTTCTTCTCCCCGGCGCGGTGGATTCGTTCCAAGCCTGTCGCAACGCCGCCGATGCTCCGGGTGAAGTGCGGTTTGCCTTTCTTCCGTTCGACGCTCAGCGGAAGACGGTTGGAGACGAGGATGAGGGTGGACATACTCCTGTCGTCAGTCATCGGAAAGGTGAACACTCAGTATACGCACAAAGACGGGAGCATCCACCATTCCCCGGAGTTTTCGGGATGAGGACGGCTGTTCAGTGCAAGATGAACACGTTCGCGATGGAGAAGTAAATCACGATGCCGGTCACGTCCACGAAGGTGGCCACGAAGGGGCTGGAGGCGTAGCCGGGATCGATGCCGAAGCGCTTGAATGCGATGGGCAGCATGGAGCCGACGACGGTCCCCCACAGACATATGGCGCCGACGGAGTACGCCACCACCTGGGCAAGCGCCCAGCGGTCGGCGATGCCCAAAACGGATTGGGGCGTCAGTGAAGCGCGGAAGAACGCCACGGCGCCGAGCGTCGCGCCCAGCGCCATTCCCATGAGGAGTTCCCGGCGCAGCACGCGGAGCCACTCGCGCGGTGTCACGTCGCCCAGCGCCATGGCGCGCGTGATGAGCGTCGCAGCCTGCGAGCCGCTGTTGCCGCCGGTGGAAATGGTGAGGGGAACGAACAATGCCAACGCGGTGACGGCGGCGATGGACGATTCGAACCGGGCAAGGGCGGTGAAGGTGAAGAGCTCCGCGATGAAGAGGATGGAGAGCCACACCACCCGCTTCCGCCAGATGGTGGCGAACTTCGTCTCCATGTAGCTCCCTTCCATGGGATTGACGGCGCCGAGGAGGTACACGTCTTCCGTCGCTTCCTCCTCCGCAACCCACAGCAGGTCATTGAGGTGGATGACGCCGATGATCTTCTGGTTATCGTCCACCACGCAACCGATATCCGTCCCCTCCCGTCCCATGCGTTCCAAGACCTGCTCCCGGTCAGCGTTGTGGCTGAAAATGGGGATGGGTTGGGCGACGCTCTCCATCTTCGCATGGCCGGGGGAGGAGAGGAGCGTGCGTGAGGGAATGTAACCGACGCCCTTGCCGGTCCGGAGCAGGACGACCGGGACTTGCCGGTGGTGGTGCCGCACGTACTCCTGCATGGCGACGGATACCGTGGGCACCGTGGCGTGGGATTCCACTTCAATAAAGTTGAGGTCCATGAGCCCCCCGGCCGTCTCCGGCCCGAAGGTGAGGAGCTTCTCGATACGCTTGCGCCTGTCCTCCTGCATCTTGTCGAGCACGTGCGGATGGCGCCGCTTGGGCAGCTGCTGCAGGATATCCGTGGCGTCATCCTCGGTGAGGAAATGGAGGAAGCGCGCGATGGTGTAATCGGGGAGACGGGCGACCACGGAGTGCACGCTCGCTTCGGAGAGGAGGAGCACCGCTTCCGCCTGAACTTCCGGCGGAAGCAGGGCGAACGTCTTCCGCTTGCCGTGCGAGAGTCCGTCAATCACGTCCGCGATGGCGCGCGGGTTCTTCTGCAGCAGAAATCGCCGGAGGTCCTGGTCGTTCTTCGAATTGAGGAGGCCGTCTACGGTCTGCAGCAGCGTATCATCCATGTGATTCTGTGCGGAACGATCTGGAGAATCCGCGCTATCCTACGCTGGGCATGGGGTGCGGGAAAGGGGAAAGGACACCTGACATTGCAGGAAAGGCGCCTCTCTTCTGGCTGTCTTCACCCACCTCGTCTACACTGTCTTCATGTCCATCGATCCGGCAGCCCAATTCCAGTTGATGGTGAGTGCCATCGGGGATCTTACTCCCGAGGAGCGTCTTATCGGCGCATTCCTCTCCATACGGGACATACCCTATGGCAGCGCCAATTCCCCCAGCCCGTTCGCCGTCATTGAACGCAACCGCGGAACGGCGAAGGGCAAGCACATGCTCCTCAAGATGGTCCTCACTTCCCTGGGTTATGAGGTGAAGGAGTATTGGGCGCGCCATGATTTCTGCAAGATGCCTGTTGCCCCGTGGCCCGCGGTCCTCACGCCTTTCTGCAACGCACCGCTCACCGGGTTCCATGATTTTCTCAAGGTCCGCGTGGGGGAACGTTGGGTGACGCTGGATGCGACATACGACAAGCAGCTCAAGAGCCTGGGGTTCCCCGTCCACGAGTGGGACGGGAAGTCGGATGTGGAGCTTCCCGTGACTGCGGAAGAGGTGTTCCCCGTGGAACCGCCCATCGACGAACATAAGCGGAGGCTCGTCGCCGCGCTCCCCGAGGATATGCGCGATCGCCGGAAGCACTTTCTGAAGACGTTGAAGAAGTGGCTGGAGGAGGAGCGGGCGAAGATGGCGGCCTGAAGGTGGCGGTCACGCATCCGGCGCGTTGCTCCAGAGCCACAGCCCGAACCAGTACCAGCTCTTTTCGTAGAATGCGGCTGCGGGAGAGAGGTAGGGCGAGCCTTTTTCCAGGTAGAACGTGCGCACCACATCCTCCGCCCTGCGGGGATGCGTGATGGACCACACGGAGAGCGGTCCCGCCAGCGAACCAGTGTCGAGCAAACAGCCGGTGCCGGATGCGGGATACACGCTGCAGGGCGAACCGCGGAGAGGCCAATCTCGTTCGAAGGTGGTGGCTTGACGCAGATATACGCGAGGCCGGTCATCTTCGGTGAGCAGACCGTCCAGTGCAATGCGGAAGAAGGTGCGGAAGGCGTCGTAAGAATAGTCAGCGCCGTTCTCCTTTCCGCCGTAGGGAAGGAAGTCGCCCGTACGGCGGTCGATGGCGATCCAGTCGGGAGGAAGGAACGCATGCATCAGGGTTCCCATGGGCCTCGCAGAGACGGCTTTCAGGTCCTCGTATCCCTGTGCTACCACCTCCTCCCAGTCATGCTGCGTATCGTAGGCTGAGAAGAGCCGGTAGGCATGCGGGGAGAAGTACGAAGGGTTCAGGGTGATGTCCGAGCCCGTGGTCGCCCAATTTCCCGCGGTGAGATGTCTTCCCTTTTGCGTGGTTGCGGTTTCATTCTCCCAAATGCCGTTGATGATGGGGAGAGCATCGGCAAGGTACTCATCACCCCCCCATTCCTCCCCCGCGCGGAGGAGAAGGTACGCGATGTCCGTATCCGCGTCTGTAGCGGAGTTGGCATCCAGCACCACGAGAATCTCCCCCTGCATGGCGAACTTCCACTGGAACAAACGGTCCGGGCGCTGCAAGTTGAGCTTGGTCCACCTCCACACCCTGTCGAACGTCTCCCGGTCATCCATCAAAAAGGATTGCCACAGCGCATACGATTGGGATTCCGACGTCCCTGTGCCCTGGACATCCGTGTAGAACCCATTGCGGTACGCGGGCTTCAGGTGACTCTCGTACAAAGCTTTGAGGTGCGGGGGGATGCTGTCCTTGGAGAGGGCCGCCTGCAGAGGGACGGCGCTTTCCCGGGGCATGCGCATGGCCGTGTAGATCGTCCGGGGGTCCCAATCGTTTTCACCGTCGAGAGACGGTATCGCTTGCGCATTGAAGCCACTCTCCTGCACGAAGGCTCGAAACGCTTCTTCGTTGAGGCGGTACACCTTCCTGCCGTTGTTCTCGAAAGCAGGTTCGAAAAATGCGGGGAGTGCACCGTCGGCGCCCCAGGATTGGTAGACCTGTTCGTTCTGTTCCGCCCACGGGTCGGCGGCGGAAGCGGGGTTGTGCATCACGATCCACTGCGCGAAGTTCCAGGGTTCACGCAAGGCCTGCTCAAAGTACAAGTAGTTCCCTTCGTAGATGTAACGGTCCAACGGGATCCCCGTTTCCGTGATGATGGGGTCGTTGTCCGACCGTGACATGAGGATGTTCCCGCCGCGGTAATGCTCCCGCAGGAACCGCGCCGTCTCCCGCTGTTCCCGGCTGGGGCTGTTGATGTCCCTTCGGATGGTATCGAAACGTTCGGCGAAGACCACTCGTTGGAACTGCGCGCCCGAAAGTGCGAATAGGGCGATGAGTGCGACGGAACGGACGCCTGTGAGGAGGGACGAAAAGCGGTTGTCCTTCCCGTACCGGAGGGTGTGGAGAAGGAGGAGCGGTGCGAGGACAACAAAGCCGATGACAGTGAGCCCGTACCGGTCATTGTTGAAGAAGCCGTAGGGAGGAAGTTCCGGCACGTTGATGATCGTGGAGCCCGTGAACTGCGTGATGACGACGAAGAGGAGGGGGCTCAGGAGCACCAGGAGCGGCGCCAGGGCTTCACGGTAGCGGAGTGAAAGCGCCGTTCCCCACAGGAAGCTCACGAGGGAGAGGAGGACGAAGAATTGCCCCCCCATGTGGTACGCCGCATGGAGCGTGTAGCGCAGCGAGGCGATGAGGTTGAGATGGGCCGGTCGGACGTTGAAGGAGGGGTCGCGCAGCCAACTCCCTCCCATGAACGCGAGGGGCGATCCGCCGAAGATCCAGCCGTATACGGCGATGAAGAGGAAGCCCAGCACGGCGACGATTCCGAAAATGAGGGATACCGCTTCCAGTCTTGCGTACGGCGCGCGTTCCCGGAGAAGGGTGAAGAGGATGACGGCGCCCGTGACGGGCAGAAGGATGAGGCCTTCGTACCGCGCGAGGCACGAAAGGGAAACCATAGCCCCCGTGAAAATGAGCGAGAAGGTCGTGCGTTCCTTCAGCCAATACGTGATGGCGTATGCCGTCCCGAAGGTTGTGGCGAGAAAGAGCACTTCCATCATAGGGACGACCGCGTAGTAGAGGACGAACGGGTTGAGGAGGAAGAGTGACGCGGCCGCCATGCTCCAGGCGCGTTTGCCGGTGAGAAGGAAGCAGGTCCGGTGGAGGAACACGGCTGCAAGGAAGAGCAGGGGCACGAGCACCACGGCGCCCGCCAACCCCGAGGTGTACAGGGGGCCCAGTGCGGTGAACGGGGCGAGGAGAAGATGGAGGAGCGGCGGCCAGAAACCGATTTGGCTGATGCCCGGCGTGCGGCTGTCGCTGAGGAGGCGGGAGAAGTTCAAATGGGCGTTCTCGTCGATGAGGGACGTGGTGAGGCGGGACACGTACACGAGCACCAGAATCACGCTTGTGGAGGCGAGCGTGGCGGCACCGAGGAACGCATCGTCAATGGACGGCCACCTGCCGCGGGAGGGTGATTGCATAACTGGTCTTGGTAAGGTGCTTGCCGTGACGCGTCTTTTCCCAATGGTGCGGACGCAGCGCCATTTGCACGGCGCCGTGGACGGTGGCGACGGCGAGGAGGATCCAGTACAGCGGCGAGAGGAGGCTGTACTTCACCAGAGCGAAACGCTGTCGGCGGTAAGCGCCGAGGAGGTTGCAATAGGTGAAGAGGAAGTTGCCCGTGACGAACGACGCGACGGAGACGTAGAGCACCGGTCCCGGGAACAGCTGTTGGATGGTGGCGGAATGCGTGGAAGCCCACACGATGAGCAGGAGCCAGAAGAACAGGTTCAGCGCATTCACGAGCACGCTTCCCGGCACGATGACGAGGAACGCGAGGAACGGGCGCCAGCCGCCGAGCTCGTGCCAGAGCCGGACGGGATGGCGGAGATGGACCATGGACGTTTGGATGAACCCCTTCACCCAGCGGGAGCGCTGAAGCATCCACGCATGCACGCTGCTCGTCGCTTCCTCGCTGCTGAAGGAATCCAAAAGGTCGCTGCGGTATCCCCGGCGATAGAGGCGGATGCCCACATCACAATCCTCCGTGACGTTGTAGGGGTCCCAAGCCCCGATCTCCTCCAGTGCTGTTGTGCGGAAGTGCGTGCTGTGGCCGGAGAGCGGCAAGGGGAACCCCAAGTGCTGCAAGCCGGGGAGGAAGAGGTCGTAATGGAACGTGAACTCCGCGTTGAAGAGTTTCGTGACCCAGTTCTGGTAGGCATTGTAGTGGTCCAGGCGCGTCTGGAGGCAGGCGACGTCCGCATGTGTCCGGAAGGCGATCACCGCTTTCTTCAATTGGTCGGGGTCCGGGATGATCTCCGCGTCGTAGATAACGATGTATTCGCCCTTCGCTTCCCGGAACGCCACGTTCAGTGCTTTCGGTTTCGTTTTGGGGGCGACATCGGGGAGGGTGACGATGCGGAAATGCGGCGGGAAACCCGCGCGCTCGATCGCCGTCCGCGTCTCTTCGTCGTACTCCTCCAGCGTGATCATGATATCGAGCTTGTCCGGCGGGTAATCAATGGCCGTCATCGCCTGGAGGATCTGAGGAACCACATCCGCTTCCTTATACAGGGGGATGAGGATGGTGTAATGAGGCAGGTCTTCATCGTTCAGATCCCTCACGTCGTCACCGCTCACGCGCAGGGGCGGGTGGCTCATTGCGTGGCGCAGCACCCAGAGCTTGAAGAGAATGAGGCCGAGGTAGAAGGAGGAGATGATCCCGGAAACGAGTATGAGGGGATTGGTGCTCAAGAGAATGCTCCCGAGCGCCAGGATGCCGGCTGCCGCCGCCATGCACACCGCCGCCAAGGAGACGGTCTCCCATCGCAGTTGCTTCTTCACGCTGAAGATCTCCGGCAAGAAGAGGAAGTCCGTCGTGTTATCAAACCCGCCGGGGAAGAACTCGGATGGGTGATGTGCAGCCAGGAATGGAAAGACGTCAAAGAAGGACGTGCGCAGCCGCAAGCGCAATGCGCCCCAAGCGAGCGCAAAGCCGTCCCGGAAGACGCGCACGTTGCTGGTGCCGCGGAACCGTTCTTCGAAGATGATCGGCCTCTCCCCGATGGTCCATCCGAACCTCTGCGATTGAAACAGGAATTGGTAATCGAAGCCCCATGCGGAAGAGGAGAATGCCACCCCTTTCAGCGCATCCTTCCGGAATACCTTGAGTCCCGATTGCACGTCCACATTGAGGGAGAGCAGAAGGCGACCGCACACCACATTGAATGCGTTGCTGAAGAAGGAGCGCAGGAAGCTCGTCCGACGGTGGGTCCGTCGCGCAACGACGATGTCGTACGTGCCGATGGCTTTGACGAGCGCGGGAATCTCCTCCGGCGGGTACTGCAGGTCCGCATCGATCATGGCGATGATCCCGCCTTCCGCGGCGGCGATGCCTTCCCGGAGTGACTGCAGCTTCCCCTGTTTCCCTTTCTTCTCCAATATGCGGACCGTGAACGGCCACGCGCGTTGCCGCAGGAACTCCGCGCTGCCGTCCGTTGACCGGTCATCCACCACGATGCATTCCGTGCCGTAGGGCAGATGGGAGAACATGCGTTCTAACCGGCGGAACAACGCGGGTAGGTTCTCCCGTTCGTTGAAGACCGGGATGATGACGCTGAGGAATGTGAAGGAATGTCCGTGGTGGTCCGCCTTCCTCTTCATCCCCTGTTGCAACGTCCTCCCGCGTCTGTTTGCGGAGACGCCGTGCGGGGGTAAGTCCAAGGAGCGCGGGGGTTCTTGCGTGAGTCTCGACATCTGCGTGGGTGGGTGGGAAGCGACGTTGCCTCTCTTGACGCACCTCTTCGCGCACGCTTACAGAAGATGAGGAGGAAATTTCTTCGCCGGCACAAGGGGGAGAACGTACGGAAAGACGAAGAAGTCAATTGGGGGGTTTGCGGATCGAAACCCTGGGAACGACCCTTACGCAAGCGCAGAACATTCATTGTGGTACTAGACGGTAAAAACGATAACCCGCAATTCTTTCCCCGGAACACTTGTCCCGGCCTTCCCATCCCCTTAGGGTCGGCTGTCTTTTTCCCCCACCTTGCCATGAGGCAACAACCCCTGCCTTTTCGTTCGGTTCTGCGTGCGTTCACATTCACCGCACACACCTGTCGGTCTCGCATGGTTGCGATACTGGCGCTCCTGGTGATCGTCACGCAACTCGCCCTGCCGAATCTTCTTCCGGTGACGCAAGCCGTCGGCGCATCACCGTCTTTGGACGTATGGTGGCCCGCGGATGGAGCGGTCATCAACGGCGTCCAGCCGTTCAAGGTAATGCTCAAGGATGCGGATGTCGGGAACTACACTGCCTACTGGCAGGTGGACGGCGACCGTTTGAATGCCATGCCGACATCCCTGGACGGGTACCCGCACAAGGAGACGACGGTGGATTTGTCCGGATGGACCTGGCGCGGGAGTGGACCGTACGTCATCACCTTCGTCGCCAAGGACGCTGCTGGGAACGTGCTGGCGACACGCAGCGTGAACATACGCACGGGTGATGGGGCAGGCGCATCTTCATCGCAAGCATCGTCCAGCTCTTCACTTTCCCTCCTCCAGCGGCTCTCTTCGTTCCGGAAGCTCCCTTCCGCTTCCGCAACGCCATATCCTTCTCTCTCTTCCGTAGCTTCATCGTCTTTATCATCCCTGTCACAGCCCTCCTCGGTCGCATCGTCCGCCGCGGCGTCCTCCGCACCGGCGGTGACATCATCTCCGCACAACGTCTTTACCGGCGCGCGTTTCTACGTCAATCCGCAGAATGACGCTGCCAAGCAGGCAGAAGCATGGAAATCTTCCCGTCCCCAAGACGCACAAACCATCCTGAAAATCGCACAGCAGCCGGAGACGTTCTGGATGGGGAACTGGAACCCCGACATCGCGGGTGATGCGCGGAAGTTCGCCGATATCGCCATCAATGCGGGCGCGCTGCCCGTCTTCGTCCTCTACAACATCCCCCAGCGCGACTGCGGCGGGTATTCCGCCGGCGGGGCGAACGGCGGTGATGCGTACCGCGCGTGGGTGCGCGGATTTGCCGAGGGCATCGGTTCACGCAAGGCCGCCGTGCTCGTGGAGCCGGATGCTCTCGCGGGCATGGATTGCCTCTCCGAGCAGGACCGCGAGACGCGCATGCAGCTTCTGCGCGAGACCGTGCAGACGCTTAAGTCCAAACCCGGCATGGCGGTGTACATCGATGCGGGGCATGCGGCATGGAAGAGTGCGGACGACATGGCTTCCCGCCTTACGAAGGCGGGCATAGACATGGCGGAAGGGTTCTCCCTCAACGTCTCCAACTTCGAGACGGACGCGGATACGGTGCGGTACGGAACGGAGCTCTCACAGAAGACGGGCGGCAAGCACTTTGTCTACGATGCGGGACGCAACGGTGCAGGTCCCGCGCCGGACCGGCAGTGGTGCAACCCCCCCGACCGCGCTCTGGGACAACGTCCCACCGTCAACACGGGCAATGCGCTCGTGGATGCCGTCCTCTGGGTCAAGGGTCCCGGCGGATCCGACGGGTCATGCAACGGCGCGCCGTCCGCGGGCCAGTGGTACCCGGAATATGCACTGGGCTTGGCGCAGAGGGCGCGTTGGTGACATCGCGCCTACAGCGGCCTCTGCCGCCTCACGTCCCATCCGCTCTGGATGGCTGGTCCGGTGTCGCCGTTGGGCAGGAGCGGCGTCACTTGGAAGGTAATGCGCTCGAAACCGAGCGTGAGGGTGTCGAGAGGGATCGCCTCCCCCGTTGCGCTCACGGAAGCGTACGAGAGCACCGTGACGCCGGAGAGCGTCCAGCGCAGCAGTTCCTGCGGGGCGTTCTGCGTGCGGACCGAAATGACGGCGGAGGCGAGGCGGTCACCCGCCGCGGCCGCCAGGAACAACCGCGGGGATGCGAGGTTCTCGCGCATCACCACGCTGAAGGAGCGGGGTCCTCCGGTTGCGGCGCGGTCCTGGCGTTCCACGCTGATACCGTAGGACTGCAGGGGGATATCCACGGATTGGTTCGTGATGGGAAAATCGAGGAGACGGAGGGAAACGCCTACGGGGAATGACTCCCGGATTGCGGAAAAACTCTCGGAGGCGATGGAAGACGACGGGCTCCCGTCGGTGCCAAAGTGCGTCACAGGCGAGGATGCGTTCCCCGCAGAGGAGGAGAGAGAACTCTCCTCATTCTGCGTGTCGAAGATGATGCTGTTGCCGGAGAGCGTTTGCGCGCGCGCCGCAGTCCAACCGATGACCGGGATGAGCACGGCGAACAGTGCCAGGAGTCGGATGACGTACTTCATGGTGGTGCATGGGGGAAGGGTCGTCTGTGTTGACGAAGGAAGCAGAAGAAATGTGCGAAAGAGATTGGACGTGAGCGGATATTGGTATATTGTTTCCTTCGTTTCGTTGCAGCGCCCGGATTGATCTCATCCCCCCTACCGTATGTCGTCCATACTGCTCGTGGAAGATGACCCGTTCCTTCGAGAAACCATCCGCTTGAGTTTGGAAGAGCACGGTGTGGAGGTGCAGGAAGCGGCGAACGGCGAGGAGGCCATTGATGCCATTGACCACGTTGTTCCCCGACTTGTTCTCTTGGACCTCCTCATGCCGAAGAGAGACGGCTACGCGGTGTTGAGCCACATACGGGAAAAGGAAATGAAGTTCCCCGTTGTCATCCTCTCCAACCTGAGCGACTACCTCGACCACGAAAAGTGCATGAAGTTGGGCGCGCGAGATTACTTCATCAAAAGCGACATGGATGAGGAGGACCTGTGGGTGAAGATCCAGAAATACCTCTGAACGGTCATCCTATGAAGAACCGCGCGCTCCGAAACCAGGCAGGGGAAATCATGAAGGTTCTTTTTCTGGAGAGCCACGGGCTGCGCAGTCCCCTCACGGCCATCCGCTGGGCGTGTGGTCGCTTGAGGAAGGAGAGCACCGGCGTGCTTTCCAAAGAACAGCGGTACTTGGTCGACCACATCTACCTGAACACGAAGAAGCTCACCACGGCACTCGAATCCATGCTCCTCCTCGCGCGGATCGGGGAGAGGGGCGCGGAGAAGGCCGTACAGGAACTCTGCGTCAAGGACCTCTTCGACCGGACGAGGACGGCGCTCAATCCCCCGGCCGACGTCACGTGGCACATCCACGCGCCGCACTACCACTTCACGGCGGACCGCATCCTCCTGGACATGCTCCTCAAGGACATCTTCACGATCTTCCTGGAAACACCCGCACCGGGCGGGAGGGCGGTGTTCATCGACGTTGCCTCCGCCAACGGGGAAGTGTCGTTCCGTTTCCGCTCCTCTTTCCTCCTCCCCGTGGGGAGCGTGGATGATGCGCGCGGGGACGCCTCGGGGGAGGGGTCAAAGGTGATCGGGGGCATTCCCGGGCTCATGTTGTCCATGGCACAGGCGCTTGCCGTCCACATCAAAGGATCGGTGGAACTGGAGGAAGTGGTGACGGGGGAATTCATTGCGGACGGGACGGTGGAACTGGGAGAGAATGCCGCGGATGAGCACCGTATAGTGCTGCGGATCCCCGCTTCGGTACGCATTGTGGAAGGGGCATGCCAGGAAAAGGGTAGTTGACAAAATCAACACAAATTAGTATAATACATGTTAAATGACGAAGAAGAAAAACAAATATCTACGCTTCTTCCTGCGGAAAAGTACACATTCCGTCCTCTTTGGCGTCTTCTCCATCACACTGCTCTCCTGGTACGGGACGCAGGGCATCCTTTCCCCAACCGCGGCCGTCTTTCCATCGTCCTCACTGAAGTATGCATCGCATGGTGCGGCTGGGGATTCCGGCACGTCGCTTGCATACGAAGGCAGGGTGTACCGGTTGCAGAAGAGGCTGCGGAAAGCGTTCGGGAGGACGTATGATCTCGATGCGCTGCAAGAGGCGGTGCGGGAACGGGCTGCGCTGCTCAAGAAGTCGGTGACGGTACAATGGCAGAACACGGAAGGAGATGAGGTGCCGCCGTGGACCGTTTCCGTGGGCGGGTACCCGTCATGGGTGAAGGCGCAGGCGACGGAGGGGACATTCGGCTTTGCGTTGAGCAAGGAACAGATTGCCGCTTACCTCACCCTCACCCCGCCGCCCGGCATCACGACGCCCAAGAACAGCATGCTCACGGACGTGAAACTCGAGAACGGCGTCTACCGCGCGGTGGTGGACGGCGATGCGGAAGCGGGGTACGCGCTTGATGCGCAAGCGACAGCGGAAACGCTGATCGCTCTCCTGAAAACGAGCGGAACGTCCGCTCTCCTTCCCCTCAGCTTCGTTCCGGGACGCATCGTCAATGCTTCGTCATTCGACCTCGGTCCCCTCCAATTCCTCACGACGGGCCGTTCGGACTTTGCCGGGTCGGGGTACGGCCGCATCTCCAACGTGCGCAAAGGGCTCTCGGAACTCATCGACAATATCATCGTGCCTCCCGGTGAAGAGTTCTCCTTCAACAAAGCGGTGAATGACATGAAGGTCCCCGGCGGCTGGCAGGACGCGTTGGTCATCGTGAACGGCAAAGACCTGGTGTCGCAGCCTGGCGGGGGGATTTGCCAAGTGGCGACTACCGTGTACCGTGCCGCGCTCAACTGGGGGCTCCCCATCATGCAGAGGGCGAACCACAGCCTGTTCGTCACCTACTACATGAAGTTCGGCGTAGGTATCGATGCGACGATCTATCCCAAGCAGCAGGACCTCACCTTCATCAACAACACCGGCCATTACCTTCTGCTGCAGGCGTACTCCCGCGGTTTCGATGCATACGTGAATCTCTACGGGCAATCCGATGGCCGCATGGTCGCTTTGGAGGGTCCGTTCTTCCAATCCACGTCCAGCGCCGCATTCCAGCAGGTGAACGGCAAGGCCCTCCGGAGCAACGAGATCGGTTGGCTCCAGAAGATCACGTTTGCGGACGGGTTCTTCCAGACGAATGTCATCCTATCCCGGTACTCATCGGTCCCGCGGTACGTGAAGGAGATGTATGCGCAGCTGCAGGGGGGGAATACGTGAGGAATATCCACATCGGCTATTGGGCTGTCGCCCATCTGAAGTGTCAAATGGGATTCCATGAAACACCCGTTCGATCTTGTATGATGGTCATCGGCATGCGCTTTCTTTTGCGTCCTTTTCTACATTTTCCATGAACACATCCTCCACCCATTCCTGGCAGCAGAACATCTGGTTCTCCGTCTCCCTCGGCCTCCTGGGCGTCATCGTCGGTTACATGGGAGCGCAATTTACCGGCGTGAAAGCACCGCAGGTTGCAGAGAACCCCTCTGTCCCAAACCCGACGGAACAAGTGGCTCCTCCCGTCCAGCCGCCACCTTCGGTGGATGGGACAAAGGACCACATCAGAGGCGATGCCAATGCGCCCCTCAGCCTCATCGTCTACTCGGATTTCGATTGTCCCTATTCCAAGCGCCACCATCCCACGCTCGCGCAGATAACGGACGCGTACGGGGAGAAAGTGAACGTGGTGTACCGCCACTTCCCCCTCAGTTTCCATCCCACGGCGCAAATAAAGGCGGAAGCGTCGGAATGCGTTGCGGAGCTTGCCGGGAACAGCGCCTTCTGGTCGTTCACAGACGCAATGTACGATCCTGCGGCGACGGCGGCACCCGCGACCAAGGATGAGCTCGTGGCTCTGGGTGTCAAGCTCGGCGCGAATGAAGGGCAGATGCGCGATTGCATCGAACAGGGGAAGTACGCGCAGGACGTGAAGGACGAGATGCAGGCGGGAACATTGGCAGGAATCAACGGGACGCCGGGGAACATCCTCTTGGATAACCGCACCAAAAAGACCAGCGTCATCGTGGGCGCGCAGCCGATCGATGCGTTCAAGACAGCTATCGATACCGTATTGGCACAGTAACCTTCCCTCCCTATTACTATGAGACGCTCCACTGCCGCCGCAACCGGACTGCTCACCCTCACCTTGCTCCTCACAGCCTGCCAGTCCCCCTTCCAATCGTCCGTTTTCCCGGAGGGAGACGGTGCCTCTTCTTCGGAGGAGGTGTTGGAACTCATGCCGGCGGAGGAAGTGACGTACCAGGGGACGGTCCAGGCGCTTCCCGCGGGATCTTCCCTCGAGGAAGCCACGCACCGGCTCGCGCTGGGAGAGGGGCTCTACCTCTACCTGCGCAGCGACACGGTGGACCTGGATGAGTATGTGGATCAGGAAGTGCGCGCGAAAGGTGTGGTGCGGTCAACGGTGGAAGGCGATGCGGACATGATGCGCGTCTCCTACATGGAGACCATCCTCTCGGATGCCTCATCCTCATCGTCGGAAAGCGAGAGCTCTTCCTCCCAAGAATCTTCTTCGCAAGTATCATCCGAACCCATACCTGCATCGTCTTCCGTCCGCAGCGTCGTTTCGAGCAGCGCGGCGTCGGTCGCCGTCCAACAGAGCAGCGCCTCTTCCGCCTCTTCCCTTTCGGACCAGGAGAAGACGATGGCGAAAGCGGGAACGGACGCGGGCTTGTGGACACAGAAATATTGCTCCACGCACATCGGCTTCTGCATCCCGGTGTACAAGAACTGGTGGTACAAATCCTTCGGGGCTACGGATGCGTCGCTCTGGCACGTGGAGCTGAGCACGCAGGAGATCGAGAATATGGGGGAAGGTGTCATAGCGCTGGACTTTGAGAGCGGCCCCCTGCCGTCCGGAGGTACGGACGGCGCCGTGCAGGACGCTGATGGCGGCGTCGTGGGGTACCGCGCCTGGACGAACGGCCGGCACTTCCGGATCACCGCGCCGTCGTCGCTGCGCTCATCCGTCCGATACATCACCGAGAACCTTACGACGTACGAAGTTCCCACGGAATAATTCTTTCTCCTCGCTTGTATGGGCAGTGATGGAGATGCCACAGCCGTCCCCCCCGTTCCCCCTTCCGGCGCGAAGGAAGGGGCGAAGAAAGCATCCTGGCTCGTGACGCAGGATGAGAAGGATGATAAAGGCCCGGAGCGGTTGCAGGAAATCCTCACGGAGGCGCCGACGTCTTCCGCCGTGCGATACGCGCCCCTGCTGGACACCTTGCGCTTGTACGCGGGGTGGCTGTTGGCCTGGTACTTTATGATCTACGCGCTCGCGGGGTACCAAGTGACGCGTCCCCTCCCCTTCCGTCTGTCGCTCTTGGATGATTTCATCGGCTCCGCGCTCGTGGCGCAGATCTCCGCGGTCCTTTTCCTCTTTCTCCTGCTCACGTCTCTGCATCGTGCGGTGCGCGGAAAGAACCTCTTTGGTATCCTTCTGACCTTATTGGGGTTGATAGGTATCCTGTTATTTTCGATGAATATAAGATGACATGAAGCGCTTCTTTTTATGATTCTTGCAGCTGGACTTACCCCCTCATGGCAGCAGATCTGTGTCTTGGATGATTTTCAGCCAGGCGAGGTAAACCGCGCTCAGCAGGTTCTTTGGTGCGCTTCAGCAAAGGTGTGCAATGTTGGCATAGCCATACAACATTTAGGCGGCTCTGTTCTGCTGCTTGCTCCGATTGGAGGAGTGGCGGCAAATGCCATACAGAAGGAACTGGATGTACTTGAGGTTCCTCATCGTCTTATTCCGACGAAATCCCCTACTCGCGTCTGTACGACCATTTTGGATCGTAAATCCGGAGTGACCACAGAGGTGGTTGAGAATGCCTATCCATTATTACCGTTTGAAGTCGAGGCATTTCGATCTGCCTATTTCGAAGAAGCGCAGAAAGCGAAAATCATTGTTCTGTCAGGTTCTCTTCCGGAGGGAACAACCAAGACATTCTATCGTGATCTGGCTATGAACACTCGATGCCCCCTGGTCTTGGATTGTAGGGGGCCTGAGCTTCTCGAAGCTCTCGGCTCCAAGCCATTTGTTGTTAAACCGAATCGCGATGAGTTGGGTATGACCGTCGGTCATCACTTGAACAGTGAAAATGATGTACTTGCAGCGATGCGAATGCTCAATGAACGTGGGGCACAATGGGTTGTAGTCACGCACGGGTCTCATCCGGTCTTGGTAAGTTCGTTAACAGGTGTGTACCGTCTCTCGACGCTACCCGTTGCCAATATGATGAATCCCATTGGTTCCGGCGATGCTTTGGCAGCAACCATCGCATGGGGTGCTACTGAAGGACACTCGTTGATCGAGTCAATTCGCTTTGGAATAGCAGCAGCGGCACAAAACGTCAGCCAGCTTCTGCCCTGCAGGATCAATCCGGTCTTGCTGGAGGCACAAGCAGCGCTTGTAAATGTAGAGCGGCTGTGAAGGTGCGTCAGTGACAGATCACAGACCTAATTGCTTCCGAATGTCATCCACCTGGGACTCCTCCTCCTTTTTTACGTCCTTCTGTTTCATGATGGAGATCAGGTCCTTCCAATCTTCCGTGTGCTTCTGCTCCAGTTTCATGAGCTGGAGGAGGTGCTTGGGGCTGAGCTCGGAAAACTTCTGCTTCTCCTCGGAAAGGATCTTCTGCAGTTCGTCGATCTGGAACTGGCTCAACTTGGGGATGGCTTGGATGATGCGCCACTTCTCGTCCCGTGTCAGGGAGATGCTTCCCCGGAGCAGCGTGAGAAACTTCTGTTCGTCGAAGTTCGTTTCCGCATGCGCGGGGACAATGACCCCCTCGTTCGTGAGGCCGGTAGCGACGCTGCCGAAGCGGTAGTTCCCCACCTGCGCGAGGATCTTGAGGTCCTCATCGTCGTATCCCATCTCCTTCGTCGCTTGGACGCCGGGAGGGGGGGGTGGAGGGCTCGTGTCCTTGGGCGGAGGCGGAAGGGGGGTGGAACCTTGCCCTTGCGGTTGTACGGCGGCAGCTCCGGCCGGAGGTGCCGGCGGTCCGGGAGGGGCGGAGAACACTTGGGTGGGGTCCAGCCCGCCTTCCGGTACGGAATCACCGGGACGGGGAGGGGGGGGTGGCTGGGGAGGGTTCGTCTGGTCCGCCATGGGGAATGGGGAAAACGGCCAAAATAGTGTACCAGCGGGGATTTAGGGATGAAAGGTGATTATTCAAGAGGAAAACCCCCGCCGAGGAGAGCCCGTACAGCGGGGGTTTGAAACCCGTACCCGGATCATGATGCAAACGCTTCAGGAGCGTTGCGCCGAACTGCCGCCGACGTGATCGTTGTCCGGTCCTGGAGAAGCTCAGCGATGGCTTGCCGATCGCCTTCCGCGGCATAGAGGCCGTCCGGTCTCACCTTGAGGGAAACACCGCGGGGAATTTCCTGCTGGTTCACCAAGACATACGATTCCGAGTCGGCATCGACTTGAACGGGAAGCAAATTGACCATAAAGGAGGGGAGAAAAGGGATAAGAAAGAAAACACCGCGTCTCTGCGAGGGTGGGTTCCGTGAGCGGGAGAGTTAGCACTGACTCACGGCCGCCTCGCAGGAGGGGCGCATCATCATTGCCATAGCCATGACTGCGAGGAGGAAGATGACTAGCACGCGGGTATGGTAGGGACGCCGCGGGTGAAGTCAACTTAGACCGGATGAGAATCAAGAATTATGAGTTAAGAATCAGGAAAACACGTTCTCATGAATCATGATTCTTAATTCTTGATTCTACATTCATACTTCTTTAAAGGGCGGGACGAACCGGCGGCTGTTCCGACTCGAACAAGGCCTTCTCCACCGCGCGGCGGGCGCGGGCGATCAGTTCCGGTTTGAGGAGGTTCTGCAGGAAGGATTCCGGGATGCCGCTCTGGCGCGTGCCGAAGATCTCGCCGGGGCCGCGGAGACGCAGGTCCATCTCCGCCAGCATGAAGCCGGAGTCGTACTTCTCCATCGCCTTCAGGCGGGGGGAGTGCGCCTGCGTCTGTTGCGTGGTGAACAGGAAGCAGTGGCTCTTGTGATCGCCGCGCCCCACGCGCCCCCGCAACTGGTGCAGCTGCGAAAGGCCGAAGCGTTCCGCGCCTTCGATGAGGATGATGGTGGCGTTGGGGACGTCGATCCCCACTTCGATGACGGACGTGGAAACGAGGATGTCGGATTTCTTGTCCCGGAAGTCCTTCATGATCGACTGTTTCTCCTGCGGCGACAGCTTGCCGTGGAGCATGCTGATGCGTCGGCGGGGGAAGGCCTCGCGCAACCGCTTCGATTCCTGCTCCACGTTGCGTACGTCGTCCAGCTCCTCGCTCTCGGTGATGAGGGGGCAGATGACGAACGCCTGCCTCCCCTCGTCGATCTCGTGGTCGATGAACTTCTCTATCACGTGGCGGTCGCTCGGCGCCACCACCTTGGTATGGATCGGCTGGCGGCGTCCCGGCTTCTCCAGAAGCACGGAAAGGTCGTGGTCACCGTAGGCCGTGAGGGCGAGCGTGCGGGGAATGGGCGTGGCGGTCATGGAGAGGAAGTGCGGGCTCCCCTTCTCCCGCAGTCGCTCGCGCTGCACCACGCCGAAGCGGTGCTGCTCATCCACGATCACGAGCCGCAGGTCCTTGAACCGCACCGTCTCCTCGATGAGCGCGTGCGTGCCGATGACGATGTCCACCAGGCCGGAGGCCAATCCCCTCTTCATCGCATCCGCTTCCGCGCGCGGCGTGGAACCCGTGAGGAGCGTGACCGTGGGGAGGCGGAAGCGGTCCTTGGGGTACGCGGCTTGCGTTTGCAGGAACGAGTGGAAGTTGAGGAGGAGGCGGGAGATGCCTTCCGCGTGCTGGCGCGCCAGCACTTCGGTGGGGACCATGAGCGCGCATTGGCCGCCGTGGCGCACGGCATTGGCTATCACGCAGACGGCCACGAGCGTTTTCCCCGACCCAACGTCTCCTTCCAGCAGGCGCGACATGGGCACGTCCTTCTCCATGTCCCGCAGGATTTCGTAGATGGCGATCTTCTGACTCGCCGTCGGCGTAAACTTGAGCGAGGCGAAGAGCGCCCGGATGAGTTCGATGTCCATGGGGGTGCGCAGGCGGTCCTGCACGGCGCCCTGCCATGCCTTCTTCCTCTCCAGTGCCTGTCGTTGCATCTCGTACATCTGCTCGAATGCAAAACGTTCCATCGCCTGTTCCACTTGTTCCGGCGTTTGCGGGAAGTGAAGGGAACGAACCATCTCCTTGCGCGGTACCAGCTTCTCCTCCCGTACCACGTCTGGTGGCAGCGTCTCCGGAATCCGTTCAATGGCGTCCTTCACCAGCATCATCTTCTCCCGCAGCCACTTGGTGTTGATAAAATCGTGCTGGGGGTAGATGGGTACGAGACGGCCGCTGTGCACGAGCGGTTTCGCCCCTTCCTTCTCAAACTGCGGGCTCTGGAACACCACCTTCGAACCGCGGATGGCGAGCTTGCCCGTGAGCACCACGTCCGCGCCTTCCTCCAGCATGCGCTTGATGTGCGGCTGGTTGAACCATACGACGTCCGCCAGGGTCCCGTCCGTATCCATGAACTTCGCCGTCACCATCTGCTTCCCTCCGCGGATACGCACCAGCTTGATGTGGTCCACCGTGCCGCGGATCGTCACCTTTTGGTCGAGCGGCGCACCGGTGATGGTCTCCATGCGGCTCAGGTCCTCATGGGCGCGCGGAAGGTACAGGAGGAGGTCTTCCACTGTGAGCAAACCCATCCCCTCCAAGGCCTTGATGTGATCCTTGGTGGTGCGGAGGACGGCCGAGAGCGGGGTGGAAAGCTGCAGTGGCGGCATGATGTGACGATGGGAGTATACAACGGGCGGGCGTACCCTTCCCCTCTCCCGTATACTATTCCCATGAATATTCACCCACCCTCCAGGACCACATTGATCGTGTCCGGATTCACCCTTCTCGTTGTAACCGTGATCCTCCTGCGCCTGCCGCAGAAAGCTTCGGCTCCTGCGAGCGACCGACCCCCCAAGTCCTATACCATCGAAATCTGGGAGAACGGCTTCTTCCCCGCGAAGGCCGTGGTGCCCAAGAACACCAGTGTTTGCTGGCTGAACAAAGATTCCAAAGAGCACTTCCCCTCCGCAGACCCTTCCGTTTCCTCCTTTGCGTTCAGCCCGGAGGGCGCTCTGCAACCCGGTGGCATGTGGTGCTTCCCCTTCTCCTTGCCCGGCGTTTGGTCCTATGGCGACAAAAGCGACGGCGCGCTCAAGGGAAGCCTTACCGTGACCGAAGGATAGGGCACACCATATATAGCACAACATAGCTACAAAATAGCCAGTTCAATGGAACTCAGCGTTTCTGCAGTGGAACAGGCGTGCTTGGACTGTCTGGAACGGGAAGGGAGAGAAATGAACAGGAAGGATACGGAATGGAGGTTCGGGAATGGTAGAATGGGGTTATGGCAGATTTAGCTTCCCTCTACGACGAACATAAGGACCTCCCGGAAGACAAGCAGAAGAAAGCGGGAAAAGCTCCTGCCGGACGCATGGGCGATGAGCACACGGACTTCGTGAAGACTGTTTCGCGGATGATCACCGAGGGCGAGATCAACGTCTTCGAAATCAGCACGCTCTACAACCCCGGCGCCTACGATACGCTCAAGCAGGAAGACCGGGAGCAGGTGGATTTCCAGATGGTGAACATCGCCTCTCTGCTTCGCCACATCGCGGACTTCTATCTCTCCAAGCAGACGCCGGATTCAAGCCCGCAGCTGGAGCAGATGGTGGAGGAG